>Ga0315280_10000967_pt1 | contig 51434 bp, 28 predicted proteins | sample YL17G06_40_MG_FD_203697 | JGI IMG/M metagenome (GOLD analysis project Ga0315280, IMG submission 203697) | Sediment microbial communities from Yellowstone Lake, YNP, Wyoming, USA - YL17G06_40 | ecosystem: Environmental > Aquatic > Freshwater > Lake > Sediment | place: USA: Wyoming | collected... | reverse complement strand
AGGATTCGCTCGGGTCGCACCCTGGACTTGGGAATCACGAAATCAAACAGGTGATCGTAGCCGCTCTTGCCCGTAAATTTCACTTTCGGCGTGTAGCGGACTTCGTGCAGGTCAAGCCACGCAACCACGTCTTCGAAAAACAGGCTCGCGACGGAGGGCGAGGCCAGGTAGAACAGGTCGTTCACCGCCAGCATGGCTTGGACGAGGTTGTGCTTCCGAGAAGCAAAACTGTCACGCGACGCCGCTACCTCGAGCCTGCCTTCTTCGAGCCGCACACCAAAGCCGTTCAGCGTCATGTGCAGCAAGGCCTGCCGCTTCCCCGTATCCAGCCGGCAACCCGAGTGTTCCAGGTCGGCCAGCGTGTCTCCGTCGTCGGTCAGCAGGTAATTGCCGTTGGTGCGTTTGGCATAGATTTGCAGGTAGTCGTTGTGCCGATCGAGGTAGGGTGTCGTGATCTCCACCCATCCGTCCACCTCGCGCAGGATCGTCTTGTCGCGCAGCCACGCCAGGTAGTCGTCCAGCAGTTTGCGGATCTCGTCAATCATGCGAACAGGTCCCTCTCGATGATAGGCGGACGTGTGATGTTGCAGTACCGCATGGAATCTTCCAGCAACCGCCAGAGGTTGTCGGAGTCCGTGAACCGATCGGTCGGCAGTGGCGTCGCCCACTTATCTCCGTAGTCCTCACGGTAGACGTGGAGGTGTAGGGCGGGAACCTCGGTTCCGTCGGGGTTCTGATGGGGCCGTCCGCCGAAATCCAGCCGCAGCAGGATCACCACCTGGCGAGCACGGTTCTGGTAGGTGCCCTTTGCCAGACCGATGCCTCCACGCCACACGTCCAGAATAAACTGCTCACGCTTGTCTGCGGACACCAGCGGGACAATCAGCGAACCGCCCATCGACGGATACCGCCGCGTCTCATCGTCCGCGCGGTACTTTTCCATCGCGATTAACGCGTCGGCCTCCGCCTGCGTCAGGTTGATCTCCGCCATCGGGTGATTCTTCGATATTGCGCCGGTTGACTCCGGTTATCGGGCTCGCCCATAATAACGCCAGCTCGTCCACCATGCGTGGAAGGAGTAACGGCGTCGTCGCTGAGGAAGTGGCGGCGCTAGCTTTTTGGAGTGCGGCGGCTTGCCGCCGCTTTCCCGCGAGAAGCTTGCTTCTCGCTGGTTCCTTGCCAATCCCACGGCGGCAAGCCGCCTCCTCGAAAGCGGCAGCAAGCTGCCGCGCTCCAAACCGTCGGGTTGCTCATAACACCGCCTCCGCTTGTTTTTCTGCGTCCTTCAGCCGAATCTCGCCGGTAAGCAGTTTCGGCAGGAGCGTGTCGCGCACGGCGGCCAATGTATTTGATTCGTCGTAGTTCTGCTCGCGCTTGAGCCGCAGCTTTGCCGCCAAGTCACTGAAAACAGAGATTACGCCTCGCGGAGGTAGTGCGAAAGCGGGCACCGCCAGGCCTGCGGCGTACAGCATGTTCACCGTCGTTCCGTTCGTGCACCCAACAACTTGGTCGCGGACGAGGGGTGTCAGCAGCAGGTGATACAAGAAGTGCGTCGTTACCGGCGAGCCGGGCTGGGGCCGGACACGGAAGAGGTGATGGCTGAAAAGGCCGAACTCGCCATAGCGTGCGGGCACCATCGCCGGAAAGCCGATCAGCAGAAACTCGAAGCCCTGCTCGGTGTTAGCGACGATCAGGTCGCCCGTACGGACGACATGCCTCTCTTTGAAATCGCCGGTGTAGTGCTTGATGCCCTCGTTCTTGTACCCACCGCCCTCGTAGACGGAATTGAGATTATGAAGCGGCACGCCGTGATCGCTCAGACCGGCACCCTTATAGCTGAGACCTTTGACCGCCTCTACATGTTCGGCAAGGCAGGATACTTGCCAGCCGGCAGGAATTCTGCCGATTCGAGACTCTTGAGGCGCGGAGGGGAAGAGGGCGGCGGTGGCGGCGTCCATGCCGAAGGGCCGGCGGCCTTCCATCTTGGCGCGCACCGGGTCGAAGTCCACGAACCACGACTTGAAAATCCCCCGCGCCATCGCTTCGAGCGTCTCGTTCATCTGCCGGTTCAGCTCGATCTTGTCATCGAGAGCGCCCAGCGTTCGGGCGATCAGCCGTTGTTCGTGAATCGGCGGCAGCGTGATGGACATCCGCCGCTGGTCGGACAAGCTGACATATTCCGCCATGTCCGTTTGAGCCTTTACACCGCTGTATTGCACGAAAAACTCTCGCCCATGCACCCAGTAGTACAAGAACCGAGGTTCGATCAGGTCCGGCTGCAGCACGCGCCAAAAGCATAGCTGCGGTGCGTAGACAAAACGCGGCGTCCGTTCCCGTACAAATGCGAACCGGCCAACGGTGCCCTTCGAGGTGAAGACCACGTCTCCCGGCTGACTGATCTTGTTGCCGACCCTGTGAAGATTCTGTTCCGGGAAGCGGTCACAGCCCTGGAACCGAAATCCATTGTTGACGTTCGCCGCTCGCGCAAATGGCAGCCCTCCATCTCCCAACTCCTCGTTCTTCGCGCGATAGCCGTCTCCGACAAAGAGGGCACCTCCAGCCATTAAGTCGCCCACTGATCGCCTGATCCAATCACTACTCATGACTGAGTGGCTCCAGTCGTTGAGCAATCTCTCGCTCCAGGTCCGCCCCCTCCACAAACTGCTGCTCTAGGTCGGCTACGAGACGCTTCATCTTCTGTTCAAAGGGCTCGTCGTCGTCCTCTATCTCTTCCGCCCCAACGTAGCGACCGGGTGTCAGCACGTGGCCGTGACCAGCGATGTCTTTGGCTGCGGCGCTCTTGCAGAAGCCCGGCACATCCTCGTACTTGCCCGCGTCCTTCTCGCCGCGCCAGGCGTGGTACGTTTTCGCGATGTGCGCGATTTCCTCGTCCGATAGCCCGCGGTGCGTGCGGTCCACCAGGCACCCCAGCTTGCGGGCGTCGATGAAGAGCGTCCGGCCGCGCCGGTCGCGGAACCTGCTGTTGCCTTTATTCCGCGCCAGAAACCACAGGCAGGCGGGAATCTGCGTGCCGTAGAAAAGCTGGCCGGGCAGCGCGATCATGCAGTCCACCAAGTCGGCCTCGACGATGGCCTTGCGGATTTCGCCCTCGCTCGACTGGTTTGATGACATGGAGCCATTGGCAAGCACAAACCCGGCGATGCCGCCGGGCGCCAGGTGGTGGATCATGTGCTGGACCCAGGCGAAGTTGGCGTTGCCGGCCGGCGGCACGCCGTATCTCCAGCGCACGTCCTCCTTCAGCCGCTCGCCGCCCCAATCGCTCATGTTGAAGGGCGGGTTGGCAAGGATGAAATCGGCCTTCAGGTCCTTGTGCAGATCGTTGTGGAACGTGTCGGCGTGGTGCCGCCCCAGGTTCGCTTCGATGCCGCGAATCGCCAGGTTCATCTTCGCCAGCCGCCAGGTGGTTGGGTTGGACTCCTGCCCGAAGATGGAGATATCCCGGACGCGGCCGCCATGCCGCCGGATGAACTCCTCACTCTGCACGAACATGCCCGATGAGCCGCAGCAGGGGTCGTACACGCGGCCACGGTAGGGCTCGATCATCTCCACCAGCAACCGGACCACGCAGCGCGGCGTGTAAAACTCGCCGCCCTTTTTGCCCTCGGCGCTGGCGAACTGCGAAAGGAAATATTCGTAGACGCGACCCAGGATGTCCTTCGAGCGGTTCTCGGCGTCGCCAAGGCCGATGGTGCCGACAAGGTCGATCAGCTCGCCCAAGCGGCGCTTGTCGAGCGATTCGCGCGCGTAGTCTTTGGCCAGCACGCCCTTCAGCGACGGGTTTTCCTTCTCGATGGCCTCCATGGCCCCGTCAACCAGCTTGCCGATGGTGGACTGCTTGGCATTGCCTTGCAGATGCGGCCAGCGGGCGGCCTTGGGCACCCAGAAGACGTTTTCCGCAGCGTACTCGTCGCGGTCTTCCGGGTCGGCGTTCGGCTCGCTTTTCAGCGCCTCGTACCGCTCCTGGAAGGCGTCGGAGATGTACTTGAGAAAAATCAGGCCGAGTACGACGTGCTTGTACTCAGCCGCGTCCATGTGGCCGCGCAGCTTGTCGGCCGCCTGCCACATCTTCTGCTCGAAGCCAAGATTGGCCCCATTCTGCGCCCTCGTGGCTCGATTCTTCGTGCGCGTGGCCATACTCACCCACTGGCTGGAGGTATCAGCAGGCATTATACGACCACCTGCAAGCGCGCAAGCAACCGACTGCGATGGGTCCGCAGTTGTGCCGGGAATCGAACCGGCTGTATATAGCTAATAGGAGTTACTATCTTGACACTTGACAGCTATGAGATAATACAAGATTGGGAACCTCGCAAGGGACGGCGCGGGGACGCCGGGCCCGATCTTTGACAACCAAGCGGATCAGGTCAGGCCGCTGTTTGGGTGCAAGCGGCTTGTTTTTCAATAACTTAGAGGAGGACGGCGCAGGCGCCTGATAATTCTGCGAGTGGTCCAGTGTTTTCAATGAGTTACGAGCGTTTCACCTGCTTTTCGCCTGTATTAGCAGGTGAGAGGCGGCGCGGCGGTCGCCCCCAAAAACCAATAGCCGGCACCTCCGCGGGAATTGTAAAGGATGTGTAAAAAGCGGCCAGCGGGCGCCTCCGATCGGGTTATCGTCAGAATCAAGATCATGCTCACTGAGCGAACTGAGGCCGGTGGCGGTACGCGGCTGCTTCTCGTGGACGACGATGTGAAGCTCTGCCGCCTGGTAAAGGACTACCTGGAACCGCTGGGGTACGACGTTGCGCTCGCCCACTCGGGCCCCGAGGGCCTGCGGAAGGCGGCGGAAGGCAAGTATGATGCAGTCCTGCTGGACGTGATGCTGCCCGGCTTCGACGGCTTCGAAGTGCTCAAACGCCTTCGCGCCAAGTCCAACGTGCCCGTGCTGATGCTGACCGCGCGGGGCGAGCCGCCCGACCGCATCGCCGGTCTGGAACTCGGAGCCGACGACTACCTGCCCAAAACTTTTTCCACGCGGGAGCTGCTGGCGCGTCTCCGGGCCGTGGTTCGCCGGTCGATGGTGACCGCAGCGCAGGCGCAGGAAGCGCCGCAGTCGCCGATTACGGTCGGCGAACTCCGCGTGGATCCGCAGACGCGCATCGCCTCGCAGGGCGGCAAGCCGTTGCCCCTGACTCCCGTCGAGTTTGACCTCCTTGTTTCGCTGGCGCGAGCCTGCGGGAGCGTCAAGTCGCGCGAACAGTTGCTGCTGGAGGTCGCGGAGCGCGACTTCGAGGCCTTCGACCGTTCCATCGACGTTCACATCTCGTCGCTGCGGCGCAAGCTGGGCGACGACCCGAAATCGCCGCGCTTCATCCACACCGTGCGGTCCGCCGGCTACATGATGGCGAAACCAGCAGCGGAGGTACGGTCATGAAGGCGCGGCTGTCGCTCTCCGGAAAGATATTGTTCACCGCGTTTCTGAACCTGCTGCTGCTGGCCGTGGTGTTGCTGGTTTTTGCCCGAGTGCAGTTTCGATCCGACCCGCACTCCTTACTGCTGGCGCCCGCGCAGGACCGTATTCTGGCGGTGGCGCGCGAACTTGCGCTCGAACTGGAGGAAACGGAAACCAACTCGCGGGAGCGACTGCTGGCAAGGTACGCGCAGGTCCATGGCGTGGTGTTCTACCTGTTTGACGAGGAGGGGACGAAGCTGGCAGGTCCGCCCATCCAGGTGCCGTGGGATGTAGTTCGCAGGCTGCGGCCACGCGCCGCTCCATCGCCGCCCCGGCTCGGCGAGCGAAGAGAGCCGGGCGATGGGGACAGGCCGCCGCCGCGGCGGCCGCCCGCCGGCCAAAGAACGCCGGGCGCCGCGGACCGGCCGGCGCAACGGCAAGGGCAAGGCGTGTTCCTGGAAACGACCAGCGAGCCCAGGCGCTATTGGGTCGGCGTGCGCATCCCGATCCGCAGCGCGTCGAACGATGAAACCGTGCGCGGAACCCTGCTCCTCGTGTCGCCCGCGTTGCTCGGCAACCGGCTGTTTTTCGACTTCAGGCCCTGGCTGATCGCAATTTTCGCGGTGATCCTGGTCTCGGTGGCATGCTGGCTGCCGTTGATCCGGGGGATGACCCAATCCATTTCGCAGATGACGCAGGCCACCGAGCAGATCGCCGAAGGGCAGTTCGACGTCCAGGTCGCCACCAGGAGGCGCGACGAAATCGGTCAGCTCGGGGCCGCCATCAACCGCATGGCCTCACGCCTGTCGGGTTTCGTGACAGGGCAGAAGCGGTTCCTGGGCGACATTGCCCATGAACTGTGCTCCCCCATCGCCCGCATCCAGCTCGCTCTCGGAATCCTCGATCAACGAGCCGAGGAGAAACAGCGCGGCTGCGTAGCGGACCTGAACGAAGAAGTGCAATACATGTCCGCGCTGGTCAACGAACTGCTCTCCTTCTCGAAGGCGGGGATGCAGCCGGCGGCGGCCGAATTGGTCCCCGTGAATGTCGGCGCCATCGTGGAGCGGGTGACCGAGCGCGAAGCGGCGCCAGAGGTCCGGATCGAGACCGCGGTCGACGAACACCTGGAGGCGCTCGCCGACCCCGACTATCTCTTTCGCGCGCTTTCCAACCTGGTTCGCAACGCTGTCCGCTATGCCGGGCAAGCAGGACCAATCACTGTTTCATCGCGGGCCGAGAACGGGGCGGCCGTCATCACAGTTTCCGACTGCGGCCCGGGCCTGGCCGAGGATGCCCTGGAGCAGGTGTTCGTGCCTTTTTACCGGCCGGAGGCTTCACGCAGCCGCAATACCGGCGGTGCAGGGCTGGGCCTCGCCATCGTCAAGACCTGCATCGAATCCTGCAAGGGCGCTGTGACCTGCCGGAATCGCCAGCCATCCGGTCTGGAGGTTGAAATCCGCCTGAAAGCCGCGGGGTAAAGAGCCAGGATGCGCTCGATTGCCCGCGGCTCGCTGTTGCCAAAGTTAAGAGAAGTCTACACAGCTTAACGGGCGTTGCAGCGGAAAACGCGTTAAGGAGTAACGATGAACAGAAAAGTGGCTTTCATAAGCCTTGTTGTCACAGTCCTCTTCGGAGTCTTCGGTTTCCGGACGCTGGAAGCCCAGCGGCCGCAGGGAGGGCCGGGTGGACCTCCGGGAGCCTTTCCCGCGATGCAAAGGATCGAGGGCGACTGGGCGGCGCTCGCCTTCGAGCTCAAAGTGGACGTGATAACCCTGGAAAGAGCGCGGCCGCATTTCCAAGCGGCCTGGGACGAACGCGAGCGGTTGAGGCGGGAGTCGGCGAGCGATCCTGCTGTGCTGTCGGCTGAGATGAACAAGGTCAATGACCGGCTAAACGAGAAGCTGAAAGGTATCTTGTCAGAAGATCAGCTAAAGCGGCTTGCCGAGAGGCGAAGACTTCAGCCGAGGGGCCCAGGCCAGCCGCCTGGCGGATTGGGCCAGCCGCCCGCCAGCCCTGGAGCGCCAACCTCCAGGCCGGCCGGTTCCCGTGAGCTGCCAGCCGAATCTGCTTCCGCCGGCCGTGAATCCGGATACCGGATGCCTCCCGCCGAGAATCCGCCAGCGAACATTTCGTACCCGGTTGTCGGCACCGGACAGAGCAAATGCCATGACAACTTGAACGAGATCACGTGTCCCCAGCCCGGGCAGCCTTTCTACGGCCAGGATGCGCAGCACCCCGGCTACGCGCCGCGCTATCGGAACAACGGCGATGGCACGATTACCGATCTGAATACCGGCCTGATGTGGGTTCAGGCGAGGGGCTCAAAAATGAGTTGGACCGACGCGTCGGCCGGCGCAGCCCGCAGCCGGGTCGGGGGATACAGCGACTGGCGGATGCCGACCATCAAGGAACTCTACTCGCTGATCAACTTCAACGGCAGAAGCGGACGTTCGGCGAACGACTCCACGCTCTACATCGACACGAATTACTTCGGCTTCGCTTTCGGTGATACATCGGCCGGAGAGCGCCTGATCGACTGCCAGGACTGGTCCGCGACGCAATATGTCGGCACGACGATGAACGGCGACGCTACCGTGTTCGGGGTCAACTTCTGCGACGGCCGGATTAAGGGCTATCCGAAAGCCGACCGCAGACCCGATGGCGCGAGGTTAAACAGGTACGTCCGCTACGTCCGCGGCAACACCAGGTACGGCTTGAACAACATCGCCGACAATGGCAACGGCACGGTTACCGACAAGGCGACGGGGCTCATGTGGCAGAAGGCCGACAGCGGCGCCACGTACAAATGGAAGGGCGCACTCGGCTACTGCTCGACGCTGAAGCTGGCGGGCCATGACGACTGGCGGCTTCCGAATGCCAAGGAGTTGCAGAGCATCGTTGATTACAGCCGGGCCCCCCTGGTCACCAACTCGGCTGCCATCAACCCGGTCTTCTCGGTCACCGACAAAGAGTCGTACTACTGGACCAGCACGACCCATCGGGAGGGTCCCGGCAGAACGGACGGGGGCAGCGCCGTTTACATTGCCTTTGGCCGGTGCATGGGCTATATGCGATTCCCCGGAAGCCCGAGCGCTCAGTTCATCGACGTCCATGGTGCCGGAGCCCAGCGGAGCGATCCGAAGGATGGCGATCCTGCCAACTACCCGCAGGGCCTTGGTCCGCAGGGCGATGACATCAGAATCTACAATTACGCTCGCTGCGTGCGGAACGCGACGGCTGGCCCATAACGCATTACCGGTTGGCGGCCATGGAGGCCTCGATAGTCAGCCGGGGTCGTTGCCCCGAATCGGCCGGCTGCGATCGGTTGCGCCTGCGGCGCCGGACATGATCTCCACCCGGGCCAGAACGGAAGGCGGAACCGCGAATTGTAAAGGCTTGGTAAAGACGATGGACACCCATCCGTCAACGTGTTATCCGTCAGGCTGATTCCCATGGCCATCCATTCAAGAACCGTCAGGTGCATTGTGCTTGGCTGCGCTGCCGCACTGGGATTTGCACACCTGGTCCAGCCACAGACGTCGGAATCCTTTGGTGGAAATATCGTCCTGGGACGCCCGACCGACCGCTCCATAACCGTGAGCGTGATGTTCCCGAATTACCAGGATGCGGTCTATTTGGAGTACGGTACCGCGCCGGGAAAGCTCACCGGCAAGACGGAAACTCGCGAGCACTTCACAGCAAATGTTCCCTACGAAGGAGTGATCGGGTCCCTGGCGCCGAACCGGCGTTACTACTATCGGGTTCGGTACAAGGGACGCGGCGTGAGCGAGTTCGGCGCCAGCGCGGAGCACACGTTCCACACGCAGAGGCCGTCCGGCAGCGTCTTTACTTTCGGTGTTCAGGGCGATTCACATCCGGAGCGCCTGAACCGCATGTACCACCCCGATCTGTACACTCGCACGATGCAGAACGTCCGGCAAGACGGCATTGATTTCTACATTGCGCTGGGCGATGACTTCAGCATCGATCCGCTTTACAACCGCGGCCGTCTGAACGCAGAAGCGGTCGCGCAGATCTATATCGACCAGCGGCGCTTTCTGGGAGTGGTTGGGAGTTCCGCGCCGCTTTTCCTGGTTAACGGCAATCACGAACAGGCAGCCGCATATCTGTTGGATGGCACGCCGAACAGCCCGCCTGTCCTGGCCGGCAAAGCCCGCAATCTGTACTACCCGCAACCAGCTCCCGACAGCTTCTACACAGGGGACAGGGAGCCGGTGGAATTCGTGGGCCTGCTTCATGACTACTACGCCTGGACATGGGGCGACGCCTTGTTCGTCACCATCGACCCCTACTGGCATTCCCCTGTTCAAATAGACGCCGGTCTCGGTGGCGGCCAAGGCGGTCGGGGCGGCCCAGGCGGTGCCGACCAAGCCGGTCGCGGGCCGGCCGGTCGCAAGGGTGCCAGTCCGGGCCAAGGCGCCCGCAAGCAAGGTGGCCGCCAAGGCGGCGCTGGGCAAGGCGGTAACAGGAATCGCGACTGGTGGGGAATCACCATGGCGGATGCCCAATACCAGTGGCTCAAGAAGACTCTCGAGCAAAGCAGAGCCAAATATAAGTTCGTCTTTGCGCACCACGTGCTCGGCACCGGCCGTGGCGGTGTCGAAATGGCAGACCTTTACGAATGGGGCGGCAAGAACAGAGCAGGCGAATGGGAATTCGACAAGAAGCGGCCCGGGTGGGAGCTGCCCGTTCATCAGTTGATGATCAAGAACGGCGTCACCATCTTCTTCCAGGGACACGATCATCTCTTCGCTCGCCAGCAGAAGGACGGTGTCGTGTATCAGGAAACTCCCAATCCGGCCGACCAGGGATACAGCATCTACAACCGCGATGCATATGCCTCGGGCGATATCTTGCCGAACTCCGGCCATCTTCGCGTCACGGTGTCTGCGGCCAACGTAAAGGTAGACTATGTTCGCTCGTATCTGCCGCAGAACGAGACGCCGGATCGCAAGAACGGAGCGGTCGCCTTTTCCTATACCATCAATGGAACTCGCAAATGAAGAAGATCATCACGCTGTTTTTCCTCCTCCTGCTGAGCTTTCTCCTGCTGTGGGCACAGACAGGCTCCACAGTCAATTTCGCCGGCAAGGAACTCCTGGGCCGTCCCGCCAGCAACTCGGTCACGGTAAATGTAGCGGCGGATAAAGACCTTGAAGTCTACTTCGAGTACGGCACCGCATCCGGTTCCTACACCGCAAAGACGGAGACGAAGCGATTCACCCGCGGAACGCCTTTCGAGCTGGTCATCGACAAGCTGCAGGCCAACACACGTTATTACTACCGAATGCAGTACCGCGAACCGGGCGCATCCGCCTTCGCGGCGGGCAACGAGCACACTTTCCAGACACAGCGCCCGCGCGGCAGCACGTTCACCTTTGCGGTGCAGTTCGATCCGCACATGGACGAGAACTCCGATGCCGAGGTATACAAGCTGACGCTCGCAAATGAGTTGTCGGACAGACCCGACTTCCTGATCGACCTGGGGGATACGATGATGTCCGACAAGCTGCCCAAGCCGATCACCTACGACGCGGTGCTCGGGCGGCACCAATTGCTGCGCTCCTACTACGACCTCGTCTGCCACTCGGCGCCGCTGTTCCTGGTGCTTGGCAATCACGAGGGTGAGTGGGGCAACCAACTTCGAGGGACCGAAGACGAACTGCCCATATGGGCGACCAAACTGCGCAAACTGTACTTCCCGAACCCCGTCCCTGATAGCTTTTTTTCCGGCAGTTCGAAGCAGGAACCATTCGTCGGCCTGCGCCAGAACTACTACGCGTGGGAATGGGGCGACGCGCTGTTCGTCGTGCTCGATCCCTACTGGTACACACCGATGAGGCCGGAGGCGAGCGGCGACTGGTCGTTGACCCTGGGCCGCGAACAATACGAGTGGCTGAAGAAGACGATCGAGTCCAGCACGGCCACATTCAAATTCCTCTTCGCGCACAACCTGGTGGGCGGCAAAGACATGGACGGGAAGATGCGCGGCGGCATCGAGGTGGCCAAATACCTGGAGTGGGGCGGCTACAACCTGGACGACACCTGGGGCTTCGACCAGGCGCGTCCCGGTTGGGCGATGCCGATCCACCAGTTACTGGTGGCCAACAACGTGACGGCCTTTTTCCACGGTCACGATCACATCTACGTCAGACAGGAACTGGACGGCATCCTCTATCAAGAAGGCCCCCAGCCGAGCGCCAGAAACGCCAGCGTGGGAAACCGCGCAGCCACTTACAGCTACACGCACGGCACGGTGCTCGACGGCGTAGGCTACATCCGCGTGCGTGTCTCTCCGACCGAGGTGCGGACCGAGTTCGTCCGCACCTGGACTCCGGCCGCTGAGACCGGCAGCCGCAAGAACGGCGAGGTGGCAGACTCCCACACCATCCCAGCACGCCGGATCAATGTGAAGATGGTTTCGGCCGCCAGTTACGCAGGTGGAACCGTGGCCCCGGAGTCTATCGTCGCCGCCTTCGGCCAGGCGCTGACGAGCGGCCCGGTGGCTGTCAAAGACAGCACGGGTGTGGAGCGCACAGCGCAGGTGCTGTTCTCATCGCCTACTCAGGTCAATTTCGTTGTGCCGCCGGGCACTGCAACCGGCAGGGCGGCCGTGACGATTGGCGGCGCCGTAGGAGACGTGCTTGTCGAGGCGGTCGCACCAGGCGTGTTTTCCGCCAATGCAAACGGTAAGGGTGTGGCTGCAGCAACTGCCGTGCGGGTGAAAGCGGATGGCTCTCAGGCTGCCGTGCCTGTGTTCCAATGCGTGTCCGGAAGCTGTGCCGCCACCCCCATCGACCTGGGCCCGGATTCCGATCAGGTCTACGTCTCTTTGTACGGCACCGGGATTCGCAACCGTGCCAGCCTTGCGGACGTGATCGCGCAGATCGGCGGGGAAAAGGCCGATGTCCCTTACGCCGGGCCACAAGGAGGCTTTGCGGGGCTGGACCAGATCAACCTTCGAATTCCGCGCGCCGTCGCCGGACGCGGAGAAGTGGCGGTGTCTCTTGCCGTGGCAGGCAAGAGCGCCAACACGGTCACTCTGAGTATCCGCTAAACGACCATGAGGAAATCACTCGCGTTTTGGCTCTTTCTGCTGGCAGGAATGTCCGCATGGGCGGCTCCCACCATCACTGAGATTCTCGGCCGGCCCACCGACCACTCAGTCACGGTCAACGCTCGAGCTGATGCCGCGCTGGAGATGTATTTCGAATATGGCCTCGCGCCATCGAGCTATAGCGCGCAGACCGCGACGGTAACGTCCGCGGTCAATGTGCCCATCGAAACGCTCATCGATGGCCTGCGGCCGAACACGCGCTACTACTACCGGATGCGCTATCGAAACGCGGGTTCATCCGACGCCTACGCCGCGGGAACGGAACACGCGTTCCACACCCAGCGGGCGCCGGGCAGCACATTTACCTTTTGCATTCAGGGCGATTCGCATCCTGAACGCGCAAGCCAGTTCAACTCCGCACTGTACACCCGCACGCTGCAAACCGTCGCAGCCGACCGGGCCGATTTCTACATGACAATAGGCGACGATTTCAGCGTGGATAACCTCACCACTGTCAACGCAGACACGGTAACCGGCCGTTATACGCTTCAGCTCCCGTACCTGGGGCTGGTCGCCCACTCCGCGCCGCTCTTCCTGGTCAACGGCAATCACGAACAGGCGGCCCGTTACAACCTGGATGGCACACCGAACAACGTCGCCGTTTGGGCGCAGAATGCCCGCAACCGGTATTACCCTGAACCAGCCCCCGACGGTTTCTACACAGGCAACAAGGAGGAGGTGCCGTACATTGGCTTGCTCCGGAACTACTACGCCTGGACATGGGGCGATGCGCTGTTCGTTACCATCGACCCCTACTGGGCTTCGCCTGTTCCAGTGGATAACGTGTTTAGTGGCGGCGCCAAGAGAACAGACATGTGGCAGATGGGTCTCGGGGAGGCCCAATACCAATGGCTCAAACAGACCCTGGAACAAAGTACGGCCAAGTGGAAATTCGTCTTTGCTCATCACGTGAACGGCACTGGCCGTGGCGGCACCGATATTGCCGATCTTTACGAATGGGGTGGCAAGAACGACAGAGGCGTCTGGGAATTCGATAGCAAGCGTCCGGGGTGGGCACTGCCCATCCACCAACTGATGGCTGCAAACCACGTCACCATTTTTTTTCAGGGACACGACCACCTTTTGTCCGACAGCAACTCGACGGCGTCACCTACCAGGAATTGCCCGAGCCGGGCGACCCCTCCTACACCCTCTGGAACGGCGATGCCTATAAGTCCGGCGACAAATTCTCTAACACCGGCTACGTGAGGGTCGCCGTTTCTCCATCGTCGGTGTTCGTCGCATACGTTCGGACCTTCCTGCCACAGGACGAAGAGGTTCCGACACAATTCAATGGAATGGTTCAATTCCAGTACGCCATTCCGGCGGGCGGGACGGTCAACGGGGCGAGCTTCAGGGCTCCCGTGACCGCGGGATCGATTGCCTCTGTGTTCGGCGCCAACCTGGCGCCTGCAACCGCGGCTGCGGACAGATTACCCGTTCCCACGACACTTGGCGGAGTCTCAGTCAGCATGAATGGTTTCAGCGCGCCGTTGTTGTTCGTTTCTCCACAGCAGATCAATTTGCAGGTGCCGTGGCAATTGCAGGGCCTCCCGCAAGCCTCCATGACGGTGAGCGTGAATGGCGCTGCAAGCGCGCCGCAAAGCGTCAGCCTCGCCGGCGCCAATCCGGGCCTGTTCGCCACTGATTCAGGGGGCCGAGGTGCTGTCCTAATCGCATCCACCGAAGAATTGGCAGCGGCTAGCGGAAGCGTTCCTGGCCGCTCCGCTCGCCCGGTCAACCGGGGCGAGTACCTCTCGATCTTCGGCACCGGACTCGGGCAGGTAGTGAATCAGCCTATAGACGGAACGCCGGCATCAGGCAATCCCCTCTCGACGACGATCGCGCCTACCACCGTGACTATCGGGGGTGTCCCGGCTCCCGTCAGTTTCTCAGGACTGTCTCCAGGCTTCGTGGGCCTTTATCAGATCAACGTGCAGGTGCCGAGCAACGCTCCGGCTGGCAACGCCGTCCCTGTGGTTCTGACCATTGATGGCGTCCCCTCCAACACCGTCACCATCGCTGTCCACTAGCCGCCGTTGCACTGAGACAGACAAAGGGCTTCAGACAGCCGGGGGCAGCGGCCCATGCCCGCGCATGCCTCACGCCGAGAGTTCCTGCATTGAGTCCCAGGGAGCCAATTTGTAAAGGAAAGGTAAAAGTGTTTCACTCCCCGCGTCCCGCGGGGTTATTGGTTGCATGGAGCCAAGGGATTAAGCTGGCGACCCGCCGTGGCCCCGACAGGCTTGACGCACGCGCTGACGCGGGACCTGGCAGCAGGAAGAAGGGCGACCGGAGACGCGATGATCGCCGGCCCCCGCGCCCCAAGCGGAGGGCAGGAAGTAATGAAAAACCACAGCATTCATCGCGCGCTGGTCTGCTGGGTCCTGATCCTGGCAGGTTCAATGTTCGCAGCCGAACGCTTGCAGGGGCCGACGGAACTCCTGTACTGGGACAAGACGAAAGCTCACAACGGGTACACGCTTTTTGCCGCGGCCGGAACATCCTACCTGATCGATATGCAGGGCAGGGTTGTCCACACCTGGGCGATTGGAACGAATCCGCGTCTGCTCGACAACGGCAACCTGCTCGATGCATCGCGGGACGATCCCAGCGGATTTCAGGACTTCAAGGAAGTGGACTGGGACGGCAAAGTCATTTGGGAATATGTCGAGAAGCGCGGCGGTTACGCGCCCCACCACGATTGGGTGCGCATCCTCAACCGTAAGCTCAACGCCCCGACGACTCTATACATCGCCAACAAGTCCATCTCGCGTGAGCAGGCGATCACAGCCGGCGCCGACCCGCGCAAGGGTCCCGACGAGGGCGCGCAGATGGATGCAATCGTCGAGGTGGACATGCAGGGCAACGTGGTCTGGGAATGGTGGTTCTTCGACCACGTGGTCCAGGATCTCGATCCCACGAAGACGAACTACGTGGGCGCAGGAAAGTCCATTGCGGACTACCCGGGCAGGATCAATCTGAATTTGCCTGGGCGGCCGTTGAGGCGGGACTGGCTGCACTGCAACTCGCTCGACTTCAACGCCGAACTCGATCAGGTGGTCATCAACTCCGTCCAGGGCGAACTGTATGTGATCGATCACGGCAACACCTTCGTCGCCGGCGATCCGGCAGCGAGCATTGCCAAGGCCCGCGGCCCCGCCGGCGATTTTCTCTACCGATTCGGCGATCCCGCACGCTACAAACAGGGGGACCCGCCGCGTATTCTGGAGAACTGGGATGCGGCCACATCGGGCCACAAGCAGATGGGCGGATCCCATCATGCGCACTGGATCAAGCCCGGTCTGCCGGGCGCAGGTCATCTGATGGTCTTCAACAACAGCCAATATCTGTTTGAGCGTACGCCGCAGTCGTCGATTTTGGAAATCAATCCCTATCTCGACAGCAGGGGGCGGGACGCCGGCAAGTATGTGAACCCACCGGAGGCGGGATATCGCGAGGAGCGATACGATCGCGACACGCATAAGACGCCGAGGTCGATCTCGAAGCAAATTGTTTGGACCTACCGCTCGAAGAGCAATATGGGGTTCTTCAGCCATATCGGATCGAGTGCGCAGCGCCTGCCCAATGGCAACACGCTGATTTGCGCCGACACCGAAGGCCACCTGTTCGAGGTGACCGCGGGCGGTGAGTTGGCATGGGAGTACATCAATCCGGTAACCCGAGAGGGGGCACTGAAAGTGATGCCGGACAGCCTGCCGATGACGAACTCCGTCTTTCGGGCCTACCGCTACACGTCCGGCCATCCGGCCTTGAAAGGCAGAGACCTGAGTCCGAAAGCGCCGATCACCGAAATGCCGCCGGAAGTCCGGCCTCGCAGGCCGGAACGGCCGAAAGAGCCCGCAGGCAGGGATCGCAAGTAGCGCAGTTAGCAAGATCTCCAAGAACAAATTTGTAAAGCAAAGGTAAAAGTCTTTGACTCCCCACGACTCACAGGGTTATCGGTGATGCGGAGGCCAAGGGACGGCGCTGACGGGGCGTTCGGGCCTGTCCGCAGTGCCACCAGCCGAATGAAGGGGGCGGTTGGCCGCCCGGATCGACGACCGGGCCGGACGCCCCACCCAACGTGATGTACATGTGAGGTTTAAAGTGAGACGCTGCACGGTTTTCGCTCTCTTGGCTATTGGGATTCTTACCCAGTGTCTTAAAGCCCAGGACCGGACGGTCGGGCTGTTCCTGCACAATGCGGCAAAGACAGCGCCCGGTTACGTCCTGCTGCCACCGATTCACAACGGGCGTACATACCTGATCAACAACAACGGCCAGGTGGTCAACAGCTGGTACGCCAACAATTCCGAGCCCGGACGCATGGTTTACCTTCTGCCGAATGGGCACATTCTTCGCTCCGTCTCGGTTCCCGGCAAGCTGCCGACCGGCGGCGGCGACGGTGGCCGCATCGAGGAGTATGACTGGCAAGGCAATCTGGTATGGTCGTTTGACTACGTGACCTCGACGTACTCGCTCCATCACGATCTGAAGTATCTCCCGAACGGCAACATCATCGCATTGCTGGTCGAGATCAAGACTCTCGACCAGATGACTGCCGCTGGATTTCGGCCGAATATGTTGCAGGCCGGCTCGACTGTTTTGCTGCCGGATGCGGTCGTCGAGATTCAACCCACACGCCCCACGGGAGGCCAGATCGTTTGGGAGTGGCACGTATGGGACCACCTGATCCAGAACTACGACCCGGCGAAATCCAACTACGGCAACCCCCCCGCTCACCCAGAGCTCGTCGATCCGAATGCCGCCTACCCGCGCCAGATTCCGGCGTTCTGGAACCACATAAACTCGATCGACTACAACCCCACGCTCGACCAGATCATGCTCAGCGTCCGGGGGAACAGCGAGGTTTGGGTAATCGATCATTCGACGACCACGGCCCAGGCGGCGAGTCATTCGGGTGGGCGGTACGGCAAGGGAGGCGATCTGCTTTACCGCTGGGGGAACCCGGTGATGTATGGCGCCGGACAGGGCGCCGACGAGATGCTCTTCCAGCAGCACGATGCCCAGTGGATCACGTCGGGGCTCCCCGGAGCGGGCAATATTCTGATCATGAACAATGGCGTTGGCCGGCCCGGCGGCAATTACTCTTCCGTGGACGAAATTGTCCCGCCGGTGGGCGCAAGCGGCAACTATGCGATCAGTTTCGGCTCGGCGCATTTGCCGAAGCAGCTTGCCTGGACGTATGCGGGAACGGGGTCGGAGCGGTATTACGAGCCGGATATCGCCGGGGCGGAGCGCATGCCCAACGGGAATACGCTTATCTGTTATGGCACTCACGGGTTGCTGGAAGAGGTGACCTCCGCAGGCGAGATCGTCTGGAAGTACGTGAATCCCGTGGTCCAGGCAGGCCCCCTCACGCAGGGGCAAACCCCAGGGCTCGACGTCAAGAACGAGAACATGAATGCGGTGTTCAAGGTCCGCAGGTACGCGCCGGATTACCCCGGGCTTGTAGGCCGGGACCTGACACCGAAGGGCCCGATCGAACTGTACGCCGCCACTTGGGTGAATGGCGCCGGCATGCAGGCGGGATCGGCTGCTTCCGGCGCCATTATGAGCATATTCGGGAGCAACCTGGCGGACAGCGAGGCAACCGCAACTTCCACCCCGCTTCCCACCAAGCTGGCGGGTACCACGGTTCAGATTACCGACAGCGCGGGCATCACGCAGACGTGCCCGCTGTTCTATGCTTCGCCGAAGCAAATCAACGTCCTGGTGCCCGATGGTACCGCCAAGGGACCGGCGACGTGTACCATCAAGCGAGATTCCGGCAGTATTTTCTGGACAAGCGGGGTGATCGATTCGGTGGCGCCGGGAGTGTTCTCGATGAATTCCAGCGGCAAGGGCGTCGGCGCGATCACTGGCCTGCGCGTCGATGCGAGCGGCCAGCGCAGCGACGTGCCTGTTTACAGATATAACGCTACCGCGAAGCAGTATGTCTCCGTGCCCATCGACCTCGGCGCGGCGACCGATCAAATCTACCTGTCGATCTACGGCACTGGCATCCGGGGGCTCAGCGCGCTTTCGGGCGTCACGGCCACTGTCGGCGGCGTGACGGTCCCTGTGCTCGCCGCGGTGGCGCAATCGCAGTTCGTGGGCCTGGATCAGGTGAACGTCGGCCCGCTGCCCAAAACCCTGGCGGGCAAAGGCGAGTCGAACCTGGTGCTCCAGGTGGACGGCCGGACAGCGAACACCGTGACGGTGAACATCCAGTGAGGGAAATCATGGCCGCCCGATTTTTCATGCTCATTCTCGCCGCTCTGGTGGGCGTCGCCGCGCACGCTCAATCAACGCAGCCCGGTTCCTCGAAGTACCCGGATCTGACGCTGCTCGCTGCCGGAGAATTCCAGATGGGCGACCACTACAATTTCGTCGATCCCCAACATCCCAGCGACGAGCGCCCGCTGCACGTGGTCTGGATCGACTCGACGTTCATCGGCACTTATGACGTGACCAACAGCCAGTATGTGGAGTTCCTCAACTCGGCGTATTCGCAAGGACTGATCGAGGTGCGGAACGGATTGATTTACGGCAAGGGGGGCACCGATCTCTACGTCGAAACACACCCGGTTTTGAACTACAGCAGCATCGGGTGGGACGGCTCCAAGTTCACGGTCGTGGATAATCGAGCGACTCACCCCGTAGGCGTGCGTTGGTTCGGCGCGGCGGCTTACACCAACTGGCTCAGCCAGCAACACGGATTCCAACCTTGCTACGACCTGACCACCTGGAAGATCGACTTCACCAAGAACGGCTACCGCTTGCCGACCGAGGCCGAGTGGGAGTATGCCGGACGCGGCGGCCAGTACAATCCCTACTACATTTTCCCCTGGGGCAACGATGCGGATAACACCAAGGCCAACTGGCCGGACCCGAACCACCCCGACCAGGGAGCGGACCCGAACAACCCGTTTCAGACCGGCCCCTATCCCTGGACCACTCCCGTCGGTTTCTACAACGGGCAACTGCATACAAAGGGGGAGTTCAATTGGCCAGGCAGCCAGGCCAATTTTCAGACCTCAAACGGGGTCAATGCCTGGGGTCTTTACGACATGGCCGGCAACGTCTGGCAGTGGGTCAACGACTGGTATGACACCAACTACTACAGCGTCAGTCCGTATCGCAACCCACCCGGACCGGGCACCGGCAGTCCGATGCCGGACGGGTTGCCGTACCGCAATATGCGCGGCGGCAGTTGGTTTAACGGGGGTGTGGGCGACCCCGGTCACGCGCGGGTTTCGAACCGCGATCCCGCTTACTACCGGGCCCCCGACAACCCCAACACTCCGTACTATCACATCGGTTTTCGCGTGGCCCGTTCCGCCCCGGCCTTGAGCATGGTTTCGGGGGCGAGCTATTCCGGTGCTTCAATTGCTCCGGGTTCGATTGTTTCGGCATTCGGAAGCGGCCTGGCCGGGGGCGCCGTTACCGTGAAGGACAGCAAGGGCACGGAAAGCGCCGCTCAGGTTCTTTTCTCATCCGCGACCCAGATCAATTTCGTCGTGCCTGCAGCAACAGCCACCGGCCAGGCAACCGTTATAGTGTCAACCGCCGGAGTTATTTCCAGCGGCGCCAAGGTGCTTGTCGAGAGCGTAGTACCCGGATTGTTCTCCGCGAACGCAGACGGCAAAGGCGTTGCCTCAGCCGTGGCTACGCATGTAAAGGCGGACGGTTCGCAAACAAGCGAGCTGGTATTTGCCTGCCGAACCGCCGCCGGCAGTTGTACCGCTGTTCCCATCGACCTCGGCCCGGCAACCGAGACTGTTTACCTGTCGCTGTACGGGACCGGCATTCGGAATCGTTCGGCGCTTGCCGATGTGACGGTGTCGATTGGCGGAGAGCGGGCCGACGTTTCGTACGCCGACACGCAGCCGGTCTTTGCCGGCCTCGATCAGGTGAACGTGGGGCCGCTGCCACGGACGCTGGCAGGGAAAGGCGAGGTGAGCGTGGTCCTGAAAGTAGATGGCCGAACGGCCAACACGGTGACCGTGAACATCAAGTGAAGGCAATCCACGGCAGAAGTCAGGAGTCAGAAGTCGGAAGTCGGAAGTCGGAGTACCGGCGCCTCGCTGCGTCTGCCTTCTGTCTGCTGACTTCTGACTTCCGCGGCAGCGCCCTTAACCAGTTATGAAGCATTCGAAAGCAGATGTATTCAACGGCCTGATTCTCACCGTCTTGTTTGCCGCGGTTGCGTGTGCCCAGTCGTCATTTACCAGGGCGGTAACCGTTGAGAAAGTGGCCACCGGCTTTGAATTCACCGAGGGTCCACATTGGTTAGTCGATGGTCATCTGGTCTTCAGTGACATTTCCGGCAACACCGTCTACAAGTGGACGGCCAAGGCTGGCGCGCAGCCTTATTATCGGCCGTCGGGCAATTCGAACGGCCTGGCTGAGGACCTTCAGGGCCGGCTCCTGCTCGCGCAGCACGGGAAACGGCAGGTGGCTCGCCGCGAGGCGGACGGCGCCGAAACACCACTCGCCACGCAATACCAAGGCAAGCGCCTCAACAGCCCCAACGACCTGGCAGTGAAATCCGACGGCGCCATCTACTTCACCGATCCGGCGTACGGTATCAGCAGTTCGCAGGAGGAACTTGGGTTCTACGGCGTCTACCGTGTCACTAGAAATCCGCAGGCTCCGGACCTCCTGGTCAAGGACCTCAAGCGTCCGAATGGCATCGCTTTCTCGCCTGATGAATCGCGCCTCTACGTTGCGGACACAGACGATCACAGGGTGATGCTATTCGACGTGCAAGCGGACGGAACGCTGTCAAACCAGCGGGTTTTTGTCCAGGGAAGCGACCTCGCTCCTGACGGCATCAAAGTCGACCTCGCCGGAAACCTGTACATTGCCGGCACAGAGGGCCGCATTTGGATCTACTCGCCAGCGAGTAAACTGCTGCCCAGCATCTCGGTCCCGGAGAAGACTCGAAATCTGGCGTGGGGCGACGCGGACAAGAAATCCTTGTATGTGACTTCCGGAAACAGCGTGTATCGGGTGCGTGCAGCCCCAGGCGCCTCCAAATTTCCGGATCTCACGCTGCTTCCGGCCGGTGAGTTTCAGATGGGCGACCACCACAGCTTCGTCGATCCACAACATCCCAGTGATGAGATACCGATTCACCGCGTCTGGATCGATTCGTTGTTTGTAGGCACTTTCCACGTCACCAACCAGCAGTACGTGGAATTCCTCAACTCCGCGTACACGCAAGGTCTTATCGAGGTGCGCGGCGGAATGGTTTACCGCAAAGGCGGCAGCGACCCTTACTGCGAAACGCGCCAGATGGTGGACTACAGCAGCATCGGATGGGACGGCTCGACCTTCACGATCATTGATGGTCGGGCCACCCACCCGGTGGTCGGAGTGCGCTGGTTTGGCGCGGCGGCTTACACCAACTGGCTCAGCGACCAGCAGGGATTGCAGCCTGGCTACGATCTCACTACCTGGAAATGTGAGTTCACCAGGAGCGGGTACCGGCTCCCGACCGAGGCGGAATGGGAGTACGCGGGGCGCGGCGGTCAATACAATCCCTACTACATCTTTCCCTGGGGCAACGATGCGGATCCCCTGAAAGCCAACTGGCCGATCTCCGACAACAACCCCTACCGAACGGGGCCTTATCCCTGGACCACGCCCGTGGGTTTCTACAATGGGCAACTGCGCAGCAAGGCGGACTTCGGATGGCCCGGCAGCCAGGCAACCTACCAGACCAATGACGGTTCCAACGCCTGGGGACTTTACGACATGGCTGGGAATGTCTGGCAGTTGGTCAATGACTGGTATCAAACCAACTACTACAGCGTGAGTCCCTACAGGAATCCGCCCGGCCCCGACAGCGGCAGTCCGATGCCGGACGGCTTGCCGTACCGTGGTATGCGCGGTGGTAACTGGTATAACGGCGATCAAAGCGACCCCGGCCACGCGCGCGTTTCGAACCGGAACCCAAGCTACTACCGGGGTCCGCAGGACCCAAACCATCCCTACTACCACGTCGGCTTCCGTGTGGCTCGTCCTGCGGCCTTGTTCACTTCCGTATCGGCCGCCAGCTATCAGGCGGGGGCTGCTCCGGAGTCCATTCAGTCGGGCTTCGGCAAGGCCCTGGCGTCGAGAACCGCGCTTGCCGATTCGACGCCGCTGCCGGTGAATCTCGGCAGCATCACGGTGAAGGTGACGGACTCCGCGAACGTGGAGCGCGTTGCGCCGCTGTTCGCTGTGTCGCCGAACCAGGTCAACTACCTGATGCCCAAAGGCGTCGCGGATGGACAGGCGTCGGTGGCTGTTTACGGCAACGCGCAGGCGATTGCCGCGGGGAATGTGACTGTGGCGCGAGTTGCGCCCAGCCTGTTTTCCGCCAATGCGGACGGAAAGGGCGTGGCGGCCGCCATCGCATTGAAAGTCGCTGCCAGCGGAGCCCGGACGGCGCAGTTTGTCTTCGATTCAACATTGCCGGAAGGCCGGCGGACCGCGGTCCCGGTTGACCTCGGCGCAACAGGCGACCAGGTGTACCTGCTGCTCTTCGGGACGGGCATGCGGGGTGTGACAACAAGTGCCAGCGCTATGATCGGTGGCCAGACGGTTGCGGTGGCGGGGCCGGTGGCACAGGGCGAGTACGTGGGCCTCGATCAAATAAACCTCGGCCCGCTTCCCCGCTCGCTGGCCGGGCGGGGAGAAGTGAACATCATCGTCACGGTGGACGGCAAGGAGGCCAATACGGTGACGGTAAGGATCGGTTGAGCGGCGGGTTTACGGTTGCGGTGGATGAATTACTGGCGGCAGAGCCGCTGTGGAGAGATGCAATTGGTGACCGGACAGGTCTTTGGTTTTTCACTGTTGTTCCTCTTGCTCCTGGCCTCGTACGGCCAGTCCGCCCCAGGAGCCGCGCAACAAGCCCAGGAAAGAGGCGTGGCTGCCGCAGACGCGAACCAGTCATCCTTCTGGACGATGTTGAAGCTGCCCGACACGGGGCAGACCGGGCATTTTACAGCGACGTTCGGCGAGGACTGCGACTGCGCCATCAACCTGCCGTCGTTTGTGAACAACGGCGATGGGACGGTGACGGATCAGGTGAGCGGGCTTATCTGGCAGCAGGCGGATGGGCCAGAGACGACATGGGAGAAGGCAGGAACGTATTGCAGGAGCCTTTCTCTTGCCGGGTATCAGGATTGGCGGCTTCCTTTTGCGCACGAGCTTTTTAGCATTGTCAACCACAACATGCTCAACCCGGCGCTCGACACAACCGTTTTCGCCCGCACCAGCGCGGAATACTGGTGGACGACCGATCAGCGCTCCGACGACAAGTCTGTGATATGGGTCGTCAATGCCGGTGGGGGTATTGGTCCCCATCCAATGAACGAGACGATCAGCGCCGGGGGAAGCAAGAGATTCCAGGTTCGGTGCGTGCGCATCGCTGTCACCGTGGACGGTCTGTTTACGAGTTTCACGGACAGTAGGGATGGAACGGTCACTGACAACCGTACCGGCCTGATCTGGCAGAAAGCCGAGGCGGCCGAAGCGATGACCTGGGAGGAGGCGCTGAAGTACGCCGAGGCGCTGTCGTTGGGAGGGCGGGACGACTGGCGCTTGCCGAATATCAAGGAACTGCAGTCGTTCAATGATGATCACAGGACCAGGCCCTCGATCGACACCGCCTACTTTCCGGGGGCCACACCATCGGAATACTGGTCGTCGACAACGCTGGTGAACCAGCCGTCCCGGGCGTGGACGGTAGATTTCACGTACGGGATCGGCAGCTACAAAGACAAGACCGAGACACTTCGTGTCCGTAGCGTGCGTGGCGGTTTCAAGGGGGTCGCGGCGGTCTCAGCGGCAAGTTACGTGTTCAATGCGCCGGTGGCCCCTGCTTCCCTCGCTAGCGCGTTCGGCGAGGGGCTGGCTGCATCGACGGCCGTCGCCGAAACGGTGCCGCTGCCGGCCTAACTCGGCGGCGCCACCGTCACCGTGAAGGACAGCGCGGGGACCGAGCGCACGGCGCAATTGCTGTTCGCATCGCCGGGCCAGATCAACTTTATCGTCCCCGAGGGCACGGTGGCCGGTTTCTCCGCCGTTACTGTCGCGTCTGCAGGGAAGGCCGTCGCCACGGGCCTGTTTGTGGAAGCGGTCGCGCCGGCAGTCTTCGCGGCGAATGGAAACGGCAAGGGCGTGGCCGCGGCGCTGGCGGTCCACGTGAAGAGCGACGGTTCGCAGATTGTTGAGCCAGTTTTCCAATGTGCCGCGGCTGGAAGTTGTGTCGCCGCGCCGATCGATCTGGGCGCTGCTTCCGAGCAGGTATTCCTGTCTCTGTTTGGCACCGGCATACGTAACCGCGCCCTCCTTTCAGACGTTGCGGCGCGGATCGGGGGAGAGGCAGCGGACGTCTCCTATGCGGGGCCTCATAGCGCTCTTGCCGGCCTGGACCAGGTCAACGTCCGCGTTCCACGCGCGCTGGCGGGTCACGGCGAGGCAAGCGTGTCTTTGACGGTGGCAGGCAAGCCCGCAAACATAGTGACGGTGAATATCCGATGATGAGAAAACCCAAAGTGTGGACTCTGGCCGGCCCGATACTTCTAGCCTTGCTCGTCGCTTCCTATGGGCAATCACCTGCAGGAGCGCCGAGACACACCGGAGAGAGCACCCGCGCCTCCTCGTCCGTGAAGCAGCCATCTCCCTGGACAATGCTTAGGCTCCCCGACACCGGGCAGACGAGGCACTTCACAGACACCTTCGGTGAGGATTGCGACTACACGATCAATCCGCCTTCGTTCAAGAACAATGGCGACGGAACCGTCACAGATCAAGTAACAGGGCTGTTGTGGCAGCAGGCAGATGCCGGAGAGATGACATTTGAGACGGCCGGGGCGTACTGCAAGGGCCTGGCACTCGGTGGGCACAATGACTGGCGGCTCCCGTTCGCCCACGAACTGTTCAGCATCACCAACCACAACGACGGCAAACCGGCGCTCGATCCCGTTTTCAGCAGATCCGATGCCGAGTACTGGTGGTCGGCCGACCCGCGCGCCGACGATCCGTCACGCGTCTGGGTGGTGAATGCCGGTGGAGGCATTGGTCCTCATCCGAAGAATCAAACGACCAGCGCGGGCGGCAACAGGCCATACCACACTCGGTGTGTGCGAAGTTCCGTGAAGCTGGACGGCCTCTTTAACAGCCACACCGACAATGGGAACGGTACAGTCACCGACAACCATACCGGCCTGATCTGGCAGCAGGCAGAGGCCCCCGAACTGATGACCTGGGAGGAGGCGCTGAAGTACGCCGAAGCGTTGTCGCTGGGAGGGCGGGACGACTGGCGGTTGCCGAACGTCAAGGAGTTGCAGTCCCTGAACGACGAGCACAGGACCCGGCCCTCGATCGACACCGCCTACTTTCCGGGCGCCACGCCATCGGAATACTGGTCGTCCACCACGCTGGCGAACCACAGCACCAGGGCCTGGACGATTGATTTCAACTTCGGGATCGGCAGCTACAAGGAGAAGACCGAGAAGCGCCGCGTCCGGGCCGTGCGCGGCGGCATCGCCCGCGCCGCAGGGGTCTGATTCACCACTAAGACACCATGGCCCCAGGAACGCGGGCATGGGACGTCTTGGTGTCTTTGTGCCTTGGTGGTGAGAACATCCTGGCTCCCCACCACCGGAGAATTGTAAAGCTTTGGTAAAAGTAATATACGCCTCGCCTTGAACAGGGTTATTCACTTCGGCCAGGGATGATTGTCCGAGGAGAATCACGATGAAGAAGTGGGTGGCAGGTTTTGCCGCGGTGTTGGCATTCTCGATCGCAGTGCCGGTCAGGTCGCAATCGCCCGCAGAGCAGGGGCGCGCGCCGCAGGACGCGCGAACGCATATGGCCTGTACGACATGGCCGGCAATGTCTGGCAGTGGGTCAATGACTGGTACGGCCGCCATTACTACCGTGTGAGCCCTGCTGAGAACCCGCCAATTCCAGTGCCGCCGCACCGGCCAGAAAGCCGCGCCTGGACTATTCGTTGTTCATTTTTCTCTACCTTGCGGTGCGAGGGACGAATCTGCTCGCCGGATGTCTTCCCCCTGCCGCCCGGGTCGGCCGACCCGGTGCTGATCGGCGCTCCGGCGAGCGTGCCGAAGATCCTGCTGTACCCGGGCTTCACTTCTTCTTAGGCGGCTGCCTCACGACGATCTTCTCCTCCTCCTTGGACCCCGGCGGCTTTTCGGTGCTGATTTTGGCACGGAGCCCGGGGGCCAGTTGGGCCGGGTCAATCTTCGTCCCGGTGATGTCGATGGTCGCGCGCATGGTCGCGAAACCGGCGGGCAGCGACGTGAGCGGGTTGTTGCGCACGCGCAGTTGGTTCACGATTTGCACTTGCCCGAACGCCTCGGGCAACGCGGCGATGCGGTTGTCCGAAAGGTCGCAGACGCGGAGCCTCGTCAGGTTCGCCACGGTCGCCGGTATGACCGCGATTCCGTTTCCCGCCATGTTGAAATGGCGCAGTTCCTTCAGATTGCCAATCTCCGCGGGTAGCACGGCGATGCGGTTTTGAGAGAACTGCAGCTTCTTCAACCGCGTCATGCGGAAAACGAACGGCGAAATTTCCGTGAACCGGTTCGCAGAGAAATACATCCCCACCAGGCTGTCCATTTCCGTCAGGGCGCGCGGCAGCGTGTCGAGCCTGTTGCTGCTAAAGTAAATGAAAACGACGTTCTTGAGCGATCCGATTTCATCGGGGATGCGGGCAATCTGGTTTTTGTTGAAGAACAAGTGCAAGCGCTCGATCGACGTGATCGGCACCTGTTTGCCGCCGTCCTCCACCATCAACTTGCTGATGCCCGCAATGTCGGTCAGGCCCTTGCCGGAAAGGAGCAAGGCCTTGTCGCCTTCCTGCAGGTTGTTGGCCTGGTCCATGGTGTTCGGCATCTCCGCGCCCTTCGTCGCCACGAACAGTTTGAGGCGATTCTGTTTGGCATACTCGGCTAGCGTGACTGCCATCGATTCGCTTCCACACAAGCTCAACAGCAAAAGGAAACCAGCGACCAGTTGAACACGATTTCGGTTCATTCTCTTTCCTTTGGCTCCGATGCCGGTTGCATGGCGGCGGGTTGAAAGCCCTTTCAGAATCTGGCGGACAAAGACCCCGTGCTCTTCAGCGCAATCCTATCAAAATACACCCTGTTATTGCTTCCTTCGAAAATAATCGTCAAACGCATGTCCCGAACGTCATCACCGGCGTGCTTATAGCTCATCGTATACTCCTTGTTACCTGTCTCGACGGTAACAGGATTGGAGGTCCAGTATACCGGGCCGCCACCCTTGGCGTTTTCAAATCTGGCCTGTATTGTGGCCCCGGGCCGCTCGGCGCGTGCAAGGAAAGACAGTGTGTAGAAGTTGCCTCTTCGCAAATGCAAAAGGTATTTGTTGCTGAACCTCGACGTATCGTTATTCACGCCGAATTTATAATCAGTTTCCTGACAAATGAACGCCTTTGCGGCACCATCGGGCAGCGCAATCTTCAGGGCATGCGTACCGCTCAGCCCGCCGCCGGTTGTGGCCGACACCTGGGAGTCGGCGGAGACCGTCCACCTGGCAGGTCCGTAAAACTCCGGATTCAACAGCGGATTGGTCGGGGGAGGCGGAGGCGCCTTCACTCCGGCCAGGATATCGAGAATATCCTGATCCCAGCCCCATTCAGAGTCGAATAACGAAAACCCCCACTCGTTGCTGAATGGGCCGCAGTAATAAATCGACCCGATATTCCGCTTTCGCATCTCATCAAGCATGAAGCCGATGTATTCAAGAAGCTCCGAACGAACTTTCGGAGCCGTCTGGGCACCCCATTCGGTCATTACAACAGGCTTCTGCCAGGCCTTTGCCCACTGGGAGAGAATATCGAGGCTTCTCGCAACACCTTCTTTCCAACTGGGATATTTGCCTAATGATGTCAGAACACCATTGCTGTGGGTAAAAGGCATCGGGAGATAATAGTGGCACGCACCAGTAATGTATTTATCTTCCGCAAAACCGCTCCCGTCAGGAAGCTTGTACGTAAGGTAGTCTGTGGTCAGATAGCTCAGCATTTCTGCCTGATTCCAGTCAGGCCCGCCGATGAGGAGTGTGCGTGCGCGGCTTGTTTTTCGAATTGCGGGGATAGCAGCGTTGTACCACTGGAGGACCGTTTTGCGATCGGACACCTTTGATCCCAGGGGTTCGTTAAAAAGCTCAAATACGAGGCCGTCAGGATAATCCTTGTAGTAATCGGCTATCGCTTGCCACGTGTTTACAAAGTCTTCTTGGCCGGTGTTGCGTGCCCACATGCAGAGTACGACTACGAGGCCCCTGTCTATTGCGTCCCCTATAATGTGAGCATAAATGGCAGGGGTTGTAGTGTAGTTGATGAAGAACCGCACGCTCTCAAATCCCGCAGACTTCACTGCATCAAAATAAGCAGGGTCGTAAAGCACTTTGTCGGGAAGAGTCTGAGTTGGGGTGAAATCGGTATTGATACCGTTGCTGATACGCTGGAAAAGCGTTCGGGAAGGCTGTGATGAGGCAGCCGGGGCCGGTTGCCTGGCTCCCGCCAAAGGGCGGCGTTGCGAGGTCATCTGACCGTTTTTGCTGTGCGCTTCGAGACGCGCGGTCTGTCGTTTCGGGCCAAACCACTTTCCGAAGAAGCCCAAAATCTGCTCGCGGGCGGCCGCCTCCTCCACGAGTTCGTCCGGCGATTTCTCGCCCCGGCCAATGCGCGCACCGCCGACATCGCGCCCCCAGTAAAAGCCGTGAGGGCTCTTTTCAGCGGTGTAAAGAGTGACATCCCGGCCGGCGGCCTTAAGCCGCGCGATCGTCGGCTGCACCATAACGTGGGGCACCCGTTCGTCCGCGAGGCTGGTGAGGAAAAGTGAGGGGATGACCATCTTCTCCGCGTTCTCCTCGATCGAGCGCGACGCGGTTCGCTGCTCAAGTTCCTCTGCCGACATCCCGCGGTTCTGCTGGAGCCCGCGCAGCAGACGCTTCCCGTTTTCGATAATTCCGTCTCGGGCCTTCGGCGGCACTTGGGACAATGGCGGCTCGTCAGGCTTGCCGTGGAGGTAGGCGCGCGGACTGGTCATCCAGGGTGAGCCAACCGCCACGCACAGGAGTTCCTTGCCCATGACTTCGGCCGCCCGCAACGCCAGATGGCCGCCGTGGCTTCCGCCCAGCACACCGACGCGTGCCGGGTCGATTTTCGGAAGCGTCTTGGCGAAGCGAATCCCAGCGACAACGTCATCCTCCTCCATTCCGAGGAAGGCGCCCCCGCCCGCGCGGTAGCTGATAGCCAGGATCGCCCACGGCTGCTGGTTCAGCATGTTGACTGTCGGGGAGATATTGCCGGGCGCGGCGAGCGTGCGGATGAAGGCGAAGTCGCGGTTACCCTGCCCGCCGTGGATGGTCACCACGATGGGAAACGGGCCGTCCCCTTTGGGCATGCTAAGCACCGCCGGAATCTTGCGCCCGTCGCTCGACGCGTATTCAAGCTCGCTGATCTCGCGGTTGCCAACAGTTTCCCCCGACTTTGATGGTGTGGTGGTCCCACGGCCGGCCCCTCGCTGACGCATCCTCTCGCGCATGGCTTGCCGTTCGCTCTCGCTTAGCTTCCCGTTGCCGGCGCGGTCGAGTTGTTTGAAACGCTCGGCGATCGGGACGCGTTGAGCTGTTTGCTGCGCCCACGACGGTGCGGGCAACGGGGCCGCAAGCGCACAAACTGCAATGACGAATCGGACTGGTTTCACTTCTCCTCCGCGATGCCGGCGGTCGCCAATCGCCTGAAGTCGTTGTAGGCCGGGCTGCGGTAACGCTGGGTCTGAACCATGAAGACCACGAAGTAGTCCTCCCTCGCGTCCACTAAGAACTGCGTGCCGGCCGCCCCGCCCCAGGCGCAGCCGCCATCGCCCGTCACCACGCCGCCGAGACCGTATTTCTGCCGGCCGTCGGGGAAGACTCTCGCGAGATGATTTTGAAACATCAACTCGACCGTGTCTTTCTTCAGCACCCGCACGCCATCGAGTTCGCCCTTGTTCAGCAGCATCTGGCAGAACCGCGCGTAGTCGCCGGTGGTGCCGACCAGGCCCTGGCCGCCAAGAAAAAGCCTCGGTTTCTCCAGCAGTTGCCCGGAATCGCGTCCGCGCGCCAGCGAGCCGTCCGGGCGTTGCGAGTACATCTGCGCGATGCGGTCTTTCTTCTCGGCGGGCACCCAGAAGTCCGTGTTGGTCATCTTGAGCGGCTTAAGAATACGCTCGCGGAGGAACTTGTCGAGCGACTGGCCCGACACGGCTTCGATGTAGCGGCCGAGGATGTCAATGGAGTGGCCGTATTGGCAGCCCATGCCGGGATGGAACTTGAGAGGCTTCGTCGCAAGGGCTTTGGAAAATTCCGACAGCGTCATCTCTTCGCCTCCAGACAAACCGCTGCCGGAGAATGCCCCGCCTTCCAGCGTGCCATAGTAAAGCCCGGACGAATGGCTCATCAACATCCGCGGCGTGATCGGATTTTTCGCCGGCACACTTCTGCCTTTCTCCATCACCATCGGCTCTTTCCATTCGGGACAGTGTTTCGAGATCGGCTCGTCGAGGGTGAACTTGCCTTCGTCGTAGAGCACCATCGCAACGGCGGCGACGATCGGCTTGGTCATCGAGTAGAGACGGAAGATTGCATCCCTCGGCATGGGCTTGTTCGCCTCGCGGTCTTGCATCCCGAACGTCTCGAAGTAGCCGACTTCCCCGTGCCGGCTGACGAGGGCAATGATGCCGGCAACATCCGGCGCCGCAACGTGCCGCTGCATCTCCACGTCAATCTTCGCGAGCAAATCAGGCTTCAGCCCGGCGGCCTTTGCTTCATCGCCGTGCGGCCGCGGCTTGAAGTTCTCTGCCGGCGGGAGTTTCGGCGCTACCGTGCCGGTATCACCCGCTGCTCGGAGGCCCCCGCCGAGAAACGCATCCGCCTCTTCCTTCGTAACGACACCGTCGCCGTTCTTGTCGAGCATCTTGAAAAGCCGCGGCCCCGGCACCTCGTCTGCCGTCAGCTTGCCATCGCCGTTGCGGTCGAGTTGTTTGAAGCGGCGCTCCGGCGAGAGGGCTCCGCCAGCGCCAGCGCGGTTTGCGTTTTGCGCCCACGCGAATCCGCACGCGATCATCGCCGCCAGCGTTCCTGCTAGTTTCACTTTGTCCATGGCTGCTTCCTTTCGTGTTGGCTGGGCGGCCTTCCCGGCCCGGCCGTGCCCCTGGCCCGGATGCAATGGAGCCTCGCGGCGGTGCGGTTGAGCAACCGGTCGGCCGCAATGACCGGTGTGGCCATGCCCATGTCGTCCCCGGCCAGAAAATTCCTGTGGAGCAAGTTGAACTGATCCCCCGCCCGGAAGAATGGGGCAGCCGAGCCGAAAAACGCCGCCGCACCGGGTAGCTCCTCCAACGCCGAGGATTCCATCGCTTGGCGAAATGCCAGCAGCCAGCACTCGAGCCATGTAAGCAGTCACTGCGTTGCCGCAGGAACATCACATGACGGCAGGAGTTGGCACATCAGGTTGCCTCCCGTGCTACGAGCGAAAGCAGATCGACGCAGCCACGGGCGACCTGTTCCAGGATATCGGGAGTAACCGACTGCACGTCGTCGCGCCGCGTGTGTATCCAGAGGTTCGACCCAGCCAGCCCAATCCCGGTGTAGCCCCTGGCCTCGACGTTTCTCAACTCGCCGATCCCCCGTCCCTCGCGCACCTCCTGATTCGGCACCAGGGCAAACGTCTCGCGTGCGGCCCCCAGGAACCGCCGGTGTGCGGAGACAGCTCCCCTCTCTTTGCGGGCTGTCGGTCGCCAGCCCCCGGGTGCTTCCTCCCATTGCCGTGCGGCCACATTGGCCCCAAGGTGCAGCCAGACATCGACGTCGGCGGGTTGGGGAACGATAGGCGAGCTAAGGAACCTCTCGGCGCCCATGTAGCTCAGCTCATGACCCGAGGCAGAGAAGAACAGGAAGCTCGCTTTCGCACCGCTGCGCGCCGCCCATGCGGCCAGCGCAAGCCACACCGCGATCCCGGAGCCGCGCTCTCCCCCGCAGCGGAACCATCCGCTGTGCGGGGTGGAGATGATGATCCATCTGCTGCCGCGTTCAAGCCTTCCGATGACATTCCGCGCACCGCAGCCCCGCTCAAGTCTGCCTTCAAGCCGCAACTCGATCTCACTCTCGCTTTGTGCGGCCGCCCGCAAGGCTTGAAAGGCGGCTGGAGCGACAAGCACCTTGGGGATGCGCTGTTGCCGCACCGGCACGGCGTTCTGGGCGACGATTTCGCCGCTGCGCAGTCCGCTCGGCATGATGCAGGCCACAGCGCCCGAGTCCTCGACGTCGGAGACATTCCCCCGTCCTGCGCGGCGCGGCGCGCCGCCCGGTTCCATCAACACCGCCCGGCGGCGAAAGCGAGACACTTCCGCATCAGGGGTGTAACGCGCCAGCGGGGCCTTCAGGCCCGAAGGACCGGTGCTCTTCGGAATCCAGAGCGGGAAGGCGTCCAGTTTCCGCCCCTCGATGGTGATGTCACAGCGTTCAAGGAAGAATTGGTCCAGATTCCAGGGCTGAAATTCCGCCTTGAAGCCGGCTGTTTCCAGCCTGCCGCGCAGCCACTCGCTTGTCGCGAAGTCCGCCGGGGTAGCTGTCCTATGCTCCCCGAAGCGCACGTAGGTCTCGACGTCGGCCAAAAGGCCCGCGCCGTTCACAGCGGCATTGAAGTAAGCAAGAAATGGAGCGGCAAGAACGGACCGGCGCGACAGAAGCATTAACTCACCTCAAGTACCCGCAGCCGTTGCGGCAGGCTTCTCGGCTGGCTGGATCGATTTGAGAAAGTTCATGATTGCCTTGGTCGGCCCGTCGCCCAACCTGCCCAGGTCGCCGTTGAGCGTGCCGTGGGTCTTGTCCGGCGCCTCGAGAATCTCGGCGCGGGCCCCGGCCTCCCGGAGGGCATGGGCGAAGCTTCGCGCCTGCTCCAGCTTCATCTGGTTCTTGTCGGCGACCACAAGAAGGAACGGCGGAATCGCTTTGCCTTTGACTACGTGGTTCATCGGCGAGATATCGGCCCATCCCTTCGGGTCTGCGCCGAACATCGGCTCGTAGAAAGCCCGCCCGGTTTTCATCAGCTTCGGGATGTCCAGCGCCGCGGTGTCGAGTTCGACGACGCCCTTGATCAGCGACAGATTCCCGCCCGTTTCCTTCAGGCGGCGGTCGTCGGTGGCTACCAGGGAAACGAGGTGAGCGCCGGCGGAGTGCCCCATCAGGTAAATCTCTCGCGAGTCGCCGCCGTACTCGGTAATGTTGCCGGCAACCCAGGCGACGGCATTGGCCACGTCCTGCGCCTGGGTCGCAACCGGAGCCGCCGGCAACAACCGGTAGTTGATACTGACGAACACCCAGCCGACACTGGTGAAGAAGGCGGGTTTGGCGCCGGCCGCTCCCGCCTTGTCGCCTGCCCTCCACGCGCCCCCGTGAACAAAGACCATGGCCGGACAGCCGGTTGTGCCGCGCGGCGAGTAGACATCCAGGCTGGTCAAGTTTGACCGGTTTCCCTCCGGCTGAGCGTAGGAAATGTTGAGCGTGCTCTTCATCTGCGCGGTTGGCGGCGCATTTCCCGCAGGGGTCCCCTTCCGTTGGGCCGCCGCTCCGGTGCTTGAGAAGGCGGCGCGGGCCTCTTCCAGAGTGACCTTCCGGTCGCCGTTGCGGTCCATGCGCTTGAACAGCTCGGCGTTGGGCACTTCATCGGGTGTCAGGACTCCGTCGCCGTTCCGGTCGGCGCGCTTGAAGCGCTCGTCGATCGATGGGGTTCCGGCCTCTTGCGCGCCGGCAAACGCGGGAACGTCGCAGCAACCCGCCAAGAGGTTGAGTGTCATTAGGATCGTGAATCGCATCCGCTTCATGTTCGCTTGCTCCCTGGCGCTGCTTGACCTATCGCTTTTCGGGCGAACGGCTGGGAAAGGCGCGGCGCGCCTCTTCCAGAGTGACCACGCCGTCGCCGTTCAAATCCATACGCTTGAACAGTTGCGGATTCGGCAATTCGTCGGGGGTCAGCTTGCCATCGCCGCTGCGGATAGACGCGAACCTTGACGTTGGAACTTCCCGCGCTGAACAAGAACATCCGCATCGCCGTTCCTGCCGCACCGCCGAGCGGTTCGCCGCGCGCAGCCAACCCGATGCCCTCGGCAAAAAACTTCGTCGCCTGCTCCGCGCTGTTGGCGATCAAGCAGACTTCCAGAGACCGTTTTGTAAGTTCCTGCGCGACGGACATCGGCCGGCCGGTCTCTGCTGGTGAGGCAGGGGCTTCCGTCTTCCGCCCCGCAGATGAGGCCGTGGCGACCTTGATGCCGGTGCTCGCCCGACGCAGGCCCCACTGACCACCGGCAAAGTCGTAGTAGTTGTAGTATACATAGGCTTCGTTCTTGCCCACGAACGGCTCGGGCTCCAGCACCGACGCCCGTGTTACGGTGCCGTCGTCTACACGGCGGACAAGACGATTCGCGGGGTCCTTGCCGAGGCCGAGCACCCAGATACTGCCCGGGGTGTTCCGATCCCTCCTCTCCCTAGCCAGGAGGGCGACGTAGGAGACGCCGCCGAGGCCGGTAGTAGGCGCAATGGGTTCGGGCGACGAGATGAACGTGTGCGGCGCATCGGCCGGCAGCGTGAGCATCGCCACGCGCGTCCAGTAACCGTCCGGCGACTTCAGGTCCCGGTAGATGGCGATGGCGCGGTTGTCCACGTTGGCCATCAGGCAGATTTCGCCGCCGAACTCCGGCGCCCGGAACATGCCCGGGTCGTCCTTCTCCCCTTCATCGTTGGTTAGCACAGTCACTTTGCCGGTGTCCGCGTCCGCGCGGCCGATCTGGCCACGGGTCGCGCCTTGGGGCCGATGCACAAACAAGAAGTCCGCCGAGACGGGACTCCACATGCTCATCTTGTTATAGTCGAAGCCCGGGACGGTATGGAGTTCGTCGGGCTTGTCGGCGAAAATCCAGGCCGCTTTCGCCTTCCAGATTGGCCAATCGTAGGTGAAGGCGACTCGCGGCGGCTTGCCGTCCACGAACCGGCTGGGCATGTTGCCGTAGCTGTCCAACTTGTTATGGGTCAGTTGCGTCACCACGGACTTGCCGTTCACCAAACGCGCCATCCACTGCTGCATGATCCCCGCCGCGTCCTGCTTGGTGTAAACGACGCAAGGGCCCTTGTCGTCCTGGGTCCATTCGGGCCCATTGGTTGAGAATTTCCTTCCCTGAGGCGGGCGATCGAAAATCAAGGTGATCTTTTCGTCCATCAGGTAATCGCGTCCGGTCGCCGTTTTGAACATGCCGGTTTCCGAATCGATATCGCCAATCCAGAGCCTGTTCTGGCTATCCTGAAATACAACCTGGCTGGCTGCCTCGCTGAATTCCGGGTCGCCGTAGGAGCCGTTGACCTGGCCCACGAACGGCGCATCCGGCGCGAAGTCCGGCCGTGCCCCGCGCGCAGGCGCGGTCGGCGCGGGTTTCATCCCGGTTGTTGGCGGCGCGGGCGAGGGGGTGGTCGTGCCACCACTGGCGCGACGCTTCGCGTAGAAAGCGGTGACCTCCTCCAGCGTCACCACACCGTCCTTGTTCGCATCCCACTGGTCGAACGGCAGCGTCTGCGGCACTTCATCGCGCGCCAGTTTCCCGTCGCCGTTCTTGTCGAACTGCTTGAAGCGGTCAGCGAGGCCACTGCCAGCGGGTCGTGGCGATTCCTGCGCCAAGAGAGTGAGGCCAGCGAGAATGGCTGACAGGCTAATAATCGTGATGGCTGTTTTCATGGTTTCTTCTTGCTCATGTGCGGCAGCGTGCCTTTGTAAATCCACGCGGTCGGCCCGGTCGCGCCCGCGCCTTTGGCACCGTGCTGGTCGAAGCCGCAGAAGTAGAAGACGCGGCCGGCTTCTTCGGGGAACGGCGAGGGACGGATGCTGCGACAGCCGCGCAGGCCGTATTTCGCATCCGTCAGCGGGTTCTTCTCGTCCCAGATGCGCTGGTAACGGTAGGTGCCGTCGGCGTAGCGAACGAGATACCAGGAACTGTTGCCGAGTTCGTTGGACTCCCCGTCGGGATGAATGAGCCAGAGGCCGATAAGGTGTGCCTTCTCTCCCGTGCCGGGATTCGTGACGGGCAGCATGTCGTTGTAGGCAAAGGTGCTGATGCCCACGGGACGGCCCCATTGCTTCGCGAAGTAATCGCGCACGTCCAGCTCTTTGGTCATCTTGAAGTTGGCGCGCGGGTCAATCCGCTCGATGACGGCATCGCGCGTGTCCCACGCGACGAGCAACACCTCGCCCTTGCCGTCGGGCGCGGGCGCAGCGGTCATGCCGCGCAGTTGGGCGGTGCGCAGCGAGCGGCCCGGCTGCTGCGGGTCTTCCCATTCCTTGATCGGGATCCATTCCCAGCGGGCGTTCGGACCGTCCACGCGGCGGAACAGGCCGTGGTCTTTCACCGGGCGTTCGGTGGTCATGCGTTCATTGCTCGCGATCGGGCCGTAGGCGACGCCGAAATACGCGACGCCATTCGCCTCCGCCGCGCAGAGGAAGTTGCCGACGAGTCCTTCGAGTTCCGGTTTGGCGTCCCAGCGGATGAGGCCGGGTGACGAAGCATCATAGACGCCGCGATACAGCCGACCCGTGGCTGAACCGGCGAAGACGTAATGCACGCCGGTCACGCGGTCCACGTGGTCGAACAGCATCCGCGTCTCCTGCGAGTGATTCACCTTCTCCGGGTTCCAGACGTTGGTCGAAAGCACCGAAGCGACCCACTTGCCGGTGGCGTCGTTGCGCGAGAGCACCATCACGCCCTTCGGCTGGACTGACCGCCACGCGCCGGTGCCCGCGACGAGCACGCTCACGGGCTGCGCGAGCTTTTTGCCGCTGCCGTCGGTCGTGAATTTCACGGAGCGCAGCAGCGAGATGCGATTGAACTCGGGCGGTCCCTGGTAATCCACCGTCCACGACGCGCTGGCGGACTGCTTCACGAGAATCATCGGCTGCGTGTCGCCAATGCGCTTCGACTCCGGCATGTAGCTCGTGGCGCAGAAAATCTTGCCGCCGTGAACTTCGAGCGCGTTGGCCTCGGTGGCCTTCGCGAGCGCGCTGTCCGCCGGCTGACGAGCCGCGAAGTAATCGGTCGCAAACTTGAAATCGAGGAACGCGCGGTCCGCCGGCGGATGCAGTTCCGGTTCCTTGCCGGTCACGGGGCGCGATTGTCCTCCCGCCGCGCCGCCTCCGCTGAATGATTTCGCTGCTTCCTCCAGCGTGACAAAGCCGTCGCCATTGGCGTCCATTTGTTTGAACCGCTCCGCGTTCGGCAGTTCTTGCGGGCTGAGCTTGCCGTCGACGTCGCGGTCCAAGCGCTTGAGCATGTCTTGCATCTGCTGCGGAATCTGTTGCGCCGCCGTGCGGCCGGTCGCCCGCCCGCCACTGGCGCCCGCCGCCGCCGGACCGACGAATTCCAACAGCGCCCCGCCTGGCCCGCGCACCATGAACAGGCTCGCGACGCCTTGATGACTGGCCAGCGGCGCAGCCACTTCGACACCGTTCGCGGTGAGCGCGTCATGCAGCGCCTGCGTGTCGCGGACGTTGTGGGTCACGTAGCGGAAGCCAAGCACGTCGGGAATCTTGCCCGTGTCCGATTCGCGTTGGCCCTTCGGTGCCCAGCACTTGAAGACCGTCGCGCCGGTGGTGAACCGCAACTCTTTCTCGCCCGGCAGCACGCGGCTCGTCGTTTCCGGCAATTCCTGCGCGCCATAGACGCCGGTGAAAAACTCGCGCGCCTTGGCGAGATCGGGCACCACGAGGCCGATCTCCAGTTCCCGCGCCGTGCCGGGTTGTGTTTCGACGAGTTCAAAGGCGGTGCTGTCCGCGTTGCGCGTGAGTGCCCAACGCGTCGTGCCGGCCTGCTTCACGTCCGTGACCTCGAAGCCGAGCCGCTTCAGCCGCGCCACGGTGTCGTTGAGCCGTTCGACCGGAATCGTCAGCACGCGCAGCCCGTTGCGGGCGGCGATGTCGGCCGGCAGTTTCGCGGGCGGCTGCGAATAGACGCGGACCTTGACGGTCGAGTTGCCCGCCGTGAACAGCAGCATCCGCATCGCCACTCCTGCTGCGCCGCCGCGTGGTTCGCCGCGCGCGGCCAACCCGAGGCCATCGGCAAAGAACTTCGTCGCCTGGTCCGCATCGCTGGCGCTGAGGCAAACCTCCAACGAGGGCTTGGTGAGCGAAGACACCGCCTTTGCCGGCCCAGCGGCAGTGGGCGGGACAGCCTTTGGCGCGCCGGTCGCTGCCGGTGGTGGATTGGCTGCGGGTTTCCTTGCCGCGGGCGAGTCTGCGGCGACCTTGATGCCGGTGCGGGCGCGGTGGAGGGTGTTTCCGATGTTGTAAAACAGGAAGACCTCGTTCGCGCCGACGTAAACTTCGGGTTCAAACCGGTATGCTTTCGCGCCACTCACGGCCCCGTCGTCCACGCGCCGGGCGACGCGGTGCGAGGCATCCTTGCCGAGGCCAAGAATCCACATGGCGCAATCCACGTCCTGCGGCAAAACGCCGAGACTCCCCGGGCTGTGGCTGGACATTTGCAAAGCGAAGTAAGTCATCCCGCCCGCTTGAAAGATCTCGGGCGAAATCATGTAAGGGTGTTCGGGATCCGGTGGCACGAGATCGGCCCAGGGAACGTAACGGGTGCCGTCGGAACGAAAGACGGTGAACCGGGTGCGATCAATCACACACCCCACCAGAAGCTCGCCGTTCAGTTCCGGCGCCGTGAACGCGTGAACATTGTATTTTGCGCCGGGGTGGCTGGTCAGCACGGTGGCGGTGCCGGTGGCGGTATTGAAGCGGGCGATCTCCGATTTTCCCGGAGCGACGAACATGGCGTAGGCGAAATCCTCCGTGCCCTCGATCCAGGAAGGCGCGGCGGCCGCGCCGTTGAATTGCGGAAAGTCGTGGGCGGCATTGGGCGCAGTTTCATCCGCCCAGCGAGCCGGTCCGCCTTTGCGGAAACGGGGGGCGGGTATGTAACGGTAGATGAACTGCGTTGTGGGCCGCGATGCGTCCTTGCGGGCGATCACCATGATAGCGCCCTCACCATCGGGGCCTTTCAGGTTGGTGAGCGGTGCCGCCTTCACCCCGCCCGCCACGAGATTCGAGGCACGCCAGCATTGCACCACGCCGTTGGTGTCGCGTTTGGAATAGAAAACGGCCGCGCCCTCGCTGTCCAACCCCCATTCCGGACCGTTGGTGGTGTCAAACTGGGGGCCGATCGCGGCGACATCGGTGTCCACCAACAAGTCCTTTCCAGTGGCGGAGACCAACAGGCCGGTGAGCGGATTCAACTCCGCGATCCAGACCTGCTGGACGCCGTTGGCACTGGTCTGGAACACCATTCGCTTGACCTCCGAAAGAAACTCAGGGTCGAAATAGCCGGCGTCCGTTGCGCCCACCCGAACGTCGTCCACGACGAAACCGTCCGGCTGCGCCAGCCGAGAAGCGGCGACGGGCGGAGACGGCGTGGTGGTGGCGGGAGGGTTCGCCGGCTGCGTCGTCCGCCGCGCGGCGAAATACGCCAGCACTTCTTCGAGGGTCAAAAAGCCGTCTTTGTTCTTGTCAGCCGCGTCAAAGAACTGCAGCGAACCGCCCTCCTCCCGGCTGACCTTCCCGTCGCCGTTGCGGTCCATTTGCTTGAATCGCTCGGCAAGCCCGCCACCGGCAGCGGGCCGGGCCGTTTCCTGCGCCGAGAGCGTCAGGCAGGTGAGAATGGCTGACAGGCTGATAATCGTGATGGGTGGTTTCATGGTTTCTCCTTCAAGATGGCTCTGTAAATCCACGCGGTTGGGCCGGTGGCGCCGGCGCCTTTGGCGCCGTGCTGGTCGAAGCCGCAGAAATACCAGACGCGGCCGGCTTCTTCGGGGAACGGCGACGGGCGGATGCTGCGACAGCCGCGCAGACCGTATTGCGAACTCGTCAGCGGGTTCTTCTCGTCCCAGATGCGCTGGTAACGGTAGGTGCCGTCGGCGTAGCGGACGAGATACCACGAACTCTTGCCGAGTTCGTTGGCCTCGCCGTCGGGATGCATGAGCCAGAGGCCGATGAGATGCGCCTTCTCGCCTGTGACGGGATGTGTGACGGGCAGCATGTCGTTGTAGGCGAAGGTGCCGATGCCGACGCGGCGGCCCCATTGTTTGGTGAGGAAATCGCGCACGTCCAGATCGGTGGTCATCTTGAAGTTGGCGCGCGGGTCAATCCGCTCGATTGCTGCATCTTGAGCGTCCCAGACGCAGAGCAACACCTCGCCCTTGCCATCGGATGCGGGCACGGCGGTCATCCCGCGAAGCTGGGCGGTGCGCAGCGAACGGCCCGGCTGCTGCGGATCCTCCCACTCCTTGATCGGCACCCACTCCCAGCGGGCGTTCAGCCCGTCCACCCGGCGAAACAGACCGTGGTCCTTGACGGGCCGCTCCGTGACGCCGCGAAAACCCTCTTTGGTCGCACCGTAGGCGACGCCCACATACTGCACGCCGTTGGCTTCGGCGGCACAGGTGAAACGCCCAACGAGATCGTCCAATTCCGGCTTGGCGTCCCAAGCGATGAGGCCGGGCTGTGCGGGATCGTAAACGCCGCGATAGATGCGGCCCGTGCCGGCTCCGGCGAAGACGTAATGCACGCCGGTCACCCGGTCCACATGATCCCAGATGGTGCGGACCTCGGTCTCGTGGTTGGTCTTCTCGCGGTTCCACCGGTTCGGCGAGAGAACCGACTTCGTCCATTTGCCGGTGCTGTCGTTGCGGGAGAACACGACCACGCCGGTGGGCTGCTGCTGCCACGCGCCGGTGCCGGCAATGAGCACGGACACGGGCTTCGCCAACTTGTGGCCGCGGCCATCGGTGGTGAAGGTGACCGATTGGATCATGCCCAGCCGCATGAACTCCGGCCCAGCTTCCAAGTCAATTTCCCACGGCCCGTTGGCGGACTTCTTCACAAGCACCTTCGGATTCACGTCCCCGAGTTGCTTCGACTCCGGCAGGTAGCTGACAGCGCAGTAGAGCTTGCCGTTGTGCGGCACGAGGGCATTCGCCTCCGTGGCCTTTGCGAGCGCGCTGTCGGGCGGCTGCGACCCGGCGAAGTAGTCGGCCGTGAACTTGAAATCGAGGAACGCACGGTCAGCCGGCGGATGCGCTTCCGGCTCCTTGCCCGTTATGGGGCGCGGTGTTCCGCCGCCGCCTTGACCGAAGGACTTCGCCGCTTCCTCAAGCGTCACGACCCCGTCGCCATTGACATCCATCTGTTTGAATTTTTCCGCGTTCGGCATCTCACTCGGGCTGAGCTTGCCGTCGCCGTCGCGGTCAATGCGCTTGAACATGTCCTGCAGTTGCTGCGGGATTTGTTGGGCGGCGGCGGGGCGCGCCACACCCGCGCCACTCGCACCCGCCGCCGTCGGGCAGACGAACTCCAAGATTGCCCCGCCCGGCCCGCGCGCCATGAAAAGACTCGCGAGGCCCTGAAAGTTGGAAAGCGGTTGCGCCAGTTCGACGCCGCGCGCTGTGAATGCGTCGTGCAGCGCCTGTGCGTCGCGGACGTTGTGGGTCACGTAGCGGAAGCCGAGCACGTCGGGAACCTTCTCCGTGTCCGACGCGCGCTCGCCCTTCGGCGCCCAGCACTTGAAGACCGTCGCGCCTGTGCTGAACCGCAACTCCTTCTCACCCGGCAGCACGCGGCTCGTTGCTTCCGGCAATTCCTTCGCGCCATAGACGCCCGTGAAAAACTCCCGCGCCTTCGCGAGAACCGGCACGACCAAACCGATCTCCAACTCCCGCGCCGCGCCGGGTTTCGCCTCAACGAGTTCAAACGCCGTCCCATCCGCGTTGCGCGCGAGCGCCCAGCGAGTCCCGCCGGTCTGCTTCACGTCCGTGACCTCGAAGCCGAGCCGTTTCAGCCGCGTCACGGCATCGTCGATCCCCTCGACGGGAATCGTGAGCACCCGCAGCCCGTTGCGGGCGGCGATGTCGGCCGGCAGTTTCGCGGGCGTCTGCGCGTAAATGCGGACCTTGACCGTGGAGTTACCCGCAGTGAACAGCACCATCCGCACCGCCGCCCCCGCCCCTTCGCCACGCGGCTCGCCGCGCGCGAGCAGCCCGATTCCCTCGGCGAAGAACTTCGTCGCTTGCTCCGCGCTGTTGGCGTTGAGGCAAACGTCCAGCGACTTCTTCGTCAGTGAGACGGTGAGCTTGGTCTCCGGGCCGCTCGTCAACGTTGCCGACAGCAGCGGCAGGAAAAGGACTAGCGACAGCCTCTTCGCGTTCATGGTCACTTCCCCTAGTTCACTTGCTCCCTGGCGCTGCTTGACCTACCGCTTTTCCGGCGAACGGCTGGGAAAGGCGCGGCGCGCTTCATCGAGCGTGATAACGCCGTCGCCGTTCAAATCCATACGCTTGAACAGTTGCGGATTCGGCAATTCGTCGGGGGTCAGCTTGCCGTCGCCGTTGCGATCGAGCGCCTTGAAGCGCTCGTCCAGGTTACCGGCCGCCTTGCGCGCCTTCGCGGCTCCGGGGGCGCCAGGCCGGTTCGGCGCGCTTTCGGTGGCCGCGTCCTGCCGGATCCACAGCGGGTCCATCAACTGTTTGTTCCACGCCTGCCAGGCTTCCTCCAGTTCTTTCGCCTTGCCCGGCATCTTGCCCGCCAGATCGTTCTTTTCGCCGATGTCCTCGGCGAGGTTGTACAGTTCCCAAGCCGTGCCGCGCGATGCAGCCAGCTTCCAATCGCCGCGCCGGATAGCGCGCTGCGCGTGGAAGCGCCAATAGAGCGTATCGTGCGGGGCTCCGGCCGACTTACCCGTCAAATAAGGCACCAGATCCACACCATCAAGTTTCATCTCCGGCTTCGAGGTAGCGCCCGCGGCGGCCAGAGCCGTGGCATGGAGATCGAGCGAGATCACGGGCCGGCGGTCTACTTTCCCCGCCGGCAGAGTGCCCTTCCACTGCATCATGAAGGGAATCCGGACGCCGCCTTCGTACACCTGGCCTTTGTAGCCGCGCAGCGGAAGATTGCTCGATGTTGTTTGCGGCGTGGGTCCGCCATTGTCGCTGAGAAAGAAAATCAGCGTGTTTTCCTCCAGCCCGTTCTTGCGCAGCGTTTCCAGGACGCGGCCAACCGCGTCGTCCATCGCCGCCGTCATGGCGGCGTAGGTGCGGCGGTTGCCCTCGGGGATTTTCGGGAAGCGGACCGAGTACTTCTCGATCGCCTGCAGCGGCGAGTGGACGGCGTTGAAGGGAAGGTAGAGAAAGAACGGACGGCCTTTGTTCTTCTCGATAAGCGCCACCGCCTCCCGCCCGAACGCATCGGTGAGGTATTCCTTTTCCGCGACCGGTTCCATGCCGCGCAGGATCGTGTTGCGCGCCGCCCCGGGAAGGTAATTGTTGGCGCCGCCCAGAAAACCGAAGAACTCGTCGAATCCACGTCGGGGCGGCGTGAGATCCGCTTTGAAGCCGAGGTGCCATTTGCCGACCATGCCCGTGGGATAGCCCAGCGTCTTCAGCCGCTCGGCAAGCGTTGTCTCGGTGCGCGGCAAGCCGAAGTTCTCGGCCGCGTATGCTTCCGGCCCTGGGTTCGTCTCGAAGCCGAAACGCTGCTGGTAGCGGCCGGTCATCAGGCCAGCACGCGTGGGCGCGCAGATCGGGCAGGAAACATAACCGTCGGTGAAACGGACGCCGCTACGGGCAATCGAATCGATATTGGGCGTTGGGATGTCCTTGCATCCCTGCACGCCGAGTTCGGCGTAGCCCAGGTCATCGGCCACGATCAGCACGATGTTCGGTTTGCGTGACATGGCCGCGCGCGCCCACCAGGGGGCCGAGGCCGCCCCGAGCGCCAGTGCGCCCAGCATTTGCCTTCTGTTGACGAAGGCGCATTCGGTCGACATTGTATCCTCCTGCATTTCCTTGTTCGTTTGTGCATATCCAACTTCAACGACTTGCACACGGCCGAGTCGCTCGCTCAGAGGGACCCGGCGCTACAGCGTCCTAGCCTGTCGCGTCTGCAGGTTGAGGTCGAGGAATCGGCCGGCCCTGGTTTTCGGGAATGCCAGCGTCTTTCCGTTGAGCAAAGTGACCCTGACGTCCACGACCTCGCGCTTGCCCAAGCCTAAGTGCCCCTCCAGCGGCCCGCCGCTCTTGTAGCTGTGATTGGCGAAGACACCGCGCATGCCGAGCAGCTTGCCCGTGCCCGGCTCAAGTGCTTCAACACGCGCGCCGATCAGTTCGGCATCGGTGATGCCGGAGAAGCGCAGGCGCAGCCAGTGGTTCTGCCGCGCGCCGCGCAGTCCCGTGTTGATGAATACCCGGTCCTGGTAACGCTCCATGCTCACCGCCGCACCGGTATTGTCGGGGTCGGCGGCGAAGACCAGATCGAGCAGGCCGTCGTTATTCAAGTCGGCCACCTCGCCGCAGATGCCGCTGCCGTTCAGCCCGCTGAACTCCAGCCGGCTGGGCTCGAACGTCCCGTCGCCGCGGTTCATGAACAGCACGGCGCGGTTCTCCAGCGCGGGCGACTCCATGCGGTCCACCACCACCAGGTCCACCCAGCCGTCATTGTCGAAATCAGCGAAGACGGCATCGGCGTAGTACGGCCGGCCGTCGATGGGATTGCGGGTCGGCAGTCCGGGCTGGTTCGGGTAATTCCCGCGCGGGCGCCACGTTTGCAGGTACGGCGGGATTGGGGTATCGAAGAACGCGTACCACTGCCGGTAGACCCAGTTGAGCGGGGCAAGGCCGGCTTTCTCGGTGGCTTCCTGGAACTGGAACTTGCCGAGATTCCGCCAGAAGCGCCCGCTGATATCTTCAGCACGCGGCGCCCAGGCCGGCGACGACGGCCCAACGGCCAACACGTCCAGCAAGCCGTCGTTATCGACATCGGCCATTGAGATGTACGGCAGGCCGGGCGCCTTGCCTGCCGGTTCATACACCTGCTTCTCGCGGTTGTAACGCAGGCGCGCTTCCACCGCCAGCCCGTTCCCGGTCACCTTCTGGAACTGCAGCTTGCCGGTCTCCGCCAGCAGGTTCTTCCAGCAGAAAACGCCCTGGCGATACTCGCCCGGCCAGTACGGCAGCAGCGGCTCGCGTACATCAACATGGTAGGACTGCACCAGGTCGAGGTCGCCGTCGTTGTCCAGATCGCGCAGGGTGATGTCCGGCCCAGCCTTGTCGCGCGCCGAGTCGTGGTAGAAGCCGCCGAAATCGGGCACCACGTCGGTGCCGCCGATGTCCTTGAACGTCCCCCTTTCAAACACGCTGCCGGTCGGCTGGAAGACATACAGCCGGCTGTGAGGGACGCCGCCCATCGCATTCTTGATGTTGTCGCAACCGACGGCGATATCCAGCCAGCCGTCCTTGTTCACGTCGCCGATCGAAACCTGGCGGTTGTACGCCAGCTCGTTGCGGATGCCCGTCTGGTCGGACACATCCCTGAACGTGTCCCAGCTTCCCTGGCTGACGAGCAACGAGTTGCCCACCGACTCTACGCCGCCGCGCGGCTGCCCGGCCATCATGGAGGCATGGCGGGTGACGAAAATGTCGAGATGACCGTCGCGGTTGAAGTCGGCGAGGTTGGGCACCTGCCCGCGCCCGAACGCCTCGGGCGACACCTTGGAATCCAGGATCTTGATCGGGTGTTCCTTGAAGCGCAGGTTGCCCTGGTTGATGAAGATTCGCAGCTTTTCGCCGCCGCCCCACGCGCCGCCCGTCCCGGTGGGCGACGAGTAAGTCGCAACGATGTCGATCAGCCCGTCGTGGTTCAAGTCGCCCAGCGCGATCCCGTTGGTGCCTTCCTGGATGTCAGTGAACCCGGCGATGCGTGTGCGCTTCAAGAGAGCGCCCTCGACGGCGGGCGGCTCCGCGGTCGGATCGGAAGCCGCCGGGCGCGGCAGCGCCTGCCTGCGTGCTGCCTGCCCGCCGGTCTGCGTCGCGCCTGCCTGATTTCCGCCACTCCTTTGGAGGTATGCCTCCGCCTCGGCGCGCGTGATGAAGCCATCGCCGTCGCGGTCTACCCGATCAAAGAGGCTCGGCCAGGGGAATTCGGCGCGGCTCAATTTTCCGTCGCCGTTGCCGTCATACTGGGCGAACAGATCGGCCAGATTCACGCCCGGCCGCTTGGCCGCTGGTGCCTTCTGCGCGCCGGGTTCCTTCTTGCTGGCCGTGGTACCGGCCGGCGTGCGTGCCTCGGTTGCTCTCGCGGCCCTCGCGCCACGCTCGCCCTGTTCGATATAGATCCGGTTGCCGTCTGGGTCGGTGAGCAGGAGATGTTTCTCGCCGGACTGGGGTGCTGGAACCTCCTCGATGTTCGCGCCGCGCTTGCTGAGGTGTTCCTTTTCGGCGGCGAGGTCGGCGACGCGCAACGTCAGGCTGCGGAGACCGGGCACCTCGGCTCCGGCGTCGGCGTCGCGCGGACGTTGGCCCGCCGGGGCCGCGAACTTGATGCGACCCGTGCCGGTCTGGAACAGATACATCTTCATGCTGAATGGCGGCGGCAGGTTCCACGGATCGAATTCCATCAGGCCAAGCACTTCGCCATAAAAACGCCTGGACGCGGCGTCGTCCTGCACCATCATGCCCACCGTGAACGTTTCTTCCGACACGTTGCGGGGTATGGGCATCAATTCGACCAGGTTGCCGTCCGGATCGCGCGTCATGCTGACGTTGGCGGCTTTCACCGGCCACGCATAGCCGGCTTTCGCGATGCGTTCCTCTACCGCCGCCACGTCGCGGAACCACAGCGACAGCCACCGAAAACCGTTCGAGGCGAGCATCTGCTTCATGAGATTGGCTGCCGGTAGTGCCGGCGGCGGCACGTCCTTGTTTCCGCGCGCGGGCCGGATGCGCAGATAGGTGCCCGCCCATTCGAGCAAAGCTCCTCTGTCGGCGCTCGCAGGCTCGGCCTCGCGCATGCCGACGCCGTCGCGATAGAACTTCACGACCGCCGCAACGTCGCGCGCGCAAAGGTCGAAGATCGCGTCCGCAAGTCCGGGCGACGATGCCGCCGATCGCGGCGTGGCCGGCGCAGCAGCCCGCGAAGACTCGGGCGCGGCTGGCTGGGTTGGGCGCCGGCCAGCGTAATAAGCCTTCATCTCCTCGATCGTGACGAATCCGTCGCCGCCTTTGTCCAGGCTGCGAAACAGTTCCGATTGATTCAACTCCTCGGTACTGAGTTTGCCATCGGCGTTGCGGTCCAGGCGTTTGAACGTTTCCGTCAGCCGGCTGGCGGCACCCGTTTGGCCGGAAGCCTGGCCGGTTTGTCCCGGCCGCGCCATGACGAGTGGCGCCGCAAGAACCGCGGTTCCCGCGGCCATCAACGGGAGAACGAATCTTCGCAGATGCAACATTGTGATTGCTCCTTCTGCATTACGATTGACGCTTCAGGTATCTGCGCGCTGCCCCTACTAACCCCGGTCAAGCCGCGAGGACGCGGGCAGTCTGTAAACTTTCGTCACCTCGGCCGGCTTGGGCGGAGACCACGGGTTCGTCTGCGACCGGTACGAATCCGGGATCGGAAGCTCGGCGAGGGATCGGCCGGCATCGGCAAGCCTGGCGATAGAATCACCCGCCCGTCGCGGCGCCGCGGTGAACGCGCCGAAGTTCCGGTTGGTCTGATTGCCGAAGGCGTTGAGACGCGCGGCCATGTTAAGATTCGTCATCAGATCAAGCTCCGTGGATTCCGATAATACGCCGAGTGCGCGATCCGGATGGCCTGCGAGACGTAAAACTTCGCTAAAAGAACGTAATACTGTATGCAGACCATGATTCCATGCACCAGAGCAGGCTGGGCGTCCTCGATTGCAGGCCGCGTAGGGCTCTCCACTACTGCCCCCCACCGCCGGAGAATTGTAAAGCTTTGGTAAAAGTAATGTACGCCTTGCCTTGAACAGGGTTATTCAATTCGGGCAGGGATAATTGTCCGAGGAGAATCGCGATGAAGAAGTGGGTGGCAGGTTTTGCCGCGGTGTTGGCATTCTCGATCGCAGTGCCGGTCAGGTCGCAATCGCCCGCAGAGCGGGGGCGCGCGCCGCGTGACGCTCGGAGGCAGCAGCCAGGCGCGCCGCTTCCCGGCTTCGCATTGATTCCCGCCGGCAGCTTCGAGATGGGCGATCATCACAACCTGGGCGGCACGGACCACGGCAATGATGAGATTCCCGTCCACACGGTCCGCCTCGATTCCTTCCACATGGGGATCACCCACGTCACCAGCGATCAGTATTGCGAGTACCTGAACTCGGCACTGGCGCAGGCGCTGATTCGAGTCGAGCGCGGCTTGGCGTACGGGGCCAAGGGAACCGACCTGTATTGCGAGACCCGCGAGGCGACCGAATACAGCCGCATCGGCTGGGATGGCAAGAAGTTCAGCATGCTCGACAATCGCGGGAATCACCCGATGGTCTGCGTGCGCTGGCAGGGCGCGGCGGCCTACTGCAACTGGCTCGGCTCCGGGAAGGGATACGAGAACTGCTACGACCTTTCTACCTGGGCCTGCGACTTCAGCAAGCGTGGCTTCCGGCTTCCAACCGAAGCCGAATGGGAATACGCCGGGCGCGGGGGACTCCACAGCCCCTACTGCATCTTCCCGTGGGGCGACGAGCCGGATTTCGCCAAGGCCAACTGGCCTAAGTCCGGCGATCCGTACGAGACAGGCCCCCAGCCGTGGACGACTCCCGTCGGGTTCTACAACGGCCAACTGCGTCAGAAGAAGGATTTCAACTGGCCCGGGGTGCAGGAAAGCTACCAGACTTCGAACGGCGCAAACGCATATGGCCTGTACGACATGGCCGGCAATGCCTGGCAATGGGTCAATGACTGGTACGGCCGCGAATACTACCGTGTGAGCCCTGCTGAGAACCCGCCGGGACCCGAGCGCGGCAGTCCGATGCCGGACGGGAAACCCTATCGCGGCCTGCGCGGCGGGAGCTGGTACAACGGCGAGTACGGGCATTCGCGCGTCTCCAACCGCAATCCGTCCTACTACCGCGGGCCGCAGGACCCCAACCACCCGTATTACGCCATCGGCTTCCGGGTGGTGCTGGCCAACAGTGCCGCGAGCGTGAGCGAGCGGTTGCCAGCCGCTCGACAACTCCCTGACGGTGGCGGGTCTGTTGGCGAGTCGGCCGGCGGCAGGCCGGAGCCTCAACGCGATCGCGGCGGCAGGCCTCCGGTGCAACGCGCAGCGGTGCCGGTGCTTGGGCCTTCCGGAAAGACGGTGGGTCTCTTTCTCAATGGCCCGCAGGCGTTCAAGGGCTACGCCCTGCTCGCTCCGAAGCACTTCACGACCACCTACCTCATCGACAACGAAGGACGCGTCGTCAACTCCTGGAAGAGCAACTACGAACCGGGGCAGTCCGCCCATCTTCTGCCGAACGGACACATGCTGCGCGCCGGCATGATGCGGGTGCCGGGCGGCCCCGGCGGCGGCGAGGGCGGCCGCATCGAGGAGTACGACTGGGAGGGCAATCTGGTCTGGGAGTTCGAGCACGCCACCCGCGAATACCAGTTGCACCATGACATTAAGCCCCTGCCCAACGGCAACGTGATCGCGCTGATGATCGAGCGCAAATCTCGCGAGCAGGCTGCGGCAGCCGGCGTCGACCCGCGCCTGTTGCGGGATGACTACCTGCTGCCCGACGCGGTGGTGGAGATCCAGCCAATCCGGCCGAAAGGCGGGCGCATTGTCTGGGAGTGGCACGTCTGGGACCACCTGGTTCAGAACTTCGACAAGTCCAAGGCAAACTACGGCGATCCGGCCGAGCATCCCGAGCTGGTGAACCCCAACGGCGGCGGCCGGGGCCTACCCGCCTTCTGGAACCACATGAACTCGCTGGCTTACAACCCGGCGCTCGACCAGATTGTGCTCAGCGTGCGCGGCAACAACGAAATCTGGATCATCGACCATTCGACATCGAAGGCCGAGGCCGGCGGCCACAGCGGCGGCAAGGGCGGGAAGGGAGGCGATCTCCTTTACCGATGGGGGAATCCGGCGGCTTACAGTCGCGGAACCAACGCCGACCGCCAGTTGTTCCAGCAGCACGACGCGCAGTGGATCCCGCCCGGCTATCCGGGGGCTGGCCACATCCTGATTTTCAACAACGGCCTCGACCGCGGTTACTCGACCATCGAGGAGATCGAGCCGCCGATCGACCGGAATGGCCGTTACGCCCTCGCCGCCGGCAAAGCTTACGGGCCGGAGAAGCCGGTCTGGATCTACAAGGCCAGAAACCCGGAAGACGTTTACTCTCCGGAGATCTCGGGCGCCCATCGGCTCCCGAACGGCAATACGCTGATTTGCGCCGGCGTGACGGGCCACTTGTTCGAGGTGGCCCCGACCGGAGAGAAGGTCTGGGAATACGTGAACCCGGTGGTTCGCGGCGGCATTCTGGCGCAGGGCGAGACGCCCGGCCTGGATAACCGCGGACATCAGTTCAACGCGGTGTTCAAGATTCACCGCTACGCGCCGGATTACCCGGGGCTGGCCGGCAAGAAGCTGACGGCCGGGGGCGTCATCGAGCTTCCGGCTTCCCAGAAAGGCAAGACCGGCTTGGACAAGCTGAACGAGCAGCCACGCGACAGGCAGGGACGGCCCGGCGATCGCCCTGGTGATCGCCCCGGGGATCGCTCCGGTGACCGCGACCGGAGGCCCGGCGGAGAAAGGCGCCAACCATGAGCAGCAAGAGTAATAACCACCAAGGCGCGAAGATACCAAGAACCTGGTGCCTTGGTGTCTTAGTGGTTCAATACACTGACATGAGCATTCTTTCAATCCTGCTCGCTATCGCTGCCCTATTACCGAACGCTTCGCCGGCGCAGCAGCGTGGG
>Ga0315280_10000966_pt1 | contig 51442 bp, 39 predicted proteins | sample YL17G06_40_MG_FD_203697 | JGI IMG/M metagenome (GOLD analysis project Ga0315280, IMG submission 203697) | Sediment microbial communities from Yellowstone Lake, YNP, Wyoming, USA - YL17G06_40 | ecosystem: Environmental > Aquatic > Freshwater > Lake > Sediment | place: USA: Wyoming | collected... | reverse complement strand
TGCCTATCCGGCGGATAATCCGGTCGTCCGAGCTGCGGACGAAAAAGAAGTCGCCTCCATTCCCTTTTTTTATGAATATGCGGTTCCGCATCAGGTCATAGACGGAGTCGCCGGAAAAATAAGAATCTATAGACTCCCACTGGAGTTTACCACTGGAATTGTAACAGTGAAGAACTTTCTTTTTTCCAGAGAGTCCGGAAGGAATATGCCCCAGGACGATTTTTTCCGGGTCCAGGGCGAGAATTCTTTGCGGCCAGAACGGCGTGTTGAACCCGGCGAGATATTTTCCCTTTTTATCGAGGACCTGGACTCTCCGGTTGGCGCCGTCAGCGACATAAACTTTATCCCCGAGAATATCGATATCGCCGGGCATCTGGAACTCTCCCGGTCCCTGGCCTTTCCTGCCGAAAGAATACAAGAGGGCGCCCGATTTGGAAAAAACTCTGATTTCCTCGTCTTCGGAATCCAGGACAAAAAGGCTGTTCTTATCATAGACGATGGCGACGGGCCGGGAAAAGTAAAGAGAATCAATATCACTCGTGTCAGGCTTAATTTCGACGGCGGCGTAATGCGGCCAAGAAGTGGCTTTTATGAAGGAAAAAGAGGGAGCCTGAGAATTGATGCTCAAAATTAGCAATAACAAGAAGAAAAGCACTCCATTTTTTTTCATTTCAACCTCTCTCTTCTGGGACAATTTATTTTTTTCTATTACGAACCCAATAATTCTCCTGTTAAGTAACTTGTCATTCGCTGCAATCTCAAACTGAGATCGCCACGCTTCGCTCGCGATGACCTCGCCGGATCGCCACGCTCCGCTCGCGGCTTCGGCTCACTCGCGATGACGTCGTCAGATCGCCACGGCATCTTCGATGCCTCGCGATGACTTCGCCGGATTGCCACGCTGCCGCTGGTCGCTCGCGATGACAACCTAAACCACATTTAACGTGGTTGTATTAATCAGGCAGCTGTTAGGTCAAGTGATTTGCTGCGTCTGCCCTAACTCAGAGGAGGGAGAGGGGGGTTCCTCTCCTCCCGTCCATAACGGTTGTATTAATAAAGTTGCTGCTATGTGAGCAGAGGAACCCCGGCATCAACGCGGCTCTCAGTTGTTGAAGATCTGGCACTTCCCCCAGGCAATGTCGCAGACTGTCAGCATGAGCGTTGTCCTGACCCAACCCTCATCGGCTTCAAAAGCGCGCTGTCTGCAGGTTTGCCAGTCATTATAGCAATGATCGGCGTGGGCGAAGGAAGCGCGGGGAAGCCACAAAAAAGCGCAGAGAAAGAAAACAACGGCCAGCGTCAAAGCGATGGCTTTTTTCATGGGAACCTCCTTTCGCCCGAAGTTTTAGCAAGTTCCATGCCAGAAGCGCAGCCTCCCCCCCAAAAGCTAACTTATTGATAATTATAAAATTACGAGCGCACTCCGCCCGCCGCTATTTCTCTCCAACGAAGAATGTCACACTTTGTTCACCAGCCCCCTGTTACTGCTTTATTTTCAACCACCTGAACTGAGTCCCGAATGTCACAAATTGTGGCGTCTTGGAGCCGGCCCTATTTTTTCCTCATCGGGATTTTAATATTCTTCTCCCGGGCAAATTTGACCGCCTCTTCGTAGCCGGCGTCAGCGTGGCGCGCCACTCCGAGCCCGGGATCGACGGTGAGCACCCTCTCCAGTCTCTTCGCCGTCGCGTCTTTCCCGTCCGCCACGATCACCATCCCGGCGTGGATGGAAAGCCCGATGCCGACTCCCCCGCCATGGTGGACTGACACCCAGGAAGCGCCGCTGACGGCATTCAGCAGGGCGTTGAGGATGGGCCAATCGGCGATCGCGTCCGAGCCGTCCTTCATGCCTTCGGTCTCGCGGTTAGGAGAAGCCACGGAGCCTGTGTCCAGATGGTCGCGGCCGATGACGACCGGAGCGCTGATCTTGCCCTTCTTAACCAGGTCATTAATAACCGCGCCGAAACGCGCCCGCTCGCCGTATCCCAGCCAGCAGATGCGCGCCGGGAGCCCCTGGAATTTCACATGCTTCTGGGCTTTCCTTATCCATCTCTCCAGAGAGCGATCCTCTGGAAATTCCTTCAGGACCGCTTCATCGGTGGCGTAGATATCCTCAGGCCTTCCGGAAAGGGCCGCCCAGCGAAAGGGTCCTTTGCCGTAGCAGAAGAGCGGCCGGATATATTCCTGGACAAAACCGGGGATGTCAAAAGCATTGCCCACGCCGGCTTTCTGGGCTTGACCGCGGATGTTATTCCCATAGTCAAAAGTCCTGGCCCCTTGCTTCTGGAGCTCCAGCATAGCCCTGACGTGGACGGCCATCGACTGGTAAGCTCTCTTGATATACTCCTCCGGATTTTCGCGGCGCAGCCGCAACGCATCTTCGTAAGGAAGCCCGTGCGGGACATAGCCGTTGAGCTCGTCGTGGGCCGAGGTCTGGTCGGTCAGGACGTCGGGCGTGATCCCGCGCCTGATAAATTCCGGGAGGATGTCGGCTGCATTCCCGAGCAGGGCGACAGAGAGCGGCTCGCCCCTCTTTTGAGCCCCCTGGGCAAGCTTCAGGGCTTCATCCAGATTCTCGACCATGGTGTCGACATACTTGGTCTGGAGACGTCTTTTAATCCTCTCCTTATCCACTTCGACGATAATGGCCACTCCCTCGTTCATCGTCACGGCCAAAGGCTGGGCGCCTCCCATCCCGCCGAGCCCGGCCGAGAGCACGAGCCTGCCTTTGAGCGTCCCGCCGAAGTGCTTCTTGGCCGCCGCAGCCAGAGTCTCATAGGTCCCCTGGAGGATGCCCTGGGTGCCGATATAAATCCAGCTTCCCGCCGTCATCTGGCCGTACATCGTCAGCCCTTTGGCCTCGAGCCGGCGGAATTCATCCCAGGTCGCCCATTTCGGAACGATAAGGGCGTTGGCGATCAGGACGCGCGGGGCTTCTTCATGGGTCTTGAAAACGGCCACGGGTTTTCCCGACTGGACGACCAGCGTCTCGTCATTCTCGAGGCTCTTGAGGCTCTCCACGATCGCCCAGAAACACTCCCAGTTCCGGGCGGCCTTCCCCGTTCCTCCGTAAACGATCAGCTCTTGAGGCTTCTCCCCCACTTCAGGGTCCAGGTTATTCATCAGCATCCGCAGCGCCCCTTCCTGGGACCAGCCCTTCGTCTGAAGCTCCGAGCCGCGGGGAGCCCGGATCAGGGGAGGCTTTTTGTCCTTATTTTCGGTCATTATCTCCTCCTGGCTACTTTTTTTTGAATATACCACAAGCCCGGAAAATCTCAAAACCTCCGAGAGAAATTGGGAAATTAGATGACTGTCACCAATTAAAAAAAGATGTTGACTGAAGGTAAAAAATTGTTATAAATTTATAGGCGCCTGAAGCCGGGAAAAGCGCTCACTTAAAATAGATTTAAGTGCCGAGGTTTGAAAGTCAAGGGAAAGGAGAGAAAAGCTCTAAGTTTTCTGGCCGAGCTTAAGCCTATGGGGGAAGAAAAAATTTTCCTTCTCAATGAAAATCCCGGGCAAATCACTCTCTTTTCCTCTCTCCTTCAGGACATCGGCCCGGCCGAAATCGCCGGGTCTCCCGAAAAGGCCGTAGCTTTCGCCGCCAAGACTGACCTGAACGTCCTTATCGCCGACCAGTCGCTGGCCGAAGCCTCTCGTCTCAAAGAAGCTCTCACCCCTAAAACGAGCCTGCTCATCACCGGAAATGACGAGCCGGCGGCAAGGGAAATCATCAAAGGATGGCCGGCTGACTTCTTTATTGACTTCGTCCCCGTCCCCGTCACTGACAAGGACAAGGAAAGATTCCTTCGCGCCGTCAAAAAAGCTGCCGAATATTCCCGCCTCAAGTATGAGCTGGAAAAGCTCTCGTCGCAGAAGCCCAGCTCGGAGAGGATCAAAGAGGTCTATTCCGAGATCAAGGAGATCAAGAATTTCATCAGCGATAACGTGGTCAAAGAGTTGGAGAGGCGCATCGCCCTCCAGGTCCGCTACCTCTGGTTCCAAAGAAGAAAACAAAAAATCGAGGATATCCTGCGCAAAATCTACATGGCCAACGATGTCAGCAGCCTGCTCGACATGGTCTCCGACATCAAGGAGCTCATCCAGGCCAGCGGCATCACCTTTTACATCATCGACAAAAACGAGACGCTGGGGAAATATCTCAAGCCTCTCGTCTGGGATGACGCTTTTCTCTCCCAGCCGGAGTTCTCCAAGTATATCGCTCTTCTCGACTCTCCGGATTTTGCCGCCCAGGTCGTGCGCCTGCGCGAGGACATCAATATCTCCAATTTCGCCTCGGACAAGAGATTGTCCAAAAGATACATCGAGCATTTGAAGCAGCCCTTGCGCAGCATCCTCTGTGTCCCGATCATGCACGAGAAAGAGGTCATCGGCGTCCTGGAGGTTTACAATAAGCTCCACAAGGGCGGGGTAAGTAAATACGGGTTCACCAGGGAAGACGAGCAGGTGCTGCGCGGGCTCTCCGAGCACATTTCCTTGGCCATGACCAAGCTCAACCTCATCCAGTACGATGCCCTGACGGGGCTGCTCCGGCCCGACCCCTTCTTCGAGAAGGTCATTCAAAAAATAAACTCCCGGAGCAAAAGACGGCAGGAGATCGGCTCTTACGCCATGGTCATGGGGGACGTCGACTGGTTCAAGAACTATAATGACCGGCACGGTCACGAGGCGGGGAACAAGCTGCTCAGAAAACTGGCCGCCGTGCTTAAAACCTCCATCCGCGAGGACGACCTGCTCTGCCGCTACGGAGGCGAGGAGTTTCTCTTCTTCCTGACCGGGGTGAACAGCCTGGAAGAGGCCTGCATCCTGACCGAGAGAATCAGGAAAAACATCGAGGAACAGTATTTCGAGAATGAAGAATCCCAACCCCGGTCGAACCTGACGATGAGCTTCGGGGTGACGCTGCTGCCGAGAAAAGAGGGCTTTTTTACCAGCATCGACAAATACGAACTAAAAAAGGTGGCCAACGAAGCCGATATGGCCCTGGCCGAAGCCAAAGGAAAAAGGTTCGCTCATCCCGGGCCTCTGACCGACGAAGAGCGGGATCTGTTCAAGAACAAGGTCTGCGCCTATCAGCGCGACTTCCAAGACAGGGAAAGAAAAGGCGCTGTGATCAAGCCCTACCGGGAGGAATTTTTTGAAGAGAAAAGAAAATTCGAGAGGCTCTATGTCTCCACCCTCCTTCTCTACGGAGAAAACGGCCATTATAGAGTGACCAAGACGATCAACCTGAGCCTGGGCGGCGTGAGAATCTTCTCCGACACAAAGCTGTCGCTGGCGAAAACCATCGACCTTTTCCTCATCCTGGAGAACAAAGCCACCCCCTTTAAGGGAGCGGTCATCTATTCTCAGAGAGCCGGCGAAGAATCATCCCAGTATCATACGGGAATACAATTTAAAGAGATGGCGGCGAAGGAGAGAAAGGCCCTGGAAAATTACCTTTCTTCTTTGCCGCTCAAAGAAACGGCTGACGGAAGGGCGGGAAGATAAGCTCAGGCGCCCAGTTCCTCGATCATGGACCGGAGATAAAAAACCGGCGGAGTGATCTTGGCGTAATAGGCATCCTTGATAGACTCAACCAGCGACTTGAAAGAATTGAAATCGCTCGGGTTGCTCCAGTTCTCCATGCTCAGCTTTTCAAGAATGTTCTTCAAGATGTCTCGATTAAGAATTTCCTCCGTGAACTGAGGGAGAACGGCTCCTTCCTTCTCACACATCTTGACGTTCCTCAAGACGTATTTCCGCAGTATTTCCTGGTGGTTGATGATTTCCTGCTTGATAAAAAACTGTTCCTTGGGCGACCCTGTCCGGGAGAGCTTGAGATAGAGCCTCTTGGCCTCTTCCAGGGTCTCGTCAATCGAGGCGACCATATATTCTCCGTCCAGGATGATCTTGTCGTCTTTCTGGAAAAAACCGATTTCGCCGTTCCCGTTGCGGGGCTCGACCTTGCGGTACTTCTCCAGGATTTCAAAAAGCTGCTGGAAATTCTCTCTCTCTTCGCCCCAGGCTTTTTCCTCGGGCTGAGTTTCCCCGGCGGGCTCACTCTCTTCTTCTCCGGCCAGAGATTCCTCCATGACCTCGTTGATCTCGGGAACATTGAGCGGGAAGCCGCTTTCATTCGTGACGGCTGGGGCTTCGGGCTCCTTTTCTTCGGCGATTCCGGTTTCGGGCTCTTCAGCCTCGACTTCTTCGCCCGGCGCTGTTCCTGCCTCCAGGAGCTGCTTGATCTTTTTCAGTTTTGAGAGTTCCTGCTCGAGGTCGATTTTCAGCTCTGCTTCTTCCCTGCTTTCAGGAAGCTTGGCCACGATCCCGAACCTTTCCTCGAGGTCTTTCTTGAAGGTGTTCACCTTTTCTTCGGCGGATTGATGGAGGCTTTCCAATTTCTTGTTCAATTCGCTGACTTTCCGGAGTTCTTCAAGAGTCAGGCCGGCCATCTTTTCGATCTCGGTCTGGTACTCGATGGCTTTCTCGAAATGTTCCTTGAGCTGCTGCTGCAGAGCGGACCGCTCGGTCTCAAACTCGCTGATGACGCTCTTGTAGTCCTGGAGAATCTCCTTCCCTTTATCAATCTCCTTCTGGATGGCCTCGATCTTCTTATCGGCCTCTTCCTTCTCGGCCCTGATCCTCTCCTCCAGGTCCTTCTCGATCTCCTGTTTTCGTTTGGTCAGGAGCTTTTCCAGCTTGGTCTCGATTTCTTCGATGACAGTGATTGAATCTTTCATGTTCAAAGTTTTCTCGGCCATCTCTTTTCTCCTTACCCCTGGCTGCCCTTCCCTCTCGAGGAAACGAAAGACATCGTTTCCGGAGAGGTGACCAGGTCATGTTCCCTCTGCCCTTCCCGGTAATGCCCTAAGAAAAAGCTTCCTAAATTTTGATTTGTTTTTATCTTACAATCAGCCTTCCGGGATGTCAAGCCGGACAATCCCTTCTTTAGCAGGAGTGGGGCACACGAGAGGATTTTCATTGTTTTCACCAGGCATAGTTTGCCAGAGCCCGGTTTTCAAGGCAATCACCTTTCCGGACGATTTTTGAGGGTAATTTTGCCTTGAATCTCTCACCCCGAAAGATGAGAGGGAATCCCCAGAAAAGGCAAGGCAGGTTTTTTTTACGGTCGGCGGGTCCTGTCGCGCCGCGTCCCCGTCCGTCCTCGCTTAAGACCCCCCACCGACCTTTTGTGAGACACTCAGAGACTTCGATGACCCTTTTAGAGGAAACATTTCCAAGTATGTGATCTTTATGATAGGCGCATCCTGCGCCGAATAGAATCACATAAACGGAGATGCTTACCCTTTTAGAAATTCCCTTGAATCCTGCAATCAAAATAATGTATATAGGAGCTTAAAGGAAATACCGCCAGGATGCCCGGGTTTTGGAGGAGAGCTTGAATGGAGAGAGCCAAGGTTTTCGTCGTAGACGAGGACAACAGGAGAAAGGAAGGGCTGGCCCAATTCTTGGGCGGCCTGGGTTTCGGAGCAAAAATCGTTGACTCCCTGGCCGGGTTCACGTTCGAGCCGGCCGGCCAGGACGAGCCCGCGATTGCGCTCATCAGCCTGAGTCCCATCACGGAAGAGAGCATCAGCAAACTGCGCCGCTTGAAAAATGACCATCCTCAACTCTCTCTCGTCATCCTGTCACAATCAGATAAAGCCGAACCCGGGGTGTCGCTTCTCCGGCAGGGAATCATCGATCAGCTGGCGAGCCCGGATCACTGGGGCAGCATTTTTTCTGCCGTGACGAATGAGCTAACAAAACGGAAGTTGGCCGGGGAAAACGCCTTAAACATCCGCCATCTGAGAAAGCTCAAATTGGAACAGTCGCAAACCCGGCGCAAAGCAGCGGAGCTTGAAGAAATCTACAACGCTACGCTGGAAAACCTGATGACCGCCCTGGACTTAAGGGATGTGGAAACCTTCGGCCATTCGCTCACTGTAGCCAAGTATTGTCAGGCCCTGGCCCAGCTCATCGGGATCAAGGACGGAGCCACTCTGGATAACATCCGCAAAGGCGCTCTGCTTCACGATATCGGGAAAATCGCCATCCCGGACTCCATCCTGAAAAAGCCGAGCCGGCTGTCGGCCTCCGAGTGGGAAAAGGTCAAGCTTCATCCGGTCCTGGGATACGGGCTCATCAGGGAAATCAAGATGGTCAAGGAAGTCGGGAACATCATTCTTTACCATCACGAAAAGTACGACGGCACCGGCTACCCCAAAGGCCTGAAGAAAGAGGCCATCCCTCTCGAGGCCCGCATTTTTGCCCTGGCCGACGCGCTGGACGCCATCACGTCCCACCGGCCCTACCGCAAAGAAAAAGACTTCAAAGCAGCCAAGAAGGACATCCAGGAAAATAAGGGGACGCAGTTCGACCCTCAAGTCGTCAATGCTTTTTGTTCGGTCAGGCTGGAGGATTGGGAGAAGATCCGCTACGAGACGACGAAAATCCTGCCGGCGCTCGAGAATTTTTCCGAAATCTACCATAAGGCCTGAAGATGATCGTATCTATGTATCCTCGAAGAATTCCCCTTAGCCTAATCATCCTGTTACTTCTCACAATCTCTGTCTGTAATTGTAAAAAAAATCCGATTACTTCTGACCCGGAGTCCCTCACCCGTCCCGTCATCTGGCTAAATTTATTTGAAATGGCTTTTGTGGCCGCAGAAACAGGCCCTAACCCTCCTTCCCAGGTGCTCAGGATAAAAAATGCCGGCCAGGGCACTCTGAAATACGCTGTCACCGCTGACGCGGACTGGTTGAATGTCGAGCCGGCCGGCGGAAGCTCTTCCGGCCAAACCAACGAGCACGCCGTCAACGTCAACAAAAACGGACTCGCAGCTCAAGACAACAATTACACGGCGACTATCACAGTAACCTCGTCAGAAGCCTATAACAACCCTCAGAAGCTGAAAGTGAGCCTGAAAATCACCAAAGAACCTCCGCCGGAGATCTCCGTCACTCCCCAGGCTCTGAGCTTTGCTGCCCAGGTCGGCGGTTCAAACCCCTCTCCTCAGACTATGACCATTAGAAACAGCGGCCAAAGCACCCTGAATTACACCATAACCGACAACGCCGCCTGGCTGGAAGTCAACCCGGCCAGCGGAACTTCTATCGGAGAAAATAAGACCCATACGGTATCGATAAATAGCGGCGGACTCGCTGAAGGGAGTTACGCCGGGACGATTACAATCACCGACCCCAATGCAACAAACAGCCCCAAGCAGGTCAGCGTCACCCTGCAGATTTCCAAGCAACTGCCGCCCACGATCTGGGTGAATAAACAAAGCCTCAGCTTCAGCAGCCAGCAAGGAGGTTCAAATCCCTCTCCTCAAAGCATCGGAATCAAAAACGTCGGCGGCGGTACTCTAAGCTATGCTGTGACATGGGATGCCTCCTGGCTTTCGGTAAGCCCCTCGAGCGGAAGTTCCAGCGGCCAGGAAAACAGCCACACCGTTTCGGTGAACAGCAGCGGGCTCGGCCAGGGGACTTATAACAGCATGATCACGATCACGAGCCGCAACGCCGCGAACAGCCCGCAACAGGTGAGTGTGACCCTCCAAGTCACGGCCATCCCGACCAACAATGAAATCAGAGTATCGTGTAGTCCCTCCGAGGGTCCCACAGGCACCACGGTCAACGTTGCCATCTCCATCCTTGGCAACATCAACGAGATCACGTCCTTCGGCCTGCAATTAAGTTTCGATACAAATATGTTCCAGTATATCGGCACTATCAAAGGGAGTCTCACCGAAACTTGGTCCTATGTCGACGGCAATAATGTTTCCGGGACTGTGACCATTGGCGGTCTTACTGGGTCCGGTAGCCCGATTTCTAAGGGCAGCTCAGGAACGATCGCTGTTGTTACCCTCAAAGTAACTGGCGGATCTTACAGTAACGGTCAGCAAAGTCAAATCACTATCCGGAGCTACGCAGATGACATCGCAGGTATGAAGCCCGAGCCGGCGAGCGCAACGTTTACTTACAGGAAATAAAGAGATGGGGACGGTTCTGCCACAGAACCGTCCCCGTTTTATTCTAAAATCAGATTGATAATAATTCAATAAAAGTCATTGCGAGGCCTCTTGGCCGAAGCAATCTCAAACTGAGATCGCCACGGCATCTTCGATGCCTCGCGACGACTTCGTCGGATCGCCACGTCGCTTCGCTCCTCGCGATGACACTCATATTATTATCAGCTCTTCAAGAAATGCCTTGATATTAGCCCGGCTTTTCACCTTGCTTTGCGGGCTTTGATGACGCGGGGAATTCCTCGCAAGTCATCAAAGGCCTCAACCTCGCTCCAGCGCTGGTCAAAAAAGGCAAGTGCCCCCTCGCGCTGACCCTGCCCGATCTCAAAGAGCAAGTGTCCACCCGGCTTAAGATAAACAGGAGCACCTTTGACCAGGCGGCGGATAAACTCAAACCCTGTCTTCCCCGGGACGAGGGCTCTCCGCGGCTCGTGCTCCCGGACCTCGCTCGAAAGCGTCTCCCAGTCGCCCGCCGGGATATAAGGCGGGTTGCAAACGATGAAATCGCATTTCTCCTCTAAATCGAGGCCTTTTAGCGCAAAAAAGAAATTACCCTGGATAAAGGTTACCCTGACCGCATTATGCTTAAGGGCGTTGAATCTGGCCAATCTTAGAGCCCTGGTGGATATATCTGTGGCGAAAATACGCGCCTGGGGAAGCTCCCGGGCAAGCGCCAGGGCAATATTACCGCTGCCCGTGCCGATATCGATAATCGTCTCCGCTTTTCTGGACGACAATTCCAGCACTTTCTCCACGATGAGCTCCGTCTCCGGCCTGGGGATAAGGACGCCGGGGAGTATTCTCAAGGTAAGGGACCAAAATTCTTTGGCTCTTGTCAGATAAGCCAGAGGAACTCCGGAAAGGCGGCCGTTAATCAGCCGGTAAAAGGTGCTCTCTTCCCTGCAGGAGAGTTTTCTCTGCGGGGAGGCGAAGAATTGCTCCTGGCCGAGTCCGGTTGATATAAGGAGGATAACTTTGGCTTCAATGGATGGTTCAGCGGCAACGCCCTGCAAAATCCCCCGCCCCTTCTGGAAAAGCTCTTCAACGGTGCTCAATTAAAGCCCAAGTCCTGAGGAAGCCGCGGACTGGCGCTCGAGTTCCTGGGTTTGAAAATGAAGCCTCAGTTTCTCGACGATATCAGTAAGGTCGCCGTCGAGCACTCCCTCCAGGTTATGCTGCGTCAGATTAATGCGGTGGTCGGTGACCCGGGACTGGGGGAAATTGTAGGTGCGGATTTTCTCGCTCCTCTCCCCTGTCCCCACCTGAGACTTGCGGTTCTTAGCAATGGCCTCGTCCTGCTTTCTCTGGGCGATATCCATCAGGCGGGAGCGGAGGATGCGCAAGGCCTTTTCCTTGTTGCGGTGCTGAGACTTTTCGTCCTGGCAGGAGACCGCCAGGCCCGAGGGTTTATGAGAGACGCGGATGGCGGTGTAGTTCCGGTTGACGTTTTGGCCGCCGGGGCCCGAGGCGCCAAAGGCCTCGATCTTGAGGTCCTTCGGGTCGATCTTGACATCCACCTCGTCCGCCTCCGGCAGGACCGCCACAGTCACAGTCGAGGTGTGGATGCGGCCGCTGGCTTCTGTCCGCGGGACGCGCTGCACCCGGTGGACGCCGCTCTCATACTTGAGCGAAGAATAGACATTCTTTCCCCGGATATTGACGATGACCTCTTTGAACCCGCCGATCGGCGAAATGCTCGAGTCCATGACGTCGAACTGCCAGCCTTTGCTCTCCGCATACCGCGAGTACATCCGGAAAAGGTCCTGGGCAAAAAGCGACGACTCATCACCCCCGGCGCCGGCCCGGATCTCCAGAATGACGTTCTTTTCGTCGTAGGGGTCCTTGGGGAGAAGAAGAATCTTGAGCTCATCCTCAAGCCTGGCCTGCTTCTCCAGGAGCTCCTTCAGCTCGGCTTCCGCCATCGCGCGCAGTTCTGGCTCAGACTGGGGGTCGGTAAGAATATCCTCGGATTCGCGGACCTGCTTTTTGATTTTCTTGTAGTCCTCGTATTTCCTGACCAGAGGCTCGAGCTCCGCCCGCTCTTTAGAGATCTGCTTGATTTTTTGAGGGTTGGAAATAAGAGCGGGATCAGAAAGAGACAGGGTCAGACGGCGGTATTTTTCTTCAACATTCTCCAGCTCGTGAAAGATCATGGTTACTTTTTGGTCGGGCCATACTTTTTCCTGAATTTCTCGATGCGACCGGCACTATCAATGAGCTTCTGTTTTCCCGTAAAGAACGGATGGCACTGGGAACAGATCTCGACGCGGATTTCTTTTTTCGTGTCGCGGGTCAGAAAAGTGTCGCCGCAGGCGCAAGTCACCCGGCATTCCACATATTCGGGATGGATACCTTTTTTCATCTGTAAACTCTCCTCAATATGTCCCCTATTATAGCAGAATCGGCATCCGTGTTCAAAAGCAAAATCCCAACCTGTGTACCTCATGAACTTTGATTAAGATGGGTGGCGCGGCGAAGGGGCTCCCCGCCGCCCGCAGCGGAAGGGCCCCACTGGGGGATGAGTGAAGCGAGGACGGAGGGGAAGAGCCGTGACAGGACCCATCTTATTCGTCTTTCTTGCTGACAAGCTCGTCCAGCTTCCTTTCGTAGCAGTCCCAGTCAATCGTGAAATGCCACTTTTTCTGGCTATTTTTTGCCCTGTTTTTATAGGCCCTGGAGTCAAAGTAATTCTTCAAGGCCCTGTTGATGGGATAGACCTGTTCTTCGGCCTTCCATTCGTAAGTTTTGTAGTTATCCTGCTTCAGACAATTGAAATGGACGACCCAGGCCAGGTGTTTGAAGGGAATCTTGGGAAAGGCCTTTTCGACGGCCAGGACTTCGGCGTATTTCTCAGGATTAAGAAAGTAAAAATACCTGGAAAAAAGCAGGGCATTATGGAAATAGGCGGGGAAGGCTAGGAGGCCGTCTTTTCGAGTGAGCCTGGCGAGATAGACAAAGAGGTCCACGACCTTCTTGCCGAGGCCGAGCCCGGGGTGCTGCTGGCCCGGAAGCGGAGGCCTCTTTTCTGAAAACTTGACCAGCGGGTTCTGCAGGGCAAACCATTCCAAAATCAAAAAGTTATACTTGTAGAAGGCGGGGTCGAGATGGAGATAATCCCTGGGAGCGAGATGTCCCTCGCGGATTTTAAGGTCAACGATGAGATTTTCGGGCTTCCTCTCCTCGAGAAAAATCTGAAACCTCTGGACGGGATACTCGGATGAATCCAGGTCAAAAGCCAGGGGCCAGAGGTTTCTCTTCCTGGCTTCCTTGAAAAAGTTTCTCTTCCCCAGGACGGCGATGGCCTCGGTCATGGAATAGCGGCCCAAGAACAGCGATGTCCCCTTCTCCTCGGTGAGGTCGGCGAGAATATCTTTCTCTCCGATTAGAAGGGATGTGTCCTTTTTCATTTATTCAAAAAAGATTCTATTCGATTTTTAGCTCTGCCGCAAGCCTTGTGTTGCCCGCCGGAATTGCCGACAGAATAATTCCCTCGGGAGAGAACCGCAGCGATCTTATGTCATTTCAGTTTTAAGTGCCATTCCCTCACCTGTTATCGGTAGGCTTCTTGGTCATGGCAATCTAATGCAGGCATCGCGAGACATCGAAGATGTCGTGGCGATCTGAATCGAATGGGTCATTCCGAGCGAAGCGAGGAATCTCATCCTTAAGCCATGAGACTGCTTCGCTAACGCTCGCAACGACTGCGTCGGATTGCGGAGCCTGTTCCGAGCAAAGCGAGGAATCTCTTTTCCTCGCAATGACAATAATATCAATATGTTAAGAGCTCGGATAGGAAAAGAAATGAGGTAGAGGGACGGATAGAGGAAGGAAGGAAGAGGTAGGCAGGCAAGCAGGAAGGAAGGAAGGGATGTAGGTACGTTGGTTGGTTGGTTGGTGGGTAGGAAATAAGGGAAAGGGGGAGTTACTTGAAAAAGGAGAGCGTGTCGTCGCCGATAGTGACGGACCTTATCAGGCTGAAGTATTTCTGGTCAGGGACTGTTTTAAAAAAATGGCGCAAAATAACCAGCCCGCCCTTTTTCAGGACGTTCCGCTTTTTGATGACTTTCAGGGGGTTACGCTCTTCGAGGAGTTTGTAGGGAGGGTCGAGGAAAATGAGGTCAAACCCGGCCTTTTCCTTCCCGAGCAGAATAATAGCGCGATTGAATTCTTTGTGGATGACGCGAGCCCTGGCTTCAGCCTCGCATTTGGCCAGGTTGATCTTGATCGTTTTTATGGCCGGATAATATTCATCGATAAAGACGGCTTTTTCGGCGCCGCGGCTCAACGCTTCTATTCCAATCGAACCTGTTCCGGCGAAACCGTCAAGCACACAAGCTCCCTTCACTTTATCCTGGATAATATTGAAAAGCGCTTCCTTGAGCTTGGCCGGCATGGGCCGGACGAGGGGGCTCGGCACTATCTTCAGGCGCCTTCCCCTAAAAGCGCCGCCCATAACCCGGATCATTTATAACTCTATCGATTAATATTTTTTGTCAAGAATGTAGGTTTGACCCTAATAATAAAAAATGGCTTTACCATTTTGCGTCTTGATGTCCTTAATTCCGTAAGGAAGCTCGTACCAGTCGCTGATGCTTGATGCTTCGGTATTGCTAATCCTGGCTGAGATGGCAATGATCAAGTCTATAATCCAGGGCTGGATCGGCTGATTTTCCAAAAAAAGCTCTTTTAAGTCGAGCTTCACCTTCCCATTGTCCGTCGGCAGGTCAGCGGCAAAATAGAAATCCATCTCCGGCCGGATAAACTGAGGAATCTTCTGGCCTCTCAGGTCGATGTGAATTTTTCCTTCGATCCTGTTTTTTTCGAACAGCTTAAGCCGCAGCTCCTTCATGATTTCTTCTTTTTCAGTCTCGATGCGGTAGGCAATATACGAGTTTAGCTCGCTCTCGCTGATGACGATCTCGCGTAAAGGGCCGCTCCAGGGCAGCTCGGTTGCAGCTTCAACTTCATCGATTGCACTAAGGACCTTTTGTGCTTCCGCAAGAGAGTATTTTGGGATGGCCTCGTTTTGTGGGCTGAGAAAAGAAGTAAAAAAAAACAGCCCAACAAATACTGCCATAAAGATGGCTGGTTTGAAATATAATCTCATGCAGATGACCAGACTTAGAATACACAAACTTCCGGTTTAATTGCAAATAAGGGGGATCGGGTATAAAAATTCGGAACACACACCAAATTTAACAGGGTTTTTGTTCATGTCATCAATGTTCTCTGAATAAGTCATTGCGGACATAATACTCAAAAAGTGTTGCTGGCCGTGGCAATCTGACGAAGTCATCGCGAGACATCGAAGATGTCGTGGCGATCTCAGGAACTCGCCATGAGATTGCCGCGCTCCCTTCGGTCGCTCGCAATGACAATAAAATCAATATCCTAAGAACTGGGATAGGGAAGGGAATGAAGAGAAGAAGGTAGGTAGGTAGGTAGGTAGGTAGGTTAGATATGGAGAAAGAAAGAAGGGAGGAAAGAAAAAAATTAGAGAGGAAAGCTAAAAACTACTTATTTTTATGAGCGGAAACAGGAATCAACTCATCATTGATCTTGACAATCCCGTAGTTAACAGCCGAGCTTCCGGCCAATATCGAGGCGATTCCCAAGGGAGCAAGAAAGAGAGGGAATAGATTTTTTTTGACTACGACATAAATCAAGTCGCCCTGGACGGCTTTTCTTTCCAACTTAACAGACGCCGTTTGGCCCGGCAGGACTTGCCTGGCCGAAGAACTCCCGGCCATTAAAACACTGACTTGCTGATAAAAATCTGTGGTTTTTCCCTTGGCATGAATCTTATCTTTTACCCGGAGCAACCCTTTGACAATTTGAACTTGAGCTATCTGGGTACTGGGATTAAAGTCAGCGACGGTTCCGACCAAAGATTCACCGGTTACTTCTTGATCTTTATAAATTTGGCTTACGGCCGAGGCCTCTTCCTTGCTGTAGGGATTGACGGCGATCGACATTTTGGCAGTCTCGTTCTCCTGGATTTTGAATCCCACCAGGTTGTCGGCATTAAAATCGCCGTCCGGAGTCAAAACGCCGTAGGTATAAATGCCGCTTTCTATCCCCTGGACCTTAAAAATGCCGTTGCTGTCCGATTTGCTGCTCTCGATGACAGCTCCGCTCGTAAGGTTTTTGAACTTGACGATGCCGCCTTCCAGGGGAGTTGTGCCGTCTTTAGCATAAAGAAACCCGATGATATTGCCCTTGGCGACGGTTTCAGCAGCAAAAAAATAGGGAGCGGTAAACAGAAAAAGAGCAAAAGCTACCAAAACGAATAAGTTTTTATACTTAGCCCCTTTGTTCATGCGATCCTCCTCGCGATGGTATAGTAAGCTTGGGAACCCGGTTTGTCAATAGGAAAAATTAAAAGAATTACCTGCCCCGCCTGAAAAAACCCGGAATTTTTATATGAAAAGACTTTTTCGACTTTCTCGGGTCTGAGGGCTGGGGAAGATACGGTATTTCCTTATCCTCAAGGACCGCCTGGGGATTATCCTGCACCAGAGCCGATGCTCTTTCCTTGCCTATCAAAGTCTCTGCTTCCTTGGCGGCTTCGGAGAGAGTGGGAGGGATGGAATGGGGGCTGTGCCCATCGCTGGCTATAAAATGAACCAGGTTCCATTCCAGAAGGCCGAGGACAAATTCCTGAGACTTGCCTCCATATAGTCCAGAAAAGCTGCCACTGTTGGCCTGGGCCAGCGCTCCCATCTGCACAAGATCATAAAGAAGCCCGGGATGTTCCCTGAAGACCGAATTCCTCTCCGGATGCGCGATGATAGGAATTATCCCTTCGCTCATCAGGTCAAAAAAGAGATTCTTGGCCCCCGAATAAATATGACCAGCAGGGAATTCGACGAACATATAAGAGCTTCCGTTGAGGACCAGATGAGCCCGGCTCTTTTTTATCTCATCGATCAGATTATGTGAAATATGGACCTCAGCGCCGGCTAAGACCTCGACCGAGATATTATTTTCCTTGAGGACTTCGCTGAGCTCTCTCCTTTTTTCCTCGATTGAAGCGAAGTCTCTTGTAGCAAAATTTCCCCGGAAAAGATGAGGCGTAGCGACAATCGTTTTTATGCCCTCGCTTTGGGCAATCCTTACCATCTCGAGGGCTTCATCCAGGGTCTTGGCGCCATCGTCCAGGCCGGGAAGAATGTGGCAATGAAGATCAATCATGCGAATAATCAATAAATGCTATTATGTAGTCATTGCGAACGGCCATCGGGAGCGTGGCAATCTGACCCGAAGGGTCATCGCGAGCGAAGCGTGGCGATCTCCTAAATCATAGGATTCGCCATGTGTTAGAGATTGCCACGGCGCAAAGCCGCCTCGCAATGACACAAAACATATTGCGCTAACATTAGAAAAACTTTTCGGGGACGATCACGACATCATTCTCCCGAAGCTGCACGTCCTTCCTTTTTCCCTTGATGACGTCGCTCACGTCGACTTTAATCCTGATTTCTTTCCCCGCCTCATCGATTCTCTTAATAATAACCCCTCCCTTGGAAGCACGGGCGGCAAAGCCCCCGGCCTGGGCAATGGCCCGGAGCAGAGTGGGAATGTTGGATTTTCTGACACTCAGAGCGCCGGGAGTCGTGACTTGTCCCGTGACATAAATCTGCACGACTTTATCCACGGGGATGCTGATCACGTCATCCGGCTGCAGGGGGATATCCAGGCTTGGATCGCCCTTCAAGAGTAAGTCTTCGACTGATATTTTAAGAGATGTTTTCGTCCCGCCGGGGAGCTGCCGCATGACAACAATCTCATTGCCGGCATCGGCTGTCAATCCTCCGGCCTGCGAGATTAGTTTCAACAACGTCAAACGTCCGAGAAGATCGTACGGTCCAGGGGTAGTCACGGCCCCGATGAGATAGACTTTTCGGCTCTGGTACTCCACAATAACCACCGTCACCTGGGGATTCTGCAAATATTTCCCTTCGAGCAGCTTGGCTAACTTTTTTTCGAGCTCTGACTTGGTCAGGCCCTGGACTTCAACATCGCCCAGATAAGGAAGGCTGATCGTCCCGTCCTCAGACACCCTGACTCTTCTATTTAGATCTGCGAAATCGATGACCGTGAGCTCCAGGAGGTCTTTAGGGCCGATCCTGTATTCACTGGTAAATTGGTCCTGGGCAAATGAAGCTCCTGAGAAAAAAATAAATAAAGTCACCAAAAAACAGAGTATATGGTCTCCTTTTTTTGCTTTCAATTTTATCTCCTCAATACAGGCAAATTTGTATTCTCGTTACTCAGGCGGTATGTTAATTTGGACAACGAAACATCCTGGTTCACCGGCATAATCTGAAGCATGTTCTTTCCGGCGTTTGTCTCCAGGTTAAATGAAAGTTCCTTATTTTTCATATACTCTTCCCAGACCACACGGTTATTGAAAAAGACGGCGATGAGCGGCCTCTCGTTCTTCTCGTCAGGTTGGAACTGCAGATCTAAAACAACCTTCTGCCCGTCAAAAACCAACGGGCGTGAAAACAATTCTCCTTTGTTAAGCAGCAAGTTTTGGAAGTCAATCTCCTTGGGTGCTTCCAATTTCTCGATGGCTTTATTTATCTCTCCCAATTTCTTTTCCTCATTCAGGCGGTCATAATTCTGGCGAATCTTGAGCAATGTTCCCAGGTTATTTGGATGAGCTTCCAGGGCCTTCTGATAAATGTCGCCGGCATCATACAGAAAGTCTACTTTTTGAAGAGAATCCCCAACGAGCTGCAAAATACGCACATAGTCCGGCTTCTTGGCCTCGGGAACGACAACGAAGCTGCCCTGGAGCTCCCTCCCAAAGCTGATGATTTCCCTGTATTTGGTCTGCTTGAACTGGAGCAAAAGCTCAAAAGCGAGACGAGTCAAATCGCCGGAACTTTTTTCAATTTTCTCCGGTATGACTCCCCTGTCCCTTAAATAGGCTGCCAGCTCATCGACTTTAGCGGTTCGATCCTCCAAACCTAAATATTGATTCAACTCATCCGCAACATCTCCCAATCCCGCCCTTTCCTCGATGCGGCATTTGGCCAAATTGAGCCAGGTGGACTTCAAGAGTTCATTATATTCGCTGCTGCTGATGAGGTTTTTGCCGGTGAGGGCTTGATAAAATTTTATCCCTCTGAGCAAATCCTGAGAAGCCTTGAAGCGGCCGAACGCTTCTTGAGTCTGGAAGCGGCCAAGCTGGTTTTCTCCTGATTGATACTCGCGCCTGGCTTTCTCAAACTCCAATAGCTCGGCCTGGGCCAGATATTCATGTCGCTGTTCAAGAGAAAGAGATTTCTCGCCGAGAAATTCGGCATATTGGCGGCAGATTCGGGGATCTGGGGGGAGCACTTCATTCATGATCTCATAATCCCTGGCGTTCAGCTCCCAGATATTCAATATGGGCGCAATCATTTCGGTGTCTTTTTTGGCCGTGATCTTTCTCAAAACATCCAGCGTAAAATTTCGGTCTTCCTCGGAAAGCTCAGGCCAACGCGAAAGGAAAAGCTTTCCCACCTCGATAAAGATCTGACTGTCATCCCCGGCAAGCATGGCGGCTTTGCGGAATTCGTCATAAAATTGAGTATCTTTCCCTGAAGAAAAGAGATCAAGATTGAGGAGCGATTGCCCCAGATAAAAATGACTGAACGGAGAAGCAGCGTTTATCAAAATGGACTTCTTCAGATTCTGGACTGATTTCCGGAAAAAGGATTGGCTGTCCCCCGGATCACTCAGATTCATCAGGCCCAAATCAAAATAAGATTTTCCGAGCTCATAAAAAACCAGGTCATTCAACGGACAAAATTTGTTTGACCTTTCAAGCAAAGCTATTTTTTCCTTGGTGTCTTCCTCCCTGCCGGCCCGATAATAAAGATGGCTGTTTAAGTAGACAAAAATATTCAGCGCGCCGAGGATGACTATGGCGATGAGCAGTACGATTTTTTTCAGAGCTCTCATTTTTTCTCCGGGGGAGTGACACCTCGCTTATAAAACGCGATCACCATCGTCAGAGGGAGCACAACCGAAAAAAGGACCATGTTCGCCGGGATATGGAGGTTAAAATCGGTGATGCTGTGAATCATGATGCAGATGAGGGAGACGATCCCGCCGAGAGCAAGGCCTTTTACCTCGGGATGTCTTCTTGTGCGCCAGATGAGAAAAGAAACGACAAGCATAAATAGGATGCCCCCGAGCAGAAGTGAAAAGCCAATCACACCCAGCTCTGATAAATATTCGAGATAGTCATTGTGGGCATGGACAATGGCCAGAGGACCGGATTCGCCTTCCAGGTTGGGAGCCAGCGCGCCGAAGGTCCCCAGGCCCGTTCCGAAAAGCGGATAGCTTGAGAAAGTCCTCAAAGTGTTCGCCCAATAGGTCGGCCTCCCCTCATGCAAGAGCTTATCCAGCGAAAAACGCTCAAGTGTTGCGTTAACGCCGATATAAAGAGAAATAAAGATGATGACAAAAAACGCAGCCCTGAGGAAGTTTTTTATCCATTTTTTGCGAAAGCTGTACATTTCAAAGTAAATGGCTGTGAGTCCGAAGAAAAGGATGAAGGTGAAAACCAGAATAAAGACTCCTGAACGGGATTTGGAGAAAATGATGGCAATGGCCATGAGAATGATTCCGATAGAGACAAGAAGGTTTGTCGAAAGGTCTCTCTCCGAGAGCCGGAGGAGTTTCTCTCGCCAGCTAAGCGATTTTGAGGAAAAAAGATCAATCCGGGCGATAATAAGGCCAATGGCCAGGGGAATAATCATTTCCAGGTAGCCGGAGAGGTGATTTCGATTGACAAAAGTGCCGGTCACAGAATCCAGATTATAAATCTTTTTATAAAACAAAATTCGCGGGCTTTTGTTGTAAAGTTCGAACATGCCGTAGAAAGCTTCAAATATTCCCATGGCAATCACAACCGTAAATATTCTTTGGATTTGATGTCTCCTGGTGACTGTTTTTACGACAAGAAAGCCCAAGAGAAAATAGGCCAGGAGCTCCAGCGATTTTTGAACTGTGTAGGAAGGAATAATGGAAAAACTTATGAATTTTATTTTTGAAAAATCAACCGCATAAAGCTTCTGGTAATTATAGGCCGAGGGAGAAAATAGCCTGACGAGAAACTTAGGAAGGGGAAGGAGCTGGATAAAAATAAAGATGAAAAACCAAAAAAAGAGACGCTTCGGCCACTTGAAGGCTTGATAAAGGAATCCGTTGGTTTGAGGCTTTTCCTTCATGAGAAAATAAGCGGCCATCATGATGAGCACAACAAGCTGAATCACCAGAACCGACCATTCATAGACAGAAGCCGCAGGAAGAGGAGCAAAGATCAGGAGCCCCAGGAGTCCATAGTCGATGATATTGGCGCAAATCCCGTCTCTAGGCGAGCGATAGGGATTGCTGCCGAGGGTCTTCAGGATTCCATTAATTTTCTGCATGCGTGCTTTTTGTTTTTAGTATCCGATAGATTTCTTGTCAGAAAGATTCCTCTACTGGCTATCCTGCAGACTCTCTTGTTCTTCTTTTCCGTACAGGCCGTATTTATAGTATCGATAATATTTTGAATAATACGACCCTTCTTTGCCTAAATCCACTCCGTTAAACACAACGCCTATAATATTTGCCCTGGCGCGCCTCAATTCCTCGACGGCACTCAACAAAGGCTTGCGCCTTGTTTTGCCCCCTCGAATGACAATCACCATGCTGTCGGCAATCGAGGAGATGATGACCGAATCGATCACTGCGAGCACGGGGGGAGAATCAAGCAGGACAATATCAAATATCTGGCTGACCTCTTCCAGCATATCCTTCATCTTCTTGGAATTGAGAAGCTCAGCAGGGTTAGGAGGGATAGGGCCGCTGGGCACCAGCCAAATATTTTCTATAAAAGTCTTTTGAATGATTTCTTTAAGAGGAACCTTTCCGGTCAGGTATCCGGTCAGCCCGCTGACATTTTTCAATTTAAAAAGCCGGTGGAGACGTGGTTTTCTTAGGTCCGTTTCCACAATCAGCACTCTCTCCTCAAGTTGGGCAAAAGAAACTGCCATATTGACCACTGTGGCCGTCTTTCCCTCTTGTGTCATAGCGCTGGTAAAGACGATGATCTTCGGCGGCTTTTCCGCATGGGAAAGAAGGATGGACGTTCTCACGGTCCTATAATCTTCAGAAAGCGGGCCATCCGGATTTAGATGGTTGACAAGCTCGATTTCCTTGACTTCCGGAAGAGTGTGCTCTTTCTCTGGATTTTGTTTGCCATAGGAATATCTATGCCTCAAGTAAGAGGTGTATCCTCTGCTCTTTTTCAATCCCTCAGGGGGAAGATAAGGAATTACACCAAGTGAAGGAAGTCCCGCCAGCTTTTCCACATCATCAGGTCCCTTGACAGTGTCGTCTAAATAGTCAAAAAGAAAGCAAAGGCCTACCCCTCCGAAGAGGCCTATGAGAAGGGCCATAAGAAGATTATTCTGCTTATTTGGCGAAACGGGTTTTTGGGGAACTTCAGCTTTGTCAATGATGCTGATATTACTGGCATTGAGTCCCTTTAGCTGGGCAGAAAGCTGAGTTTCACTTTGTTTTTCCAATAGAGTGTTCAGCAGTCTCCTTTTGCTCTCAACTTCGCTCTTGATGCTGTTATAAAGGATCGAGTTGTTCTTCATCTTGGCGACATCAGTCCTCTGCCTATCTAAAGTATATTTTATCGAAGCCTCTTTCTTTTGAGCGGTCTTTAGCCTCCCTTCAGCTGTATCTGCCGCCTTGTTGATTTCTTCTTTCAGGCTGTCAAGCCTTGCTTTAATCCGGGTCATCTCTGGATGATCGGGCTTTAGCTGTTTGCTTTTCTCCTGATAGTCAGCTCTTAATCTTGTGTATTCGGTCTTTAGCTGTTGAATGGCAGGATCACTAATGAATTGAGGAACTGCATCGCCCTCAAAATCCTTAAGCTCTCGGAATTCCGCTTCAGCATTAATCCGCTCTAACATCGCCTGATTATAGGCTTCACTTAAATTAGCAAACATGTTGACAGCTGTGTTCTCTGTGTCGCTCAGGAATACAATATCCTTTTCCTGACCGTATCTTTGAAGTTCCCTTTCCTTTGCAGCTAAATCATCCCTTTGATTAGCAATTTGCTCGGTCAGAAAGTCCGAAGCTTGTTGAGTGGTTGAATAGCGTTTTTCTATTGAGAAATTAATGAACTCTTCAGCTAGGGTATTGACAATTTCAGTTGCTAATGTGGGGGAAGGAAACTTGAAGTTAAGTTCGACAAGTTTTGTTTCCTTGACAGGGGTAACTTCCACGCCCTTTAGAAGAGAATTGGCGATGCTTGAGTAAGGATTAGAAGGAAGCAATGGACTAATTTGATCTTCGTCTTTCTCTTTTTTAGGTGTAACCCATTTGAAGGTAATGATGTACTTGACTCCTGCAAGCAGACTTGTTTTCGATTTTCTACCGGCGCCAAATTCAGGGCGGCTCAGCAGGTTGAGTTTCCTGGCTACGCGCTCGGCGAGAGATTTGCTTTTGAGAAGCTGAAGCTGGGTGTTGTAGCTCCTCAAATCGCGGACAACCTGAGCCTGGTCTCCGAAAGCCTCATTAATGCTTAAAATCCTGGATGTCTCCTCTTCCATGAGTAACGTAGCTGTCGATTTATACTGAGGGGTAGCTAAAAAGGAAAAGATTCCGGTGAATAGAATAATCGCGCCAGCAAACGTGATGACAACCCATTTTCGCCGGACGATGACCCGCCAGTAATCCATTAAATCAATTTCTTTCGTTTTTTCTTCTTGTTCCATGGTTTTTTTCCTCTATTATTGCGCCATTTTTTCCTTTATGTCATTGCGAGGCCTCTGGGCCGAAGCAATCTGGCCAGTAGGTCATTGCGAACGAAAGTGAAGCAATCTCAGCGTCGTGCCTTGAGACCGCCACGCTGCCCTCGCGATGACAATCAAATTTTATACGTCTTCGTTAGAATTCGTAAGTCAGGAAAACTCCAACCGCCAACCTATCCGTATCATATAAATAATAGTTCGATTTCCTTTCCGAGTAAATGGCTGTCAGTCCTATGCCTGTGTTTCTGATGATTCTGAAGACAAGGCCGGCTGAATGGGACTTATAGATATCGTTCCTTTCAACCTCTTCACGGGTTCCATCGGGTAAAGTAATCACCATCGGTTCAGGATAATGGCCTCCGCCGTAGGAGAAATCATAATCCAGACGTATAGATGAGGTCAGATAAAAAGATAATCCGGCGCCATAATTATTATTTATATAAAAGATATTCTCCCCATAAGAAAATGGGATGTCTCTGATATACTGGACCCTAAGATTAAAACGGCCGAGCCTGAATTCAACACTTGTATTTCCCACAGGTCCGGAAAATCCCTTTAGCTCCTTGTTCTTGGGAATCAGCTTTTTATACCCCAGAGAAAGCGTTCCCCTCGCCCTGCCGAAAAGAGGAAATGCAATTCCGGAATTGACTTGGTAAGCGTAAGAATCTCTAAAACTGCCCTGGAGATTAACAAATTCATATTCTGTGTAACCGATATTAGCAAAGAAAGAACTATTCGTAAAAACGCGGTAATAAAATTCGATCCGGCCGTCTCTTTCTTTCCGATTTAGAGCATTTGATAAAGGAATTTCTGCTCCCTCCAAAGTGACATCCTCATAACTAAATTCACTGATTGAGCCCCTGAAGCCCAGCGAGCTTGCCCTCGCGGTGTCTAAAAATATGCTTCCGCTGTAGCTTCGAACTTCCTGGAATATCCTCCTGTCTATTTCGCTTATAGCACGCCACTTCATCCTGCTCAGTCCATATGATCCAGAAACCACAAACCTGTTTAAAACAAGCAACCGGAATCCACTGGAATAGCTATTATTAAACGCCCTTTCTTTATCTAAATCAAAAAAATAAACATACTGGGGAGAATCTGAAAAAGAAAGAATCAGCCAATCACGGAATGGGAGATAGATGTTTAGAGGGAGCGATAATGAGGTGACATAATCAGCCACCGGAGCGCGCTCGCCGTACGTGCCATAAATATTGTTATCATAACCAACATTAAACTGGAGGCTCGGCCAGATTCTAAAAGGACCCAGGCTCCATCTGGCTCGCGTTCTGATGGAATCAAGCTGCGCTTGAAAACTTTGATAGCCCTGAGCAGAAGCTAAAGTCGCGATACTTAAAACAATAAGGAATACTGCAGCTATCTGCAGAACCAAACCTGAATTTTGTCTTTTCTTATGGGAATTCATAGAACCGAAATTCGAACTGCCTGACGATGATCCTTCTTTGCCGGCAAAAATCAGTCAGTTTGCTTATCTTGTTTTTTGCGATCTTACCTGTAGAAATAATAATTTCAGAAATATCAATATTGCTCACGATTTTTTCCAGATCATCTATCGAACCCATAACCGGACATCCATGCATGATTTTTCCCTTTTTAGAGGGGTCATCATCCAGGTAGCCAATCGGATAGACAGGATAATCGCCGTTGTGCCTGATCTCTTTTAAAACTGCAGAACCTTTGTATCCAGCGCCATAAATGAGCACCTTTCTCCCCTTTTGGCTCAAGCTTTTCTTATAATAGTTGGTCAATACTCGGTAAGAAAAACGGAAACCCCCGGCAAAAGTGAGGAGCAGATAAAAATCCAGGACAAAAAAGACCAATCCCCCAAAAGCTCTGATCCCAAAGATAGACTCGAAAACCAAAGCTGAAATCAGAGTGGAAAGAAAAACAGCACCAAGGAGACTGATCAGTTCTTCCAAACTTGAATAGGCCCAGGATTTTTTATAGATGCCGGACAAATAAAAAACGATAATCTTAATCAGAAGAAGAAGTGGAAGGGAGTGAATAAAGAGAAGCTTCTCGGGCCCTCCGAAACCCCTGAATATCAAGGTAAAACTCAGGTAAGAAGAAAAAGAAATCATGGCCAGATCAAAGAAAGCATGAAAAAGCCTGCTGTTGATAGCCGGAAAATTGAAAAGGGGCATGAGCAGCCCGCTCTCCAGAATCTTGAACTCCTGATACTTTAAGCTCCTGATTCCAATAAATGCAGCGATCACTATAGCGCCAAGAAAAGCAACCAGGTTGATATTTTTAAAAGCAACACTCAAGAAAGCCAAAACAGAAAGGGCCATGCAGATACCGTACAAGGCAGCGACCGCTTTTCTTTGAGAAAACCCGAGCTTCAAAAGACGGTGATGGATGTGGTCTTTATCAGCCTTAAAAATTGAAGATCCTTTAAAATAGAGAGCTCTGAAACTGCCGTTTTTGGTAGGATAATCTATGAGATGAATTGATTTCAGGAACCTTCTTATCATGGAAAGAAGGGTTTCTATGATGGGAAGACCTAAGGCAAGCACAGGCGCTAAAACAGCCACAAGGGTAGCCCCTTTTGAGGAGCCCTGGATGGAAAATACCGCCAGCAAAAACCCCAGGAGTAAGCTTCCTGAATCGCCTAAAAATATCCTGGCAGGATAAAAGTTATATCTGATAAAACCCAGAATGCTTCCGGCTAAGGCAACAGAAGCGATGCCAACACCGATATTTTGATTGAAATAGCATAGGCCAAAGATGGTTGTCGCTACAATAAAAGATGTCCCCGCAGCTAATCCGTCAAGGCCATCGACAAGGTTCAATGCATTTGTAATCAAGACTAGCCAAATCACAGTAATTGGGATGGAAAGAAAGCTGAGCTTTATGATATTGCCGGTGAGTGGGTTGGCGATACTTTCGATGCCAAACCCAAAGAGCACAATGATAACTCCAGCCGTAACTTGAAAGAGAAGCTTGACCACTGGCTGGAGATGATGGATATCATCGAAAATCCCAAGTCCGAGAATAATAATCTGACAAACGAGCAATCCCTGCCATCTTGATAAAATAGGCTCTCTGAGCAAAGCAGTATCAAAGATTACTCCTAAAATTATGGCTAAATTAAAGGAGAGAAAGATAGGGAGCCCCCCGAGAAGAGGAACCGGCTGCTTATGAATCTTTCTTTCTGAAGGGAAGTCAAAAATATTCGCCCATCTGGCAAAAGAACGGATGAGCGGTGTCAGGATAAAGGAAAGTCCAGCAGCCATTAAAAAAGAGAGGAAATACTTAATCATCTTATAGACGCTTCAAAGGCAATAATGGAGAGGATTAGTTGATGCCCCGCTCTCCAATCATTTATTGTATACGACTTTATGACACTTTTGTCAAAATTTTTACTATTCTTTCGGCGGCCTTTCCATCCCAGTATTTAGGAATCTTTTTCTGTCGAATCCCATTTTTTAGGATGTGGAATGCGGTCTTAACAATCTTATTCGGAGTATTCCCGACGACAATATTAGTTCCCTCCCTGACAGTTATAGGTCTCTCTGTGTTATTCCGGAGCGTTAAGCAGGGAACGCCCAGAATAGTGCTCTCCTCCTGAATGCCACCAGAATCGGTTAAGACAAGTGTAGCATTGGACATCAGACAAAGAAAATCCAGATAACCGAGGGGGGGAGTCAACATTATTTTCCCAGGGAAATCGTCCAAAGGTGGGTTATCTAAAAAGAAAAGCATGTCATTCAGTTTAAAATTCTTAATCCTTGAAACAGTCCTGGGATGAGCCGGAAAGATTATAGGAATCCTTTCAGATACCTTATTCAAGGCTCGCAGAATGCCTCCCAATACCAGCTGATTATCCACGTTTGAAGGCCGGTGGAGAGTGAGGACAGCATATTTTTTCAATCTTCCATTTTCTCTCAATCGCAATTTTTCTAAAATTCTAGATTTCTTTGCTAACTTGACGTGTGCTACCAGTGTATCGATCATAACGTTTCCAACGAAGAAGATCTTGTTTTTCGGAATTCCCTCGTGCATCAAATTCTCGTTTGCATCATCGCAGGTTGTGAATAAATAATCAGATATCTGGTCTGTAAGAACGCGGTTGATTTCCTCAGGCATAGTTCTATCAAAGCTTCTTAACCCAGCTTCGATATGAGCCACGGGAATAGAAAGCTTCGCCGCTGTCAGAGCACATGCCACGGTCGAATTGACATCTCCGACAACAACCACTAAATCTGGTTTCTCACGCAAGCACACCTTCTCGAATTCAATCATGATTTTCCCGGTTTGTTCGGCATGGGTACCCGAACCAACATTAAGATGAATATCCGGGGCCGGCAAGTCCAAGTCTTTAAAAAAGGATTCAGACATTTCGACATCATAATGCTGCCCGGTATGAACAAGCTGATAGTTTATTCTTTTTGTTACGGAAGATTTGTTATAGTTCTTAATGGCCCTTACAACGGGCGCAATTTTCATAAAATTGGGCCTTGCCCCGGCAACAAGAATGATTTTTTTCATCTATAAAACAAATAATCCTTAAAAAAATCGAAGCTATATCTAAGAATATTTCTAGCTTTAGAGCTATTGTAAATGCTCCGTTGCAGCCACTCTAATCCCAGCTTTTGGATTAGCGCGTTTGATCTTTTCTTCGTTTGAGCCCAAATATCAAATGCCCCACCTACAGGAAGCAAGAAAGAAGCCTTAAGATGATCAAAATAATCGTCAATAAAATACTCTTTTTGAGGCATCCCTAAGCCAAGGAGAAGTATGTCGGGCTTAAGAGTGTTTATCTTGGCAAGGAGCAGGTTGACCTCCCCATCTGTGAAATAGCCGTGATGAAAACCTACTATAAGAGGTTGCCCGAATTTTTCCTTTACATAACGGATGGCCAAATCCACATCAGCTGCTGATGAGCCAAGCAAGAAAATTCTCCATCCCCTGCTCATCGAGTGAGCCAAGAGGGCTTCCGCAAGCTCAATACCCGTGATTCGTCTCACCCCCTTGTATCCAAGACGCTTGCTCAACCAACAAATGGGGATCCCGTCTGCAATAACGAAACCAGCTGCCCTTATTACTTTTTTTAATTTTGGGTCTTTTTTTGAAACAACATACTTTGTCAAATTTAGGGGCACACAATACGTTTTCTGTTGATTCCGAATAGAATTGTCCACAAAGGCAATAAAACTCCGTAGGTCGCCGGGCGCTATTTTCAAATGACCTAAAGGCAAATTATTTATCACTTTTCGATAACGAAGTTTTCAAGCTGGAGAACATCAAGATCTGATTTCAGAAAAGTGTCAATCGCATCTTCCGGAGTGCAGACAATAGGGTCGCCGTGTAGATTGAAGGATGTGTTTAAAACTCCTCCGACTCCAGTTTTTCTTTCAAATTGGGTTGCCAGTTCATAGAAAGAAGGATGATTCAAAGGATCCAGGATTTGCGCCCTGGAGGATTTATCAAAAGGATGCAGACCCGCTGGGATATCCTCCCATGCTCTAGGTTTTGTCTCAGATGCTATAGTCATAAAGGGACATCTGAAATCTTCTCGCAAATGAAGATATTCGGTCCTATACTCCTGCAAAACCGCGGGGGCGAAGGGCATCCAGAAATCTCTCATTTTAATAGCCTTGTTGATTTTGTGAATGATCTTCTGATTTCTGGGGTCGGCTAATATCGACCTGTTGCCGAGAGCTCTGGCGCCCCATTCCATGCGATCAATAAACCGCCCGATAATCTTTCCCTCCAATAACTTCTGACAAATGACTCCATTTACGTCTTTTTCTTCATTAATCTTAAAGCCTGAACCTTTAAGCTCATTGTCAATAGCACTTTTTATCTGCATTCGTTCATAAGAAGGCCCCCAATATATCATTCCCAGAGGCGCTATGCTGTCAGGGGGGAAGCCCATCTCCAGTGCTGCCAAGAAAGAAGCCCCTATCGGGTTGGATTCGTCGCCACAACTCGGAAAAACAAAGAGAGACTTAACCTCGGGAAGCCTGGAGATAAGATAATTCAACTTGACATTCATAAAACCGCCTCCCGACAAGGCAAGGTTTCCAAGGCCTGTGGCTTTGAGGGTGTTCCGTATCCATTCAAGTGCTATGTCTTCAAAGAAATCTTGAACGCCCCCGCTTATCCAATCAAATCTTTTCCCGAAGATGGACCTGTTCAGTTCCTTCATGAATTGCCACTTGTAGAACCGCGTATTGTTGACAAAGAGAAGCGGATTTTTCGCCGACATCCGAAAATATTTATGAAATTGATCAGATATCTTCTGACGTTCCTTTTCCGAAGCATAAGGAGCCATGCCCATGATTTTGTATTCATGAGACATCGGTTTCATACCCAGGAATTGGGTAATTCGGGTGTAGAAATCACAAATGGAGTTGTAGTTGAAAACCTCTGCAAGCCTATGCAATTTTCCGTTGGAACCGACGTTTACGGAGGCGCACACCGCATCACCAGAACCATCGAGCGTGATAACGAGTGCCTTCTCCGGCCGATACCAATTGCTATAGTAGGTCGTTGCCGCATGACACAAATGATGTTCGAAGAAAAAGATGTTTTTCGTGCCAAATCCCATCTCAGATAATTTATGAATGGTCTCTTTTTTCCTAGCATTAAATATATATTTTCCGATCTTTTTGATTCTTTTTATGTTTGTCGGGCTCTGTAAAGCGGATTTCGGGAGAAGCTTGGCCAGATAAGAAAAAGCTCTTTTAGAGAAATGCGGTTTGAAATAATATTCCGTTCCGATCTGGGGCAAGAGGGAACACATGCCAATCGCATCGACTTCGTCAGCACGTCTCCCGGTAATTTCTAAGCACTTTTTTATAGATTCTTCTGGGAATCCATTCCACTCTTTAATCCTATTAAGTCTTTCCTCTGATATACAAGCGATCACTTCTCCATCTTCTAGTAAGCACGCAGTCGCCGTATGTCCATCATGAATGCCAAATGTTAACATTCCGTATCACCTCTTTGACTTAAATAGTATTCTGTTAAAGCGTGAAACGCCCAGGCCTGCGCCCAGCGCATATAGGGAATCTTATTTAACAAAAAACGACCCCGCTGAAAATAAAAATATCCCCGTTCATCTTGAAAGTCCTTGATCATCCAGCTGAGTATTTTTTCCACAAAGTCTCGGTATTTTGCATTCATCCGAGAAAAAAAGACGACAGCTTGAGCAGCGGAGTGAATATCGATAGGATAAAGTCTATCATGATAATACTTTGGCGTACCGTCGGACAGAAAAAAATTATCATAATAAAACCTGACTCCTCGCTCAAACTTTTCAACATATTCGTTTCCAAATCCCTCATTTAGAAAATACAAAATGCTCTGGAGATTAAATCCCGTATGAAAGGAGTCGATCCAATTCTGATAATTTGTTTCTGCATAAGGCCATGAGCCATCAGGTCTTTGCAGTTTCATGCTATAACCAAGCGAAGCGAGCGCAGTATCTTTAAGATTATTATCACCCGTATGGTGAAACAATCTGATCAGAAAAGAAGCACCGAGGAGGTTCGCATTGTGGACAAAGGTCTCATCAATGGGCGAATAACTGAAGCACAGATAAGAATCCACCTGCTTTCTTTTCAGATCATTAAGAATGAAGTTTTTTATTGAAATAGCCAGTTCCAGAGCTCTTTCATTATCAGCATATCTATGAGCGTCAATTAGCGCGTGGCCGATAAAGGATGAATTGACGATCGTTGGAGTGTATTTAGGAAGATAAAAAGCACGCGACTGCCAGTCAAAATTATATCCCCAGCACCGGCCTGAATATCCTTCGCTTTTTAATTCCTCTAATGTTCTTAAAAGAAAGTTTATCGTTTCAAGATATTCGGTTTTCTTCTCCAGCGCGAATAGCTTTGCAAACCCCCAAAGAAACAACCCTATTCCTTTTGGGTTGTATTCCTTTCTAATCCCCAACAAAGGTCTAAGATTAAGGGGGAATTTCTTCATACCTTGAATTAAGGCAATTCTTAAAAATCTCCTATTTAGACATAGCTTTTTTGCTAGCTGGCTATTCAACGCATCGTACGGGTCGTATCCCTTGAATTTCTGCTCCTCGATATAGCTCTTAAGATTTTTTAAACTGAATTGGATGTCCAACGTATCAGATGGCGATGGGCGAATTTTTTCGTATTGATTCGATAACCTTGAAAGTCGTTAGTGTCACTATGTAAAGCTCTTCGAAACTGATAGGCGAAGGCTTTCCACTTTTTATAGAATCTAGAAATGTACGAATCATATTTCTCTGCCCCTTGTCTCTGCTCCATAACTTCTTCTTTAGCCTCTTGCTAGGTTCGTAAATCCTGAGCTCTTTGAAGTCCCTGATAGTCCCTGTGATCCCGTCCTTATAGATTTCAATGTATTCCTTAAAAAAGGTCTTAGAACCGTTGGCCAGGTATGAAATTGCTCCGATAGATCCATTTTTGAATTTTATGCTTATATTGAGCGTGTCTTCAAGGTTTGACACATCGGCCATAGCTACAGCAAAGACGCTTTCAGGGAACGAGCCATTCATAAACGTCAAGTAATCAACAAAATGGCAAACCTCTCCGATAATCCTTCCCCCACCTATTTCGCTGTCATGGATCCAGGAATCGGGGGGGATACGTCCCGCATTTACCCGGTAAATCATGGCCATGGGACCGGTTCCCAAATATTCTCTTAGTGTCTCCGTCAGCAGCGAAAATCGTCTATTGAAGCCGACCATCAGAAAAGGTGAAGATTGCTGGCTCTCTTTTGATTCATAAGTTTCCTTGATTTTCGTCAGTTCCTCTTTGGTTAAGCATAGAGGCTTTTCCACAGCCACATTTTTTCCCTTCTCTAAAGACTTGATAACGTATTCGGCGTGACTGTTGTGTCTCGTCACCACATATATGGTATTGATATCCAGATTGTCGAAAATGTCCTTTTCATCGGAGGTGCAAAATTCGAAGCCGTACTTCTCAGCCACTTTTCGCGAGGCGTTTCCAGCAGAATCCATGACAGCTTTGTAGCTGAGGTCTTTCGTTCTTGGAAAATTAGGCAAAAGGAAATTCAAGGCATAATTGCCTGCCCCGATAAAAGCGAGGTTAATCTTCCGAAGGGGCTTTCTTTCTCTTATTTCGACTTTGTGCTCGGGCCCGGTCTTGGCAATGTCGTATTTTATTAAGATGCCGAGAAAAGGCTCTTCTCTGTTTAAAACAAGCTCATAGGCTTTGGGAGCGTCTTCGATTTCATAGATGTGAGTGGTCAGATAATCAAAATCCTTTTTATGGGAATGGACTAGTTCCTGAAAGGCTTCCATATTTCTTTTTTCTGTCCAGCGAACATAACCAACGGGATAGTCAACTCCTTTTTCTTCATATAGCAGATCGTATCTTCCCGGACCATAAGAACATGACATCTTAAGCTCAAGCTCCTTCCGGTAGTATGGTTCGCGGGCAAATCCCGTGGGGACATTGCCGACAATGACGACCCGCCCTTTTTTCCGAGCCACCCTGCCGGCGAAGTTGACCGGATCAAGACTGCTCGTGCCTGCAGTAATGATGACAGCATCTGCGCCGATTCCCTTAGTAATCTCGTTGATTTTCTCTTCAAGCGCCGGTTCGCCTCTCAAAAAAGCAAACTCAGCGCAATGTTTATCCGCAATTTCAACCATCCGCGAATCCAAATCAATGCCGATGACTCTGATTCCCCCCGCTCGGGCCATAAGACCGGTAAGTTGACCGATAAGACCAAGCCCGATGACAAGACAAGTTTCGCCGATCCTCAGTTCGGACTGTCTCAAACCCTGAAGCGCGATGGCGCCCAGAGTATTATAAGCGGCCAATTTCAGGTCAGCTTGAGAGTTAAGCCTTACGCACAAGTTTTGAGGTGCAGCTACGATCTCCGCATGAACCGCGTAGCCGCCTCCGCCGCAGGCAACAAGGTCTCCGGCACTGAAACCTTTAACATCTGAAGCAACCTCCACAACTGTTCCTGCTGAACTGTATCCAAGAGAAGAGTACGCATCGAGCTTCTGTCTAACTGTGCGAAGAGTCTGCACGGGGCCAAACTGCTTAAAGAGATCTAAGGCCTTTTTGACTTGTTCCGGGCTGTCTATCGCTTTGCCGATTATGCTTTTCTTGGCTTTTTGGACGGTGCTTCCCTCTGTCCCCGGGCTGATGAGGGAAAAAGAGTTTCTAACTAAGATCATTCCTCTGACAGGCATAGGATCAGACACGTCAAGGACACGAATCTTTCCGTCTCTAAGTGTTTGAACAACTTGTTTCATATTATTAACTAATCTGCTTCACTAATTCATGAAGAAAGAGTGCAGTTTATGGCCTGAATCATTCTCTGGACAAAGTGCTCTTCAGTAAAACTGTTTTCATAAGATTTACGGCTAATCAATCCCATTCTTTTTCTCTCTTCCGTATGTTTCATAAGATAAATTATCTTTTCAGCGATAGAATCAGAATCGTTAGGCGGAACGATAAATCCGTTTTCGCCATCAACCACAGATTCCTTTATGCATCCCGTATCAGTTGTAATGATAGGTAAACCTGCTGCCATTGCTTCAACAATTACCCAAGGATGACCTTCATAGGGATAATAGGTCGGAAAAACAAAAATATGGGCATAACTTAATAACTTCAGCTTTTCTTCTTTTCTGGCGTCCTCGACCAGATGGACATATCTTTCTATTCTCTCCTCTTTTATAAAGTGAATAAACTTATGCTTATCACGTTCATTCATCCAAGAGCCAGCAAAGATATATTTTATCTTATTATTAAACTGGCTTACCTTATTGACGGAACGCAGCACTTCTTTGTATCCCTTAGTTTCAGCAAAGTTCGAAAGATATAAGACTATGAAGCTGTTTGGCTCTATATCCTTTTTATTATTAAACTTGATATCCAATCCGTTAGGCACAACGGATATTCTTTCTTCAGAAATCAATCCCTTGAATAGCTCTTTTATGGAATTGCCAAGGACTATCAATCTATCGGTGTTTTTAAGGACACTTCTGATAATCACCCGCATAAATTGGGAAGACTTATCATAAAAGCTCCTAAAATAACCTCCCCTTAAATGGAGTACTACCTTTTTTCTGAAAATCTTTGCCAAGAATACAAAAGGCAGATCTCTAAGAAATCCAATTGATGTCTGAGCAATTGGTATATAGACCAGTTCAACATCAGAGGTCAGCAGCTTTTCTAAAAGAGAAAAATAGTTTTTTAAGGATAAATAGATATTCATGAAATCGACCTTGCCAAGATTGCTCAATGGCCGACGATCACATGTATCTATATGAATCACATGGAACTGTCTTACAAACCTTGAACGAAGAATTATCTCAGTTGCTATAGTCGGGCCCATAAAAGGCGGAGGAGTGGGCGCCAAGAAGATTATTGTTTCCTTTTTCTTCATATCAGAGTCAGCCCCAACTCCTATTTCTCAACTAACTCTCCAAGATTTATGCTTTTTTCTCCTGATAACAACAGGTCCTTGATGGAAAGATAAAGTCTCGTTGAAATCGCCAAATCATTGTTTGGATATGCTGGCTTTTGTTCATGTTCAACTCGAGAAATAAAAGATCTATACATTTGGCTATGCCCTTTATCTCGAATAATATTTCTTATAACTTTCTTCTGCCCTCCATCTAGAACTTTCATCGTTAAGAAATCATCTATCATAATTGTCAAGTCTTCACATCGGATATCCAAGTACTCCTGGACTCCGCGGATTTTATTCCCTCTATCAGACGCTATCAAAGTCAGGAGAGAGTTATCTTCGAATTTTACGGCTAAAGATACTTCATCTGCGGCAAATTTACTAGATGCAGAAATAACATTAATGGATACAGGTCTTTTTTGTATGAAAAATACCCCAAGATCTAACCAATGACTTAGGTTTCCTACAACTCGCGTTCCTTGGCTCGGCCAATAATACCAATGAGACAAAGGAATATTAAGCTCTTTTATTATGCAGGTCATTGTAATAGGCGATTTTTTCCCGTCCAAGGCTTTTTTCGCGCCAATTATTAGTGGACTATATCGCCGATTGTATCCAATCTCAATAAAATGTGCGGGATTTTCCCGATACGATATCAGTTTTTTCAGGTGTTCCTCAGTCGTAACAGGAGGTTTTTCAACAAAGATCTTTGTATTAGGATTACTTTGAATAGCCTGTTCAACTATCGGAAGATGTGTCGAATGGTAAGTTGCAATGATTAGAATAGGATTCTTGCAATCTCGAAGCCTTTGCAAAGCTCTCTCAGTGGATGTATCGGCAAATTGAAACTTATATTTTTCAGCCGCGAGATTCGCGAGAGTGAGGTTGAGATCGATAACCGTGTGATAATTGACCTTCTTAACTGTCGGCAAGATATATGAAAGCGCGTATGAACCGGCTCCAGCCAGGAATAAATTGCGTTTTTTGCCATTTGCCTTCGTTGTTCTCCCCCCCGATACTCCGATGCCGCGCCTTTCACTTTTTGTTAGGGTCAGATCTCTCCTCATTACTTTGGATGGTTCTTCTACTTTGTCTTTTAATATTTGTGATAGAATGATATCAAGTTCCTTACCAGAATAGGGGGAATAATAAAACAGTTCCCTTAATATATTTTGATTTTGTTCAAAATAATTTAATAATAGTTCTAATTTGTTCGATAGGCTATCACTCTCGTTTATAGAGACTGCCAGTTTTTTATTGAAAGCTAGATACCGAGCATGCGGACAATCCTGAGGACCCAAAGCAATGACATAATTGTTAGTATCCTTTATTTTCCCATATGCAAATATAACTTTTCTTTCAGCAAGTATCTTGCGCTGGAGTTTATAAGCTATAATTTTATATCTTGTAAGGTTGATTCCTTCATGTATGAGATAAAATAGGATTTTTGAAATGACTTCCCTGAACTTATAGTTGAGCGAACTGTTAATCTCGGAAAATGGGACTGTATATATTTTTTCAACATCAACAATTACCCCTTCAGGCCAGGGAACATTGTCGTCAATAATGCGCATGTCTTTTATGAAATCGAGGGAAACAAATAGGCTAATGCATATTCATATTTTATGCTATTTAATTAAAATCTGACATCTCAAAATTATGTCTAATCATGGAAAATTGTGAAAAGAACGTCCGGAGTTATGTCCCTGAATAGATCTTATTTTTAATAAAATAAACTGAATTCTTGTAAGCGCTGTTCTCAGAATAATTTCTGCATAGGGCTAAGAAAATCGCGCCATTTCCAATGATCATATACGAATAATCTAAGTATTGAGAGACATTATGGATGGTTCCTTCCATAATCCATATAATAATCCCCGCTAAGGCCAATAAGCCATAAGCATAAAGATAGGGCACACCCTTTTCTCTGACCCACATAATATTTTTAAAAATATTGGTGAACAGAATTAACAACAATAATATATATAGGGCTACTCCAATGTAACCATACGTGAACATCCATTGGACATAGTCACTATGCGGCCCTATCCTAATATCTGTCCCTATTAATCTATTGACAAACGGCAGTTGATTAAATTCCTGCAGCTTATCTTTCCATAGCGATACTCTTCCATGGAAGCCATATTCGATGGGGGCATCGCCTCGTACAACCTTCAATTCAAATTCGCTTCGCGTTATTAACTGTTGTACTCTAGATTGAAAAAATCCACCTCCTATAATTAAGAATACTAATAGAATTGGAACCAATCTTAGTGCTTTAGCTTTTTGGGCTAGAACCATAAATATGATAATTATAGCCATACTAATAATCAGCGTCCGACTCAAAGTAATAAGCGACAAAATTAAATAAAAACCGAACAGGATTTGGTAGAAATATATATTTCTTTTTGGTCTTTGATTCGAAATACTAAGTTTATAAATTAAAACTAAGCCTCCCGCGAGAGCGGCCCACGCATAGCCATCATATTTATGATAGAGACCGTAATACATAAAATAATCAGCTTGTTCGCCTCTGCTAACGCTCGTTCCCATTCCAAGAATATCTGTTTTTAGAAGCATCTGCAGGAGCCCCTGAACAAGAGGAAAAAAAGTCGATACCAGAAATGCGTTCAAAAGACTCTCCATATCTTTTTTCTTGCTAAAGAAAAAGGGAAGGACTATGAAAACTGAAAGACCATTTATGATTCTGATAAAACTTGATAAAGATCTCCCTCCCCCAAAGCCATAACTTACAATATAGATTAATGTTGAAATTGAAACCCAAAATACTACCAAGAAATAAACCTTTGTAGCTCTAGAATTAATAAACTTAAACTTTAGATTTCGCATCCAATAAAGTAACAATACAGCCGGGAAAAATATGCCTGCGAATTCAAGAACATTAAATCCACCTAAAATTCGTACATTATAGAAAATAGCAAAAAATGAACGCGAGGCAATAAAGGCCAAAATAAAGATCTTTAGATTTCTTGCAAGAAATGCAAATATCAGAAGCAACAAAATCACAATAACAAATCTTGCCAGAAAACTATCAATCGCCAACAGTTTGCACTCCCTAATTCTTGAACACGTAACCTATAAGTTCAAATAAGAATGGTTCAACCAGATTTCAGCTCTTCTGCTCAGGGCTGTTGAGGAAACCCTACCAATAGTACTTTTTATTTTTATTATAGTAACTAAACGTCAATTCAATTCCCTTCTCAAGATTTGTTCTAGGTGTCCAATTCAACATTGCCTTTATTTTTGATATATTGCTAATATAATCTCCTGTTTCAATGTTCAAATACTCTTTCGGCCAAGGGACCGATTCAATTTTCCCTTTTTTAACAACTTTTATTATCAAGGCTGCCATATCCCGGAATTTTGTTCCTACGCCGCTGCCAATATTGAATATTTCACCCGATACCTTATCATCTGCTCCAGCCAAAATAAATGCCTCTGCTAAATCATCAACATATATATAATCTCTGATCTGATTCCCATCACCGAAGATCTTTATAGTTTTATCTTCCATGGCCAATCTTAAGAACCAATTGATGATAGCATATTTGCTATGCTGCATCTGAGCTCGTGGGCCATAAGGGTTAGCAATCCGAAAAACAACAGTTGAAATGTTATGAACTCTATTATAAAACATATACAAATTTTCGGCGGCCTCTTTGTTAAGAGCATAGGGCGTTTTCGGTCTTAAAGGATGTTCTTCAGAGACGGGAATTCGTTGGACTTCTCCAAATTGCAGTCTTGATCCAGAGAACAATATTTTTGCATTCGGAGCATAGTTCTTAACTGCTTCAACTACATTTAAGTGGCCTAAATAGTTTATTTCCGCGTCCAAAAAAGGATCATTAATACTATCGTTATGACTAATTTGACCGGCTAGATTAAATATTATGTCCTTATCGCGGACTAATATCTTAATCGATTCTTTATCTCTTATATCAGAAATGTTGATTTTCACTTTATTCTTAATTGGTGCAATATTGAAATAATTTGCGCCGAACGGCTTAATGAAGGCATCCAGAAGTGTGACTTTAGCCCCAAGTTCAACAAGTTTTATAGCGATGGTGCTTCCGATCATCCCTAATCCGCCGGTAATCAGGACTCTCTTATTTTCAATTTTTCTTCGAAGAAATGCCGATTTTGTTTTCATTTAATCAAATCCCTTTTCCTCTTTAATAATATATTGAGGTCTTTTTTTTGCTTCATCATACAACCTGGCGATGTACTCGCCTATGATACCCAAGCAAATTAGTATCACTCCCCCTATAAATGTTATGGCAACAAACAGGGCGGCGAAGCCCGGCACGCTCTCGATACGTCCGCTAATTTTCTTGATAATTATCAAGCAACCATAAATAAAACTGAGGCCCGCAACCATAAATCCAACAAGTGTCGAAATCCTGAGGGGAAGGTAAGAAAAGGAGAATATCGCATCCAGTGCAAAGCGAAAATATTTCCTGAGTGTATATTGAGATTTGCCCGACTGCCTGAAATTTCTTTCGTAACTGATACCTATTTGTCTGAACCCAATCCAAGATCGAATACCCCTTAAATACCTGTTTGATTCACGAAATTGTTTTATTTCATCTACGGCTTTTCTGCTGAGGACGCAAAAATCTCCTGAATCATATGGAATTTCACTATGAGATAAAAATCTAAATAACCGATAAAAAAAGTAAAACGCAGTTCTCTTAAAAATATTTTCCTTCCTTTTCTTCCTAATTCCATAAACAACTTCATATCCTTGGTTCAACTTACAAATAAAGTCGGGCAGAACCTCTGGCGGATCTTGAAGATCGTCGTCCATTATAACTATGACATCACCTTTTGCCCTGTCAAGACCGGCAGAAACTGCGGCTTGATGGCCAAAATTCCTGGAAAAATCTATAAATTTGACCTTTTTATCGATTTGGCATAACTCTCTTAGAACCTGGCTTGAATTATCTTTGCTTCCATCATTAACAAAAATAATTTCAAAATTGTCGCGATAGCTCTCTAATTCTCGAGTTAGCCGCTTATATAATTCTCTCTGGATACCTTCAGAATTATAAACAGGAATTATTACGCTTATCTTCATTGATTTTAATCCTTTGGATAGAATAAAAATGCCGATAATATGTGCTAAATATATATATAATCATCAAGACGGCCGGAACATATAAATGGCGACTTTCCACGAAAAAAATGATGCCCGGGATTATGATACCCGCTAAAGCTATTAGGATTATTCTGTTTGCAATAAAGGTTCTTTCGGGGAGTATCAATCCAAAAATAAAAAGCATTAAAGGCAGCGTATATGACAAAGCATAAGTTACATTTTTAGCCTTGTTGTTTGTTATGGGATAATATTTATAAGCGAAAATTACCTTAAGTTTCAAAATCAGTGAGTGAGCATATTTCCCAGGGTAGCGAATCATTTCGTTTAAGGCAAATCGGTTAAATTCTTTGTCAAGAGAGAGCTCATCGAGATTGCTTAAATATGGGTGAGCCTTTTGAAAGGACCGCAGAAATTCTCTTTCAATGTCATCAACGCTGTCGGCAGGATACCTCTGAATAAATTCTTTAGATTGAGTGAAAAGAAGAATTCTTCCACTCCCAGAAGAAAATCTAAATTCACCATAAACTAAGAAGTTGCGTAAGATCCAAGGTGACAAAACCAATAGGTAAGCAAAGGCAAATAGGACTATTTTTTTCAGCTTAGCTTCTTTGATTGATTTGCTAGCTAACATAAAAAATATGACAAGGGTTGCAATTACCAAAGCTGTTTGTCTTGTTAGTGTTGCTACCCCCAATGAGATTCCTGATAAAAATAATAAATGTGATCCTTTTTGATTCTGAAGATATTTTATAAATGTAAGTGCCCAGGTTAAAATAAAAACTAATAGTATGGGGGCCTCATCAATAGTCCCGGACTTAAGAAAATTCATGGGCATAAAAAATAAAGTGCCCAAGCACAAAGTTGCCGGCATCTCTGCATTAGTAGAGGTTTTTACAATCATGTATCCCAAATATCCAACAACAGAGGTTATGATCGATTGAAACAAAATTAGGATTATTCCCGAATAGTTACTTAAATAGGAAATCAATAATAAGAGGAGGGGGTAAACCGGAGGCCGATAAGACTTAGATCTGAGGTCATATATATCTGAAAGCCCGGTTTGCGCAAGCATCTCATATTTTCCTTCCTGAATGCTTTCTACCAACTGGCCCCACCCATAACCCGACGCCAAGCGAGGTTTATTCCCCTCGAAGACAATGACATTTTGGTAAAAGAAAAAAATGATTATGGCTTTAATTATTGTTCCTACAAATAAAGCCAACAGTATTTTCTTCTGCATCTTCATCATCAGCCTCAAAGATGCTCTTTTTTATTAAAAAAAAGTTTCAGCTCTCCAATGCGCGCAAAATTGCTCTAACAAATCCGCTCGCTGATAACTTCAAGTTGACATTATTAGCAATGAATAGGCTCGCGTTCCGACCTATCTGTTGCGATTGCTCAACATTATCCAGGACCCAGTTGATTTTCTTCACTACTCTATTAGTATCTAAAAAATCAACAGCAAATCCCGTTTCCCCCTCAATGACCAAATCTTGGGTAGCTCCCGCATGAATAGACGCAATGCAGGGAAGTCCTGCTGCCATTGCTTCTACAAGCACCAGACCCCATACATCAAAATCTGTTTGAAATAAAAAGCAATCGGATTGTGAGTAAAATAATGAAATATCCTCAACTTGTTTAAAACCGTGGAATTTAACAAAGTCGCCTAATTTGTTGGCTTTTACATACTCTTCAAGAATTCCGCGTTCTTCGCCGTCTCCAACAATGTCCAAAATAAAATCACTCCTATTTTTTGAAAGTAGCGTTACAGTCTTGAGAACCTTCAGGACATTTTTTCTCGGATTAAGTTGACCAACATACAGCAGATGCTTTTTTATGTCGTAATTAATATCTTTTCTATTTGTCCGGCTCTTGGCAAAAAAATCATTGTCAACGGCATTTATTCCGATCTCAATGCTACCTGGATTCGCTCCCAGTGAAATAAGATAGTCTTTTGCCCTGGTTCCTGAAGCTATGAAACCGCGAGCCCCTCTTACAAGAAGTTTTCTCTGGAGTTTCCTTAGAAAAGATATCGGTTTATTCTGGTTCTCAATTGCCTCAGACCATATAAGATAATGATTGCTTTTTATAAGAGATCTGAGCCAGAGTCTCGAAGTTGCTAAAGAAAATCCATTGCCGATAACAATAAGGGGGCTTTCTTCAGAAATTATCCTAAATAATCCTGAATACGTGAAGCTCAAGTTCTCGGGGCTCTTAAATTGAATTTTCTTTGAATTCAAGACCCGATAATCAAATTCAGCCTTAGAAATGTCTATTTTCCACTTCCTATTGGCGTAGCCATGGGCCCCAAATAATACCGTTAGGCTTAATTCCTTGATCTTTAGTTGTCTGTTCAATTCGTTGAATAGAGGAAGTCTGTAGGGAGTGGGAATATTTGTAATTAGAAATATTTTGCTGCTTTTTCTCATCAAAACATCTTTGTATCTTGTACTCTTTTGCTTCCAATTCTCTGCAAAAGCACGTTTCTATATATCACTTCAAATTCTTCGGACATGTTATTGATGTCGAATTTTTTTGAGTATTCAATTCTTTTTTTGACATTTTTTTCTATTTCTTCTCGATTGTAATAATAGAAATTTAGCCTATCAACAAGCTGGCTAATATCGTCTACGATATCATCTTTTGATAATCCTGCTACCACTTCTGTTATTCCACCGCCGTCATTGAATACAATCGTGGGCTTTCCAAGTGAAAGCGCCTCTACAGCGACAAGCCCAAATGGTTCGTTCTCAGACGGAAAAACACAAACATCCATAAGGCCTTGGTATTCCCGGACGTTTTTCTTATAACCTGTAAAAATTGTCTTTTCAGACAACTGAATTTTTTGTACCATATTCTGCAATTGAGATTTTAGAGCTCCATCCCCTACCAAAAGCAAAACCGCGTCTTTTTCCTTTTGGAAGTCAAAGAACGCTTTTATCAAACGATCAATCCGCTTAAAACCTGCGAATCGAGAAGATGTACCGACTATAAATTTTCCTTTAGTTTGCTCCCAAACCTTACGCTCAGAAAATTTGGGAACAGTACCAGCTGGTAGCATTCTGCTTCCATTATAAATTACCGAGTTTTCAACTCGATGCAATCCAAATCTCTGCTGGGCAATTCTTTTCGAAAAGATAGAATTGAACGTGGCATAATCCACGAAGCGATTAACAAATACCTTTTCAGCATATTCATTCAGCCTTTCAGTTTTTTTCCTCTTCCTGCCAAAGCCAAAAACGCCATGAAACGTATAAACAATCTTTCTGCCTGATAAGACCGCGGCAACGGCTATCATGGGATTAAAAACATGAAAGTGCAAGATATCATAAGACTGAAATATCCTAATTGCCTTTAAGTATTTCCACGGAGAAGAATCGAACCCGCTTTTAAGCCCTAAAAAGTGGCAATTCAGACCAATTTCTCCAATTTCTTCTAAGAACTCCCCCTTACCCTCTTCATTGCCGAATAGCATCGCCACCTTCTTATTTGAATCTGTGAACTGAACGGAAGCAAGGTCAAGCGCTAACCTCTGTATGCCGCCGAATCTCGCATTCCAAAGAACATGTAATATGCGCAACATTTTTAATTTATATCCAGACTGTGCCGTTTTTTTGAGCTGATAATGCTTGAAATACACTTGCAGAAAATTTAGCTAAACATACTTTAGGAAGTTTAGTTGAATACAATATCGATGAAATTGTCGCACACTTTTTCTACAGAATGATGTAATTTGGCATATTCATAGACTTTTTTTGAAATCTCAGCATATTTTTCGGGATGAATGCTAAGAAAATTCATGGTCTTCAAGACATCCTCCAGGTTCTTAGCCACATAGCCCAGCCGATATTTCTGAATAACTCCGTCAGGATCAACTCCTAACGTAATAACTGGCACACCATGAAGCCATGCTTGAATAAAAGTATTTGGAAATCCCTCTTCAATTGAGGTACTCACATAAAAAGCTGACTGGGCAAACCAGATTTGTGCTTCCTCAAAAGGGAGTTTTCCCAACCATTCCAGGTTATTCGGTTTATCTCTGAATATTCTCTCTATATAAGACTCATTATCTTTACCGCCGATCATTACAAAGCGAAGTTGTAGATTATTGCTCAGCCGAGCTAGTTCTACAAACTTTTCAGGCCTCTTTATTAGCCCAAAATTAGCTACCCATAAAACTATGCCATCATTTAGCCTCTCATAAGGCGGAGAGATATTCTGAGGAACTTCATACCCTGAGATCATTAAATAGGAATCTCGATGAAAACTCTCTTTTAGAATGACCCTTTGATATTCGTTCTGCGTAAATGCACAAGTCACATTTCTCATCCCAAAATGACGAGAAATATCATAAATAATTGCGTTAATGAAAAAAACAAAAGCTTTAACCAACGCAGTTTGATTAGTTCTATTCGTTTTAATTTGATTTTTTAGGAAGTGCCACCTCCGAGGAGCCTCATTATCTGTGCAAATCCATATGAATTTCTTATGATATTTTCTGCAATAGAGACCAGCCACACCCGTGAGGAATGAGGTCATACGCTCAATTACAAAATCTGGATTCTCTTCCTTAAGAACCCGGTAATAGTCAAGTCCGTTGAGCCATTTAAAATGATGCGCATACCTTACCCATCTCACTTTGACGCCATCAATAAATTCCCTTTGCCCGTGCTTATTATTCATGCTCTGAGCCACATAACAAACGGAAAATCCTCTCCTTACTAGCTCTTGGGCTAAAAGCCAAGCTTGGACCTCTGCCCCCCCAAAAACGCCCTCCGAGAGGTGATACGGCATGACAAAACAAATCTTCGTTTTTTTCATGAAATCAATACGAATTCAGGATAGATATCATACTTCAAACAATCTCAGATAAGAATCAATGATGCTTTCGCGGACAAAAGTGTTGACGGCAAATCGGAAGCCATTTTCGCCCAGCTCTTGCAGCTTTATGTCATCACAGATGAGTTGCCTTCCTCGGCACAATAGTTCTCTTGTATCACCGTTGGCGAATATGCCCAAGTTGTACCCGGTAATCCAATCATTAGGATTATGGTTGAGGGATAAAACAGGAGTCTTATTTAGCCAAGCCTGAATAAACGTGTTAGGCATTCCTTCACTATAATAAGCTGAAGTATTAGCAAAGAGTTTTGCTCGGGCGAAGTAATTATATGTCTCATGAAAGGGAACCCGGCCGATCATCCTGACGTTTTTAAGCGGCGCCGCCAAACTCATAACTTTCTCCTGGTAAACCCTATTATCTGTCGAGCCGGCAAGTATAAAAGTCCACTCTGGGCAATCAGCGCAATGCTCAGCGAGCTGAAGAAAAAGCTCGGGCTGCTTGCCAGGCCCCAGATTCGCCAACCAAAGAATGATTTTTTCTTTCTTTTGCAGAGGTTTCTCGGGAAGAGGAAAAAAGTAGGACGGTAGAACAACGCCTGTCTTTTCATAGTTTTTCCAGAGCTGCAATTTCTGGTGTTCTGTTTGATTGACGACATGGGTGGCTTTAGCAACGCCCTTATGGATTAACAGGTCCTGAATTCCTGCATAAGGATAAAGAAGCCACTTTTTCCAGAACGGACGTCCGGAATTTTGGATCATCCGGATATTCTTCCAAGAGTCGCAGGAATCTTCTCCATTGCTCGCCCAGACGAAAATCCCGCCATTCTTCTCTGCCCAGCGGGCCGCTACATAGGTCAAATGCGATCTTCCCCGTTGATAAATGACATCGGGTCGGATTTCATTCAAGGCTTCGGGAAATGCTTTCAGGTCTTCGAGCCAGGAAAAGGCATTCTTTCCCCGGGGAATCCAGTGAATTTTAAGGCCGTCTATAATATCCTCCTTTCTTTTCCACGCTTTGGTCAAGCTTACATAGTGGACATCGAGATTCCGTATTTCAAAGCCGCGCGCAAGATTATATATCTGCACGTGTGTGCCGGTTACAGTTGCGCTTTCATCCAAGAGAAATGCGTCGGATAAAAAAGCTATTTTCATTTTCCGATGGCCTTGGAAGTCGTGTCCCTAGCTAGTCCAATACAGACAAATAAACCCGCCTGAGCTCTTGCGCTATGTTCTGCCAGCTCAGATGAGATACCGATTTTCGAATATCCTCTCGAGAAGTCCTAAACTCCCGCCTTTCACGGTAGAGTTGAGCTAGCATCTTGGCCAGCCCAGAAGGAGACTCATCCTGCAAGACAAAACCATTTTTGCCTTCCACAATTACATCCGTTAAGCCCTGGGCTTTGCAGACCAAAACGGGAACACCGCATGCTAAAGCATCTAAGCCGCTTAAAGAGAACGCCTCCACATAAGAAACAGAGATAAAAAGGTCAGCGGCACGATAAAGGTTAATTAATTCCTCGAACGGGGGCGCCATGATATTTCCACCCTTCCGCTCAGGGATGGGCCCGGTCAAGATAACTTGATTTTCTAACCCGTATTTTTTAACCGCGGCCGCCAAATCTTCAGTTGGCCCGACGCAAATACACTTTATGGAGCGCGAATCTCCTTTCAAGAGAGAAAGCGCATCAAAAATCAAACTTATTCTCTTGATAGGACGATTCCGCCCGACCGACAAAATGACGAAATCCTCTCTTCTCAGATCGTATTTGCGGCGCATGTCAATCAAGGGTATTTGTCCGATTTCATCAAAAAGGACTCCGTTATGAACGATGATGATTTTTTCCGGTGCAGCGCCCAGCTCGATCAGCATATCCCGATTGAGGCTGCTGACTGCAATGATTTTATTAGAATCCTGTATAGAATGCTTCAAGTTGCTTTGATTGCGCGGATTTAGTTGGGCTCCGTACCCGATCTCGGGAACGCATTGGACATCCGAGCCGTGAGATTGAACTATAACAGGGAGGCCGCATTTTTTTGCCGCCTTTACTGCCTTCGCTCCGCCGCCGTGAAGCATCATCCCGTGAAGGATATTTATTTTCTCTTTCACAATCATTTTTTCTATGCTTTTCTTGATCAGAAGTTGCGTGAGATAAGAGAATGATCGGGCCCTGTAAACAGGATAGGGATAGGGAAAGCTGCGGGGGACTTCCGGCATATCAGAACACGCTACTGCAGCTTTCGTTCCTGGAAGCTGATTTAAGGATGAGGCAAGAAAATGATTGAAGAACTCCATGCCGCCAAAACGGGGAAAATGATTTTCCGTAACAAGACCCACTCTAATGTCTTTTTGGCCGTTCATTTAAGATTAACTGTTTGAGACAGAGCGATCGGTTCGACATTAAAATTTGAAAACAAAACTTGAAAATACGTCCTCATCCTCTGGAGAAACCTTGAGACATCGGTCTCTGTCAAATTATAGGGGCTTGTTCCCGCAGTGGCTTCGTTGCTGTGAAACATCATGCACAAGATTAACCGCCCGCTTCCAGGCTTTGCTGACAAATACTCTCCGATTGACAACATCTCCTCAGCAGTTGAATATGTTGGCCTCAACCACAGAGAGCGCTGGTATTTACCCAAGAAGATGTTCAGGAGAATTGTCTGCCATCGGGCTATCGGATTGATTCGCCGCAAAATAGATGAGGGAATCCTATCCCAAAACCGGTTGGTTAAAGTGACAGGGACCTCCAATATTCTCATTTTCCCTCTTTCACGAAAATCTTTGGGAGAGGGAAAATACGGCTGTACAGGCGCTCCCAGAAAGTTAACCCCAACCCCCCTTTTCTCCCACCACCAATGGTAAGGAGTTACGCTGCTGTCGACGGCATATCCCAGTTTTTCCAAAAAATTCAGAGTGTATCGACTTAATCCAAATCGCCCCGCTCGAAATGACCGCGGAAGGTAGCCAAATCGGTCCGCGAAAAGCTGCGTTAAGTTCTTTAGTTTTTCGTATTCGACTTCTGGAGGCAGACTGCTTTGGAAAGAGCCGGTGTAATCTGTCTTGAAATTTTCATGGGGAGGAATGAACTCTGAGTGAAGGTGGGTGCCCAACTCAGCTTTATCTCCAAGCGAACGGAGCAAGGCGACAGACTTGTTATCGATCATTACCTCCGGGCTCAACAAATAGGTGGGCACAATCTTGAATTCCTCGAAGATCGGCTGAAGCCGTTGCGGAATTCCGGACGAAATGTTTTCAAATTGAATAGGCTGTTTGATCCTCCAACCTGCACCCTTATCGCACTCTGTGTCTATGGAGACGATTAAATGTAACTTCTCTTTAGTCATAGGCCACGCTTATATCTGACCTGCAGCTTTCCGTGTTTCAACCAGCTCGAATACCGGTCCAGAATGTCCAAAGTTTTCCCATATAAAGAATGGGTGTTTTTGATGACGAATCGATAATTCACCCGCGTTTTTTGTGTCCACTTCGCCTTATAGCTCGTCTCACCCCGCATGAAGCTGAACTCTCTAAGCTTCCTATCGTAACAGTCCTTGATAATCTCGTATAGAAGCAACTTGGAAGGAAAAAAATGAGAATACCGGGGTTCGAAGGCCATATTCCAGGCATAGAATATCTCATCCTGTTCAAACCCCAACATGTAGGCGATATATTCATTTTCATAGTGCAGCCAATAGGACCGAAACAGCCCTTTCTCTTGGTATATCCGGATCATCTGACGCAGAAAATCCCTATGCCGTTCATCAGCATAAAAGCTGTCGCGGTCAAGATCAGACTGGCGTTCGATGTGCATCCGCGACGCTTCCGTGATGATTGTTTCCACGTCCCAATCCGGATCCCTGACCACTTTCCACGACCCCGCTTTCGTAATGCGATTCCGGGCGAGGTTGATATTCCGGCGCACAAAATTCTTGCTCGCCTCGCTCCAGATCTCTTCCCAAGCCCTGTTTAAGTCGACATAAAAATATTTGCCCTTTTCTATTGCATAAGGAATGCCTTTCTTTTCGAGCCAAGAATGAAGGGCATCGATCATGGGATTTCTTTCTGCCAAATCGTCCAGGATCAGGAGTTCCCACCTTAGCTTCCCTGAATAAAGCCAATCTAAGGAATTGCTGACGATTTCTTGGATGTCTGATTTCTCAGCCAGAACCAATGAAAAATCAGCTGCTCCAAAGCCCATAAAGCGGATCCTCCGATAAGGCAAAACGCCGCGTCTTATCTCGTCCCGGTACATCAGCGGGAAAATGCCCCGCGTCTCATCTTTATCCTTAAAAAGCAGGAGAAAGGGCTTCCAATCTTTGCGGAGATGCTTTGCCCACTCGGCCATATACTCAAAATGATGCTGGAACGTTGGAGGAAAGGATCTGCTCAAGAGACTATCCCATGCGTCGGAAAGGTTCCGAGGAAGTTCTCGAAAGAAAAGCGGCTTGATGCTCACCAGTCCTCTGACTCAAATCGTCCCGAAGACAAGATGTGCCAGCGGAAACTTGGCAACGATCAACTTTTCATCTCTTGTCAAGGATTTTATCCTCATGGCAAAATACACTATTACTCCCAAGGCGATTTGAATGCCAAGAGTTAACATTCTATTAAAAGGGCTCAGCCACATAAACCCGAAAACGACAAGAAACATCACCGTCGCAGCGAGAAACGACTGACGCGATGCCCGCCAAAAGATTGATCGGTCCTGGACGATTCCCTGCGCAGAGTTCAGGGTCAAAGCAAAAGCAAAAAAGGAGGCAATCATATAAGCGATAATAACTCCGATGGCTTTATATAAATAGGACCCCAGAAAAAGCAAAGGCAGTCCAATTAGAGTCTCGGCCAAGGTGATCCTGAAAATAAAAGAAGCGTCCCCTTTTGCTAAAATAGCAGAACGGAGGAGATGTTCGAATCCCTTGGCAAGACCGATGAAGGAAAGAAAAGTCAAGTAGAACCCGGCTTCTTTCCATTTTTCTCCATAAACGAGGGGGACGAAGTTTATCCCGACGGCAGAAAGTCCCGTCATAAAGGGGATAAAAAGGATTGCCAATCCGAAGAGACTGGCATAGAGTTTCTCCCGGAAATCTCTGATATCGGATTGAATCTTAGAGAAGGCCGGGTGAAGAACGGTTGTCAGGACTCCCTGGACTTTCTGAGCCGGGACGATAGCCAGATTATAGGCAATATTAAAAGTACCAAGTATTTCAACGCCGAGAAATTTCCCCGTTATAATAGCAGCCAGATTTTGCGAAAAATAGTAAGAGAGGCTTGAGCCGAGCATGTTCATCCCGAAGCGAAATATCTGCCGTATGCCCTTAAAGGACGGCCGAGCAGGAAACCATTTGGCCAGCGGCCAAACGGCCAGGCAAAAAAGGAGTTGCGTTGACATTGTCCTCCACACCAGCGACCACACGCCGAGGCCACGCAGGGCCATGATAACACCCAGCACCTGGCCGGCTATATTTGAGGCCAGTTCGATAAATGAATAGCCGGCGAATTGAAGCCGCTTGCGCAGGATGATCTGAGGAAAGGCAAGGCTGTTGATGAATAGCGACCAGCCCAAGACCCGGATGATCGGGACCAGGGCGTCCTGATGGAAAAACCGGGCGGCTAGCGGCGCTCCTAGAAAGGCCAAAACCGAGGCCGACAAATTGATGGCGACCTGGATCACAAATACGGCCGATATTTGGCGCTCCGATACCTCCTGGCTCTGAATAATCGCAGTGCCGAATCCTATTTGCGTTAGAGTCTGGGCCAAACGGATAAAGAGAAGCGCCATGGCCACAAGGCCAAAATCGGCTTTGGTCAGAATTCTGGCCAGAACCACCGTGAACGCGATCAAGAGAACCTGTTGACCGATATCGACCGATGATCTCCAGGCTATGCCCTGGAAAACCGCTTTTTTAAATCCGCTCATTTTTCTGTATCACTAAATGGCTCGTTTCAAAATTCTAAATATCTTGGCATGTAGATACCCACGGCTAAAGCCGTGGCACTTATCAAAATTCAAGCTTCGCTTGACCTAAATCCTGGGTCTCTTGCCATTTTAAATACTTGAGGACCCGCCCCTCGTCTATCCCTCCCGTCGTGACAAAATATCCGGGTGACCATACGACATTCTCTTTCCAATAGACCTTGGCTAGCCACGAAAACTTTTTCCTCAACTCACTCGCCGTCATCCCTTTCATCTTGCCGATTACATCTGCCAC
>Ga0315280_10000965_pt1 | contig 51455 bp, 43 predicted proteins | sample YL17G06_40_MG_FD_203697 | JGI IMG/M metagenome (GOLD analysis project Ga0315280, IMG submission 203697) | Sediment microbial communities from Yellowstone Lake, YNP, Wyoming, USA - YL17G06_40 | ecosystem: Environmental > Aquatic > Freshwater > Lake > Sediment | place: USA: Wyoming | collected... | reverse complement strand
AACGTGAAAAACTTTTGCTCAGAAGCAGAAGATTTAGCGAATCCCAGTGGAGGAGAACAGAAGCTTCCCTCTCGGGGATAAAGGGAATATTCAGTGTTCCACCTAGGATACCTTCAGCGACATCTAGATTCAGCTTGCTTACAGAGAGAGCGGTTTTATCAGCTTCAAAAGCAGTCTCAAATTTTGCAACAGGGATATTAGCAAGAATGTTATCCTGCCCGGAGATCTTACCGGAAAACTTCGCTTGGCTGCCTTCCCCCTGAACAGTGCCTGTCAAAGTCAGATTTCCCGCATATCGATTATCAAGTTTAAGAAGCGGCTGTATTTGGTCCAATTGGAAGGAACCTCGAATATCGAATAGGTACTGAGGCGAAAGCAGATAATCCCGTATCCATCCTGAAGCTTCAACTGACAGCGGCTCCGAGTCGATCAAGAACCTATCGATCTGAATCGAATCGCTGTTAAAGTTGAATCCCAGCAAGAGCTTCTTCAAAATCAGATTGGACTGAGAGAGTCTGATTTCACCATTTTGAGATCGGATGAATCCTTTATGGGTTTGCTCTTTTGGGTAGTATTGGGCTTGGGCGATTATATCGGAAAGGGAGACATGGAAAGCATAATCGCGGTCGTTTAAAACAATTGATCCGTTAGTGAGGATAAAATCGTCAATCTGGAACACAAGGGGCTTCTTTCTGACTGCATCTTTTGCAGGTTCGACAGGCGAGGCACCAGCCGATTGCTGCATCTCCTGCTTTAATACAATCCGTGGCTGGGCGATTTCGAGTTTCTGAATATGAACTTTCCTTGAAAATATAGCAGCGAAAGAAAGATTGACGTGCAATCGCGATGCGGAAAATAGTTTTAAAGGGAGGGTCGCTTCCTGCAGAGCCATGACCTGGACACCCTCAAAAGTAAAGGCTAATCGAGCCAGGTTGAAGTTAAATGATTCTGTGCTGAGGGACAGATTGTAATGGGAACGGAGGTAGCGATCCATCCTTGTGATTATATAGGATTTAAAAGCGCGGCTTTGAAGGAAGAACATCCCGGCCACGATTAACACAAAAAGCAAAAGGAAAAATCTCAGGAAGATGCGCTTCTTTTGGGTATTGAATAGATTTTTCATAAGCTTTCTTTCAATCCCTATATATTCTTTTCCGAATCCGGGTTATTTGTTTATAGTCAGGACTATTCTAACACATATCTCTTATTTCGATCCCAAACCGCCGGCAGCATAACATTGATTGGGTGAAATGGGGGCGATCTTTTCTCGCCGCTATGTTCTTGTCTTTTTGGTACGACCTGAGTGCACAAGCGGAAGAAGTGAGAAAACGATCTATTAACTTTATGGCCAGGATATCCAGAAAACGCCATTATTCCCGCCAGCATAGAGGCGCTTCTTTGAACTCTCGTATGCCAGCGCATAGATAATCGAATCGCAGGGAAGGTAGGGAAATTGCTTTTCCGCTGCGCCGGCTGGGTGCGCATTCATGCGCCGGGTTTTACCTCGTCTCATCGTCATGGATGATAAAACGTGATATGCAGGGATGTCAGGTTGAGCTAAAAAGAGCGGAAGCGGGCTCAAAAGCTTCGGAAATCGCCCAAAAGCATGCTTCTAAGCAGAAGCACTAAGAGCGCTTTTCTGGGTCATATCGCTTAGAAGGCCAGATTTGGCCATGAAAAGTTTAGTCTAAGAGCAGATTCAGCCTTGCAACAGGATTTAAACTAAAATATATCAATATATTATCTTAGGCCGCCCTCATTTTCATTCCATTTTCATTCACCGGCTTCAACGTCTACAGCCTGGTGAGGGCCAAAACCAAGCCGGACGCCGAGCGGGTGATAATGTCGTTCTCGGGCGACGGGCACTGGAGCTGCTCAGGCGTTGAGCTCTTGCATTTCCAGGTGCTCCGCTCCTGTCACTCCCGCATCCTCAGAGAAGCACGTTGCTCTGAACGAAATTGAAGTCATAGAGCGAGAAGCTCTTGACGGACAACTCCGGCGTCCCGCTTGGCCACGTGTTGTCATAGATTTTGACGTCGAAGTAAATGGTGCCCGCTGTTTTCCCAGGAAAGTTGGTATACCAGCTGCCGCCAAGCCGCAGCCTGGTGGAACGAGTGCCGTTGGCTCCGAAATCAAGAACGACTGTGAATTCTATGAACGCACCGTCATTCGCCATGTGCCCACTGTTCCGGACATCCCCTTCCGGATGCTGGAAGTCAACGCTGCCTGTCACATACGCCGTATGCCCACTATAGTCGAGCGTGGTGATAGAAAGATTCGATATGGAGTGAGACACCGGAGTGACCCCGGTGAGATAGACGAGAACGGTATGAGACATGAAGGCGTCGCCTGGAAACCAGACGATGGCGGCAAGGTCTGCCACTTTGTCCCCATTCACATCACCGCTCGCGAGGTTCCTGTTGTTGCACTTGGATCCCTTGTTCAACGTGAAGTTGAACATGCTCGCGAGTTTGCCCCCCGGAAAAAACCCGCCTTTGCCTGAACCCCGAAATAGATCAATGCCCCCTTTGCTGCCTGGCGCCGCGACATCCAGCTTGCCATCCGCTGTATAGTCAACCGCCACAAAACCGTAGTGTAGCGACGGCTTCGTTGGAAAACTTTTCTTGTTACCGAACATCCCTTTTCCCTTCCCTAGCATCAACCATCCAGGCCTACCAGCCGATAAGCTGTCTCCCACTAGATCGAGGCGGCCATCGCCGTTGATGTCGGCGGCTCCCAGATGCGGGCCGACGTTCTCGCCAAGCCTGGATATCACGGGTATGCCAAAGGTACCATCGCCGTTGCTTTTGAAGAACTTCAGGGTGGAGCCGCTGCCACCGACAACATCGGCCGACCCGTCCCCGTTGAAGTCGCCACCGGCAACGCTGGCAATCTTTTGTCCCAGCCCAAATTTTGACCCCTCGAACTTCTTATTCCCGAGATTGCGGAAAGCGCTCATCGAACCGTCCGAGTTTCTCCCAGCAAGGTCGAGCTTTCCGTCCCCATTGAAGTCAAGACTGCCGGTCCAATGGGTAGGGGACGGCACGGAAGGGCCCGAGGGTGTGATAGATATCGGAGTGAGAAGATCGCCATTTCCTTTTCCGGGAAATATCACAAAATAGTCATAGTAACTCTTGACGGCAATATCCACTTTCTTGTCGCCGGTAAGATCAGCAGTGGCTGCGATCGGAGCATTCATATTGAAATATCCGTAATCCTTCGTGTACGTCCGCGTGAAAGTCGCCGCTCGGTCGCCAAGGAAGACTCTCACCTTGGAGGGATTCCCCTCCGAGGTTCCCTCAAGGGTCACCACGTCCGCAAAGCCGTCCTTGTTCATGTCCACCACGGCAATATCATCGATAGTTCGCGGCCATGCAGAGAACGGGATGCGCACCTGGCGAAACGCTATTGTGCTCCCTGCCGCTGGAAGTAACACAAAGCACGCGATTCCCGCGAGAAAATATTTTTTCATCTTTACCTCCTCGAATTAGAGATAGAAGTTTGGTTTTTGCGACTGCATGAGATCTGTCTCCTCTGAGCCCCAAAGCCATACTCCCTTGCCCAAAAAAACTATATTCCCAGCCGATGAACGATGTCAAGAAAAAGGAAAACACGGTAAGCAGCGGCATCCTGCCGGAAAATCGTCCTGGAAGACCCGAAAACAGAGTAGCGTGTGGAGTAGCGGGGCGGCCCAAGATAAACTATTTATCTCAAATAGGATAACCCGTATTTTGCTCTTATTTCGGCCTAGGAAGTTAAATTCTGCCTGCAAAACCGGGCTTCCAAGCTTTATTCTTCTCTTAGATAGTTCATTCTTTCATGCATCAGAGGCCCATTTTAGGCAAAAAAAGCGGTCTAAGGTTACGCTAGCATTCCCGAACTTCTAAGAAGCGCCTTTTCGAGGCTAAAGATAGCATTCTAAGAGTCAAACAAGGGCTGATTTTCTCAGAGATCGCGGTTAATCCCTCCTTTGAATGGTGGTCCTGCGGTGATTGAGGGGGCGTCGTTAGCAAGTTAGAGTCTGAGATATTGATTAGTCCTCGACTTTATCGGCGAGCGGAGCGGTCGAGGCCGCCCCCATCATCAGCTTGGCGACGAAGGCGTCGTAGAAGCCGCCCCGCTTCTGGAACGGTTTCTTGACTGGGAAATCAGGAGAGTAGGTTATTCCGACAATATAAACGTTTTTCGCTCGGTCGACGCAGACACCGTTTCCGTTATCATAATCGAATCCTCCGAGATAGGTTGAGAAGACAAGGGCGTTTCCGGCCGGATTGAGTTTGGCCACGACGACGTCCTCGCTTCCTTTCCAGACTTCCTGGTAGGGAAGCTTCACCGGAAAATCGTCCGAGTTCGTATTGCCGACGATGATGACGGCGCCGCTGGAGTCCACGGCCATCCCGCTATTTTCGTCCCAGCCTTTAGAGCCGAGATAGGTGGAATACAGCAAACGAGATCCCGTTTTATCGACCTTACTGACGAATATGTCGTTGCTGCCTTTGTTGGTCTTTTGAAGGGCGTTCTTGAGAGGGAAATCGGTCGAGAGCGTGTCGCCGGCCAGATAAATATTCCGTTTTGAGTCCAGGCCGATTGCGCACGCTCCGTCATCCGAGGACCCGCCTAGCAAGGTCGAGAAGACCATCTCAGTTCCCTCTGAATTAATCTTAGTCAGGAAAGCGTCATCCCATCGATGCGTGCTCTGGAGTGGATTCTTTAGGGGGAAATTGTAGGAACTTGTTTTTCCTGTGACATAGACGGCACCGCTCCCATCAACGGCGAGCTTGATCTGGCTTTCTCCGCCAGCCCCTCCCAGATAAGTGGAGTAGACGAGTTTTTTTCCTGAGGGGGCGAATTTGGTGATGAAGGCGTCTGTCTGGCCGGCATAGTTTTGGAGAGCATTGTAGATTGGGAAATCGTCTGACGTAGTGTTTCCCGCTATGTAGGCGGAGCCTTGGCCGTCAACGGCCAGGGAGTAACCTGTATTGAGGTCGCTGCCTCCGAGATAGGTGGAATAGATAAGGCGATTACCCGAGGCGGATAATTTCGTGACAAAAGCATCCCCATAATTGCCTTTTTTCTTAGGTTGATAAGCATTTTTCACAGGGAAGTCGGAAGACATCGTGCCTCCCACGACATAGGCACATCCAGTTTTATCGACGGCGATACAATGGCAGCCCTCCGTGTGGGTTCCCCCCAGAAACGTAGAATAGACGAGAGAGGTTCCGGAAGGAGCAAACTTGGTGATGAAGACATCGCCTCCTCCCCTGTTTTTCTTCTGGGCGGGTCCCTTGACGGGAAATTCAGTGGAGAAGGTCCAGCCCGTCAGGTAAACGGCCTTGGCGCTATCTATGGCGATCGCTTTTCCGACGTCTCCTCCGGTTCCGCCCAAATAGGTGGAGAAGACGAGGACGACGGGATCAATAACAAGAGCCAGGGACGAGTCGTAGTTCTTGGCCGCGAAGCCGAAGCGGTGATTCCCGAGATCCATATAATGGCAGTCTACCTCGATCCTTCGACCCCGCTTCATCTGAAAAGCGCAAGGCTTTTGATGGATGAATTCGCCGACGGATGTTCGAACGACGAGGTCTCCCTCATTATTCACGAGAACCTCCCGGGCGTTCTCAAATGCGAAGCGGATCGCCTGGATGGAGGCGCCCGGCATAAGAATCCAGTCATATTCGACCTGTCGGCTTCGGCCGTAGACTTTGAGATCGATTCCGGGATAAATTTCATGGAACAAGACGGCCTCTGAAGTCGGAATATCGCTTTTCCATTTCTCCGGATCGTTTCCGATGAAATAGTTTACGCGGTACGTGGACGGTTCAATCGCGGAGACTTCGACGTCCTCGTTGGAGTCGAAAATTGAAAACCGCAACACATCTTTCGCCGCGTCGCCCGTTGATCTGTCAAAAATCAACCCTTTTTTCGTCAGCCAAAGCGTGTAGTCGGGGGTGACGGCATAAAAGCTGACGTCCTGATGGACTTGACCCTGATTGGGAATGAACGAAAGCGGAATGTTCCCGATAGCCGAACTCAAAGCCGGAGTGCGATCGGTCGATACTTCGGTTGTACCGTGAGAAGCCAGTGGGCCCGTTGAGAATAGCGCCCAAAGGATTAGGATGCCGATGCCAGCCTTCAGCGACCGTTTAAACATGGTGCCCCTCCTTGTCGGTAATATCGGACGATCATCTTCCATCGAATCGCATCCGTGTTGATTTTTTTATGCCCTATGTGCTTTATTTTATTACGACATCTCCAGCGAATAATGTCAAGTCCGAAGTCGGATTCGGTCATATATTCCGAGGCCAGCTTCCCGGGATTGCATTTGAGTATTCACGGGATTGCGGGGGAAATTGCTTTTCCGCTGCGCCGACTGGGTGCGCATTCATGCGTCGGGTTTTACCTCGTCTCATCGTCATGGATGATAAATCATAACATGATGGGATGTCAAAGAGAAGATCATAAAAAATATTCGGTCGAGGTCTTGGCAACCATCACGACTTCTTGATAAGCGATCCGCGGCGGGGGAGGCTTCGAAGCCACAAACGTCAGCTTGAGGTGGTTGATGATACGATCGCCAACAGAGAAATCAGTGAGGAAGGCGATGACGCGCAGCGCGAGAAACGAAGTGACGTGACGATCTTATTATTTTTTGCGTAAAGATTAAGGAGAGATTTAAAAAACTGGATGAGGTTATCAGCTCTCGCTCACTTTGGCGATGGAGCAAACCCTGTCTTTATCTTCCAGGTTAATGATCCTGACTCCCTGGGTAGCGCGGCCTGAAGCCCTGACCTGAGATGTCTTGAACCGGATGACCTTGCCCTCAACTGTGATGATCAGCAATTCATCATCCTCCGTGATCACCACCATCCCCAGGGCGTTCCCAATTTTGGCGTTCACTTTGATATTGATCACGCCCTGACCGCCCCGCCTATGCCTCGGGTATTGGTTGATTTGCGTCTTCTTTCCATGCCCCTTTTCACTGGCCGTGAAGATATATTTATCCTCTGGTCCCACAACAATCATGCTGATAACTTGGTCTTTCGGCTTCAATCGGATCGCCTTCACTCCGGTCGCCTGCCGCCCCATGGCCCTTATCTCTTTTTCTTTAAACCGGATCGCCTTCCCCAATTTTGTGCCGATGATGATGTCCTTTTTGCCGTCTGTTAACTGGGCGGAATAGAGTTCGCTCTTGGGCCTGAGGGTGATGGCCGTGATACCTCCTCTGCGCACATTTTTGAATTCGCTCAATCTTGTTTTCTTGATGAGTCCGTTAGTGCTCAACATCACTACATTCAGGTCTTCGCTGAAATCTTTCACAGCAACAATCGAGTGAACTCTTTCCTCGGGATTAAATTGGATAAGGTTAGCAATGGACTTGCCGCGGCCGGCGACTCCCACATCCGGTATCTCCAAAGCCTTGAGCCAGTAGAGGCGGCCCTTGTTCGTGAAAAACAGGAGATAGCTGTGGGTGGAGCAGACAAATAAGCTTTCTACCACATCTTCGGTTCTCATGCTGATTCCTCTCTTTCCTTTTCCTCCGCGGCTCTGGAAATGGTAGGAGCTGAGAGAAGTGCGTTTGATATAGCCTGAAGAAGTATAAACGATGGCGACATCTTCCTCCTTGATTAAATCCTCTGGCCGGAGGTCTGAAATCACTTCCCTCCGGATTTCTGTCCGGCGCTCATCCTGATATTCTTCCTTAACCTGCTTCAACTCATCGATGATAATCTCCTGGATGAGCTTATCGCTGCCCAAAATCCTTTTCAATTTGACGATAGACTTTTTCAGCTCTTCATACTCTTTGACGATCTTGTCTCTCTCCAGACGCGTCAACCTCTGGAGCTGCATCTCAAGAATCGCTTGAGCCTGAATCTGAGTCAGGTGAAAACGCATGATCAATTCTTTCTTAGCCTGCTCAACCGTACTGGAGGAACGAATTAATTTGATGATGGCGTCAAGATGGTCAAGGCAAATGTTTAATCCTTCCAGTATATGAGCCCTGGCCTCTGCTTTTTTCAGCTCAAAACGGGTGCGCCGCCGCACCACGTCCTGGCGGTGGGAGATAAAATATTTCATCATATCGATCAGGTTGAGCAGCTTCGGCTGTTTGTCGACGATCGCCAGCATGATGATGCCGAAGGAAGTTTGGAGGGCGGTGTGCTTGTAAAGGTTATTCAGGATGACTTCCGGGAGTTCGCCTTTTTTGACCTCGATCGCAATCCGCATCCCTTCCCTATCTGACTCATCGCGGATGTCTGCGATCCCCTCCAACTTTTTCTCGTTCACGAGATCGGCAATGCTTTCGAGGAGCCTGGCCTTATTGACTTGATAGGGGATCTCGGAAACGATGATTTTATCCCTCTCACCTTTTGCCCCGCGTTCAATCGTTGTCCTCGCTCGAACGTGGATGATCCCCTTGCCGTCTCTGTATGCGTCCAAGATTCCATGTCTTCCATAGATGATCCCTCCTGTGGGAAAATCTGGACCTGGGATGTATTCCATTATTTCTTTGAGCGCGGCTTTGGGGTGCTGAATCAAATGGATCGTTCCATCAATGACTTCAGCCAGGTTATGAGGAGGGATGTTGGTGGCCATGCCAACCGCAATCCCGTTACCGCCATTGACCAGGAGGTTGGGGAATTTGGCGGGAAGCACGTCGGGCATGGTCAGGCTCTCGTCGTAGTTGGGAACAAAGTTGACTGTATCTTTCTCGATATCGGCCATGAGTTCCTGGGCAATTTTTTTCATCCGGACTTCTGTGTATCTCATCGCCGCCGGAGGGTCACCGTCGATCGAGCCAAAATTGCCCTGGCCGTCGACCAAGGTATAGCGGAGGCTGAAATCCTGCGCCATTCGCACCAGAGTGTCGTAAACGGCCGCTTCTCCATGGGGGTGGTATTTGCCGATGACATCACCCACAATGCGGGCAGATTTTTTAAACGGCTTATTCCAGGTCGTTCCCGTATCATACATGGCGAAAAGCACGCGGCGGTGGACAGGCTTGAGTCCGTCCTTGATATCAGGAATGGCGCGTCCGATGATGACGCTCATGGCATAGTCCAGGTAGGACCGCTTCATTTCTTCTTCAAGACTTACGACACTGAAATCACTTTCCATGGATGCTCCTTCTCCAGAAAAGAACGTCTTGAATTTAAGCTTTAAATATCCAGGTTTTGAGCTTCGAGCGCATTTTCTTCGATGAATTGCTTGCGGGGTTCGACTTCGTCCCCCATCAGGATCGTGAAGACTTTATCGGCTTCAACGGCATCTTGAATGGAAACCTTGAGCAATGACCTGAATTCCGGGTTCATGGTAGTTTCCCAGAGCTGCTGGGGAGTCATCTCGCCCAGACCCTTATACCGCTGGATCGCAATTCCCTTTTTCCCCTGCTCTAAGAGATATTCGAGAAGTTTATTTTCATTCTCGATCTTGACACTCTCCTCATTTTTTATGACCAGGAATGGAGGATTCAAATTTTCAAGATCTTTGTAAATTTTATAGAGGTTCCTATATTCGGCTGACGAAATTAAATCCAGATTGACCTTGGACGTCACCGCCATTCCGTTAATCTGGAAATTGATCACCAGCTCAAAGACATCATACTCCTCATCTTTGCTCAAGAGCGGCACAAGGCCTTTCTCTGCCAGGAGTTTTTGAATTTTCTCCATGTTTTTCTTGTTGCGGAGAAATTCCTTGTCTTCAACGCCGGATTTCAGGAGAATTTCAATCAGGAAGAAAGGATAATTTTTTCTCTCCAGAATCTGAACAAAATTCTTTTTGGCGATAATCCTTTGCACAAACTTCCTAAACTTTTCACCCTCCAATATCTCCTTCTGCCCGCTGACTTTGAGTTTGAATTCTTCTGAAATTTTTTTGATGATGAATCTCTCAAACGCCCGCTCTTCCTTCAGATACTGAATATCCTTGCCTTTGGAGATCTTGTAGAGTGGGGGCTGGGCGATGTAGAGATGCCCATGTTCGATGAGCTGGGGCATCTGCCTGTAGAAGAAAGTCATGAGGAGAGTACGGATGTGGGAGCCGTCCACATCCGCATCGGTCATGATGATGACTTTATGATAGCGCAGTCTAGCCAGATTAAATTCAGCCTGGTCGATGCCCACGCCGAGCGCTGCAATCATCATCCCGATCTCTTCGCTCTTCAGGACCTTGTCAAACCTGGCTTTCTCCACATTCAGGATCTTGCCTTTGAGGGGAAGGATGGCCTGAAAGCGGCGGTCTCGCCCCTGCTTGGCTGAACCGCCAGCAGAATCTCCTTCCACGATGTAGATCTCGGAAGTGGCAGGATTTCGGTCCTGGCAATCGGCAAGCTTTCCGGGGAGTGAAGTCGATTCCAGGATTCCTTTGCGCCGGGCCAGTTCGCGGGCTTTGCGCGCAGCTTCTCTGGCCCTGGCCGCGTCCAATATCTTGAGGACAATCTTTTTGGCAACAGCCGGGTTTTCTTCGAGGTAGGCAGAAAGTTGGTCGTTGACGATGGATTCTACGATTCCTTTAACTTCTGAGTTGCCCAGTTTCGTTTTGGTCTGCCCTTCAAACTGCGGATTCTTGAGCTTGAGGCTGAGCACTGCGCTCAAGCCTTCACGCGTATCATCACCTGTTATGTTTTCGCTTAAATCCTTGAGCAAATTGTGGGAACTCGCATAATTGTTGATGGAACGGGTTAGGGCTGCCTTAAACCCGATGAGATGCGTCCCGCCTTCGGTTGTGTTGATGTTATTCACAAAGGAGAAAATTGTCTCTGAATAACCTGCGTTGTACTGGATGGCCATATCCACCTGGACTTCCTCTCTTGTGCCTTCAAAGAAGATGGGCTTGGGGTTGATGATGGTCTTGTTCTGGTTGAGGTATTGCACAAACTCCTGAATCCCGCCTTTGTACTGGAATTCATGAGATTTGTTGGCCCGCTCATCTACGATCGAAATTTTCAGTCCTTTGTTCAGGAAAGAGAGCTCCCTCATTCTCTGGGTCAGAACTTCAAAATTGAATTCAGGTGTCTCAAAGACTTCTTTGTCGGGCCAGAAAGTAACTTTTGTGCCCGTCTTGTTGGTTTTCCCGATTTTCTCGAGCTTGGTGACTGGATTACCCCTCTCATAGCTTTGGGTGAAAATCCCGCCATCCCTTTTGATTTCGAGGTCGAGACGCTCGGAGAGTGCATTGACTACAGAGACTCCAACTCCATGCAGACCGCCTGAAACCTTGTACGTTTTAGAATCAAACTTGCCTCCGGCATGGAGCATGGTCATGACAACTTCGGCTGCAGATTTCTTCTCTTTTTTATGCATCCCAACAGGAATGCCGCGGCCGTTATCGATGACCGTGACAGAATTATCCACATGGATGAGGACATCAATCTGGTTGCAGTAGCCGGCAAGCGCTTCATCGACACTGTTATCGACAACTTCATACACCAGGTGGTGGAGGCCTTCAGGGCCAGTACTACCTATATACATAGCTGGCCGCTTGCGGACAGCTTCCAGCCCCTTCAGGACTTTTATGCTTTCTGCTGTATATTTTTCGTCTTTCATGATCCTATTTTTTGAGAAAAGTTCAGGGTTATGAAGGGAGGAAAATCAAATAACCCAACGGGCATTTTGTACTTTTTTATTATAGCTAAAAATAGCTATTTAGTAAAGATATAAGAAACTAAAAATTTCTTTGCTCCCTGCAATGAAGAAGACGCAGGAGAGAAGCTTTCCATCTCAAAAATCAACTGGTTTGAAAGCATCTCCATTTTAGGTAATGACCCTGATAAGGAATAGGGTCCTGTCACGGCTCCCCCCATCCGTCCTCGCCTCCGCTCCCGGTAAAAAGGTCTCTCTCGTCTCTCTCGTCCGGCCCGTCTTTCTCGTCAAGAAAAATCATTTTGTTTTTCTTTTCATATGTTTAGGTGACGAGATAGACGGAATAGACGAGACAGACCAGAAAAACGAATATTGCCGGGCCGCCTGCCTTCGATTGTCGTTTCAGATCACATAAACAGAGATGCATACAACAAGTTTTATAATTTTGAAAAACAAGTTCTCTTTGGGTATAATCTCGAATGACGAAGGAAAGATGCCAGCGAACTTAACACCCGAATATTTTGAGGTCGAGCGCAAGCTCAAAACGGCCAAAACGCCTCAAGAAAAAATCAGCATCTATGAAGAACTTCTCTCCGTCATTCCCAAGCATAAAGGCACAGAGAAGCTGCAGGCCCTATTCAAGACAAAAATTGCAAAGCTCAAGGATGAAATGCAGCGAAAGCCTTCGACAGCGAGGCACGGACCAACTTTTCATATCGAAAAATCAGGAGCAGGACAGGTTGTTGTAATTGGCCCCCCCAATGCAGGAAAATCGGCGTTGATCCAAGCTCTCACAGGAGCAGAATTGGAAGTCGCTGATTATCCTTTCACGACACGTATTCCCGCCCCTTTCATGATGGCTTTTGAGAATATCCAAGTTCAGCTGATAGATACGCCGCCGATCACGGTCGAGTATATGGAAACGTGGCTGCCAGAAATTATTAAAGCGTCTGACGCCGTTCTGCTGGTCGCAGATCTGGTTAATTCTGATTCGGCGGGTGCCCTGGAAGGGATTTTCTTGAAGCTCAAAGAGAGAAAGGTCGAGCTTGTTTCAAAAGCCGCAGATATTCCCCCTGAAAAATTCCCATTCCTTAAAAGAACACTGCTCGTGGCTAACAAAAATGATTCGAGCCATGCGGCCGAGAACCTTGAGGAATTTAAAATTCTCTTTGGCGGCCAGTTCGCTGTGGCTTCAGTCTCAGCTCTAACAGGCGATGGGATCGAAAACTTCAGAAAAGAAATTTTTTCTCTGCTTAGTATTGTTAGAGTTTACAGCAAAGTGCCCGGCAAAAAGGCAGAATATGAGGCACCCTTTACTCTTAAAAAAGGAAGCAAGGTGCTGGATATGGCGAGGGCTGTCCACAAAGATTTCGCCCTCAAGCTGAACTATGCCCGAGTCTGGAGCAAGGGCGGCAGCATCGACGGCCGCCGAGTCACGCGCGACCATGTCCTCGAGGACGAGGATGTGGTGGAGCTTCATCTTTAGGGGTCAAACCTACACTTCTGACAAATCTCAAAGAATAATGGAAAAAGATAATTGTCAGAAGTGTAGGTTTGACCTCTTTTCTTCAAATCCGGAAAGCAATCCCTCCCCTGAGCATAAACCCATCCCAGATTCCCAGGTCAACCAATAGGTATAAGTTTTTAGTGATGGCTCCTTTGAGACCAAGGCTCAATTGGAGAAAAGGCACGAAGGTTAGCGGGACCTTATCGCCTTCTTCTTCCATCTCTTCCTTCACCTGCTTTCCTGTTTTTGCATCCGAATCTTCATAATGTTCAGGGCCCCTCCCGGGAATGGTAAGAGTCCCCGTATAATTATAATTCAGCTCTGCATTGTTTATAGCAGAAGAAAGGGAAGCGCCCAATCCGAAACTAATGAAGGGACGAACTCTCCAGGAAGGTTTGATATCCCAGCGCAGACTCAGATGAAAAGACAGGGGTTTCAATACAACCTTGCCCTTAGCCGTGCCCTCAAAGATTCCCGTTTCATGAGTCACCGTATCTTTTACAACAAGAGTCCCGGGAATTTCAGTGAAAGTAAGGTTCATGGTTGTTTTTTCAACAGATAGGCCCAGGCTAAAAGAGCCCCTCTCTCCATCCGGATACCACCTTCCTTCAAAGCCAAAATTGTTCCCGCCTGAATCATAACTAACCTTCTGGGTGTAGCTTTCTTTGACAAAATTGGGATGGTTCTTCTGGATATCCTCTAAATACTTATCTCTGAGCTCTGGCTTAGTGACATCATTGAGTCCGCTTCTAACAGTTGAGGTAAAAATGGCAACATTCCAAGAGGAATAATGAACGCCAAATTCCCAATGTCCCTTATTTTTAGCCCAAAGGGTTTGGCTCATGGCAATAAAAAAAAGTAAAAAGACAAGAAAAATGAATAAAGAGACTCTCTTCTTCATTGTTAACACCCCTCCATTCTTGAGCATTCCAATTTTATTTAACAACTAACACCATTTTAAAAGAAAGTCAAATTTCTATTGCAAAAATTTTTATAATTTAAGAAACTAAGCTTTTGCAGTTTTCGTATTTATCATATAATGCTGTTTTATTCTGCCTTGGAACTAATCAATCATTTTTCATCCCATCTCATTTTATTATCAAAGGAGGCATAATGACTCGTAAGATTCTCAAGCCTAGTATTCTCGTTGCGTCTGTCCTCTTTCTCTTTGCGTTGCAGTCTTACCTCGGCTCAGAAGATAAGCTTCACAAGGTTTGGGCCGTCAAAGATTGTAAGATTGTAACCCTGGCTGGAGCTCCCATTGAGAAAGGCGCAGTCGTGAGCCGGAACGGCCTCATCGAAGCGGTGGGAGCCAACATCTCCATTCCGCTCGATGCAGAAGTGCTGGATGGAACGAAGCTCAGTCTCTATCCCGGTTTAATCGACAGCCTGGGACAGTCGCTCCTCAAGCTGCCCGAAGAGAAGTTTGACCCTTTAAAAATGTATTCAGGCGAATTCACGGATAGGGACAAAGGCGTAATGCCGGAACTCAAAGCTTTTGACTATGTCAGTTTAGGAAAATCAATAATCGAAAAATACCACAAGTCAGGTATTACAGGCGCCCAGGTGATCCCCCAAAGAGGGATGTTCACCGGCCAGGCATCCTTTTTCTCTCTCGGCAACGCGGATAAAAACAAGGCCTTGCTGCTCAAAGATAACTGCCTGGGCATCGGATTTTCTCCGGCCAATTTTATGGTCTATCCCAATTCGCTCATGGGAGTTGTGGCTTATCTCCGGCAGGCATTCACGGATGCATCCTATTTCAACCTGAACAGGGAGCGTTGGCAGAAGGAAATGAGAGGAATCTCTCGGCCTGACTATACCCCACTGCTAGAGATTCTCACCGAATACACATCAGGGAAAAAGCCTGTGATTTTTCTCTGCAATAACCAGAATGATATCCGCCGGTCATTGAACCTTGCTGCTGATTACAAACTGAATTATTTGATTTGTGATTTAGGGAGCGAGGCCTGGAGAGTTATCCCTGAGCTGAAAAATGCAAAAGCCAGGGTTCTGTGCACCGTGAGCTTTAAAGTCCCCTCTACAAGTATCCATGCTCAACTGGGAAAAGACGAGAAGGAAAAAGCAGAAAAGGAAATCTATCCTAAAAACCCGGCCAAACTGGCCGAAGCAGGAATTCCTTTTGCCTTCTCGTCACTGGGAACCGATGACCCCAAAAGCTTCATGGAAGGCGTGCAGAAAGCCATCGATGCCGGCCTTCCGCGAGAAAAAGCTCTCGAAGCCCTGACCGCAACTGCCGTTTCTTTCTTCGGGCTGGAGAGAGCCTTGGGTACGATCGAACCCGGGAAAATCGCAAATTTTGTCCTGGCTGAAGGCGACCTCCTGAGCAAAGAAGCCAAAATCCGATACGTCTTTGCCGACGGCGACAAATTCGAGCTTAAAGAAGCCAAAGCGAAAGAGGGCGAGAAGCCCACAGTCGATATTTCTGGAAAATGGGACCTCTCTCTTCCGAATGGGCTTAGAATAATAACCGAATTCAGCCAGGAAGAAGCGTCCTTCTCAGGCAAGATGACAACTCCCTTTGGCGCTTTCGATTTTACGGGCGGCGTAATCTCGGGAAATGAGATTAGCTTCGAGATGAATGTCTCTGTTGGGGGGGAGAACCTCGACCTCTATTTTTCGGCAATCGTCGAGGGTGATACCATGCGCGGGACTGTAGTCCAGGGAACAATGGGCTCAGCAGAATTCAGCGGCAAACGCATTCCAGGGTAGGAGGAAAAAGATGAAGCAAAAAAAGTTAGCTGCTCTTTTGATTGTAGTTTTTGCCTTGGCGAGTGTGTCCCTTTGCCAGACAAAAGAGAGAAGCCTGCTTCTCAAAAATGGAAATATCATCACGATCAGCGGCGAAAACATCCAAGGCGGGAATATTCTGATCCAGGGCAAAAAAATTGCAAAAGTTGGAAAAAATTTGGAGACTGCCGCGGGCACTGACGTTATCGATCTCAAGGGAAAATGGGTCATGCCCGGAATCATTGACTCCCATTCTCATATCGCCATCGAGGGCGGAGTGAATGAAATGGGCGACCTGATAACTCCTGAAGTTGACGTGAAGGATGTCATCAATCCTGAAGATATCAATATTTTTTATGCCTTGACCGGAGGGGTCACCTCCATCCACACCATGCACGGCTCCGGAAACCCGATCGGCGGCAGGGGAATTGTGCTCAAGCTGCGATGGGGGGCGAGCGCTGAGGAGATGATTTTTGAAGGCGCGCCCCTGACCATCAAATGGGCGTTGGGCGAAAACCCCAAACAGACCAATTTCTCTGGGCCAGGTAGAGCCCGCTATCCCAAAACGAGGATGGGTGTCGAAGCTTCGATCAGGAAAGAATTTGAACAAGCTAAAGATTATAGGCGGGAGTGGGACGAATACAACCAAAAGGTGAAGGAAAGCAAAGGCAAAAAAGCGTTGCCTCTTCCTCCTAAAAAAGATTACCGCCTGGAAGTTGTTGCCGACATTCTTAAAGGAAAATATTGGATTCGCTGCCATGGCTATCAATCCGAAGAGATGCTCTCCATCATGCGGCTTTGCAAAGAATATGGAGTGAAGTTGGTTTGTTTCGAACATGGACTCGAAGGCTACCGAATTGCGGACGAACTGGTCAAGTTCAATGTTGCTGACTCGACTTTTGCAGACTTTTGGGCCTACAAATGGGAAGCCTACCAGACAATGCCCCAGGCCCCAGCCCTAATGGCCAAAAGAGGAGTGTTGGTGGCTCTCAATTCTGATGATGCCGAGCGGATGAGGCATCTTTTCATAGATGCCGCCAAAACAGTGCGGTTCGGGGGGCTTTCAGAACTTGATGCTCTCAAAATCATCACCATTAACCCTGCGATCATCATGGGAATCGACAAGCAAGTTGGGACCATTGAAGCCGGCAAAGACGCAGATTTAGCCGTCTTTAACCGCCATCCCTTGGATCCCTACACGGTTTGCGAAATGACCCTTGTCGATGGAAAGGTCTATTTCGACAGAGCCAAGTACATCGAAGATTGGAAAAAGGCAGAAGAAGAGAGAAAGAAAAAAGAGGAGGAGGCCCAAAAACCGAAAGAAAAGAAAAACGGAGGGGAGGTTTGACCATGAAAAAAATAACTTTATTAACAGCGCTTGTTCTGCTTTCAGTTCTTCTTTTTGCTGCGGATTCTAATTCAAGATTTCTCATCAAGAATGCCACCATCATTCCAGTTGTCGGCGAAAAAGTTGAGAACGGAGACCTCCTTGTTGAACAGGGGAAAATTAAGGCTATAGGGAAAGGGCTCCAGACGCCTGAAGGAGTTCAAGTCCTGGACGCCTCTGGGATGTTTATTTATCCAGGATTCATCGATGCCTTTTCCCGCTTCGGATTGGTTGAAATCGGCGCTATTGCCAGCACAGTGGACATTAGGGAACTGGGAAAAGAGAATCCGGAATTGCGTGTGGCTTGGGCTTTAAATCCGCATTCTGTCCACTTCGCCACCAGCCGGATCAACGGCACCACAAGCGCTTTGGTAGCACCTGAAGGCGGCACATTTCCCGGCTTGTCGGCGCTGGTCAAGATGGATGGCTGGACATTCCCCGAAATGCAGGTCAAGGAAGTCGCCACTTCTCTCATCAATTTCCCGATAACTCCGCGGCCTCCGCGAGAAGGACTTTCCGCGCAACAAGAGACGAAGGAAGATGTGACCTCAAAGCTCGTGGAAAAAATCAAAGAATACCTAGCTGAAGCTCGACACTACTTGAAACTCAAAAAACTGGCCTCTGAAAACGCGAATCTCACTCCTCCCCCGCACAACCCGAAGTTTGAGGCTCTGTCTCCAGTTTTGGATGGCACTCTGCCTGTCATCGTCTCTGTAGAAAAAGCAAAAGATATCGAGCTCGCCCTAAAATTTGTCCAGGAAGAAAAGCTAAAAGCCATTTTCAGAAGATGTGCTCAAGGGTTCAGAGTCGCCGCTAAAATCAAGCAGGCCGGAATTCCGGTGATCATCGACAGCCTCTACCAGGGCCCATCCGAGCCTGAGGATGGATATGATGCTCCCTATAAGAATGTCGCAGAACTCGCCAAAGCAGGAGTTATGATTTGTTTTTCTTCTGGAGATGATCCAGCTTTAGGAAAAGATTTGACGTACCATGCCGCTCGGGCTGTCGCTTTTGGACTTGACCATGAAGAAGCCATAAAGGCCTTGACCATCAACCCCGCTAAAATCTTTGGAGTGGATGGCCGCTTGGGAAGCCTTGAAGTCGGCAAGGATGCTGACTTTTTTATCACGACCGGAGATCCTTTGGATTTAAGATCAGAAGTCAAACATCTGTTTATCAGCGGCAAACATATCGACATTGCCAACTGGTGGGATACGCTCTACAACAAGTGGAAAGCCAGGCCCCAGAAGTAAAAGGTAGTGGTGCGATTTATCGCCCTCCGCCCTCCGTTCCCCTTTTGAAGGAGAGGGAAAGGAAGGCTCTATGGCAAAAAGTGGATTCATTATCTTAAGCCAAGATAGTGATCATCCGCAATCAGCCGTAGCGACCATTGAAGGTTTACCTTGAAAATAAGAACATCCGGGTCGGGCACCTGTGGCGAGGGATTAGCCTTCGGGCTCTTAGGCCTCCAACCGTTACCAACGACCTTGGTGAAGGCAACCAGCCTGATTATATACCTCCCCATTTTCATTTGTCGTAGGTGACATTAAATCATGATGATTAGCCTTCCTGGGCGGTCCTTCGAGGGAACCTGGATAGATAGGCGAGGACCAGGTCATGAAGAAGGCCGTGTGAAGAGGCGGAGCGGGCATGGTTCCTCGACCGAAGGGAGAAGGAGAGCGGAGCCTCGAGGCGAGCAAGTTTTCCTCGCTGGGGAAAACGCAGCGTGCCTTCAAATGACCTGGTCTGAGCCCTGCGAGTTCCGCAGCCACCGAGAAAAGCGGCGAAGGAACGGCGTGAAAAACCTGAACGGGAGCGAGGCTGATTGCGAATGATGATATTTCATACCCTCTTTTTTGCATTATCCCACTTTTCGCAACAGATCCTATTTCGGAATTGATTTGTCATCAAGATTCTGGTATTTTGACTCTTTCTGAATGAGAAAAACAATTCAAGGAGGTTTTGGATGCTTAAAAGAGTTCTGGCATCGATGTTATTTTCAGGATTATTATTGACATTCGGTTATATCGCCTTCGCTAACCCCATCAACCCTGTCGTCCTGATGAAAACAAGCAAAGGAGACATCACCATCGAGCTGAATGCCGAAAAAGCCCCTCTCACCGTTAAAAACTTTCTTTCCTATGTGGACGATAAATTCTATGATGGGACGATCTTCCACCGGGTGATTAAAGGCTTCATGATTCAAGGTGGGGGGCTCACACCTGACTTCCATGAAAAGGCAACCAAGCCTCCCCTCAAAAACGAAGCCGCAAACGGCCTGAAAAACTTGAGGGGCACGATTGCCATGGCCCGGACATCCGATATCAACAGCGCAACCTCCCAATTCTTTATTAACCACGTGGACAACGCCTTTTTAAATTACAGGGATGACACCCCCGAAGGTTATGGCTATGCGGTATTTGGAAAAGTGATAAAGGGCATAGAAGTCGTGGATGCCATTGCCAACGTTCCCACAGGGACAATCCGCGGCTACCAGGATGCCCCGCGGGAGACAGTGACCATTCTCTCCATCACCCGAGTCGAAAAGTAAAAAGCCATAGCATTGGAAGTCAATTTTTCAATTCCGTCCTAAGAACGGTCCAGGATGTTCGATTGGATTTTCGCTTTCTTCCATCTTTTTCTCCTCATCGCTGTCATAGGCTACGCCTTTTTTTGGCTCATCAAAGGGAATATCATCCGGTTTGTATTGATTGGAGCACTCCTCACAGTGTACTACTTCCTTGTCCTTCATAAAGCAGTGAAAAAAGAAATTGCCAGAAAAAAGAAAAAGTAGGCCAAAGGAAACCTCATCTCCTATGCCAGTCTTCTTTGTCTTCTCCGATGAGTCAGGAAAATATAAAAAAGAAAGAACCGAAAAATTCATCTTGAAAAATCCTTTTTATTGCCGCTCAGTCGTGTTCATTGAAGCCCAAGACTGGCTTCGTCTCAGAGATAAATTCTTGGCTCTCAAGAAGGAATGGCTAGGTCTAGAACCCTGGCAGGCCGTGAAATGGTCCTACATTTGGTCACTTTTCAAACACCGCCAGAAAGGTGAAACGGTCCCTCCCCAAAAGCCTTATTATTTTTTGCGCAAGCATTCCCTGGATGTTCTCATTGCCTTTGTCCGTCTGGCTCTCCAACTCCTCTTTGAAACCGAAAGTTCTCGAATCATGCTCACCGTGACCTTTAACGAACGAGAGAAAACAAAGCCCGTCGAGAGAAACCAATTGATCCGGATGCATCTCGAACAGGCCTTAAAGATGGCTGAAAAAGAAATGAGAAAAAGGCGGGAAAACGTTTGTGTTTTCTTTTTTAATCCTGAAGAACCTTCAGTCGAAAGAGATTTGAAGGAGAGTTTTCATGAAATTTTAAAACAGGCAGATCTCGCTAAGTTTGGCCATATCAAAGACAGCCTGGCTTTCGAGGCTTTGCCTCAGAGTTTCGGCGGTCAGGTTGCCGACTACTGCGCAGGAATTTTTTATGGCTGCCTCCGCTTCTATCCCCAAAGCATCGACCTTTTCCGTCACCAGGTCTGGCCAAAAATAATAAAAGAAAAAGACAACGCCCTGGGATGGGGAATCAGCGAAATCCCCAAAAGTCAAAAAAACAGAGCCTATCTGGAAGGAACGATCAAAAAAATATTTGCCGCTCACGCCAAAAATTATAAAGTGAGCCTCGAAGAGAGACTGAAAAAATAAGAACTTCTTTAGGAGGTCAAGATGAAACTTCAAAAAAACGTGTTTTTGCTATTTCTCATCCTCATCTTTTCTATCACCGTCTCTTTTCCTTTAGAAAAGCTTGATAAAAACTTGGAAAAAGGATTTAGCTCTATTCAACCCCTGGAGTCCTATTATTACTGCAAGACAATAGCTTCGAAGGAATTTGCCGGCCGCTTGACTGGTCATGAAGGCTACTCGGCTGCAGCCAAATGGGCTGCTAAAAAATTCAAAGAATGGGGACTCAAGCCTCTAAGCCAAAGAGAGGGTTATCTTCAGGCCTACCCATCACCTTATACTCTCGTCGATCAAGCGGAGCTGACCCTCCTTCTCCCAGAAGAGAAAAGCGACCCAAATAAAGAGCCGGTGTTCAAAGAAACGAAGCTCGAAGCCGGCAAAGATTTCTTGCCTCTCCTCTTCAGCGATAGCGGCGATAATGCAGCCGAGCTCGTCTTTGGCGGATGGGGCATCAGCGCGCCCGAACTCGGGTATGATGACTATGCGGGCTTGGATGTCAAAGGCAAATTCATCCTGTGCTTCCGAGGCACTCCGGATGAAGCTGACAAGCGGTACGAAAATTATGACCAGCACCGCACCCGGATGAAAAAAGCAAAAGAGCGAGGAGCCCTGGGCCTGTTTTATATCGCGCCTGAGGTTGCTTCAAATCCCAACGGCGACTGGATTCAGGGCTTTACACCGGCCACCATCACCGAAAAGATAAGCGACCAGATTCTCAAAGAGAAAGGCGCGAATTCCGCTGATTTAAAAAAAGTCCTTCAAACCTACAAAAGACCCATCTCCTTTCCTCTCCATTCCAAAGTCCATTTCAAAGTGGCATCCAGACATTTTACGAACGGCATCGGCTACAACATTGTGGGCTATGTCGAAGGTTCGGACTCGAATTTTCGAAAGGAATGCCTCGTAGTCGGAGGCCATTTCGACCACACCGGACTCCACCTGGGATTCCTCTTTCCAGGAGCGGATGATAATGCAAGCGGGAGTGCCGTGGTCATGGAAATCGCCGAGGCTTTTTCCAAACTCAATAAACAGCCCCGCAGGTCTGTGGTCTTCGCTCTCTTTGGCGGCGAAGAGATGGGCCTTCAAGGTTCCACCTATTTTGTCGACCATATCCCTTCCCAATTTTCAAAGGTTGACTCGATGTTCAATTTTGACATGGTTGGCGAAGGGGATGCCTCAGGCTGTGTTTTTACGGCTAATGCCCCTGAATTTAAGAAAGCCCTTGAGGATGCCGACCAATATGTCCACACCTTAAGGTTCACGGGGACAATTAGCGGCGTGGGCGTTAGGAGCTCAGATTATGCCCCGTTTTTTTTAAAAGGAGCAGCCTGCATGTCCTTCCACTCGAATGGCCCGCATCTTTTCTACCACCTGCCTGGAGACACCATCTATCGCATTAACCCTGATATCATGGCTGACATCGCCCGGCTGGCTTTCTTGAGCGGCTACAATTGGGCAAACAGGTAGCCTAGAAGAAGCGGGTCATTAAACAATCTTATTGATTTTTGGATGGATAAGCAGTATTTATTAAAGCTAGAAAAGTAAGATGAAAATCGCAAGAGAAGGGATTCCTTTTATCCTGCCTTTTTTGGCCCTTTCGATTGCTTTTCTCGGATTGGGGTGGTGGGTCCTGTTTCTCTTGTTCTTGGTTATTGCCTTAGCCTTTTCCTTCTTCTTCCGTGACCCCTTCCGGACCATTCCTCAGCTTGAAAACCTCCTCGTGGCTCCTGCTGACGGAAAAATTGTGAAAATCGAAAACCTTGAGTCGCATCCTTCCTTTCGGTCCTCAACTCCTGTCACGAGCATCAGCATTTTTCTTTCCCTCTTCGATGTGCACCTAACCCGCGCTCCGCTCTCGGGAACGGTTCAAAAAATAGAATATAAGGCAGGAAGATTCTTCCCTGCCTACAAAGATCAAGCCAGCCGGGAAAACGAATCCAATTCAATGTATATCAAAGGAGATAAGACGGATACCTACCTCAAGCAAATCGTGGGGGTTGCTGCGCGCCGGATCAAGTGTTTTGCCAAAGAGAATGACAGGATCGCAAGAGGGCAAAAAATAGGATTGATGTATTTTGGGTCGAGAGTTGAGATTTATCTCCCCCAAGATGTGACCATAAAAGCCTGTTTGCACCAGAAAGTCAAAGCAGGCGAAACCGTGATTGCCGAGGTCAAACAATGAGAAAAAAATATATGGCCATTTATCTTCTGCCCAGTTTTTTCTCACTCACCAACCTTTTCTTCGGATTTCTGAGCATCAGTTTTTGTTTCCAGAGGAAATACTCTTGGGCAGCTTTCTTCGTCCTGATCGGAGCCATATTGGACGGTTTTGATGGCATTATCGCCCGCTTGACCAAGACGCAATCCGATTTCGGAATTGAGCTGGATTCTCTGGCCGATGCCATCTCTTTTGGCGCTGCGCCTTCTCTCCTCCTCTATTTCTGGGCCTTAAAAGCAGCCGGTCCTGCCGGCAAATTCTTTAGCTTCGTCTACCTTGCCGCAGGAATCTTGCGCTTGGCCCGGTATAACATCCGCACAAAAATGCAACCCGACCGAAAGCATTACACCGGACTGACGATTCCTTCTGCTGCCGTGTTCATCTCCTCGATCATCTTCCTGCATCCGCAGGCTTTGAATTCCAAGCCGATAGCCTTTCTCCTGGCTGTGGTAACACTTCTTGTTTCGAGTTGCATGATCAGCACCATCAAGTACAAAAACTTTCTCAGTTTCAACATTCGAAAAAAAATCAACATCAAAACAGCCTTGATCATAGCCGTCATTGTCAGCAGCCTTATCTTCTACCGCAAAATATTTTTGTTTTGCTTTTTCACCATCAACGTGCTCTCCGGTCCTGCAACCTATGTTTATAACTTCCTCAAAAAGAAAATCCAAAAAAGGCGTCAAGAAAAGAGGATTCCTTCCCAAAAAACGGCCTGAAGCCAAGAAAATACACGCAAGAGTCATGAGAGTTAACATCCGGATTGGCCGGAATAAAATACCCCGCCTCGTTTATGCCTTCTTTGTCATTGTCTTTCTTTTGGCTCTCATTCTCGCTCTTGGCCTCTTTTACAAAAAAGGACAAAAAGTTCGAGAAAAAACCTTCGTTCCTCCTGCGTCGCCTGCAAAAGTTGAACCTCCACCCCTCCAGGAACAGAAAGAGACCATCCAGAAAGGGTTTACCCTCGCAGCTATTCTGGCCAAGTATCAATTCTCTCCAGCTGAGATTCATCAATTGAGAGCAGAGGTCAAACCGGTCTATGACCTGGCCAAGATCAAAGCTGGACACGAAATTCGATTTTTCACTTTATCCAGCGGCCAATTCCGGCGGCTTGAGTATGATCTTGACGAAACAAGCTATCTCGTGGTCCAAAAGGCTGGAAGCCAATTTAGAGCTGAAAAAAAAGAGTATCCTTTTGAAATAAAAGAAGCTCTTCAGGGAGGCTTGATCGAAGACAATCTCATCTCTGCCTTCAACAAACTCGGTGAAAAAGATGCGCTTGCCTTCTCATTGGCTGACCTTTTTGGCTGGGATATCGATTTCTACACAGACCTTCGACCGGGCGATTTGTTTGTTCTGCTCTTTGAGAAAAAATTTTTGAATGGAAAGTTTTTTGGATACGGAAATATCCTCGCCGCGGAATTCCGAAACCAGGGAAAGCTTTTTCAGGCCTTCTGCTACACTTACCCGGACACCAAAAAATCAGATTATTTCGACGCTGAAGGGAATTCTTTAAGAAAAGAGTTCATGAAATCGCCGATTAAGTTTGCCCGCATCACTTCGCGCTTCAGCTCCAACCGGCTTCATCCCATTCACAAGGTCTATCGGTCTCACTACGGGGTTGACTATGCTGCCGCGGTCGGTTTTCCCGTTCAAGCCACCGCCGACGGCACGGTTACTTTCGCGGGATGGAACGGGGCTTCAGGACGCCTGCTCAAGATCCGTCACCAGAATGCCTATGAAACCATGTACCTCCATTTGAGAGGCTATGCCCCTGGAATAAGAGTTGGAGCCAAAGTCAAAGGAGGAGATGTGATTGGCTATGTCGGCTCTTCGGGGGAATCTACAGGCCCTCATTTGGATTATAGGATTCAATACCACGGCAACTACATCAATCCACTCGGCTGGAAGTTCAAGCCCGTTGAGCCTTTGAGGAAAGAATTTTTAGAGGATTATCAGCAAGAAGTTGAGAAATACCGGCTGGCGCTTCAATCGCCTCTAATTTTTTTCTTGAGTCTTTCTAATTCTTTTTAGTCCCGCCACCGCTATGAGAGCCACCTTCCTGCCCGCTTGAATGGCTGGTCCCCGAAGATTGGTTGTGAGACCCGTAAGAAGAGGAAGTTCCCGAAGAATAGCTGCCTCCAGAGGAATAAAATCCCCCTCCACCCAGGTTGATCCCAATTCCCCTATGGGGAACAACGTTGTGAGAGTTCAAACCGAGCTGGGGGCAGCGAATTTCATTGAGTCTGGGAGAATAGTTGATCTCAACTCCCATCTCCCGGGCTGTCTTGATATCAGGGTTCCAGTCTCTGAAACGGAGAGAAGAGCGAGGGCTCAGAGATTTTTCCGAAATAAGGGGAAGGCTCTCTTTTTCAGCAAGATCTGCCCAGCTTCTTAATAAATTCATTCTTTCCCTATTGAGCTCCTTCAGAACAAGGCTGGAATCACTTCTTGAATTTCTGAGCGCGATATCTGTTTTTGGCTGGCGCGAAGTCCGGAGAAGCACTCTATAGGATTGGGCTGGAGAAGCTGGAACGAACTTGTTTGGCGCGGGGAGAGATCCCATTTGCTTTGTGAATTTCTCAAGGTCTAAAACTTTTTCCTGGATTCTCTGGGAGATGAGGTCTTCCCTCTTCGCGAGGACAATCTGTTTCGGGATATTCTGAAATGATTCAAGCACTCTTGGATCTCCCTTTTTCAAAGCAGCCACAACTGTGTTGTAGACTTTTTTGACCTCTTTGGAGAGAGGATAGGTTGAAACATCCTTTTTCTTAAGCTGGTTTTTCTGGATTGTTTGAAGAACACTTCTTTGCCCCTGGGAAGCGGGATAGCCCAGCCAGTTGTAATATCCAGCGTAACTAAAAGGATAGTAATAAGATCCAAATCCAAAAGGACCATAATAAGAATCAGCGTACCAATCCCACAGACTCCATGGCCTCCAGGTGTAATAGCCCATGCAAAATGCCCAGTCGACCCAGGCGGGAGCAAATGCTGACCCCGGAATCCAGACCCAGCCTAATTTTTTATCCCACTGCCAGATGCCGAGATGATAGGGAACCCAACCCCATGGCTCAGCGGGCACCCAAAACATCTGCCCGCCGACTTCACACCACTGGCCATAAAAATAAGGCTGCCAGTTGCCTCCAGGATAATATCGATCGATAAAGGGCCGCCAGACATAGCCATACAAATTGTCCCAGACCCACTCGCCGTAAAGGTCTCCATATTTTTGGGCGAAATAGAACACAGCCGGGGAAAGCTTCTGGACAGGCTTAGGGAGAGTGCTCTGTCCTTCATGGAGGTTCTCAAAATTCTCGTTGACGGACTCATTCCACTTCTCAAAATCGCTGCCTGCCTCAAAACTCCCAACACGGAAGTTGTTATTCTTGGAGACCGTAATTCTCTGGAGCTGACCTATTTTTTTCTCCTCGGAATTGCGCTCATCGGGGCCGAAAAGAACATAAGCTTTTCCCCGCTGGACTTGAATGTCGGTTGTCCCGTCTTCTGCTTTTTCAATCAGAGCCACTGTATGGTTATTCATCTTTACCGCGGCATTGGAAGTCAGGATTTGAAAAAGCTCGAGACGATCATACTCGGTGAACATGACATAAATTCTTCCTCTCGGGAGTAGGAAGTTGGTGACTTGTTTCGGGGAACTCAGGCTTTGGGCCAAGATCGTTTCAACCTTCAATTCTGTATTCAAGTCAAGGCGGATGATGGTTCCATTATCAAATTGAATTTCACATCTCCGCTCCAAAGTCCGGATCGTATCGCCCGGCCCGATGGGAAGGTTTAGAACCGCAGTTTCCTCTACTGTCTCCCCTTCTCTTAAAACGACGGCATCTTTCCCATCCCCTTTGACCTCAGACAGGCTTATATGTCCAAAATAGAAATCTTTCGGACCGTTCACGACAGTGTAATGAGAATCAGAAAGGAGCATTGCCGGCAGGAGAAGAAGAAAGGCAGAAAAAATAATAAAACAATAGCCCCTTTGCTTCATTGTCTTCCTCCTTATTCTGGGTTTCATGACAAATATATTATAGCATATTTTGTGCCAAATGTTGTCAGGCTAAAACATATCGGGGGGCTCTTTTTTTGTCTTTTTTTTATGACATCTGTACCTTATTAATCTTATTCTTTTCAGTCCTCACTCCTCACGGCTCACTGGAAGCATCTAAATTTCCGTGATGAAGGGGTTTTGAAAAGGGCTGCAGCGACCATTGCGGAGATCAGCCTGAGAGCCCGTCTGACGAGGGTAGCTGAAGGCCTCCTTCGGACCAAGGCTCCAATGATGGGTTACCGCAAGTGATTTTGGGGACAAATTGATTTTTTGTCCCCAAAATAAGATAGATTCGCCTGGAGCCTTGGGCCGGAGGAGCCGAGGAAGACGGGTCTCTCAGGCCGCCGATCGGAGCGGGGAGCCAAGCCCTTTTCAAAGCCCTTCTTCAATTATCACGGAAAAAGAGATTCTTCCCCGCTCACTCATTTTCTTGACAAGGCCAATTCACAAAAACTAAAATGATTCGCAAGCTATTTTTTAAGGAGGCAAAGATGCAAATTACTCTCAGCGTTTTAAAGGCGGATATTGGCAGCATTGGCGGTCATATCAAGCCCAGCCAAGCTTTAATCAACGAAGTCAAGAGCTTTATCCAAACGAACGGCAAAAATCTCATCATTGATTTTTATCTCAGCTCAACGGGAGACGACATCGCCATCCTCTGCACGCATGAAAAGGGAGTCGTGAATGAGAAAATTCACAAGTTGGCCTGGGAGGCCTTCAAAGCCGGAACAGAAGTCGCTAAAAAACAGGGACTTTATGGCGCTGGCCAGGATTTACTGAAGGATTCTTTTAGCGGAAACATTAAAGGCATGGGGCCTGCCGTGGCTGAAATGGAGTTTGAAGAGCGGCCTAATGAACCCTTCGTCTTTTTTGCTGCCGACAAAACAGACCCAGGCGCCTACAACCTTCCTTTTTACCTGGCATTTGCCGACCCTATGTATTGTCCCGGATTGATGTTAAGCCCCAAAATGAGTGAAGGCTTCTCTTTCAACATCATGGATGTGGGCTTCACAGAAAAAGATAAACTCATAGAACTCAATTCTCCTGAGGAGCTGTATGATATTGCTGCGTTGCTCAGGGACACGGAAAGATATGTGATCGAAAGCATTTTTTCCAGGAGCACGGGCAAGCAGGCCATCTCAGTCTCCACAACTCGCTTGCATAATATTGCTGGAAAATATACGGGTAAAGACGATCCTGTTGCTTTAGTCCGGGTTCAGGGAGAGTTCCCCGCAACAGGAGAGGTGCTGGGTCCCTTCTCCATCGGCCATTATGTCGCTGGGTTCATGCGCGGAAGTCACATCGGTCCCCTCATGCCCTGCAAACTGAATTCAACGGTTTCCTATTTTGACGGGCCTCCAGTTATCACGGGCGCAGCTTTTTGTGTGAAGGAAGGAAAATTAACTGAGCCTGCGGATGTCTTCGACCATCCCTACTGGGACCAAGTGAGAATGCGAATCGCCGATAAAGCCACTGAGATCAGACGCCAGGGTTTTATCGGTGCAGCCATGCTTCCCTACAGTGAACTCGAATATGGAGGGGTGGTGGAGAAGTTGGAGAAACTTGAAAAAAAATTCAAACTCCGCGGATGAAAACAGACAAGAATCCAGTTCCCACTGTGGACGTCATCATTGAAATCGAAAGAAAAGACGGAGAGGTGGGAATTGTCCTCATCAACAGGAAAAACCCTCCATTTGGCTGGGCTCTTCCCGGAGGGTTCGTCGATTACGGCGAGACTCTGGAGGAAGCCGCTCGGCGCGAAGCCCGGGAAGAAACATCCCTCGAAATTGAACTTCTCTCTCAATTCCATACCTATTCTGACCCAAAACGCGACCCTCGCCAGCATACGATCTCCACGGTTTTTATCGCCCGCGTCCAAGGAATTCCCAAAGCTCAAGATGACGCCCGGGAAATCGGAATCTTCACTCAAAAAGAAATAAATTTTCCGCTCGCCTTCGACCACCAAAAGATTCTGGAAGACTACTTCAAGCTAAAAAAGGATAGAAGCCGATGACCCATAATAAAGAACAAAAAGAAAAGAAAGACAAAGATTTAAAGCTTAAAGAAGTCCACAAAGCCTGGGGACAGGCAGAAGCGGATGTCATCAAAAGCTTGCTCGAAAGCCATGGAATTCCCTGCTCGTTCAGAGGGAGAATAGCCCAATTTGTCTATCCCTTTACCGCAGACGGCTTGGGAGAAATAAAGGTTTTTGTGCCTGAAGAAGATTACGAACTCGCCAAAGCCCTCCTGGAAAACAAAGTAAAAGAAGACGATTCAGAATAATTATTTCACTTTATTCCCTTTTTCTAAAGGGGAATAAACAAAGAATCATAAAGAGGAAGCATCCCAAATTCCGCGATGAAGGGGCTTTGAAAAGGGCTGCAGCGACCGTTGCGCAGATCAGCCTGAGAGCCCGTCTGACGAGGGTAGCCACAGGCCTCATTCGGGCCAAGGCTCCAAGGATTTAATATTCAGGGCGAAGGTTGGATGAATGAAGAAGGCCGTGTGAAGAGGCGGAGCGGGCACGGTCCCCTCCTTTTCTCCTGGGCTATCGAAGCAGAATCTTTCTGTAAAAAACCAACGAAGTAGAATGAATATAGCTTTCTAAGGAAAGGGAGGGGGAGCGGAGCCTCGAGGCGAGCAAGTTTTCCTCGCTGGGGAAAACGCAGCGTGCCTTCGAATCATCCAACATGAGCCCTCCGAGGAAGACGGGTCTCTCAGGCCGCCGAGCGGAGCGGGGAGCCAAGCCCTTTTCAAAGCCGCAATTCAACCATCGCGGAATTCGGGATGCTTCCTTATCAACACTGCAATTAATAGTTGCCCATCCAAATTTTCCCACAACATATAGAGGGCGGAAAAAATCTATTTTTTTTCTGTTTTTTTCCTTGACTTTTATCATTTTCTCCCCTATATTTTTAGTCAAATGGGACAAAACGGGATGAAGCGGGATAATTGAGATGGCAAATTCGTTAATCGGAAGTTACACAGCAAAGTTCGATGCTAGCGGACGAATAAAAATTCCTGAAAAATTCCGCGAAGCGATTGAAGCGGAATATGGCAAAGGACTTTTCATCACCTCTCTCTCCGATGAAGCAGTCCAAATTTATCCTCTCCCCGTATGGGAAGAATTAACTGGTGTTGCCAAGGAGGGGGCCCTGCATCTTAGGCCTGCAATCAGAAAATTTATGCTCCGCGTCAACAGAAAAGGAAACAAGAATCAGATTGATTCCAAGGGCCGCGTTTTAATCAGCCAGACTCTGAGAGATAAGGCAAAGCTCCAGGAAGAAGTGGAGGTCATTGGTCTTTCCAACCATCTCGAAATCTGGAACAAAGAAATCCTTGACGGAATACTCGAGGAAAAGCCTTTGACAGATGAAGATTTTGAAAACATCGCTGGGCTTATGCCTCGAGGAAAACTGGAATGAACGAGCAGGGGCATATTCCAGTCCTTTTAGAAGAAGTCCTCAACTGCCTGAATACAGCCCGGGAAGGGACATATGTCGACTGCACGCTCGGCTTGGCAGGTCATGCTCTTGAAATCTTAAAAAGAAATCCTAAAGCTTCACTTATCGGGTTCGATATCGATGAAAACTCGCTTCTCATTGCAAAGAAAAGGCTTAGGCCCTACGCCTCCAGAGTCCAGCTTTACTATTCAGATTTCAGGTATCTGCCCGATTTAAAAATAGATTTTGCTTCGATCCGTGGAATCATGCTTGACCTAGGAATTTCTTCCTTCCAGCTGGATTCCCCCGAAAGAGGATTTAGCTTCAACTCGGAAGGCCCTCTGGATATGCGCCTGGACGTTCGCCATAAAATCACTGCATCTAAGATTTTAAATCAATATTCTGAACCCAAACTGGCTCATCTTTTCCAGGAGTTTGGAGAACTCAAACAAGCCAAAAAGCTCGCGCAACAAATCGCTACCCGAAGGAGAGTTAGAAAAATCGAGACCACAACCGAACTCCGCCAGCTCGTCGAAGAAGTCTGTCACTGGAGACCTCAAAAGGGCAAGATTCATCCTGCTGCCAAAGTCTTTCAAGCCCTGCGTATTGAGGTCAACCATGAACTCGAAAGCCTTTCCGGGTTTCTGAAAAGAATCGTCCAGCTCATCCCTCCCCAGTCCCGCCTCGCCGTCCTCAGCTTCCATTCTCTTGAAGATAGAATCATCAAGCACACTTTTGCCGAACTCGCTTCTCCGGATAACAATCACCCTCTCCTTAATATCTTGACCAAAAAGCCCGTGACCCCCTCTGAAGAGGAAGTTGCTCGGAACTCAAGAGCCCATTCAGCGAAATTGAGGGCTGCAGAAAAAATCTGATGGTAAGAAAAAAATACGGCAAAAATGAAATACTCATCGGCATTTCCTGCACTCTTTTGAGTATTTCTGCTCTAACTTTCTACATTTGGCATCAAACAGAATCGATAAGAATTGGATATGAGATCGGGGCACTAGAGAAAACCATTCAGATTCTGAATGAAGAAGTTAAAAGCTTGGAAACGCAAAAGGCGGCACTCCTTTCTCTAGACCGTGTTGAAAAAATTGCAAGACAAGACCTTGAGCTTATTGAGCCTCAGGAAGGGCAGGTCATTTATGAGAATTCGGAACCTGCCGGGGGAAATAATAAAAGATGAGGCAATTCGTCCAGAATAAATTTCGGCAAAGAACTTTAATTCTCGCTCTGATTCTATCAGCCTGGATTGTGGGAATCTTCCTGCGCCTTATCCAGCTTCAGGTCATCCAACATACCCGCTTAAAAGCGAAAGTCATAGAACAGAATCAGAACAAAAGAGATGTTCTACCCAGGAGGGGAACCATTTATGACCGGAATGGAATAATTCTGGCCCGAAGCCTCCCCACCCAATCGGTCTTTCTCACTCCTTCTGAAGGTGAATCTCTCGCGCAAGAAATGGAAAAAATCCAAAAGCTCAAACCCATTCTGGGCTTTACTGAAGCAGATTTTGACAGGATTCAATCAAGAATAAGAAAAGGCGATACATTTATTTGGGTCAAAAGAAAAATTGATCCCGACTGCGCTCAAAGGACGAAGAGCCTTGAATTAAGTGGAATTTTTTTACAGGAGGAGACAAAGAGGCTCTATCCCCTTGGAAAACTAGCATCCCACGTGCTCGGAGGTGTGGGCATTGACGATGAAGGGCTGAGCGGAGTGGAGTACAAGTACAACTCGAAACTGCACGGGAAAAAAGGTAAGTGCCTCATCCTCAGAGATGCCAGAAATAAAGAGTATTACATAGAAATTCTGAAAGAAGCAGAACCTGGTCAAGATCTAGTATTGGCGCTTGATGAAACGATCCAGTACATCGCCGAAAAAATCCTTGAAAGTGCTGTCCGCGACTACCAGGCCAACTGGGGGACTGTCATCATCTCTCATCCTTCTTCAGGAGAAATCCTGGCCCTCGCCAGCTATCCTAATTATAACCCGAACAACTTTCCTCCCTCTCCTGAAGAGGGACTCAATCGGGCCATCTCCTATAATTTTGAGCCTGGTTCGACCTTCAAAATCATCACGGCCGCAGCCGCAAGAGAGACAAGAGCGGTTAATCTCAGCGATAGTTTCGATTGCCGCGAAGGGAAAATTCAACTCTTTGGGAGCGTCGTGCGTGATCATAAGCTCTTCGGGATACTCACTTTTCCCCAGGCCCTCATCCACTCCTCTAACGTGGGAATGATTAAGGTTGGTCAACAAATTGGGGAAAATTCGCTTTACCAGACCATAGAATCATTCAAATTCGGCCAAAAAACTGGGGTTGACCTTCCGGGAGAAGAAACGGGAATTTTCCGCCCCTTAAACACTTGGAGCAAACTCTCTCTCCCGCACCTTTCCATAGGCTATGAAATATCGGTAACAGCTCTCCAAATTCTCGAGGCCATGAATGTCATCGCCAATAAAGGCATTTGGGTCCCACCTCGAATTGTTAAAGATATCTCTGAATTCCCTGAAGAAGCTAAGGGAAAATCAGCGGAACCACAAAGGATTATTTCAGAGAGAACAGCCTCGGAGCTCGCAGAGATCTTTGAAAAGGCTGTTGAAGAAGGAACTGGCCGAGCAGCTCAAATTCCTGGCTTCAAGATTGCGGGAAAAACAGGAACGGCTCAAAAATATGACCCGGCTCTCAAGGAATATGTATCTTCCAAGCACCTGGCTTCTTTTGTGGGATTTGTTCCGGCAGATAAACCCGTGCTCTCGATGATTGTGGTCATTGATGAGCCCAAAATAGGCGAGCACTACGGAGGAGTGGTGGCAGCCCCCGTTTTTCGGGAGATCGCAAGCCGCGCTCTTCGTTATCTCGGCATCCGCCCCCAGAATCCTCCCGCCCCTCTGATCACCGCAAAACTCCACAGCGAGGGTTCAAGATGAAACTCAAAGACCTGTTGAATGGAATACCGGTTTTGGACCTCAGCGGCAACTCAGCTGAAATCAGAGGAATCGCTTATTCCTCCAAAGCCGTTAAACCCGGGTATCTCTTCGCAGCTCTCAGAGGAGAAAAAAAGGACGGCACCGAGTTCGTTCCGGAAGCCTTGGTCAACGGGGCAGCAGCCATCCTTTCTGAGCGACCGAAGCCTCTGAATTTCAAAGGAATCTGGATTCAAGTCTCCGATGCTCGAGAAGTGCTGGCTTTCTGTTCCGCCAACTTCTACTCCCATCCTTCCCGAAGCATGAAAGTGGTCGGAATAACTGGGACAAAAGGGAAAACAACCATCACCTATTTGCTCGAAGAGATATTTAATAAAGCAAACTTTATCCCGGGCGTGATTGGGACGATCAATTACCGCGGACCCCAGTGGGTCGTCGAAGCCCAGAGGACAACACCCGAAGCTCCGGACCTCCAGCGAATGCTCAAGGAGCTTCTCGAACAGGGAGTGACCCACTGTGTGATTGAAGTCTCTTCTCATGCCCTGGATTTGAAGAGAGTCTGGGGAATAAGCTTTGATGTGGCCGTTTTCACCAATCTCAGCGGCGAACACCTGGATTATCACCATTCCCTGGAGGACTATTTTGAGGCGAAAAAAAAGCTTTTCTTCCTGGACTACAAGAAAAACACAGCGGTGGTCAACCTGGATGACCCGTGGGGCCAAAAGCTTTTGTCCGAGCTCCCCCTGAGGACAATCTCTTATGGACTTGATCCCGCCGCGATTGTCCGTGGAGAAAAATACAGGTTCAATGGAAGGGGGATTGAAGCCTGCGTTCAATACCCAGGAGGCAAAATAAAAATCACATCTTACCTTTCTGGTAAATACAACCTCTACAACATTCTTGCCTCAGTCGCAACTGCCCTGTCTTTAAATGTCCCTCCCCCGGCCATAGAGGCTGGTATTGCCAGCCTTCAAGGAGTACCAGGAAGATTTGAGAAAATTGAAAATTCGCTCGGGCTTCAGATTATTGTCGATTATGCCCACACCGACAATGCACTCAGGAACTTGCTCGATTGCGTCCGTGAGCTCCGGCCGAGCCGGATTCTCCTCGTTTTCGGAGCCGGAGGAAACAGGGATAAAACCAAAAGAGAAAGGATGGGAGAAATGGCCGGGCGCCTTGCTGACTGGACCATTATAACCTCTGATAATCCCCGCTCTGAAGACCCCCTGGCTATCATCGCTGCGATTGAAGCCGGACTGAGTCGAACCGGTTCAAAAAATTACAGCATTGAACCTGACAGGCGCTTAGCGATCGAAAAAGCGCTTGCGATGGGAAAAAAAGGAGACTATATCCTTATCGCCGGAAAAGGGCACGAAAATTATCAAATCTTCAAAGATAAAACCATTCCCTTCAGTGATGTCGAAGTTGTCAAGGAGACTTTAAAAAAGATGGGGGTCAATTGAACATGGCTGCACTCCAATTGGACGAAGTGGCCCGCGAAATGGACGGCAAAATTTTGCAGGGTTCGCTTTCACTCGTCTTCCAAAAATTCAACATCGACTCCCGGCTCACCGAGCCCGGTGAACTCTTTTTCGCGATTGTCGCCAAAAGAAATGGCCATGATTTTATTCCCTCTGCGGCCGACAGGGGCGCAGCCGGAGCGGTCATCTCTCAGATGATCCCTTCTCCCAAGAAAGACTTCGCCCTAGTTGAGGTGAAAAATACAATTGACGCACTCCAAAAATTGGCCAAAGGGGTCCTTCGAGATCAGAAAACCCAAGTGGTCGCCATCACGGGAAGCATAGGAAAAACGACGACAAAAGAATTCACTTTTTCCATGCTTTCCCCCAAATTCTCAGTCCTTAAATCTGAGGGAAATCTTAATAACCACTTGGGCCTTGCTCTTTCTCTCTTGAAACTGAGAGCAGAGCATGAAGTAGCTGTTTTGGAAATGGGTGCAAGCGCTCGGGGTGAAATCAAGCTGCTCACCCAAATCGCGCCTCCGGATATTGCGGTTGTTACTAATATCAATCCGGTTCACCTCGAATTTTTCAAAAGCATGGAAGAAATCGCTCGAGCAAAAAAAGAAATTCTGGAAGGAACCAAAGAAGGGGGCATGGCCATTTTGAATTATGACGACCCATTAGTGAGAGAAATAGGAAGGGATTGGAAAGGGCAAAAGGTTTTTTTCGGCTTTTCTCCTGAATGTGATGTTCAGGCCTCAAACATCCAGCCCAGAGGTTTCGAAGGCCTGGACTTCGAATTGCGCTACGGCCGGAAATCAGGAAGAGTTCGTTTTCCTCTCCTGTACGAAAGTTATCTCTCTAATCTGCTTGCAGCTGTCAGCGTGGCCTATGCCCTTTCCCTTCCTTTTGAATTGATTGTGGAGCAAACGAACTCCCTCAAGCCATTTCCTTTGAGGGGTACTCTCATCCAGCTCAGAAAAAAGATTAAAGTCATAGATGATTCCTACAATTCCAACCCGAAGGCTTTGGAGGAAGCTCTCAAAGGATTATCCAGGCTCCCTGCCAAAAGAAAAGTGGCTGTTTTGGGGGATATGCTGGAACTGGGAGAAAAGGAAAAAGAGTTCCATATCCAGGCCGGAAAACAAGTCGTCCGATGGGGATGGGATCTCCTGGTTACAATCGGCACTCTGAGCCTTCACCTGGCTGAAGGGGCCAAATCCTCGGGAATGAAGGAAGATCACATTGTTTCTTTCTCCCACTCTGAGGAAGCAGCCTCGAATATAGAATCGCTGATTGAGGCAGGAGACCTGGTTCTCGTCAAAGGATCACGAGCCGTGAAAACCGAAAGAATCGTCGAAAAATTAAAGGAAAAACTGAAGGAGTCATAAGGTGTTATATTGGCTTTTGGTGCCTCTGAGAAAATATTTTTCGCTGCTCAATGTTTTTCGCTATATCACAGTTCGAACAGCTTTAGCAGGGATCACCGCTCTCCTCATAAGTTACCTGCTTGGTCCATGGCTCATCAGCCTCCTCCGTAAGAACCGGGTCGGACAAGAAATCCGCCCTGAAGGCCCTCAATCACATTATAACAAAAAAGGGACGCCTTCCATGGGTGGAATCCTTATCCTTGCCTCCACCCTGGTTCCGACACTTCTCTGGGGAAACCTGAACAACATCTATGTCTGGCTGGCCGTGATGACCATGTTCTTTTATGGACTCATCGGTTTCTGGGATGATTTTCTCAAGTTCAAGAAAAAAAGGTCTCTGGGCCTGATTGCTCGGTATAAATTTTTGTTTCAGTCTTTGCTGGCCGTGGCGATCGGACTCGTCCTGATTTATTTAGGACTTCATGGCAAGTTCAACCTCCATCTGAGCTTTCCTTTTTTAAAAAAATGGTTTCCCTATCTGGGCTGGCTTTATTTGCCCTGGATTGTTTTTATTCTGGTTGGGGCTTCCAATGCCGTCAATTTGGCTGACGGCCTGGATGGGCTGGCCATCGGCCTCACTTTGATCAGCGCCTCTGCTCTCACCGCTTTAACCTATATCGTTGGCAATGCCCGTTGGTCTGGATATCTGGGGATCTCATGGGTACCACAGGCAGGTGAATTGACGGTGTTCGCAGGAGCGCTGTCCGGAGCCTGCTTGGGCTTTCTCTGGTACAACTGCCATCCTGCTCAGGTTTTCATGGGAGATGTCGGAGCTCTATCTCTCGGAGGAACCCTGGGGGTGATTGCCATCCTGATCAAGCAGGAATTCCTCCTTTTCTCAGTTGCCGGAGTGTTTATTCTGGAAGCGATTTCGGTGCTTCTTCAAGTCTCCTATTTCAAGCTTTCAGGAGGAAAGAGAATTTTTAAGATGGCCCCTCTCCATCACCATTTCGAGCTGGCTGGCTGGCCCGAAGAGAAAATTGTGATCCGGTTTTGGATTCTGGCCATCATCTTTGCCCTGTTCAGTTTGGCCACTTTGAAATTGAGATAAAATGAATCTAGCGCACAAAAAGGTTTTGATCGTTGGCTTCGGAAAGACAGGGGAAACTCTGGCTCGTTTTCTCGTCGCGCAAGGGTCTCAAGTCAAGGTCAGCGAAAAAAAGAAAGAAGATGAGCTGGGCAAAAAAGTCCAAATCTGGAAAGAGCGAGGCGTCCAATTTGAAACAGGAGGACATTCTCTGCCCTCTTTTCTTGAAGCCGATTTGATCCTCCCCAGCCCGGGAGTGCCTCCTCTTCCCGAACTTGAAGCCGCGAAGGGCAAGGGAATTCCAATCCTCTCCGAAGTTGAATTGGCATTTCAATATTTAAAGGGGAAAATTATCGGAATCACCGGTTCCAACGGTAAATCCACAACCGTGACGCTCGCTCACAAAATATTAAAAGAGGCCGGACTAAGAGCTTATCGCGCGGGCAATATCGGAACACCTTTGATTTCTTTTGTTCCCAAAGACAAAAAAGACAAGATCTATGTTACAGAAATTTCAAGCTTCCAGCTTGAATACGTCCAGAAGTTCAAAGCTCCTATCTCCGCTTTTCTCAATATCTCCGTAAATCATCTGGATTGGCATGCGTCTTTTGCTGAATATTGTGAAACAAAAAAGAAACTCATCCTGTTCCAGCACGATGAGGACGCGGCTATTTTAAACCGCGATGACCCCCTAGTGTGGGATTTAGCCAAAGAAGCACAGAGTCAGGTTTTTGGCTTCAGCCGGAGAAGAGCAGTCTTGAAGGGAACCTTTCTTAAAGACGGATGGATTGTGCTCAGAGACAAAGATGAAAAAAAACTGATGCCGGTTTCTGAAATCCATCTCCCTGGTGTCCATAACCAGGAGAATGTCATGGCTGCTGCTCTTGTCGGATATCTTTTGGGAGTTTCAATCTCTCGCCTGCGACAATCCATCAAAACTTTCAGAGGGCTCGAACACCGCCTGGAGAAGGTCCTGACTTTTAGGGGCATCGATTTTATCAATGACTCTAAAGCCACAACTGTGGACGCCGCGCTGAAAGCGCTCCAATCCTTTGAAAAAAAAGTTGTTCTCATCCTGGGAGGCCGGGACAAGGGAGACGATTTCACAAGATTAAGAAAGGCAGTGAAAGAGAAAGTCAGTAAAGTGATCCTCATCGGTGAGGCTCAGGAAAAAATAAAAAAATCTTTAGCAGGCACGGTCCCCACGGAGGCAGCGACCTCGATGAGAGAAGCTGTTTCTTTGGGATATGAGGCTTCGAAGCCTGGAGAAATTATACTCCTGGCTCCCGCCTGCACCAGTTTTGATTGGTTCAAAAATTTTGAGCAGAGAGGGCACATTTTTAAAAAGGAAGTTTTGAAGCTTGTCCTTCGGCTCAGAAAAGAAAAGGTTTAAAAGAATGGAAATTTTCCGACCTTTCGGCTTTGACAAAGGGCTTTTCCTCGTAACGCTGGCTCTCGTTGGGGTCGGGATTATCATGGTGTTCAGCTCGTCAGGCGTTCTTGCCAGCGAAAAATATCACCAACCTTTCTATTTTCTTGTCCACCAAATCATAGGCGTCGGCTCCGGACTCATCCTGATTCTATTCATCATTCAGATCAGAAAGCCTTTTTACCAGAATCCCTACTTTGTCTATGGACTCCTCTTTCTAACCTTTGTCTTGTTAGCAATGTGTTTCCTCATGCCTTCCCTTGCCAAGACGAACCGCTGGGTACAATTTTTAGGAATTCGTTTTCAGCCCTCAGAACTGGCGAAAATTAGCCTTATTCTCTTTTTTGCCTATTATCTCGACCGCAAAAGCGAGAAGCTTAATGAGTTCCGGACACTCCTAGTTCCTTTGGGTGCTCTCTTTCTGACGATTCTGCTCATTCTGAAAGAGCCTGACTTTGGGACGGCTTTGCTGATTTTCATTCTTTGTGCCATTTTGCTTTTTATCGCAGGAGTTAAGCTGAAATATCTGGGCTGCTTAGGAATTTTCTCTCTCGTTTTGTTTGGCTTTTATCTTTTCCAGGCAAGCTATCGAGTAGACCGGATCGCCGGCTTTCTCTTACCGGCGAGCGACCCGCTGGGCAAAAGTTTCCAAGTGATCCAATCCAAGATGGCCGTCGGCTCCGGAGGATTGCTGGGTGTCAGCATTGGGGAGAGCACCCAAAAACTTTTCTTCCTCCCCTGCGCCCACACTGATTTCATTTTTGCCATCCTGGGGGAAGAACTCGGCCTTTTAGGAACGTTAGGAACGCTCACTCTTTATGCCCTACTGTTATGGCGGGGAGTGGTTATCTTCTTAAGAGCTCCCAGCTTTTCTGGTCAAATTGCTGCTGCAGGATTAACTTTAGTGATTGCCATCCAAGCTTTGCTCAACATCAGCGTGGTCTTGGGAATGGGCCCTGCCAAAGGTGTTCCCCTGCCTTTGATCAGCTTTGGCAGGTCTTCTCTTGTCTGCAACCTCATGGCCATTGGAATATTGCTCAATATCTCCCAAAGAAAAAGTCTCAACGGAAAAAAGCGGATATGAAAGAAAAAAATATTATTATCAGCGGTGGCGGAACAGGAGGGCACGTCTATCCTGCCTTAGCTGTGGGCCAGAAACTCCAAGCCATTGACCCGAACCTGCAGGTCATCTATGTGGGGAGTCATCGGAGCATAGAAAAAAGCATTATGGCCAGCTACCGCGTCCGATTCATTCCTATGAAAATCGAAGGGATTAAGGGAAAAGGGCTCAAAAGCCTCAGACCCCTCTTCCTTCTTCCCTTTTCTTTTGTGAAATCCCTGACATTTTTAATCCGCCTCAGACCCGACTTGGTCATCGGCGCCGGCGGCTACAGCTCAGGACCGATTGTCCTCCTTGCAGCCTGGCTTAGGATCCCTACCCTCATCCTTGAGCAAAACTTAAATCCTGGGTTTACAAACAAGCTTCTTCTCCCCTGGGTTCGCAAGGCTGTGGTTTCTTTTCGAGACTCCCTCCCCTTCTTCAGAGGCAAAGGCGTATTCATCGGAAATCCAGTGAGGGAAGAATTCTATAATCTGAGGGCGCTCCCCAGAAACGGCAAATTGACTCTCCTCATTTTTGGGGGAAGCCAGGGATCCACTTTCTTGAACAAAGCTATCGTGAGCACGCTTCCCCTTCTTCAAAGAGAAAAAGAAAATTTAGCAGCCTTTCACCAGACAGGTGAAAAAGATTTTGAATGGGTCAAGAATAGTTACGAAGAGCTTGGCTTTAGCGACGTCGTTATCTCTCCCTATTTTTTTGATATGGCTAACTATTTTCAAAAATCAGATTTGGTCATCAGCCGCGCCGGGGCGACGACAATCGCCGAACTGATCGTGGCTCAAAAAGCTTCTCTTCTTATCCCTTTCGCCAAAGCTACGGGAAATCATCAGACTTGGAATGCCAGACAATTAGAAAAAGTAAGGGGAGCAGAGGTTATCCTCGAAGAAGAATTCACTCCTCGAATTTTGGCTGAAAGAATTATCTATTTTTTGAAGAACAGGGAAAAGATCCGAGAGATGGAAAAGAATTTGGCGGCTTTGAAAACAGAAGAAGCCGCCGCAAAGATCGCCCATCTCTGCTTTGAGCTGATGGAGGCAAAGGCGTAGGAGGCAAGAGTTGGTCAAAAAAGTCTATCGCAAGCTTCAACACATCCATATGGTTGGCATCGGCGGCACAGGGATGAACGGGATTGCTGAAGTGTTGCTTAACCTAGGCTATAAAATTTCAGGCTCAGACATTCAAGCCAATGAAGCCACGCGCCGTCTGTCGCGGCTGGGGGCCGATATTTCCATCGGTCACAAGGCACAAAAAGTGAGGGGAGCGGATGTGGTCGTGATCTCCTCAGCCATTCGAGAGGATAATGTTGAAGTCCAGGAAGCAAAGTCTCTCAAAATACCGGTGATACCCAGAGCAGAGATGCTTGCGGAATTGATGCGGATGAAATACGGGATCGCTGTGGCCGGCGCTCATGGGAAAACCTCGACAACCTCGATGATCGCTCAGGTCCTCGAAGCCGGAGGCTTCGACCCGACAATCATTGTCGGCGGCCGCCTCAACACCATCGGGGCTAATGCCAAGTTGGGCGATGGAGATTTTATCGTGGCCGAAGCGGATGAAAGCGACCGCTCCTTTCTCTATCTTTCTCCCTTCATTGCGGTCCTAACCAATATCGATGAAGAGCACCTGGATCAGTATCAAACCGTGGACGAGATTAAAAAGACCTTTGTCAATTTTGCCAACAAAGTTCCTTTCTACTGCCCTGTGATTCTCTGCCTGGATGACCCAAACCTGCAGAGCCTGATTCCGTTTCTCGAACGAAGGATCATCACCTACGGATTCTCAACCCAGGCCGATTATTTCGCGCGAGACCAGCAATTTGAAAAATTTTCGAGCACGTCCTCTCTCTATTACAAAGGCAAAAAATTGGGCCGGCTGAGGCTCAATGTCCCCGGCAAGCACAATATTGCTAATGCCCTGGCGGCAGCCGCTGTCAGCATGGATCTGGACATCCCCTTGAACGTGATTCTTCAAGCCCTGGAAAGCTACCCCGGCGCCGGCCGCCGCTTTGAATTGAAAAAAGAGGTCCGCGAGATAATGATCATTGAAGACTATGCCCACCATCCTACCGAAATCAAAGCGACCCTTGACGCGGCCAAAAGAGGCTGGCTGCGGAGGGTTGTAGCCATATTCCAACCCCACCGCTACACACGTCTCTCCTTGCTTATGAAGAGTTTTGCCACAGCTTTTAACCAAGCTGATCTCTTGATTCTCACCGAAATCTATCCTGCGGGCGAAGACCCGATTCCCAATGTCACAGGCAGAATTCTTTATGAAGAGACCAAACAGTTTGGTCATAAAAATGTCTTCTTTGAACCGGATCTCGAAAAAATTCCTTCACTCATCAAAAAGATAGTTCAGCCTGAAGACATCATTCTTGTCATGGGCGCAGGCAACGTCTACAGAATCATCCCTGATCTGATAAAGCAATTGGAGGCAAAAAAATAGGAATGGCTTCCCATCTGAACCCTTCGCTCAAATACCGAACCGAGAACTTCCTCTCTCAACCTTTCCAATTCCAGCGCGGGGAAGGAAAAATCAAAATAAAAAAAGTCCAAAGAAAGATCAACCTTCAATTCAAACACATTGTCCTGTTTTTCCTATTGATGGCAGGACTCTTTTACTCCTTTCAAAGGTTCTATCTCTTCCTGATTTCTTGGGAGAATCTGAGCATCAAAGAAGCCCAAATCCTCTGCCAGCGCGAAGCGGTCAAAAAAGAGCTCGAGCAGATGATCAGGGAGGAAAAGCTGGGAAACATTCTTCTCCTGGATATGGACCGTCTTCAATCAGTCCTGGAAAGACACAGATGGGTCCAAGAGGCGCGAATCCGGAAAGTATTTCCTTCCTCCTTAAGGATCGAAATAAAAGAAAGGGAGCCAGCCGCTCTTTTGAAGAAAGACAGATATTATCTGATCGACGAACAGGGAGTTGAGCTCGAACCAATGGAGTCCAGAGAAAACATTTCTCTCCCGGTTTTTGTGGATGCGAACGATTTCAGGACAGATTCCCCAGAAAAGCTCAAACTCGCCTGGGACTGTTTAAAGAGCCTTCCCTCCCATTTAAGAGAGCAGGTGGACACCTTGGACCTAACGGAATATGGGAATCTCATCCTCCAATTCAAAAACAGCCCCACCAAAATTATGCTTGGCGATAATCAATTTTCGCAGAAAATTGAACTCTTTCTGAAAACGCGGGACAGGCTGGAAAATCAATTCGGCCCGCTGGAGTCTGTGAACCTTCGCCTTGAAGACCGGATTTATTTCAAAGCCCAGGCTCAGCCAAATCCAAGAGGGGAATCCCTTCTCAATCCTCAAAAGGAGGTCGAATAATGCCAAAAAATAACTATATTGTCGGGTTAGACATCGGTACCAAAAAAGTAGCGGCAATCATTGGCGAAATCACTGAAGAAAGAAAAGTTGAGATTATCGGCATCGGAACGGCCGATTCCAAAGGCTTGAGAAAAGGCGTAGTCGTCAATTTGGATGCGACGACAGCTGCTATCAAAAAAGCTCAGGAAGAAGCGGAACTCATGGCAGGAGTCGAGATCGACTCCGCCTTTATCGGTATTTCTGGCGCTCATATCAAAAGCTTCAACAGCCGGGGAGTCGTCGCCGTCTCTGGCAAGAACAGAGAGATCTCCCGGGAAGATATCCGCCGGGTCATCGACCAATCTAAAGCTGTCTCTATTCCTCCTGACCGGGAAATCATTCACATCATTCCCCAGGAATTTGTGGTCGATGAACAAGACGGGATCAAGGACCCTTTGGGCATGAGCGGCATCAAGCTCGAAGTGAATGTCCACATCGTGACTTCTGCCATCACTTCTGTCCAGAATTTGAGGACCTGTGTCGAACGGGCTGAAATCGGGATCGAGCAAATTGTCCTCAACCAAATTGCATCCGCATCCTCGATTCTCAGCCATGATGAGCGAGAACTGGGAGTGGGGCTGATTGACATCGGAGCGGGAACAACAGAGGTTGCCATCTTTGAGCGCGGAAGCCTCTGGTACACATCCATTATCCCTATCGGAGGTGACAACTTCACCAATGACATCGCTGTTGGTCTGCGCACACCCATCCCGGAAGCTGAAAAAATCAAGAAAAAATTTGGCTGTGTCATGAGCCCGGTGATGGACGAACAGGAGACCATTGAGGTTCCAGCTGTGGGGAAAGGCAGAAAACCCAGAGTGCTCTCGCGGCAGATCCTGGCCGATATCATTCAACCCAGAGCCGAGGAAATCTTCCGGTTGGTTGACAACGACATCAAAAGGATGGGGTACGAAAAATCCCTCAATTCGGGAATTGTCCTGACGGGTGGCACAGCGCTCCTCGAGGGATTGGAAGAAGTGGCAGAGGAAATCTTTGATTTACCTGTGAGACGTGGTGAGCCCAGCGGAGTGGGCGGACTCGTGGATAGAGTCAGCACCCCCGACTTTGCCGTATCCGTAGGGCTCATCCTTTATGGATACAGCCAGTGGCAAGAAAAAGGAATTTCTAAAGATAGAAAAAAAGGCCTCTGGGCCAAACTTAAAGATTGGTTCAAAGAAGATTAGGAGGAAAAAATGAATCAAGAAATAAGCAGCAAACTGAAATTTCACCTCGTCGAAGAATGCATTGGTGCCAAAATCAAAGTGATTGGCATCGGAGGAGGAGGCGGAAACGCCATTAACCGGATGATAGAGATCGGAATCAAGGGGGTGGAATTCATTGCCGTTAACACAGATCTCCAAGCCCTTGGCAGCAACAGGGCGGGAGCCAAAGTCCAAATCGGGAGTAAGCTCACAAAGGGCCTGGGTTCAGGAGGAAGACCAGACGTGGGCAAGCAGGCCGCTGTGGAAGATACCGAAAAACTGATCGAGCTCCTTCAAGGAGCTGACATGGCTTTCCTAACGACGGGATTGGGAGGAGGAACAGGGACCGGGGCTGCACCCATCCTGGCCAACCTCGCATCAGAAATGGACATCCTAGCTATCGCTGTAGTCACCCTCCCCTTTGAATTCGAAGGAAAGGTCAGAGCTCAGCAAGCCGAACAGGGACTTATCGAGTTAAGGTCGGCTGTAGATACTGTTATTTCTATTCCCAATGAAAGACTCCTGCAGACTGTGAGCCTGGATACCTCCATCCAGGATGCTTTCAAAATGGCCGATGATGTCCTGCGCCAGGGTGTTCAAGGCATTTCTGACCTCATCACTAAACCCGGGTTAATCAACCTCGATTTTGCCGATGTCAAATCCATCATGAAGGGCATGGGTATGGCCTTCTTGGGTACAGGAATTGCATCCGGCGAAAACAGGAGCGTCGAAGCGGCCCAAAAAGCCATATCCAGTCCGTTGCTGGTTGACACGTCGATCGAAGGAGCGAGGGGTGTATTGATCAATATCACGGGCGGGAAGGACCTGACGCTTCACGAAGTCTCCAAAGCTTCGCAACTCATTCACGGCCTTGCCCACCCCGAAGCCAACATTATTTTTGGAACGGTCATTGACGAAAGCATGAAGGAGATGACCAAAGTCACGGTGATCGCCACTGGATTCGACCAAGTCAAAGAAAAAGAAGCCGCAGAAGAAGAATTTGTTCCCCTCCATAAAAAGACTCCGGCTCCCTTTCCTGTACAGACCGACACTCCTCCCTATCTCTTCGAGCCCAAAGGAGCGGACCCGCTCTGGAACCCACCGCCCTGGGAAAAACAATGGGAAAATTATGAAACGCCTTCTTTTATCCGGCGTACAAAACATGCCAACCTCAGAAAAACACCCTCATGATGCGCGCTGACCTTGTCGTCCAAAACTGCAGCCAGCTTCTCACCGGCAGAGGCGCAGTTCCGAAAAGAAAGGATGACCTTCAAAATGTCGGGCTGGTTGAAAAAGCCTGGATTGCTTCTTATCAGGGTTGCGTCGTTTTTGTCGGCAAGGAAAAAGATTTTAAAAGAGAAATTGAGCTCGAGGAAAATTGGACGCTGATCGATGGGAGTGGCCTCGTGGGCCTTCCGGGTTTTGTGGACTCTCACACTCACCTTCCCTTTGCCGGAAGCCGTGAAGAAGAATTTGTCCTCAGGCTCAAAGGCTACACCTACACCCAGCTCGCCGAAAAAGGCCTCGGAATCCAAACCACAGTCAAAGCCACACGCGCCGCTTCGGAGGAAGAGCTTATCTCCCTCTGCCTGCAGCGTCTTGACCAGATGCTCCTTCATGGCGCAACAACAGTCGAAGCCAAAAGCGGCTATGGCTTGAACCTGGAAGATGAGCTGAAGCAGCTCAGGGTTCTCGCCAAACTCGATCGGATTCACCCCATCGACATCATCCCAACCTTCATGGGGGCTCATGAGATTCCCAAAGAATACCGCTCAAAGAAAGAGGAATACATCGAGCTTCTCATCCATAAAATCATTCCTGAAGTTAGGCGAAAGAAGCTGGCCGAGTTTTTTGATATTTTCTGTGAGCAAGGAGTCTTTTCTTTAGAAGAAACAAAAAGATTGGTTGAGGCTGCAAAAGCCGCGGGGTTTAAGGTAAAAATCCACGCGGATGAATTCGTTCCTCTCGGCGGGGCGCAATTGGCGGCTGAAATCGGAGCCACTTCGGCCGAGCATCTGATCAACATCACTCCTGACGGGATCAGGGCACTCGCTCAGAGCAATACCGCCGCCGTGCTCCTTCCCGCTGTCTCTTTTTTCTTGATGCTTGAGAAGCGGGCTCCAGCCCGCGAACTCATCGCTCAAGGAGCGATTGTGGCTCTGGCTTCTGATTTTAATCCTGGAAGCTCGATGACTGAATCCATGCTGTTCGTTCTCCTGCTTGGAGTCTACACCCTGAAAATGAGCATCGAGGAAGCGATCAACGCCTCAACAGCCAATGCCGCCTATGCCATAGGCCTGCACAAAGAGGCAGGAACTCTTGAGCCCGGCAAAAAAATGGACCTTCTCCTGTGCGATGTCCCCAATTATTCCCACCTCGTCTATCACTTGGGTATCAATCCCATCCAACACGTCGTAAAAAATGGGAAAATGGTTGTTAAGGATGGGAGAAGAATAGAATCTTAGAGAATACCTTCAGAGCTTATCCGTCCGACTTTTTTGCTCAAACGATAATCCATACCTTTAAATATCCAACAAATTCAACCCCGTATCAGGATCCTTTTTCCTTGCGAGTTCGCCATCCAGGCTAACCAGAAATATCTCAGCCGTGGCTGAAATCACAGCCTCCCTGAGGTGGCCGCTCCAAGATTGAAATCTCTGGTCGCCCAAGACGATATGGGCATGGAGATAACATTTGCCTTCCAGGGTGGAGATATTTCCGTGGAGAGAAGTTATTTCATACTGTTCTGATAGATTTAATATGCTATAATTTTTGCCAGTGAAATTGAAATGCCCCAGCTCTACCTCACTGCAGGCTCCCAGACCGGAGAAGCAACCTGCTTTGATCCTTTCTTGCTCACAGAATCCCAACAATTTTTCGCTGATTCGCTCTCCCCTCTCCAGCCTGATGACATAAGTTGAGTCGATTTTCTTGTATCTCATTTCTTTTATCTTAAACCTCTCCTCAAGCTTTTATCACAGCAACAGAATGCGGTCAAATAGGCCGTCACCAAAAAGCCCAAGTTCTTTGCGGATTTGAGAATGCGATCAAAATTTTCCGGCTGTCCTAGCCTTTGAAATTTTTTTAAGGAGGTGCCCGAGTCCTTGGACGCTCTCGTAATAGGCAGTGAATTGGGAAGAGATGCCGACAGCAATCCTAAAGGATAAAGCCGTATAGGTCTGGTATAAAAATCCTCAAGCGGAGGCTGAGCGAGCAAAATTCTTGGCTTTTTCGCTAACAGAAAACCTCGAAAATAAAACTATCTTGGAATTCTCCCAAAGTCAACCTTCAATTCCGCAAGGAAGCATCTTCGATGATGATTGAATAGGGACTTTGAAAAGGGCTTAGCTCCCCGAGATACACTCGGCTCACTGCTCACAATTTAAATAAGGTATTTACTCTGCTCAAAAAACCATTTATATTATTAAAAAGAGGAGAGCCAACATGAGAATAAAGTGTGTGCTGGTCCTAATTATTTGTGTTTTGTTCCTCTCAGCCTGTTCTCAATTCAAGGCACCATTCCAACCTCCGTCGGCGGAGACAAAAAACTTTAAATTGAATCTCGACGAGGGAATCTCGGCTCTAAACCAGGGAGATTATGAAAAAGCCATATTCTATCTCAGCCAGGCTGCATCTCTAAACCCAAAGTCAAGCATGACCTCGAACCTCCTGGGAATCGCCTATTTCCAAAAAAAAGAATACCAACTCGCAAAGACTCAATTTGAAAAAGCGATTGCCATAAAACCATCTTATGCAGAAGCTTTCAATAACCTGGGAAGTGCCTATTTTGTACTTCGCGATTTGGAAAAAGCTAAGGAGATGTTCAAAAAAGCCATCGACCTCTCGCCGAGTATCGTCTCGCCCTGCTACAGCCTGGGAAACCTCCTCCTGGCCCAGGGACATACAGAGGAAGGTCTTTCTTTCCTTTCAAAGGGGATTGCACTCGACCCCGAATATTTAGATAAACACCAATCGTTCGTCACGGAATTACCCATGGGCGAGCTCAAAACCTCTGAGCTCTATTTTTCTTATGCGCGGCTGTTCGCTGCAACCGGAAATGTGAACAAGACCCTCGAATATCTCGAGAAGGCTGAAAGGTCGCATTTTCAGGATTGGGAGAGAATTTGGAACGAGAAAGAGTTTGAAAAGGTAAAGGATGACCCTCGGATTCAGGAATTTATCAAGCGCAGATTCCCTGAATAGATATAGGACATCCGCAGGCAAATTCAAACGTTCGTTTTTGAAGGAGCAGCTGCCGCTGCTGCGGCCTTTCTTTCACCAGAAGCCAGGACTAAGCCGAAGATGCTCATGATCAAGCCAATTCCACTGATGGTCCAAAGGAGCCAAACGAAAACAGGGGACATTCTCGACACAAGGAAATATCGGGTAAAGAGACCCACGAGAAAGACGATGGCCCCCATCATCGACAATTTGATCCCCCTCCACCGAGTCCTCCAGTATAAGAAAGCCGGGACTCCGATGACAATGATCAGGAAGCCGGCCATGGCGTTTTTGAATTGGCCGATGAGCGAACTGATGGCGATGTACAGGGCGGCCAGGCAGAAAATGATGGGCGTCACTGGATAACCCCATGTTTTGTAGGGCCGGGGAAGGTCCGCACGCTTCTTCCTCAGGACGATGACCGCGGCCACCGTCAGGCCGAAGAAGATCCACTCCCCGAAAATGACATAGGTGAAAAGCTGCTCGAACGTCCCGGTCAGGCTGAGCAGAATGCTCCAGATGCTGATGGCGATGATCGAGACATGGGGCGTGAGGAATTTAGGATGAACTTCGGCGATCTTCTTGAAGAACAAGCCGTCCCGAGCCATGGCGAAATAGACGCGGGGGGAGGTCAGGACGTTCTGGTTGGCGGCGCCCAGGATGGAGAAGAGAATGAGGAAGGCGATGAGGGAGGCGCCGAGGGGCCCGACGACGATGTTCATGGCGTCACTGGCGATCCGCTGCGAAGCGCCCACGGCGTTTATGGGCATCACGTACAGATAGGCCAGGTTGGCCAGGATGTAGAGGACGATGACGATCAGGGTGCCGAGAAGGATGCCGATTGGCAGGTTGCGCTGGGGATTCTTGGTCTCGCCCGCGCTGTAGGTCGCTGCCTCCCAGCCTTTATAGGCCCAGAGAGAAGCGACCAGCCCAACCCCGAAGGCACCGAGCATTCCGAAGTTGAAGGCTCCGGGTTTCGGATTGACGAAATTGGCCACATGGCCGTGCCCATTGGCGAAGAAAAAGACGACGATGCAAATCCCGCCCAGGGCAACAGTTTTGATGACGGTCAGCAGGTTCTGGAGGTTCGCCCCCCACCGGACACCGACATAGTTAACGGCCCCGAGAAAGCCCACGAAGGCCACGGCCACAAGCTTGGTCGTTAGGGGGCTGAGCGAGGCGAATTGTGGGAGGTACTTTGTCGAGAAGGCAACGGCCAGCGTGGCGATAGCCCCCGAGTCGATGACCAGGAAAAGGGTCCAGCCGAAGAGGAAGGAGATCAGCGGGCCGTAGGCTTCCCGGAGGTAGATGTAGATGCCCCCAGCTTCGGGCATGGCCGCACCTAACTCGGCGAACGCCAAGGCGCCGAAGAAACTGAATATGCCGCCCACGACCCAGACTGCCAGGAGGAGCACAGGCGCGGGCACGGCCCGGGCGATCTCCGAAGGCGAAAGGAAGATTCCCGAGCCGATGACGCCGCCGACGACGATCATGATGATATCCCAGCGGCCGAGGACTCTCGGAAGTTTGAGATGCGACTTATCAAAACCTGTTGATTCTAAATTTTTGATTTCCATGAAAAGCAGGATATATCAAAAAAGGATAGCAATCAAGATTCAAAATTTTTTGATGGAGGTCAAGACGCTAAATCTAAGCACATGACAGTTGCTAATGTCAAAGGCATCTACAATGACCTTCTGGCTTACTTTGCAGCCCGCCAGGATAAGCTTTTTATCCTCAGCAAGCGCGTCCCTAATTTCTATGCTCCACTCACTTTTTCTGTGATTTCAGGGGAGGCTTTAGCTCCGGAGGCAAAGGAGATTTGTATTCTCTTCCTTTCCTTTTCTCTGTCCATTCCTGCCTCATTTTTTGGATAATTTCGGGGCTAGTAAAAAAATCAATTCCGGATGCTGCCATGACCTTGGCCGCTGTCAACAAAGCTTTATGGGCAATAGAAGTCCCAGCGCAGGCAGCCTCTGCCCAGTTATGACCAGGAGCTCCAATGGGTGTACAAGCTACCCCTAGGCTTGTGGTTGGAGTAAGCCAGCTAACTTCGGCCACATCCGTCGAGCCGCTTCCCCAGCTTTTCTCAGGAAGCCGGAAGGGTTCGATCTCTGTTTTTAAGCCCTTTTGTTCTATTCCCAAATTTCTCTGGATTTCCTTGGCAAAAGATTGCTCCTCAGCATTAAAGAGCGGAGGACCTGCGAGCAGAAAATTACTGTAAACCACCTCCGAGCCTGTTCGGTTGGCCAATACCTCATGAACTCCGCTAAGGAAATTGATTTTGTAAGTTGTCTCCGTCATCTCGGCGGCGGCCTCGATGATTTTTAGAACTCGCTCATAATCTTTTTCAACGCTTTCCCGATCAAGGTCCCGAACGTAATACCAGGCTTGGGCATAGTCCGGAACAACATTGGGCGCCCTTCCTCCGTTGAGGATGACATAATGAATCCGAGCTGTGGGCTTGAGATGTTCCCGGAGAAAATTCAACCCTACATCCGCAAGCTCCACAGCATCTAATGCGCTGCGGCCATCCCAAGGATCTCCGGCCGCGTGAGCTGTTTTTCCAAAGAACTCAACCTCGAATT
>Ga0315280_10000964_pt1 | contig 51542 bp, 49 predicted proteins | sample YL17G06_40_MG_FD_203697 | JGI IMG/M metagenome (GOLD analysis project Ga0315280, IMG submission 203697) | Sediment microbial communities from Yellowstone Lake, YNP, Wyoming, USA - YL17G06_40 | ecosystem: Environmental > Aquatic > Freshwater > Lake > Sediment | place: USA: Wyoming | collected... | reverse complement strand
AGGTAGAAGGGCAGTATCAGGAAGTAGAAAGCAAACGACACGCCGCCTATGAAAGATGAAGTCAGCAATAGCTTGGCGTCTCGACCAACTCCCTCCAACGCTCGCCCGATTGACAACGCCTTCATCTTCTCATGTCACCAGCCATGTCTCTTTTTGACGCCGTCGGACTTGGCATCCATCTCAGCGGTTTGCATTTCGGAACCACGGCTACCTCAATGACACCATTAAGCTTTGGATGATCGGTTCTACCCGAAGCCGAAGAAAACACCTGCACTGGCACGCACAGATCAGAGATCCTGACCGATCTCGACGTCCAATGCCTGAAGTAGCTCATGACAGGGATCCAGGCTGCGAAAGGCTGCGGCCGCTCCAACCTGCACAAGCTCGCTCACTGAGTAATGTCCGCTCGCGACACCGACGGCTCTAGCTTGATTCGCATTTGCAGCTTCAATGTCACGAGGCGTATCACCGACTATAACCACATCTCCATTGCTCCGCAACGCATACTTCTTTGTGCAAGTACGGACGGCGTCTCTCACCAAGTCAACTCTATCGAAGTAGCCGTTGCTGTAGAAAGCCTCAGCAAAATAACTGCGAATTCCTGTCAGTCGAAGCTTCTCCTCAGCAACCGCAGAAAGGTTTCCTGTGAGAACACCTAGTCTGTGATTTGGACAGGTGCTGAGAATCCGCAGCAGTTCACCGACACCCTCATTCAGAACCGGCTGCGTCTCCATTCTCAGAAAAACCTCTTCGGCTCGTGAGATTACCCTCGGAAGGGATCTCATGGCCGAATGCGGGCTCATGCCAGATTCAATGAGGAGAAGTCTGTAGATCTCGGGATCTACCATGCCATCATAGAGCCACCGCTCTTTGGAGAGCACTTTTCCTGCAGTCTCAGAAACCGGACGGACGAAACGTTCCAGCTCTTCATGCTCCGTGCTCTCCTTCGACGTGAGAGTACCATCGATGTCAAAGAGAACAACATGCATTGAAATCACCTGTTATCTGCTGAACTCTGGGTTCAGATGCTCACACATGTGGGAGCAGTTTCGCATGGCTGTCTGCGTTAAATAGTCATCGGATCACTGAAACTGACTGGGAGGCGAATCAGATGGTAATTGAGCGGATAGCCAGTGTCGCCGTGATGGTTTCGGATGAGAAAAAGGCGAAGGAATGGTACAAGGACAAGCTCGGATTTGAGATACGAAGTGACGAGGAACACTGGGTTGTTGTGGCTCCACGGGGATCGACGACAGGTCTACATCTATGCCCAGATGACCCGCTTGAGCCCGGCAATACTGGAATCCTACTACTGGCCGCCGACGTCGAAGGCACGTGCAAAGAGCTGAAACAGAAAGGCGTCGAGTTCACGAGGGAACTTGGCAAGGCCGAATGGGACGAGAAGATGACATACGCGATGTTCAAGGATCCTGATGGCAACGTCTTCTGGATCATGCCCAAATAAGGCCGTAAGACGCACTCGGTCAGCGAGTGACCGGCATGCGGGCGATTCTCCCTACTGGATTATCTTGTCACATTTCTGCATCACTGCGTCTATGTGCACATGTAAGAAATGTCACTGGTGACTGCGAAGAAGACGAGGATTTGAAGAAGAAAGCGGGGAACTACGCATCCCGAAAGAGACAGGCCCATTCTAGACCTGCGGGAATCAGCGTGGCACGCGATGTGTCTTCGAGCTACTGGGTTCCTTCGCTGTAGAGCAGCCCCATGGATCGGAAGAAGAACACCGAGAGAGCGGGCGCTATGATCGCTTGGATGAGCCATCCCACATAGGGTATGGATCCAACTATCGCACCGACTATACCGGCTATTATTGCAACAAGAATTGCCCAAGCAAGATACTTGCCCCATCCGATCTTTCCTATGAGGCGGAAGATCTCTCCGAACGCGAAAGCCTTTCCGAAGCTTCCGGTCTTGATCATGTGAGCTATGCCAGCTGCTAGTACTATCAGCATGAAGAATGCGACGATCACGCCCAGGATTATCAGTGATAGTCCTATGCCGCCCAACATGAAGAACTGAGCTGGCGAGAATCCGCTCATCACGAAATCAGGGCCAAACGTTGGGAACATCGCTGCGGCCATTGATCCAATACCAGCTGCGAACAGGATCAATGGAATGATCATGTAGATGAGAGCCGCGAAGAATACCTTCGCACCCGCAACGAACATACCCCCATAATCCTCAAGTTTCGGAGGCGCATCTGCTCCAGGGGATTCCTTCAACACTCTGGCCGCGTAACCAATCACGATCCAGTTTACGATCGGTATGAGATCAAGTATGATCAGGATGATCAGTCTGCCAAAGTCGCTAAACAGTTTCTTGGCGTACTCGAAACTATTGTTAAGATTCTGAGACAGATCCAAACCTAGACATCTCCATTGAACAGCTCATTCTCACAATATATAAGGAAAGACGAGGGCCTCGCACCTGCGATCAAACACGTGCACAGCAGTTGCTTTCTCTCCGGCTCTTGTATGATCCATTCGTAGCGTGTGGCTCGCGCTCAAATGCTTATATCGGATACCGGAAATGCCCGATCAGGATCGTTATGACTCAATGTCAGAAATGCGGAAAGGAAGTTCCAGTCGGCTCATCTTTCTGCACGAATTGTGGAACGCCGATCTCCGCTACTCCACAGGCTCCGTACAGATACGAGATCAAGTATCAACCCTCGTACTCGATGCTTGTGTTGTCACTTGACCAAGGTCAAATGGTGGTGGCTGAAGCTGGATCTATGACGTATATGACTCCTAACATTCAGGTGAAGACACGGGCACGTCAGAAAAGCGTCCTAGGAACTCTAGGAATCTCGATTCTGGGAGGCCAATCGCTTTTCGTCAACGAGTATTCGTCGAATCAGGGTCAAGGAGAGATCGGTCTAGTTTCAGCACCCGTCGGAGACATTGCGAAGATCGACATTTCGCGTGGCCGAGGCTACATCATTCAGAAATCCGCCTACGTCGCCTCCTCCCCAACTGTAGATCTTGACATACAGTGGCAAGGATTCACGAAAGGGCTCTTCGGCCAAGGACTGTTCATGATACGAACTACGGGCGAAGGAGAGCTGTTCATCAACTCTTTCGGTGCCATCGACAAACACGTGTTGGCGCTTGGTTTTACCAGCGACACCCCGTTTGAAAAGGCAATCAGGTTGATCCCGCCTTCTTCATCCATAACGACGCCGCCTGCTCTAGGCGCGCTGATCAGAGCGGTTTCGGTGGTCGACATCCGGGAGGATGTGGATGTTGTCCTGTTGGGGATTTAGGAGAATCCTGATGCCGATGTAATTGCTCCCGCGGTCACTGCCATCCTATGCTAGCGTGGGCCAAAGAATTGTGAAAAACTGGACAGCGCTTCTGTACTCATTCGATTGGGCGAATAGAGCGTAGGAGCGGATGCTCTGTTGAAATCGATATATCCGTATTTGCCCGCCATCTCCTTGTAGACGGCATCAGCTCTCATGCGCGCTTCGCGCACTCGTTCCCAGTCCCTCATTGTGGCAAGTCGCTCCAGTTCGATCCGAGCCTGAATAGCATCCGGTAGGAGCGCGGACCAATTCACAGACTTGAGCTTACGCATCTCTCTATTCAACCACTCGGGAACTCGAATCGTGACCAAAGTCAACGGACTGACCTTCGAATGCGTGCACATAAAACGCACATGCCAAGAGCCTTTTCCCAAGAAATAAGAGAATCAAGACAAACGCCCTGATACGCAAACCTACGGACACAAACAAAATCTTCCCGCTTTCGTTGATCTGCCCCAACCCTAGGTCAAGTCAGCAAGCAACCGCAAACCTCGGTCAGCCAAGGTGAACCTTAAGGGCCTGGAGTTTTCTCCTCGATCTCGAGGAGGTGTTGCAGCTGCCTCACACCTGTGCAAGAGGAACGAGCCCTCGGAAAGCTATTAAACGAGGAAATTCCCATGCTCGGTAGGAACGGAACCGGCGAAGATACGTGGCAAGACCGATGTTGGATCGCGTTTCGGTTGACCGCCAAGAGTTTCAGGCCTTCTTAGCCGAGAATCAAGAGTTGGTTGAACGCTACCAAAAGCTACTCGACAACCTCGGTGGCCTTCGCAAGCTGAACAACAATCTTGAGGAGAAGTTGCGTCTCGCGGAGGAGAAGCTCAACCTACTTGAGCAAAGAATTGGAGGAGACGTTCAGCAGGCCGATGAAGTCCTGCGCAAGGCCCGCGCTACCATGGCAAAGCTGATCGAAGAGACTGAGCGTCGAGTATCCGAATAGAAGCCGCTAGCTCGCGATCACCGGTCGACCGCATTTGTCGCAGAACTTGTCGGACCTGCCCAACTCGCCGCCGCACAGGCAAAGCAAGACCGCGTTAACTCTTCCGCAGCCATCACAGAACTTGGCGTATGTTGCGATCTCACGAGCGCAGTACCGACACGGTTGAACGGGAAGTGATGTTTCGATAGTAAGTGCGTCCGATTCCGATCTAGGCTTGATGGTGGGCAACGCCAACGCAGACCGCAGTTCGGTCCGCATCGCTTGGTTCCGGATTCTAAGGTCCCTCAGCCGCTGGAGGGTTCTCTGGTGAAGAGTGATTAGGCGTTCCAGAGAGGAAAGGAAGCCTTCCCAGTCGCCGCGAGATACAACAACCTCGGCCTGGACTTCTTCACTCCGACTCAAGCAGCTGCCTCTCCGTATCTTCGCACAGTCTGTCTAAGGCGCTCTTGACTTGGCGCAATGTTTCGCCGCTCTTTGCTATCTGTTGCTCGGTCTTCTCGCGTAAACCTTCAATCCTTGTTCGAGCAAGATCTAGATGACTGAGGAGCAACTCATATTTTTGGACAAGCTTTGAATGGTCTGCTAGGAATGCGTCCCATTCGTTTCTGCTTACGCTGACGACCGGCTCCATGTCTTCTCTGCGGACACAGGCGGCAATGTCGCTTAAAAATCTGGTTGACAATCAAATGACATTGACAAAGTCGAACCACCATGGCAGGAACAGCACATAAGGAATAAGCGCAAGCTTGAGAAGGTCGGAACGAGACTCGAAAACTGATTACGCAAGCCTTTGTACTAGTTGTCGGTCCTTTGCAATCCTAGTCTCTCGTTTGGGGGCATCGTAAATATAGTTAAGCCACCCGGCAGGCTCGGCGTAGTTTGTTCCGATCCTGTACATCCTTTCATTTTGGCTCCCGGCTAGGAGGTCGGTCACCGAAGTTCAGTATTCTACAGGCTGATAGAGACATCGTGGACTTGCCGCGGAGACCACAAGAGTGTAGAGCTCAGCGGGGATGAAGTATGCAGTCTGCGCCGACTCCAGAGATTTGTGTGATAATACCGACTCTCGATGAAGGATCAACGATGCAGAGAGCTGCATTCGGCCCTGACGAGGCAACAGGCTCGAATGCAATTCCGTCGGCGTCCAGTCTTCTCAGCTCGCAAACAATCCCAGCGGCCACTTGATGCTAATGCATTCCTTGACGGTCTCCAAGAACGCAGCGTCAGCGATCTCAGCGATGAGGATGGGGCGTTACCCTCAACCGGCTATAAGACTAGACCAAACAACATCTATGCAAGAGCTCGCCTTGGAGAATCAGGTAGGGTTGCGACCCATCAGCTAACGACCTCTCGAGCGATCATTTCCAAGCCTTCCACATTTGCCATAATGGGGTCTTCCGGGACCGTGATTTGGGAGGCGGACCGGACTATCTCCTTTTCGACCAGGAATAATCTCAACTCGCCTGCGAATAGATGCGCACCCCCACCTGTGATTATGGCGTGTTCGATCTCGGCGTCGGAGGGCAAAGTCCCCAAGAGAGACTCAACCTCATCAGCTATCGCCCGCGCGGCTCGACTAACATGTTGTTTCTTCAGTTCGGTTATGTCAAATTCCTCGTCTTCGGCTGTGACCTTTGTGAGCCCCCTTCGGATCGCACCCATCAGATCGCACATTTCAATCCTTAGGCCCGCCCGCTCTTCGATGGCTCGCCCCAGCTCCACGGCCATTGTCTCGACTGAGTCGGCTACGCCGCGAGAAGCTGACAAGGAAGGTTCGCCGTCGTACATTGTCAGTATGTCTGTCATGCCGTGACCGCAATCTATGACCACAGCATCGATAGCAAATCGCTCTCCTTTTTCCCTGAGGACGCTGTAGTATGTACCGAAGGAAGAGGGCAGGATATTGCTACTCTCTACCTCGGGTTCGAAGTGCCTTGTCTCCCCTGTTGCTTCATTTCTCACGTCGATTCCCAGTTTGCCTAGGAGCGAACGGGCGAGTGTCTGCTTCCCGTCAAGCCCCGTTGCGGCGGGTATGCCTGAGACTATTCTGACTATCTCGTTTGGATCTCTCAACCCGAAGGGAAGAATAGCCTTGATGGCTAGCAGCGCATCTTCCACGGAAACTATTCTGCCGCCCGTGACTATGGGCCTCCCTACCTCGCTGCCTCGCCTGACCATTTCCCCAAGACAATACTCATGAGTCTTGTTCAAGAGGACAAGGTTGCCGGGGAGTGTTTTGTCCTGAGTTTGAACAACCGCACGCTCGCTCCGATCGCCTATGAGTGATGGCACGAAGTAGGCACGCTTCGCTGAATAGAGTTTCACGCTATGAGTACCGAGATCTATCCCGACCGGACGAGATGCGGGAGCCAATATCTAGTCCATCCTTTGCGGTCCTTGACTGCCGGAGTCAATGACATACCGGACAGTTAGTTGAGGTATGCATGGGCTGGGGTTTTGTAGTTAAGGCTTCTGTGGGGTTTGTTGTTGTAGTATTCTCTGAATCGGTTTAGATCGTTGAACCGTGGATAGTATAGCTCGAAGGTTTGGAAGAATCGTTCGATCTTGCCTTGCGTCGTAGGTTTTCCAATGGAACCCGTGATGTGCTCTATGCCATGTGCTTCTAGGTATAGGGTGAATCTGCTCTTGCCGTTGTCGCTGTAGTATTGGGGTCCGTGGTCGCTGAGCACCTGGCTGGGTGTTCTTCCGTGGCTTAACGCCGAGTCTGTGAGGTTGAGGAGGTTTTCGGTTGTTGGTTCCGTGTAGAGTTCTATGGCTGGAACGTAGCGGCTGCAATCATCCAAGTACGCAATCAGGTACTCGTCTCCGTAGTATTTGATATCCGTCTGCCATAGGCTGTCTGGATACTCACGCTGGAAGCGGATGTAGGTTCTTTGCCTTCGAGGCTTGTAGGTTCTGGTGATCAGGTTGCTCTCTTTGAGGATTTTGTATACGGAGCCGCTGCTTATCTTGATGTTCTCCTGCTGGTTGAGGTATGCGGCGATGGCTTCACCGCACCATTCTTCACGCAGTCTAACCTCGATGATTCTAGCCACGGTTTCCTCTGGTAGGCGATGGATGATGTGTGGTCGTCTGGACTCGTTGACCAGCCCCGCCCATCCTTTCCTCTGGAAGCGGATTCACCAATCATGAACTGTACTCTTGGGCGTCATGGCGTGGGCTGAGGCATCTCTAATCGACCAGCCTTCCAGGAGCCGCCGTACGCGCCATCGTCTAAGCTTTCCTACGTCTCTTTCTCCACGCATCAGCCAACACTACATTCCGAACTATCCTACACAACTGTCCGGAATGTCTTTGACTTTCGCACTTTGCGGTCCTTGACAGCTCATCTATATCTCTATCTCAATTCGTAGAGCTGTTGCGATTTCTGCGTTCTTCCAGTTTCCAAGTTTTCTGTGAATGATCCATCTTCTTCCGCGCAAAGTTCCATCCGCGGATGTCTCCCGGACTTGTCCAAGCATCTATTTTTTATCATTGACATGTGTCGGTAGCTAGTTCATCGGAAAAAATAAAACGAAAAAATCAGGTCGCTAAAGCCTTATAGAATCGTATTGCTGCGACGCTGCAGCGGCTGTAGGCGCTGTAGATGCAGCGAGACAACGAGGTTAAGACGATCCAGGTCCACGAAGACACGAAGTTGAAGCTTGATGATCTGGGCAGTAAGGGTGACACCTATGACCAGATCATCAGGCGCTTGATAGCCTTCTACGAAAAAAAGCAGTCTGCGAGCGAGACAACCATCGGCCAGCCGCTAGCGACTACCTGATATGATGGGGGAAGAAGGATGACCTCCGAAGCGGAAGAGGGCTTCATCTATGTCTACTGCATCATCCCCAGAGGGAAGTATGGAGAGCTCGGAAAGATCGGCATCGGAGGGCGGGCAGACGAGGTCTACACGATCAGCCACAAGGAACTCTCAGCCGTGGTGAGTCGATGCAAGCTTCCCCAGTACGAGAGGAGCGATGAAAACATACTGGCGCATCAGCGGGTCGTCCAGAATGTGTTTGCAAAGTGTCCTGCCGTGCCGCTACCATTTTCTACGATTCTCAAGAGCGAGAGAGAACTGGTGGGGATGCTCGAGTCTCGCTACGAGGAACTCATGGACAAGCTTGAGGGGCTTAGCGAGCTCGTAACAGAACCCCCACCAAGCGAGCCTGGGAAGGAGATCATCGAGCAGGCCTTGGCTCACTCATTCGCACACGCCCTAAGGGTACGTCAGCTGAGCGATGAGGTAGCCCGCCTGAGGAGCCAGCCGACGGCAGGACAGACTGCTCCCTCAGCAAGCGAGAAGGTCCTCATGGAAGAGATACGGGCCCTTCGCGCCGAGTTGCACGCTCTGGGATCGGTGGACAGGCAGGTTGCACAGGCTCTAGGAAATCTCAAGGCCGCTGAAGAGAGAGGAAGGCTCGAAGAAGAGATTCTAGAGCCAAAGCGGGTTCAGCGGACCAGGAGGCTGGAGGATTCGGCGACGGATGCCCTCAAGGGGTTCTACGTCGCAGAGCCACGGGCTTTTGGCAAGGCTGAAGAGAGCAGGAATCCTACTACCGTGGGCGCGCGTAACTTTCAGGATCCGAGAATCAAGGGGCACCGCCGAAAGCTGGCGGACGCAACGCGCTCCGCGATGGTATGCGGCTGATCTCCACCTTCTGCCTTGGCGCGCCCAAGCACTTGCAGCTCAATGGCATGCGGCCTTACACATGGTCACTGAGGCGCCCGGTCGTCTTCCAGAGAACTTTAAATGCGCGCTAGCGATGTATGCGGGATGTACTGGGAGTGTATGACCTGTCGACCGAGGAAGGACCTGAGCGCCTCAACATACTGCTCTCTCGCCGAGCTCTAGCACAGCTCGATCTGTTGAAAAACGCGAGTGGCTTCGGAAGCCGTGGCAGGACTGTCGAAGAGGCGATCCTGACGGTCTACGATTTAGGAGCCACCTACAGGACAATTCTTGATTTGGTCAACAAGGCCGCGGAGAGAGGGCAGCCGACCTCCTCCGAGACTTGGCTGATCGTGGTTGCGGAGCTGATGGCGAAGCTGGGCCGGTTCAATTACGCCGTTATAGATAGGATGGCGGAGAAGCGTGAGATCGCGCGCCACTAGACAGCAGGTGAGCAGGGCTCTCTTGCCTGAGGTCGCTCTACGCTCTCTGCAACTACGCGCCATGAAGATCCTGTCGAATCGTGTCCCAGAGGCGAGATCGCTCTTTAGCACGCGTTTGAGGATGTGAGTGGGAAATCGAATGGCCGTAGGCACCTTCGGGCCCATCTTTGCGTCGATTGCCCTAGCCTTCGGCCTCTTCTTCTTCATCTTCGCGGCAAGGTACTACGTCTTCACCGCGACAATCTTCCTGCTCCAGCTTTTCCGCAAAGGCGACCACAACAACAGCCCGAATGGCAGTAATCGCACAGCCAAGTACGCGACCAACAGCGGAGCCCGGAATGGACGCCTATCGAAGTTCTTCGGATTCATGAACAACCACGTGAACAGCAACAGAAATCGAAACCACGCAACGAACGGCAGTGGCTCCGAACGCTTCGCGATCGACGGCTCAAGCGAGCCCTTCGTCTCGATTCACCTCCCCTTCTATAATGAACGCAATGTCGCCGAGAGAATCGTCTCCGCTTGCATGTCCCTCGATTACGGCAACTACGAGGTCATAGTGATAGACGACTCAACAGACGCGACCGTAGGCCTACTAGAGCGGTGGAAGGAGTATCAGGCCTCTATGACCTACGCACTGAACGGTGCGGGTGGCGGATCGGCACAGCTCGTGGCGCTCCAGGGACCTGCACTAAAGATCGTGCACCGAGAGAAGCGGTCCGGGTTTAAGGGAGGCGCCCTGAACGAGGCGCTGAAGCACATGGATCCAAGAGCAGAATACGTGGTCGTCCTCGACGCCGACTTCGTCCCAGCCCCCGACCTCATAAAGTCGTTCCTCTCGTATCTGGCGGTTACGAGTGCGGCCTCGATCTTTGAACGAGTTATAGAGATGGACCGCAAGTTCGCGGCTGGGGAAATCTCTGTTGAGAATTACCTTAGCGAAAGGGAGAGCCTCGTCGCCCAGGTCGTCGGGAGAAAATCGGTTAGAGAGGCGCTGAAGGCTGGTGGAGACGAGATCTTCAAACTCGATCAGCTCTACGCCGAAGATAAGATGGGCCTCGAAGAGTACTTCGCGCGAAGAAGCGCAGTCGTGAAGGTCATCGAGGCTCTCGGACTGGGCCGCATGATCTATGAGCCCTTCGAGGACAGGGTCGCGCTCATACACACATTCGACCTCGACCAGCTCCTCGCGGAGGGAAAGATCGAGATCCGAGAGTACATTAGGAGGAGACGCTTGCTCGGGCCTAAGCTGGCCGCGTTCAGGAGGCCTGAGGAGGTTAGCGTCACGGATGTTCTCAACCTGGACGGGTTGTACGCTGCAGGGCGGATAGTCGATCAGGAGTGGTACATGACTGAGAGAAGGTGGCTGGTCGATAGGCTCACGGTTTCTCCGGCCGATCGAGAAATACTGAAGTCAGATTTCGAGGTCGACCAGCTCTACGCCTCGGGGAAGCTTGACGAGAAGGAGTACGCCCAAAGGAAGATGCTTGCGAACAGCACCGCGACTTACAACGGCGCGGACCGAAAGGCGAATAACAATCAACCCAACGGCAGGCGGGCCTTCAGAATTCTCTGGAGGAACGGGAACAACAGAAATCACGGAAACAACTCTAATCACAACAACGCTCGATCGATTCTTCGCTGGAGAAACAACAACCGCAATGGCAAAAACGGTAACGGATATCCGAACGGTGAGTTGGCGGCGATCCAGGGATACCAGTGGCATCACCTGAACAAGTCGGAGAACTGGCTGACAGAGGGCATCCGAGCTGAGTACAGCGGAAACTATGTGATCGAACGGACGTGCGAGGAGATCTTCGGCGGGCTGAAGATGATTGCTGGCAGCGTCTACATGATCAGAGCAGACCTACTCAGAAAGTACGGCTGGTCCACAAGCATCACGGAAGACTGGGAGCTCACCTGCAGGCTGTACAAGGATGGATACAAAGTTCAGTACACGCCCCTTATTCAGGTTCCAGCCGAATGCCCGTCGACAATACCGCGCCTTGTCCGTCAGAGGGAGAGGTGGGCGGAGGGCCACACGTACAACGCCAAGAAGCACTTCTGGGCGATAATGAGATCGAAGAAGATCTCGATACGCGAGAAGCTCGAATTCCTGTACTTCGCGCCGTACTACCTGCAGTCCGTATTCTTCATGATCGGGACGTTCTTCTGGCTTCTTTCCGAGATGACCCATGAATACCTACCTTTCTGGACCGCTCAATTCGGATGGAGCCTCCTCCTCACCAACCTCATCTCGCTCCCACTGATGAACTTGGCTGGGTTGTACGCGGAGGAGAGCGCGAGGAAGGATATCGGGGGCGTCTTCTCCACAATCGTCATCTCCTACATCCTGGCGCCGTTCCAGGCTTACTCGGCTCTTAAGGGCCTTCTTGAGAAGGAGGAGGGCCAGTGGATACGCACCTTCAAGACCGGTAGGGTAACTGAACCGATCATTCGGATGAAGCTCAGGAGAATCTGGCGGCGGCTACGACCAAAGAGCGCTCGACGACCATGGTTCCGCCGCCCGAAAGGGAGGAAGCCCGCCGAGAAGAAGAAGGCTCAAAAGGAGAAGAGACGGTGGCTCACAGGATTTTCCCTGCTCGTTCTCCTCATCATGACCACGATGAACATCAGCATCCTCCTCGGCTCGGTGATGGTTCCAGAAGTGAGGGCAAACGTGCCTCCTTGGTGGTATAATTCGGCCTGGGGTTATCGTAAGCAGATAACAATTGACCACACGAAGGTCCCTAACACAGACCAATCAAACTTTCCCGTCCTGATAAATCTGGCATCCGACACGGGCTTACGAGATCGAGCTCGGACTGACGGCTACGATATCCTGTTCACCTCGTCTGACATGGTAACTAAGATACCTTACGAGAGAGAAAAATATACGAGTGATACAGGAGCTTTGGTAGCTTGGGTGAAGGTTACAACCCTCAGCCACACAACCGATACGGTTCTCTACATGTACTATGGCAACTCTGGTGCGAGCGATCAACAGGACGCGGCGAACGTCTGGGACAGTAGCTTCGTGAGCGTCTGGCACCTTAAGGAAGACCCGTCAGGCACAGCACCTCAGATGAAAGACAGTAAGAGTACCAATCACGGAACTTCTGGCGGTACTATGACTTCAGGTGATCAAGTTGCCGCTAAGATGAATGGAGGTTTGGATTTTGAAGGAACTGACGACAACATAAACTGTGGTGACATCAACGCCGTTGATGGAGCCACATCCTTAACGGTCTCTACTTGGATAAAAATGGCCGATTTGACTAAAGACGGGATGGTACTTTCGAAAGGCACTTTTGCTGCTAACAGTGCGCTGCTGTTCTGGCGTGATGAAACTACTTCTACTGGTAGTAGAACCGATACATTATCTGCTCAAGTTGGAACTGGAAGCGCTCAAGCAAGATATTACGGATCAACTGGTCTTCTCAACGATAACAACTGGCATTACGTGGTCATGACCTATGTCGGAAACAGTGCAACTGGATTAAGGGGATACGTTGACGGTGCTGAGGATACAGCTCAGAGTCCCGTGTCTACGACCTCTGTTCCATCACTGGCAAGTACGACTACCGTAGTCTATATGGCTAGGTCAAGTGGTGGTTCTCCGTTCTTTACGGGTCAAATCGATGAAGTTCGTATCTCGACTACCGCACGCTCCGCAGACTGGATTAAGACCGAGTACAACAACCAGAACAGCCCTGGTGTGGGTGGATTTCTTGTCAGCATAGGAGGAGAGACAAACGTGCCGGAGAACGCTCTGCTTCTCCTGCTCGTCGTTCCGCTCGTCCCGATTCTAGTCAGGAGGAGGCGCAACGCGGCGCTGGGAGGCAGGGGAATCATAGGTCAACTCAGATCGCTGATGGGAGGGATGACGCCTTGAGCGGGGAAACGAGCAGAACAGGAGAGCCGTCCAAGGGGTTAACCTACGGGGGCCTGTTGGTCCTGTCCGCCGCGATATTCCTGGTGCTTCCGTTCGTGACCACGTTCAACGAGTTCCTGATGAAGATAGGCGAGAACATAGGCCTCTACATGTCCATCCAGAGCATGGTCGTGCCTGTCGTGGCGAGGATGGTCGGCGCGGTCATGCGCTTCGTCTTCGGGATTGAAACGAGCGTGTCCAGTTCTTCCCTGTACCTGCAGGGAGGGGGGCGGATCATGCAGATCTACATAAGCTGGAACTGCATCGGGTGGCAGAGCCTCATCCTCCTCATCTTCACCATCATAACGGGTCTTCGAGGACCCTACGCATCGAGAAGCAAGATTCTGTGCCTCCTCCTAGGGCTCGAGGGAACCTTCCTCGTCAACCTAGCCCGGATCATCCTGATAGTCATTGTCGCCTTCCTCTGGGGCTACCTCCCAGCAATAATCATCCACGACTATGGGGGCACCATCATCATTCTCGCGTGGCTCGTCGTCTTCTGGCACTACTCATACGGGTACATCCTGCAACCCATCCCCGGCGCCGGCGACTAAATTTGTCCGTGAGAAACCCTAGGGGCCTGACTGACCGCGATGACTCTGAGGAGAAGGGACCATGAGCGTAATGAAGTTCACCGAATTTCAAGGAGACCGACCGGATTGAGGAAGCTGTTGTCTGCTCTACTGCTCATAGCATTGGGGACAGCAGGCTTACTCTCCTACCAGTACCTCTTCGGGGCAAGGGAAGCCTCGTTTCCCCCTGGGTTGACGCCGATTGAGAAGGCGGCTCTGAAGGCGGAACGGATTCAGGCTGATGAGCTGCAGCAGACAATCGACGCCTTGCGCAGGAACGATGGAAGTAGGGTGATCTGGGGCGACCGCTTCCTCCGTTGGACCGTCCTCGCTTACACTCTCTGGAGACTGGACCGAGGCGATACTGGCATCATCGGGATCATGGAGGATCTGATGGTTTCGTACTACGAACATGCATGGTACCCGAACGTAGGGAAAGCCCCTTCGATGCCTTTTCCGGGTCTCATCCAGTACTTCAGGGCTGACGGCACATGGGAGGACTACTGGAACGACTACAAGCCCGTCTACGCATCAGCATTTCTCCTCGAATACTATCTTCTGTCGAGCTACGACAGGGCATGGGGCATCACGAACTATCGGATGCTCAGAAACGTCGCCGACTCAATCCTGAGCATGTGGCTTCCGAGTAGGCATCAACCCACTGGCTATGTAGACGCTTCAGACGTGGGTGGTGTCTACTTCGTCGAGGTGAAGAATATCACTTCAAGCGTTGACAGCGCGATGGTCTACTCCTCGCTCGTCGCCTCAGCCGTGATCGCCAAGCAACTGGCCAATGACGTGGAACGGCATGACAGGTACATCATGTATGCGAACGATATGAGGGAGCACTTCTACGACCAAGTCTGGGACTGGTTTCCCACAGCAATATTCGGCGGCAACGCGGGCGAGGCGTACGGCACGGCAATACAGATCGGAATGACCCTCCCGTACCTTGACGGCGACGAGAAGATCGACGCCCTCAGAGACTATCTCGTCAGCAACCTTAGGGTCGATGAACAGTCTTGGCTGCTCAAGTGGAAGCCCGAGGACGCTTCCGTAAGCTCGAGATCCATGCTGGCCGCCATCGGCCTCGCCCCAAGATACTCATCACTGGCCTACAAGATACTGGACGCCTATGCCCAAGCTGCGCTCTCAAACGACCCTTGGCTGCTAACGAAGACCGATGGATACGAGGCTGAGGACCCAATCTGGTTGAGCGGAAAGTACCTACTCACGTATGTGTTCATGAAAGACCGAATGTTGACAGGGAGAATTCCGTTCTCGCCCAGGCTGATGACTGGAGATCTCTCATTTGAGACCTCCCTCGCCGTAGAGCCGGCAGAGATCGATACAGCCCGGGCCACGATACCGACGCTTTCGCGTATGATCGATGTTTCAGCGAACAGAACGGAACACAATCTAAGATACAAAATGGCCGGCATTGACGGTCAGAATGTATCGGTCACATTTCAGCTGGCAGGCGGAGCCACGGTCAGCTCCGACGCAAAGAGATGGGGCCTCATTGAAAGTTCGTTCACCCCAGACGTGACAGTGTGGGTGGTCCCAAGCGGGCGGGTGGAGATAACCATTGATTTCGCGTAGAGTTCTGACAGAGAATCCGGCGCTTTCAAGCGAGAGGGAAGAGTCTGCGGCGGCCCGTCAAGACTTGTCTGCCCGTCCCATGTTTGGGAAAGAGAGTTACTATGAAAAAGCGTTACGTCACCCGGTTGCTGGACGCTGGCATCGTACTCTCGTGAAGTTAGTCAGAACTCTACTTCCGTCCGGCTGGGAGAGCATGAAGCACCTAGACCTAGGATGTGGTGACGGGTTGACGCTCAGAATGATCAAACCTGAAGGCGAGGTCCTTGGAGTGGATTTGGACCCGGAAATGCTGGAGCAAGCAAAGACCAGGGGGATCACAGCCATAAAGGGAAACGTGGAAGAGGCAAAGGACGCCGATGAAGCTGCTAAAAAGCTTACAACTCTTTTAAAAAACCTGAGTAAGAGGAAATGAATTGGTCCCGGGGTCATCGTTTAATTAGGAGGGAAAGCTGATTTTGGTTGAGGGAAGAAGCAAGTCCATACTTGACAGCCCGCACTTGTTGCCTCTCATAGTTATTGGTGTCAGCGCAATTCTGCTGACTCCACTGACGAGCGCCCTTGAATCAGCTTTAACGCAACTTGCCATCACGTTGGGCCTAGACGTTTTCATCAAGGAAATCCTCTTACCCGTGACCACGAGGGTTGTGGCTGTAGTGCTCAAAGCACTCGGCTTCAACGTCACCGTGATAAACTTCTCCAAATTGCTGTTGGAGCGCGGTGGTTCTGTGAAAGGTGTGGGGTTGCTTTGGAATTGTGTTGGATGGCAGACTTTGATATTCTTCTTGATTGTGCTCATAGTTCTTCTTTGCGGCTCCTACACCTCAAAAAGTAAGATCGTTTGTTCGGTGATCGGTTTTGATCTAGCCCTTTTCGCCGGCTTGCTGAGAATCTTGCTCGTGACCGTGATCGACTTCTATTTGGGGCAGTCGGTAGCCTTGTTTTTCCACGACTATATGGGAACAATCTTCGTATTGGCTTGGGTTCTGTTCTTCTGCTACCTGTCATACAGGTACATACTCGAGCGAAAACCCATGGAAATGGATGTGAGCTGAGATGCACAGGCACAGTAAGTGGGGAATTGTGGCGACGATTCTCAGTCTGACACTCGTTAGTACACTACTCATATCGCTCTCCGTCGAGTCCACGCATGCAACTTTGATGACCGATGACTTCTTCCCCTTTACGAGTTCTACGGGACCCAATCCACCTGCAGGTAACTCTCGGATGACGTACGAGGAGACAGACCCGTACGCGACCGTGTACAGCTCCAGCCAAGAGAATTTTCAATTTCATCTAGCTTCCACTTCCACTTCCACTGTGATAGCAACTGACATCGGCTACTGGTCAGATACTTTTTCACGACCTCTTGTGCGGACTGATGACGGCAATAAAACTCTTCACGTCTTCTACGGGAAGGGTTCAGGAGACACCATGTCTTTGTGGTGGAAGAGAAGCAGAAACGATGGAGCCACGTGGACCGACGAAACACAGATCGGGACTTCTAACGGACGAGCTAGTCTTCCTACAGCTACGGTGGGACCTAACGGAAAAGACATCCACATCGCATACTCTTACAACAGTGCTTCTACTAATCATCATTGGATGTTTCATAGAAAGTTAAGCTGGAACTCTGAGACACAGAACTGGGACATAGGAAGCGAGGAAACCGTTCATGAAGGAGCATCTGGAACCCATCCCACAGCCGATTCAAATCTGGTTGTTGACTCGGGAGAGATTGTTCATATAGTCTGGACTTTCTATGACTACGGTACGACGTATCGCGAGTATTACGAGAATAATGCAGCAGGGAACTGGAATGCAAGTCCGACTACTTTGGCTACAGATAATAATTGGATAATAGCCCAGATTGAGCTCGACTCTCAAAGGAACCTTCACGTAGTGGCTTCCAACAATAACTATATCCGATGGAGAAAAGCGACTTATAGTTCACCCAGCACTTGGACCTGGGCTGCTAGTTGGACATCCATATCTGGCGGATCATTTACCGATGCTTGGAGTCATGTTAGCATTTGTATGGACGGTAGTGATCGTCTCCATGTTGCTTGGGGAGGTTATAGTACCACTAATAGACCGTTAAAATATGCGAGAAAGAACGCAAACGATAGCTGGCAAAGCACCATAATCCTCAATTCTGGAAACACCCACTGTTATACAGAAGTTACCGCTTATGCAGACAGGGTTTACATAAGTGCAACATATACTTCTAGCGGCCGTCAGATCGTATATTATGAGAGCACTAATGCAGGAGTTAGCTTTGGAAGTAGAACAGCTATCACCGCCGATGCTACTGACAACCAAAGGTTCCAATCCAGAATCTCAAAATACGGGGTAAATCCCGGGTTTGAAGGAGCTTGGAGAAGTGTAGCTGCTGCACCGTTTACTGGAAAGTTTGCGCGCATCCAGCGTGACCTCTATTTCTACACGGATAGGTACCCCTCCACAGGCTCGACTGCTGAATTCACGGCGGCATGGGGGGTCAAGATCTACGTTTCGCAAACGTCTTCGGGTAACACACTCAGTGCTTCGATAGGCTTAACAGGAAATGGTGTGGATACAACCGAATATGAAACTCCTGTCGTTGTGAAGACAGGCATTAACTCAGTAGGAGAGTACATAATCTCAGGGTTTGACTTCTCGAGCTTCCCCACCCCGCTCTCCGCATCCCCGATAAACGGCAGACGCCTGTTTGTTCACTTTGGACGCGGAACACTCGATATCACATTGCGCTATGGTGATACAAGTGGTTATTGGATGGGATTAACGACCGGAACGGTTGTACCTGAAAGATTGTTAGGTCTCTTGTTTGTTGCTCCATTCATTCCCTTGGTCGCAAAGGCTGCTGCGCGATGGTCGGAAAGGAAGCCATCGCCTGACTACGATAAAGAAAGGAGAGGGAAGCGGTGACGCTGGATCCCCCACGCCTTCCCGGCCATCAGCATCGCGGCCTTTCAACGCGGCCCTCTCGACGTCGCTGAGTCCTGGCGGGTATTCCTGCGGCTGCTTCGGAATGAAATACTGATACGCGGCGAATCCTCCCATAACGAGAATGATGATGACAGCTGCGAGGGTGATCTTTCTCAGCTAGCTCACGCACCGCAAAGCAGTAGACGACCTAGGATTGGAAAAAGCTTCCTTGAAAGCGTTGAGACTGATGAGAAGCACAACTGACTTTTCGCGAGAAAGGTAGACCAGTCTGCCGGCGTCCCACTCTCCTCGCTTGAACTCGTTTCTATAGAGTGACCAAGAGAGTGATTCACCTAGGCGGCTGGCCAGACCAGCAGCATCAGGCTTCCAACATAGTTGTGGGAGATCAACGAGGGCAGGTAGCCCCAGTAGAACGCAGCCAAGATAACGAGAACTATTCGAGCAATGTGGTCGGGACCGACGCTGTACCCCTCCCGACGCCTCTGTATACGAAGCCGCTCCGCAGCACCTCCTCCCGCTCGAATGCCTGCACCGCGTCAACAAATGCGGCCGGCTTACGAGCCACCTGAGCCAGTCTCAGGGGGCTGATTGACTTTAGCGTCGAGTGCTTCGCCATCACTAGAATGCAGTCCGCATCTTCAGCTGCCTGCAATGGATCCGTTGTAATTCGGATTCTTCCAAATGTCTTCTTCGCATTTTGAGCCTGCACGAAGGGATCATAGGCGTGCACCGAAGTCTTGCGCTTTCTGAGCATTTTGATTATAGGTTTTGCAGCGGTGACTCGAAGATCACCCGTATCTCCCTTGTAGGCTAGGCCGAAAACCGCAATCTTCGAGCCGGCAAGTGGTCGTCCGAGTTGCTTGTAAGCAGAAATGACTAGATCAACCGTGTGCTCTAAAATGCGCTTATTCATGTCGATAGCAGCTACGATGAGTTCTGTTAACTTCTGTGGGGGGTAAATCTGGCTGTTAACTTGCGGGGGCGGTTTGTTAGCCTCAAAAGGCTATATGGTCTTAGCTTCCCGTTGGCGCAATCCAGAGAGGCTAGGTGTTAATTATCTCAAGATACGGCTAGATTACCGTAAGGTTCTTGAATTTGGCACATAGGGCAGGTTTTGCGGTTTCTCTTCCCGTGATCTTGTTCATCCTCTTGCTATTCGGTACATTTCTGTTGATTCCGTTGAGCCCAATGCTGAGTGTCACATTCAAGATATCACGTTCGACGAGCTACCCATACGCTCCCGACATAGAATTCCTAGCCTCTTCTTACAGCAAAGTATCTCTGTGGTCAACTACAAGCACGACGAAAGGTCAGATTAGTTTGAACTACTTGCAAGCGAAGCAGGGACAATACGATCTCTCGATCTTGATCTCATATGGCAACGAGCAACTGAGTGCTCAAGAATTCAATTCTCTGGGTGAGGGAACCTACCAAGTCCAAGTAGTCTATCTCCCGCGCACAGGTGAGACTCCATCTGTCCCGTACTCCCTTACCTTCATCTTGCTGTTGAACGGTATGACAATTACATCATGGACCATTACGATAACTCCGACTTGACCTGTGGAGGCGCACCCCATTGTCCGCTGGTCGGTCACAACGACCATCGCGGCGTGAGCGGGGGATAGATGTCGCCATCTTCGTCTTTCTTGGTATCTGCTTAGTAGCTGGCGGACTCCTCTCAGGTGGACAATCCTATCGAGTGTACTTGTCAGAATTCATGACATACGTAGTGACATTGATTATCTCCGCCATCTTGGGATTCGGGATGTTCGTTCCCATCTTGAGGCAAAGGAAAGGAAACCAAGAAGCGGAATTGAATCGCCTAGTGTGGTGGTCATTTCGTGCGTTCCTAGTTCTTATCACAGGAACGGTCTTGATGGCCATGAATGCGACCTTTAGGGCGACAGTTCTCAAAACGGAACTTGTGTTAGACACAAGCACTACGGGATACGTCGTGGTGATAGGTTGTTTTCTAGCTTGGGTTTCATACTACCTCATGTTCTTCCATAAGGTGAAAGAGTCAGACTAAGATCTCTTTGCACCTTGACCTGAGAGATACTCACTGAGTATGACTCTGACGGTCTCGGGTATGGAGTCGAGCATTCGTTTCCTTCGTTCGATTTCCAATGCCTTCTCCATTTCCCCTGTGATTGAGAGCATGAAGCGTTTCATCGCCATGTGTGCGTACCTATTGATACCTATTGACACAATGCTCATATATGGGTTGTGCTATCTATTGATATCAATAGGCACAGCGGGATGGTTAGGGATTTGGCAGTCAAGTTGGAAGCGCGACAGGTTCGGGCTTGGGAGATGCTATCTAACGGGAACGAGATCAAGCGCATCAACGAGAACACCTACCGCGTTCATTCACAATCAGGCAACGGTTCATATCTTGTCGTGCGCGATGGCTTGGATTGGTCTTGTGGGTGTCCCGATTTCACTAACAGACAAGTTGCGTGCAAACACATCTACGCGGTCTATTTCTCGCTGAACTTCCGTGAGCATGTCACAACGAAGAATCTTGACCTTGCGCTTGAGATCACTAGCCCTGATCTAGACCAATGCTCCGTTTGTGGTTCGACGAAGATTCAGAAATGGGGTTGGCGTTATCGCAAGGATGGCAGTAGAGTTCAACGGTTCAAGTGTTTAGCGTGCAGCCACAGATGGAACGCGAAGAACGAAGGGTTTGAGCGGATGCGCTCTAACCCTCATGCAATCACCGTAGCTCTCGATCTCTACTTCAAGGGCGTTAGCCTACGGAAGATTGTTGACCACTTGAAGCAATTCGAGCGCGTCAATGTAAGCTACGTGGCGGTCTTCAAGTGGATTCAGAAGTATGTGGCTTTGATGAAAGACTACGTGGACACACTACACCCTGAACTGTCAAGAGTCTTCCACGCAGATGAAACGAGGGTCAACATTCGTGGACAGTGGGTTTGGCTGTGGCACTTGATGGATGGCGACACCCGCTTTCTGCTTGCAAACCATGTTTCACAAGGTCGAACAGTGGCAGATGCAAGGGCCGTATTCAAGGAAGCAAAAGCAGTAGCCAAGACAGAAGCACGAGTTCTTCTTACTGATGGCTTGCCGTCATACGGTCCGGCAGCGCAAAGAGAATTCCCGGATGCCATACATGTTTCGGGCATTGGCGTTCAGGGGCGTGTGAATAACAATCGCATGGAACGCTATCACGGAACGCTCAAGGAACGAACCAAGGTTATGCGTGGACTCAAGATGACCGACACGGCAACTTTAGACGGTCAACGAGTCTACTACAATCACATTCGACCGCATCAAGGGTTGAACGGCAAGACTCCAGCGCAAGCGGCAGGACTTGAACTAGACTTAGGTGTGAACAAGTGGGAATCCCTCATCAGAAAATCCTCGTCTCAGAGAAAGTCCAATGTTGCGTCTCCGTAAGATGAAATGCTCAAGAAAGGCCAGGTATTTTCATCATGGTGGCTTCATGTCCGAGTACGATTTCGTTTCCAGTTGGCTGTGTCCCAGCTGACGAACAGCCTCGGACTATTCTGGATTGGCACCCCCGTAATAGACGACACCTTGCGTGTCTATCAGGAATTTGATCCATCCTGCCTGCTTCCAAGTCTCGACGACACCACTGGTGCAATAGATATTTCCGCTCTGGTCAGTCGTGCCAGTCTCGCTCGGGTTATGACACTTTCTAGCTACGATCATGACGTCATCCCCTTGCACCGTCCATATCGCGTTCTTCGCAACAAGAGCGACGACTACCACGAAGAGCTCGTTGGAGGTCGGGACTACCCAATACTGGTCAGACCTCCACTCTCTTTGCTCAATCCTAGCGTGGTCGAATAGCCATACTTTTCCCTCCAAAATGTCGGCCAAGTACCCCTCACGGCCCCCAAGATCTTCACGCGACCTCAGGAGGCGCAATGTGCCAGAGAATATCTCCTCGTGAAATGCGGAGAGGACATTTCGTGCGTCACTTTCGTGGTTGATGGCCATCTGGCTCTTGAAGACATCCTGCGCGGGCTGCATCATCGGCAGAGGTGTCGAATTCTGGTTCTCTGTTCTAGGATAGAGAATGACTGACAGAACCACAATCGCGGTCAACAACGATCCAAGAGCAATCAAATGCTTGTCCAACAGATGGCCTCCAACAATCTATCAGTAAAATGAAGAGTAAAATGAAGGATTTAATGCTAGACGCTCGAACACTGCAACACGTGCTAGAGCCAACCCAAGTGCAGTCTTAAATACAAACCTCTCCACCATGCTTGTTCATTGGTCGGCGCTTTGCGCTGTTCGCGCACGGTCTTCGTAGTGCTCCTGCTTCTTTGCCCGTCTCTGATAGGCCTACATCCAGCAAGTGTTCCCGCAATTCAGGATCGCTACGTTCCAGATGTTTTTTCGGGCAAGTTCTTGCCTTCCTCAATTGTGCTTTCCGTCAATGGAACGGCCACGTTCACTTTCACAATTTTGCCGAGCCTAGACTTGCCTGATGTTTCGATCACCATGAATCTCCCTGAGTTCGTGGTGTTGCTGGGTGGAATACCTGTGTGGCGTGGGCCAGTTGTGGCTGGACGCCTAGCCAAGCTGGAGTTCAGCATACAGGCAAAGGAGGATTTTTCGGCCTCCATTGGGGCGCGGGTTGAAGCGGCCGAGATGCCTACGAACTATTACATCTTGCCCGTACGCACAATATCTGTTGGTACCCTTCAGGTCCGAGTCGCTAATCTCACGGACTTCGTCAGAGTTCAGACCAACGCTGGGCCTCCACATATCACCCAGACAGCAGCCGGAGGCGGCGGGTACAGTCCGCTCTCGGCAGGTGGCTACATTACAGTGAGAGGCACATTCGTTTACCAAGTGGACCTTACAGGGTATTGCCCAGGCAAGATCACGCCTCCATATGGGTCTGGAAACTATTGCCCAATGAGACGAGTGGAGGTCGTCCTTTATGACGGCGAGACTTGGCCTCTCTCGCCAAGAGAGATCAGCAGAACAACGACCGACGACAATGGTAACTACATTTTTGCAGGCGTATCCAACGATGATGGATGGTTAGGCGGTGGCCTCGACACCTACGTTGAGGTATTGTCCACCGATCTGAAGGCCGCATACGATCTATCAACCCACGTAGCTTTGACAAAGCCTTCGAGCGGAGCGGGGTATGCAGCTGACACACCTCAGGTCAACGATGTTCCTGACGGTTCGACTGTGGATTATGGCATAAGATATCCAACGCAGAATAACGAGGCATGGGAATCCATAGACGCAGTCCTACGTGAATATGATTGGGTCAGGAGCAATAGCGGAACGGGATGGACCCGAGGGCAGATCGATGTCTGGTGGCCATACGGCACATGGCCTCAGTTTGTGTATAGCGGCCCAACTAACCAGATATGGCTAAACGATAGAAGCGCCAACTATGTTTGGAATCACTATACGCTCTATCACGAATATGGTCACGCGGTAATGTTCACGGCATACGGAAACAGCCTACCCAACGGCGCAGGCCCACCTCCATCAGATCCATGCTACCCGGGTCATTGCATCTTCTCAGAAACATCAGGACAGTATGCAATAGTGGAGGGATTTGCTGAATTCATGGAAGCGGCAGTTGACAACACTCCAGAATCGGTCCAAGGTTACTATAATGGCCACGGCGGGAACCTTGAGGTGAATGATTGGTACAACTGTGTTGACATTGGGGATACAGACGGGAACGCTGTGGAGGGATCAGTCGCATCCGTCTTCTGGGACATATTCGACCCCGCCAATGATGACTCACTATCACTTGGCTTTGGTCCGGTCTGGAGCGTACTTGTCAACAGTCATCCTCAGCAGTTGTACCCAGATTTCTGGAACGCATGGTTCCAACGATACGACTACAGTACCGAGATGACGCAGACCTTTGTTAACTATGGCGTACTCGCATCTACCACAATAACAGTCACTAGGACCTTGACGCAGAGTTCGACTTCATACTCATACCGGACCACGACAACGACATCCACGAGCTACACTAGCACGACCACGTCCACGAGTACGATTCCGACGGTCACAACTGTTGTCTTGGTTCCGTTGACGATTACCTCCACCGAGCAAAGCACCCAGTTTCTAACCCCAGTTGTTACCACAACGACGACTAGCTACACTAGCACGACTACTTCGACGAGTACGATCCCCACAACCATTGCTTTGGTTCCGTTGACCGTGACCTCAATTGTCCAGAGCATCCAATACCTGACATCAATTCTTAGCACGACGGTTACGAACTACATTAGCACGGAGACTTCAACGAGTACGGTCGTGGTTCCCACAACGGTTGTTTTGGTTCCGTTGACCGCGACCTCGACAGAACAAAGTACACAGTATCTAACTTCGACTGCCACCACGACTGTCACCAGTTACACTGACACGCAAACGGTGACGAGCACGATCCCGGCTGTCACAACCGTTGTTCTGCTTCCGTCAACTGTGACCTCAACGATTCAAGCTACGCAATACCTAACCTCAGTGCTCACCACGATAGTGACCAACTACACTAGCACGACGACCTCTACAAGTACGAGCGTGGTCTACACGACCGTAACCGTGAGCCAAGGAGCGGCAGGTGGTGCTGGATCGATTCCGTTGACCTACTTCAGTTTCTTGTCTCTGCTTGCTATCACCGTTGGGCACAAGGTCGTCGCCAGTAGACCCAAGAAGACCTCGAAAGTACGGTCTGCCATTCTGCCCCCCAAGTTAACAGCCAGATTTACCCCCCACAGAAGTTAACAGAACCGGAAGAACCGTCTCAGCTCTCATAATTTGGAACTGCATAGGCTGGCAAAGCCTCATCCTCTACGCCTTCACGCTCTTCACTGGCCTGAGGGGCCTTCACCAGAACAAGCAAGCTTCTCTGCATCATGATAGGATTCGAGGGCACCCTGCTTCTAAACATTCTGAGAATAGTGATGGTTGTTGTTCTCGGCGTGTTCTTCGGGCAAGTAGCCGCCATCGTCTTCCACGACTACGCAGGCACAATCATGGTACTTGTCTGGCTGCTGCTCTTCTGGACCATAGCGAACCGGTACCTGCTCGCACCTTGCGATGAGCAAGATGATTCGGTTGACTCCACCTTAGCCCCATCAGCAGAAAGCGGCCAGCCCTCAGCTACTGACGCATCCACTCCTCTTCCTGCCACGGATTCAGATTCTCGGCCCGACTCCTGAACTTGATCAGCGTCGCTACGACAGACTGGTCTCGATGTTCAAAAGTCGGGCCGCTTAGGCCGTGTCTTGCCCGACATGAGTATCATATGTGTCCTCAGGTTGTGGTTTTGGGCCTCGTCATGACCCTCCCCACTCCTCTGTATACGAAGCCCACGCTTAGCACCTCTCCAGGCTCGAATGCCTGTACTGCATCAACAAATGCGGCCGGCATCCGAGCTACTTGGGCTAGTTCCTGAAGGCTGATTGATTTCAGCGTCGAGTGGTTTGCCATAACCAAGATGCAATCCGCATCTCGAGCGGCCTCGATTGGATCTCTCATTACTCTGAGTTCTCCAAACGTTTTCGCCACATCCTGAGGCTGAACGTAGGGATCATAGGCATGCACTGAGGCTTTGCGTTTCCTGAGCATGTTCACTATGGGTCTAGCTGCGGTGGCTCTAAGGTCATCAGTATCTCCCTTGTAGGCAAGCCCAAAGACCGCAATCCTCGAACCCGCAACTCGTCGCCCAAGTTGCTTGTAAGCAGAAAGAACGAGACCAACCGCGTGGTCTAGAATGTGCCTGTCAACCGTTGTACCCGCTGGGATGAGCTTCAACGTGACGCCCCTCTCCTTCGCAAGTCTTGTGAGAGCCCGAGGATCTTTGGTTAGACAGCTTCCTCCAATCGCTGCGCCTGGCAGCATGATTCTGGTCCGTGGTCCAGTGTTACATGCCTTGAGCACCTGAAGCATGTCCACGCCAAAAGCTTCGCATATGAGACCGAGTTCATTGGCAAGGGCGATGTTCACGTGGCGATAGACATTATCAAAGAGCTTTGCCATCTCGGCAACCTCTACGCTCTCGGGTATGACGGTTTCGCCGCCGACGAAGTGAAAGATGGCTCGCCCGGCGCTAACGCTCTTCTCATCGAATCCGGCAACTATGTGCGGAACACTGATGATTTCAGTCATTGCACGCGCTCCAGCGAGTCTCTCAGGGCAGTATAGGAGGCCAAAATCGACTCCCATTTTCATCCTGGTTCGTTCTTCAAGAATACGCCTGACGAGCGTTCCAGTGGTCCCCGGAGGCACAGTGCTCCGCACTATGACGACGGTGCCTTCCTGCAGGTTATCTGCTATGATGCCGCATGACTCTTTCACCTGCGTTAGGCTTGGTTTGCCAGTTCTATCCGCCGGAGTTCCCACGCATATCACGATCACGGAGGCATGTGATACTGCCCGAGCCAAATCGCCGGAGACTTCCAGCCTAGTCCCTATGATCGACTTGAAAGCTTGCTCGAGACCAGGCTCGTACATCGTCGGGACGCCGGCACGCAGAGCATCTATTTTCGTACGGTCCACATCGACCCCGATGACGTGAGCGCCACTATTTGCCAATACAACTGCGAGTGGGAGACCAATATGGCCGAGTCCCACGACGCTGACAATGATCTTGCCACTACGCAGACCGTCTTCGATTTCGCGAGGCTCTAGCTGAAGGAGGCTTGTCAACAGGCGACACAAAACAGAGTAGCATAGGGATGCTTTAACTGACTTTCGGACTATCCGAGATTGAGCTGTGGAAGGCTAATCGGTCTTTTTCCTGTCTGGGCTTGTTGGCGAATCAGGGTAGGATTGCCTCCCTGATGCTTCTCAGCGCTAGCCAGCGGCCCAAAGAAGAGAACTCCACCTCAGAACCCTCAGCTACAACATCGGGGTAGCCAACCTCACAACGATCAGAGAAGAAAACAGATAACTTTCCACAGCCGTTGACGATCATTCCATGAGCTTTTCAGCTTCAGGGGTTGATGAGCTCGTCTCTGATCTTCGACTTAGATGCTCTGGTCAAAACCGATTCGAGTATGTCGACGTGCCGCTCCCATGAAAAAGTGTGAACAATGAATTCTCGTCCAGCTTTACCCATCTTACGGTTCAGCTCTTGATCTCTCAGGAGAAGTACAAGCTTGTCCACGAAGTCATCTAACGAGTACGGATGAGCCTTGAGTCCCGTCTTTCCGTCGTGTACGCTTTCGCATGGTCCAGCGTAATCCCATACGACCGGCGGCGTCCCACATGCCATTGCCTCTATGGGGCCTAGGCCAAAATCCTCCTCAGGGGAAGGGTAGGCATACACGTCAGCGTTCTGATACAATCGCACTAGTTCTTCTTCACGGATGAGGTTGGTGAAGACCACATTCTTGCGGACACCATGGGACTCTGCGAGCTTGATCAGTTTCGACGTGTAGCTTGTGAAATCACCTGTCAGAACGAGCGTCACTTTGCAGCGTCGCAGAAGGAGCGACATCATCTGAATCAGGTATTCCATCCCTTTCTGGGGATAATGCCTGTTGGTGGTTAGGATGAAGGGTTTCTTGATCTCGAAATCTCGTATTCGAACATTCGACTTGTTCCTGACGGGTGAGAATCTGTGAACATCCACGCCTGGATAACAGACCAGGGGCTCCAAACCGTAAATCTCTCTTACCCTCACTTCGATCCATTGACTGTTCACGAGAACCTTCCTTGCTCTCGTGACCGAGATCCGATCAAAAGTAGAGACCAGAGGTTTGACCAGCTGCACAATCTTCTGGAGTAGTGCAAAGTCCTTCTTGGTCAGCCATCCTGTTCGAAGATCAATTGGCCTAGGATAGAGGAACCTTGCCGGCTGGTGGAGGTAGGTGACATAATTCTTTGCAAGTGATTTCGCAACCACGTATGCCATCCAGGTCGCCGGTTGCCCGTGGCTTAGAATTACGTCGAAATCTTCGAACTGTTTCGTGAACAGCGGAATCAGTGCAGATGAGAGGCCCAAGCTCATGAAGTCCCTAAGAGGTATGGGCACTCTCACCTTCGGCAAGAATCCTCGAGGGTGAATCTGGTCAATTAGGCCTGGATGAGACAGGTCCGGCCTGATCGCAGGTGCAAAGCATTCAACGTGATGCCCCCTCTTTTCCAATTGAAGTGCTTCATTGATTGGATGGCGTTCTCCGCCGCCTGAGTACATGAAACCGAAGTGGAAGATGGCGATCTTCATTGTGGCATCTCATTCTTGTAGTAGGCGAGGGAGGAAACCCCGAGTCCTATAGCGTGCGAGATAGCGAAAGGGCGTAGTTAATCTTTTTCAATCTCGGGGCTGTGGAAAGTTATCTGTTTTCTTCTCTGATCGTTGTGAGGTTGGCTACCCCGATGTTGTAGCTGAGGGTTCTGAGGTGGAGTTCTCTTCTTTGGGCCGCTGGCTAGCGCTGAGAAGCATCAGGGAGGCAATCCTACCCTGATTCGCCAACAAGCCCAGACAGGAAAAAGACCGATTAGCCTTCCACAGCCATCGTCAACAGAAAGGATAAGAGTAGCCCCGGGCCAAAACCCGAAGAACCAACTTGAAGTTCTGCAGGCAATGCCATCGACTGCTTGATGATTCTGCCCGATTCTGTGACAAATGCGGGTCGGTCCAGCAGCCGTATCAGTACTCACAACCTGTCCAGCCTGCTCCAACACAAGTATCGCTCCAACCACCTCCGACGCAAGTACCACCCGAACCAGCTCCAACACAGGTACCGTCCCAACCACCTGAGCCAGAGCCAGCAATCGTCTCGCCTCCAAGAGTCTCACGTCCAGGCCTCTTGGAACGGGTCCGGAGACTCGGGACGCGTGCGTCGCAGCCTTCAAAGTCATCGGAGCCAAGGCGTGTTCCTATTCAAGAGGTCATGCGCGGGCAGCCACCGAAACCCGGAACGTCGTCGATCGGGGTATCTTCGCCTCTCAAACCGGAAGTTGCTGAGAGTCAGGGTTTCCCCCGCGGTGTTCTTGTCCTGCTGTTCGCCTTGGCTTTTGCACTGCGACTGTTTTTCCTAGTTTTCGTCTCAGGATTCGAGTACGCTGGGTGGTACCAGGATTCGTTCCATCATTGGCAGATTGCTTATTACACATTACATATTGGATTGGCACAGAATCCGTCGAGGATGTGGGATCTCGGCGGAATGGAGTATTTTTGGGGGCTCTTTCCCACACTCATCGAGTCATTCCTGCTCTGGGTCTTCAACACCGCCTCGTTGCTTCCGTTCAGGGTCTTCAATATCATCATGGGTAGTGTGTCCACATGTCTGATCTACTTGGTCGGGAGGAAGTACTTTGGCGCGCGAGTGGGCCTCATCTCAGGGCTCCTGATAGCGACTTCTCCGATCTTTTTCGAGATAGACACGAGCGGGATGCTTGAGCCTACTGGGTTCTCATTGATGCTTGCTGCTTTGCTTCTGTACGAGAAGCGAACTTACTGGAGTGGCTTTCTCCTTGCCTTGGCGTCTCTCTGTCACGTGCTGTTCTGGTTCGTCGCGATAGCTTCGATAGGTTCCCATTTGATCTTCGGAAGATCGAGAGTCAGGTTTGTCCGGTCCTTACTAGGATGGTTCACGCCGATGGTTCCGTATTTTTGGTTCATGCAGACGAGAACCGGGGACTGGCTATACGCTCTGAGGTGGAACTTTTTTGGGAACGTTGCAGGGGGTTGGATAAGCGACATCAAACTCCCATTGGAGGCGCAGATAATCCCACGGGCTCTCGCGGTAGTTCCTCTTGTAGCGGCACTGACCGCACTGTTGCTTTTGCTCAAGAAGAAACCGAAGTCCTATCCGCTACACGTCCTTTTCTTGACTTTCATAGTGATCCAAGGAGCGATCTACGGATTATCGGCATATGTAGTCCCCTACATTGCCATGGGACAATTAGGCAGACTCATACTTGACCGTCTCTTCGCTCCTGACTACTACTACTTGGCACTGCTTGTCGGCATAGGCGTTGTCAGACTTCTGAAGAATAGTGCATTCATGTCGCCTCAAACTGGACGCCCTAGGCTGAAACTGGTCACTGTGGTTGTGCTGGTTCTCATACTGGCGAACTTCGCAACCTATCCCTATGTGATGGGCCAGTACTTCTTGCCGACTTATCATGTTCCCATTGTGTCTCAAACCATGCTCGCACAAGAGATTCTATCCGGTTACACGGGAGGCACTATTGTGACCGGTCTCCCCATCGTGACCTATCACCTAATCAACGCAGGCATACCATACAGGAATGTGCTTGGCTCCCTTTACGCGCCCTCCGGCGACCGCATCGAGGGGTACAGGTGGCTAATCAAAGAGAACGTTACTTGCATAATCTCTGACAAGAACATAGGACCGATAGTTCAAGACGGTCTGAAAGACGCCGTGATACTCCCGACCACGAGCCCTGGCGTCTTCTCTGTGAACCAAACGGCATTGCGGCTTATTGTGCCATAATGAGGAATCTGTCGCATGGAAGCGCAGAGAAACTAGCAGACTCACTGATTGTCACTTGGTCTGTGTCGAATGGTCATCTTTCTTACTGGTTCGTTCTTTACCGGCTATGGTAACAATACCGATCCCCAGGCCAAGTCGCACAAAACGGTCGTCAAACCGAAATATGTACGTGAGAAACTGCGCCATGAGCCTCACAGCGCGGGCTCGTCCCTGAGTCATAGGCTTGTGCAGTGATGCGCTGAAAAGCCGTGTTGACACATACCTACGGAAGAGATAGGCCGTGGGAAATCCCCAAGTCCACAACTTCTCAATTCTCAGGCCCTTGCTCCGCAAGATGTGCGCGAAATCGGCTGTGCGATATCTTCGAAGATGACCATCGGCTGCATCTTCCACCGTCCAATACTTGGGGTTGCATGGAGCCGTGAAAACCGCGGAACCGTCGTCTTTTAGCACTCTCGATATTTCACCTACGGCCTCACCGTCTCTCTCAAGGTGCTCCATGACTTCGCTGCAAATCACCAAGTCAAAGATCCGCTCTCTAATCGGTATCGCGGTCGCATCTGCGAGCAGGAACGACGCGGCTTTGAGTTTCTTGGATCCGGTTTTCAACGCAAGCTTCGAAATGTCAATGCCAGCACAGATATCGGCTTGTGAACCAAACCTCAAGATGAGCTCGCCTGTGCCGCAGCCCACATCAAGAACAGAAGCTACAGCTTCCGCATGATCGCGGAGAAACGTCCCGATGATTCGTGAACGAGTCATGTAGAAGGGGCTGAGGCTTTGGTAACGGTCGATTTGCCAGGCCTGATGAAGTTTGTCATAGCGGCACGTTTCCAAGTTCGCTCCCTAGCTACTCATCTCATCGTTTGGGTTAATGCTTGCCCCGACGATTGCACGTGGTTTGTCATCAAGACTCCTGCTTGATGCACTGCATTTCTCGATAGCTCTGCGTGAAGTGCAACGCCTTCTAAGACTGTTTCTGGCGCCGAACACTGAGTCTCTGGTGTCACGAGGCTTGGCTCGCAATGATCACGCTGGTTCTTGGCTTGGTTTCTGTCATAGCCTCATCTTACCTCGCCTCGCCACTAGAGATGGATGAGCCAAGCATTGGCCGAAGGTTTGATGAAGGACGAAGTTGTCAGCTAGGCCTGATGACTTTCGTTCCACCAGTATGATGCCTTGCAGAAAGCCATGCTCGACTGTGTCACAATCTGTAATGCCTTTCCAAAGTCGTGTCAGCCTTGAACCAGCCCAAAAACAGGAAGAAAGAGGAAGCGGAAATCTGGGATGAATGGATGCGAGGCCTTCGTCCCAAGCTAGCAACTCTTTGCACTGATGGTGAATATGAGAAGATATTACACTGGACGGGCGTCGACACCACAGAGGATGGCCTAGTCCTAGATGCGGGTAGCGGGATATCACCTTACGGGATTAGACTGGCAAAGGCGGGTCATGATGTCGTGGCCGTAGACATCTCAGGAGCTGAGCTGACAGAGGCTCGCAGAGAGGCGATGCGCCAGAATGTCGAAATGTATTTCGTGCGAGCAGACATAGAACACCTTCCTTTCAGATCGGAATCGGTGAGCACAGTTTTTTGTGGAATGGTGCTTCATCATCTATACTACGCCCTGAAGGGCACGTTCGCCGAATTTGCGAGGGTCCTTCGCAAGGGCGGCAAGATGGTTGCGTTCGAGCCTAGCTCACACGATCTGCTGGAGTACCTTTTCTACCATCCTCGCAATCCACTTCACTTGAAGACTCCTAACGAAAGACCCCTGTGCCCAAGTGAACTGAGAAGGACGCTGGCCGCAGCAGGGTTCTCCTCATCCAAAATCGAGCCGAGGGTATTCTACTCCGAAACCTTCTTTCCCCATCTTCCAATACTATTCAGAATATGTGTGGCTGCCTACCGTCCGATTGCTTTCGTACTGGGAAAGATGGATCCCGGAGGGGCTTGGGACGGCAACTACATTGCCATATGCTCAGTGAAGTAGATCGACGGATGAGGTTCGGTCCTGATCGTACTCAATCAGTAGTATTTTAAGAGGAGAGTCCTCGAGGTAGCAAGAGAGAGTTGAGCGACATTGGCTGTGCTCAAGAATCTCAGACTTGCGATCGACCTTGGACTGATCGCTGTCCTGGTCTTCTTTGTTGGAAAATTGGCGAATGCTTGGTCACCTTTCGATGTGCCACCCGGGGCCGACGCTCTCAACCAGCTTCAAAAGGCCAAGTATATTCTGACCTTTTGGCCTAATTCGCTATGGAGCTACCAATGGAGCGGTGGAATGCCCCTCCTGAGGTGGTATCCCTTAGCATTTCACTACTCTGTCGCGGCGATTGTGTATCTGTCTAGGTCGAGCATAGAGCTCGCGACAGTTTGTTTCCTGTACATACTCTATTTCATCGCAGCTGCTGGTATCTACGCCTTCGTGTCAAAGCTGACGGGCAGCCAAGGCGCAGGTTTGACCACATCTGTTCTTGCGACAATCTCCCCAAGCATCTGGGATCCGTTGCTTCTAGGCGGAGTCTACGGTCGAGTCGGTGCACTTGCACTACTTCCACTCGCAATGTGGCTTGCAGTCGAACTGACAGGTTCCAAGCCAGGCGAAAGGCGGGTTTGGGCTGCTTACTCCGCTCTTGTCTTGGTTCTTGCTCTCTCGATCTGGTTCAATCCGTATCTCGGCATTCCAACTGTGGCCGTAGCGTTGCTGCTAGTTGTCTTCTTACAAGGCAGCGGAAGGAGAGGAATCGGGCTCGGTCTAAAGCTCGCGATTTCAGTTCTCCTTCTCTCCTCTTTCTACCTCATTCCATTCTTCCTTCGGATGCCGCCGAACTTATCCGCGGAGCGGATGGGTGAGGGGTCGCTCAGAAATTTCTTCGTCTTCTCGCGCTTTCCGGCCCCAGAAGCATCTTACCTTGCGCTCTCCCCCGTCGTGGTGATTTTTCTCGTTGTTATGCTAGTTCTGTCACGATTCGTGAAGACAGAGGCAAGGAAGGGGCAGGAAAGGAAAGCCACCAAGTTCCTTGCGGTTGTCACGGGTCTTATCTTTCTCCTCATGGTTGCTGCTCTATTCAATTCGTCCGTTGTCAATTTCAATGATCTGGCCATGCCGATTCTTGGGTTCGTACTGGCAGCCCTTGCCGGAATGATATCTTTTCGAGTTCTTACAGTGGTCCCAAGATACTCCCGATACATCACGGCATTTCTGATGCTAGGCTTGGTCGGTTCCATGTTGGTAGTTTCCTCCATTGATCCGATAGCAAAGATTTCGTCCACCGAGGTCCTGTCCGACCCATCCGTTCGAGTCTTGGAACAGCTCCGGCTAGACAATGGCCAAACCTTGTACAGAATTGGAATACACGGCTCTGATTGGTGGGTGGGGCAGTGGTGGAACTATAGATCGAATGTACCCCAGACTCGCGATTACTTCTTCCAGGGAATCGTACATCCTGATTGGAATGCGTGGCTCCACGCGGCTGTCTGGGAGTGGCAAGACAACTATCCCGAGACGAATTTCCTTTTGGACTGGTGGGGAGTCAGGTGGATCCTAGTCAGGACGACCGATCCTAGCAAGTTCCTCTCGAAACCTGAATTCTACAAATCAGTTGCGAACGTGAGTGCCCTTGGCACAACCCTGTACGAGTTCGAGTACAACGCGGCGCCCCCGATCTTGTATGCGACCGATTGCCCTTCCGCTCTCGTAATCAGCAGAGATCAGTTCCGGAATGTGTTGAACGGTCTCGCCTACGCTGGCTTTGGTGATTCAGCAGTAGTTCCGGTCCTTGGAAGCGAGTACGTGGACGATTATTCCATCGAGGATCTGCGTCGCTTTGATGTTGTCATACTCTACGGGTACGACTACCATGATCGAGCGGCTGCTTGGGAGCTACTAAGGCAGTACGTAGAGCTGGGCGGCGGGCTGATCATTGACACGGGCTACTCTCCAGACTCTGACTCCTCGTTGATCCCGCCTCCGTCCCCAGTCGAGAAAACTACATGGGCCCATGTTGGGCCTCAATGGGATTTCAGGTCGGTCAAGAGTCCTGTAACTGAAGACATAGACTTTGAAAGCTTCGCGCCGGCCGTGAGTGGGGGGGCACAATGGGGAGTTTCCTCTTCAGAGGATGCCAGTGTACGTGACTGGGCAAGACCCGTGTTGTGGAGTGGAGGCAAGCCACTCGTCGCTGTTGGACAACTCGGGAAGGGTAGAGTCTTCTGGTCGGGAATCAATCTCCCGTGGCACATTTCAACGTACAAGAACCCCGTTGAGGCCAAGTTCCTAGCCAAGGCTGTTGCATGGGCCTCAGGGCGGCCATACCCCGTGCCCAAGAATACGAATTATGAAGCTCGCAGGGATAACCCTGAGAAAGCAACGGTCACACTCAGTGCGAACGCCGGGGGAGTGCTCTTCAAGGAATCCTACTATCCTGACTGGAAGGCCAGTATAGAAACCGCTGACGGCCACCGACAGGAGGCGCAAATCCTTCAAGCGGGGACGGGCTTCATGTATGTGAGTCTTCCCAAAGAAACGAAGTACCCGGCGAAGGTCATATTCGAATTTGACAAGACTATAGACTATCTTGGCCTGTCCGCTAGCGCTGTGACACTTGTGTTCTTGGTGGCATATGCCGTGGTTGGTCCACGTGCGTCACCATTCTCGCGTTTGACCGCTGCTCTCAGGAGAAGAATGGAGGAGTGGGAGCTGTGGACCGAAGAGGAATAGAGATGAGTCTGATGGCTGCAAGTCAGCCGCTCGCAGCTTAGCCGATGCAGAAAGCATGCATTCCGGCGATACGAGTCCTGTTTGGCAGTGGTAGACGAAGTACGCGAATCCCAGGTCCGGTGCTTGCATTGCGGTGTCTGGGGAATGTTCTTAAGCATCAGCGCGTTCTGCCGGCGACGAGACCCAGTGTGGGCTTCGTCTAAGAGACATTTCGCTTACTGTTTGTGGTCAATGCAAGTTGGGATGCCATGCTTGAGGCCAAACGGAGAAGGGCGCCTACATGAGTAGCATGTTATTTGATGCTGTTCTCAGCAACCTTCGTGATGTTCCGTTCAACCTCGAATTTGCTGTGACAAACAGGTGTAACCTCAGGTGCATTCAGTGTGATGTTTGGAGATACAGCGAAGGGAATACCGCGAAACCTCAGGCGGAGCTTACAACAGAGGAAGTGCACAAGATCTTTTCCTCGTATCAGGGATTGAGCCTCGTAGGGATTACCGGAGGTGAGCCATACCTGAGGACGGACCTTGCTGAAATAGTGAACATTATCATCGAGACCCAGGAGAAACTCAAGTCACTGTCGATTACGTCTAACGGCCAGTTTCCAGAAACAACTGCGAGAACAGTGAGGGGAATACTGGCAGAACTGGCTCGCGTTGACAGTGGTGTGAGCTTCACACAGTTCATCAGCATAGATGGACCAAAGGGGTTGCATGACCGCCTTCGGGGCGTTGCGGGAGCTCATGACAGGGCCGAAGAAACGATTCGGCTACTCTGCAACATTCGGGACAGCAACTCATCGCTGCACGTCGGGATCGTCACGGATTGCTCTCCCTTCAACATAGATCAATTCCACGAAGTTGTCAGTCATGTCTCGGAGCTCAAGGAAGAGTACGCCCTAGAACCGAGCTTCTGCATTTGGTTTCAGGGACAGCTCTACAGGAACCTCAACCCACGTCATGATGTGGACGTAATGCAATTCAGAAGTAGAGTGAACGATGTGATTCCTGAAATGAGATCCATCGTTTCGGGCGGCTCGCTTGTTGCGACAGGCAGAACCATGTTCTTTGACTTGCTGGGTCTCTGGCTGCAGAATCCTGCCAATCAGATAGTGCCCTGTGGGGGCGCCAAGATAAGGTATTTTCTCGGTGCCACCGGCGATGTCTATCCTTGCACTATCTTCGATCATAATGTAGGCAATCTTCGCGACCATGACCTGGACCTGCGTATCCTGATTCGATCAAGTTCTAGGAGGGAGACACGAGATCTAGTCAAGGCAGAGAAATGCCCCATCTGCTGCAACACATGTGAAACAATACCTGCCATGATGGCTAGCCCGGCTCATACGGCCGGACAGTGGTTGAGATCCAAACTGTGGAGATCTTGAGGAATTTTCAATCGGAAGGAAGCTCGATTTGAAATGCTGCATGATTACGCCGTTTCCGCCCGAGAAGTGTGGAATCGCGACGTATGCTTCCAAGCTCGTGGCGAGGCTTGCCAACCAAGCCGAGGTCGTTGTTATCGCCAGCAAGAACGGCGAGGATCAATCTACTGTCGGCTCCAGCGTTAGGGTTATTCGAACGTGGAACAAGTCCAGTGCGTTGTATGTGTTTCAGGTGATGAAGCAGGTTACAGAGGAATCCCCTGACATCATTCACATTCAGCACGAGTATCTTGCGTATGGTCCACGGAAATACAGTGTTCTCTTTCCGGTGCTCCTCCTCCTTCTTCGGTTGCTGCGCAGAACCGTAGTAGTGACGATGCACAGTGTTGTCAGGATAAACAACCTAACCGGCGATTTCTTCTTTGATCACCAAGCAGGGCGCAGGTTCGCGGCTGTGAAGAGGGCTCTTATGGTGCTCTTCACGAGAACAACTGTCAGCCTTTCGGATGCAGTTATCGTTCACAATGAATACATGAGGAATGCGTTGATCAAGGACTACCGGATCGAAGGAAAAAACGTAGTCGTGATTCCTCACGGATTTGACGTTGACCTGATCCAGGTTGACAGTCTTGAAGCAAAGAAAGAACTGCGCCTGAGCGGAAAGCGGGTCTTGCTCTTCTCTGGTTTCGTCATTCCAGGCAAAGGTGTGGAGGTTCTCATCAAATCATTCTCTGAACTCTGTCGAAAGCTCACAAACGTGACACTCGTTATTGCTGGTGGGTATCATCCTCGCCTTTTCAGGGAGTTACCCAGCTACATAGGAGCGATTGAGAGACTGATACGCGATCTGAGACTCGATGACAACGTGATTTTCGAGAATGGTTTCATCAGCAATCAGCGATTACAGATCTATGTCTCAGCAGCGGATGTAGTCGTTTTTCCCTATACCGATGACAGCATATTGGGCGCCAGTGGGGCATTAGCAACATGCGCTAGCACTAGTAAGGTGCTGATTGCGACTCGCATTCCGAGATTCACTAGCGATCTGAAGAACGGGGTCAATGCGATAATAGTTGAACCAAACAATATCCGCCAACTTTCTGATGCCATGGGCATAGCATTAGGAGACCCCAAGCTCAGGGAGAACCTTGAGCGAGGTCTTCGCGCATATGCCATGGAAAGGAATTGGGACAGAATCTCGATTTTGACTTACGAGGTGTACTTGACAAGAAGCGGGCTCAGAAATCGATCGTGTGGCAAAGTGGATCACATAATCGGCATTACGAACTAGGATTCCCAAGGTTTGAAATCCTGGTCTGGCCTAGACGAGCGCACCAGTCGTGCTGCACTTCACATGGGCGTGAATCTTGCATGAAGCTCTTCCGCCCTGCCTTACGTGCTGGATTGCAGGGATCAGACACGCGCTGCTCGTCTAGGCCTCAAGATTTCTTTCCCGCGGTCTCACTTGTGGTGGTTTCTTTCGCCTCCCATGCTTCTAGGCATCTCTTCTGTCACGCTCGTCAGCTACGTGATAGCGCATTACTTTGCTCAGGGTGCAAGATATTTCGTTTCGTGGATTTTGTGTGTGCACGCCAAGAGACCCGACGATGACCCATTTTTGGTGCGCGACGACGAGAAAGCGTCTCCTTCCGCAACTAGGGATCTAAGAGAAAGACTCTATCATGTTTCAGAGAGTCCCTTGGTTTCACTCGAGTGTGATTTCAGAGAAGGTGGCGTGGTCGCACTGACTATGTCGAGAAGGTTAGCTTAGAATCACTTGAGTGCGGAGGCGAAGACCTAGATTTACAGTTGTACCAGTCTGAACCCGGAGTAGTTATGCCGTTTTGTCTCGCTTGGATCGTTAGGTAGTACTCAGCCTCGTAGGTGGCTGTCACCGTGGCCGGCTGGTCTGGAACGGTGTACGTGTGCATTTGTGTTCCGCCGTCATGCCATATTGCCAAACTTGTTGTGTTCCGGCGCCGCCTGTCGGGGATGCAGCTGGGATCATGTGCTGTATGTTCTTGGGACCCAACCGAAGGTTTGCCGTTCGTTCAGGACGGTTCCGTCTACAGAGACTGACATTGGAACGCTGGAGCTTACGGTGACCGTTGCAGTTCAGGTCGAGGTCGTTGGGATGCTCGTGGTCGTTGCGGGGGAGCTAGCTGCGGAACGCATAATCATAGGTGGACAGACGTGGATCGCCTGTTCAGCCAAGCCCATCGCTCCGCCATAGTCACGTCTCGGACTATTCGTGTTCGCCCATCCGATGACCGTCTGCCATAACTGTTGGGCGTCTGCGTCGGCGGGGCGTTGTTCGAGAAAGTACATGTTCCAGTCCAAGCATTCAGGGTCAAACCGTGGATCTTGAGGATTGTTCCATGTCCAGCTTTGAACAGCTGTTTGCCTCACTCCTGCAATATAGTTGGGAGTGAAGCTTGTTCACATGACTGGCATCCAGCTTGCCCAGATTGTGTTGGCCCAGTTCCACTGCGTTTCAGGCCGGTCTGCGTGATCGTAGACCACACCTAATTGGCGCGATCGGTGCTTGAACGAAGAGCTTCAAGTTCTTCTCTCACCTCCGAGAAGTAATCCTCGACCTGCTTCGCCATTAGACGACCTTTAGTTGGATGTTGCCGAAGCTGTGGCCGATTGTACCGTCCGACCTGACGACATTGATAACCACGCTGAATAGGTACAGTCCTGTCTTGGTCCCTGACGCGACATCTATCACCAGGTCATATGTGATGTCGGTCATCTGGCCCTTGTCGATTCTATAGTCAACCAGCACGAGTTTCCAGGTCGCCTTATCCGGCAGAGAATTGACGTTGATCTGGAACCCGTTTGGAGCTGTGAAGCCATCGTAGGCTTTCAGTCTCAAGGTGTAAGTGATTTCCTTGTCGGGGTGGACTTCTGGGACGGGCGGTGAGACGACACCCATTTCGAAGTCTGTGACGGTCAGGATGAGCTTTGTTGAGCGTATGATCTGTATCGCCCCCCCTAGAGGTGGAATGTACACGGCGTCAACTTCGACTTCTGCTCGGGAAGACAGTTGAGCGTTGTCAGCGGTTGTGATTCGGAGCTGTGCCTTCTCAGGTGGCACAACTTGGCTGTTCACGGGTGCGATCAGTACTCCCAGCGGGACTGGGCCGACAACCTTGATCGTGACAGCCCTAGCGAACGAATTGATGGGATCGATGTCGATCGAGACTGTCTGGGCGATTCTTCGAGTGACAACGACTTCATCAGTTCTGTCGCGGGTCCACTTGAAGTCTCCTACGGAGAGGGTGTAGACGTCGCTGCGAGCAGTGTTCCCGTTTGTGTCGAAGGCTGTGATGTAGTAGTTGATGAAGAGTCCTGAGATTTCAGATCCGGGCAACGTGTATGAGTAGGTATCTTTGCCGGCAGCTCTGAGGAGCATTGGGAACTGCCTCAAGTCTCCGACCATGTACCCCTTTCCCGTCGGATCTTGTTCGATGATTCTGTATGATAGCGTGACGTTGCTAAGGTTGCTGCCAGTGACGTTTGCGTCGAACGTTATCGGATGTGCGATCGTGAATGGTGGCTGTGGCGAATTGTGCTTTACAGCGAGGTTCCCACAAGAGGTTCCTCCGCCGTCACCTCGGTAGTATATGAGTGCTACCATGCCTGCAGTCACTGCCAAGGTGATGAATAGTACCACTAGCAGTATTGTGCGGATCGATATCGCCGGCGGCGCTGCGGCCGGTGGAGCTTGTGGATAGTATGCCCGGCTGACCGGGGGAGGAGTAGGAGCAGGCAGCGTCACTTCGGCGGGCTGCACGACTTCAGTCCTGACGTTCTGTGGAGGAATCAGCACGGACCCTTTTGTCTTGGCGTCGGCTCTGAAGAAGCCTGATTTTCCAGTCTGCGTGTCAATCACCATTGCAGTCACCATGGGAGAGAACTGTTGGAGTTTGAGTTGGGTCTCCACATCCGTTTCGGACATGAAGACGCCTCCGCGAACATGAGAATGATACCAACCTACGATAGTACCTCCTATTCTCTTATTGATTATGTCATCTGCGATTCTCGTGATCGAATCTCCGGTGAGAGTCGCATGAGTAGAGTCCGACTCAGCGGCGCCCGTAGCAGCGCCTTCGATGACAATCGCGCCGCCGGATTGTCCGCCAAGCAGCACTCCAACGACCTGCTCGTCTGGATGCTCCCTCGCCTCCTTGATCACTTTTTCCATGATTTGGCCGGAGATTGCCACGTAGGACGCGGAAGACACACCATGTGGTAGCACATGTGGTAGGTTAAAGAAAAACTTGGGGGGTAATCTGGGTGTTATCGCCCTACCATGCCCATGATGCCGCCGACGATTCTCAGTACAAAGCTCGCGAAGCCGCCTCGGATTATCAGGCTGAACGCAGCCAGCGGGAAGATGACGATGCTGCCGATTGTGCGGTATCCGAGTATCATCAAGATGGAGCCGACGATGATGATTAGGCCTATGACCGCTCCGAGAACGAACGTGATGTTCCCAGTCGCTGTTGAACCTAGTTCATCCCGCCTACGGGTGAAAGCTTGGACGGCACGCTTCAGCCGGTGCAGGCAAAGCTTGACAAAGCAATGGCTGAGCTTGGATTCGAGATGCCATCCAAATGGAGTTGGGGTGCCGTCAACTGGCAAGACGCGCCTTTCGGTAGCCCTTTCACAGAAATTCGGCCATCGCTATCAAAACCGTATTATCGAGCTAAGTGTCATGTTAAAGGTTGCGTGTTCGCTTGCCCTCAGTGTTGCACTCGAGGGCGCTACGGCGAACTTGAAATCTGGAATCGAAAGTGTCCACGAGATGGACCTCTTGATGGTTCCGCTCTTACCTGTTACCGTCAGGTAGTACTCGCCGGCAGGAGCAGAGTTTCGTATTCCAAAAATCAGTTTGGCCATTCTTACGTCTGACGGAATAGGTATGACATGAGAGGGTTCAAAGGTTGCTGTGATCTGCTGGGTGGTCAGACCTGACATCGAAAGGTCAATTGGTTGGTCGAATCCGTTCACCGATCGGACTTGGATATCCATTAAGTAGGTTTGATTGGGATAGAGGACGGATGGAAACCAGGTGCCAAATTGAAAGTCGGCAATCATGATCGTGTAGACTTGGGTGCAGAGGTTCGTATTCGATCCATCTTTGGCGCAAACTTGATAGTCAATGAAATACAGATTTTCAATTGAAAGTTCGGCCTTGGGGATCTCAGCCACATATGTCTTCTCTCCTCGCACGGTAAGCAGCATTTGCACTACTTTCCAGTCGTTGCTAGTTGCAAGCCTGTAACGTAAGGTCGCATCGGGGTTGCCTGTGCCTCCTTCGACAACGGCCTGGATCTCGACCAGCGATCCTGCAATCGTCTGCTCAACTGGCGTGTGCTGAATCGAAAGACCGGTCGTTGCTGTCGTGTGTTGAACAAACAGCGGAGCGACGAAGATAGACTTGCGCTGTCATCTGTGACCCGCGACTTAGGTCATCGTACCACCGCTTGACTCGGAGGTCCTTGAGCAGTCTCTTGTGCCCCATCCCGTGAGGCCTCGGACCTCCTCTTTGCCTGCTATAAAAGCCGTGGAAGGCCCGGTTTTCAGGACTCGCCCAAGAAGTGTGGCGGGTCCGGAGGGAATTGAACCCTCGACCTTCGGGTATCCCTCAGCGGTTAAGAGCTTCAGCCTTGCTCCTGCGAGACCGCTGCTCTACCTTTCGAGGGCGAATCAAACGCCTGACTGAGCTACGGACCCCGAGCCTTCGGAGATAACTGGGAAGTCTACTTAAGTTTTCGTTGAACGAAAGAACATCGAGAAATAGATCTTCGCCGGACTCGCTCAACCCAGCGAGAATCGTCTGGTTTTTGTCGGAAAATCGCTGTCCAGACGACCTTGATGCTTCAAGTCTTATCAGGTACTTTGCCCCCTATACATGGGCGGATAGTCTATGTCGGTTCGAATCGCACATGCTATTGTGAGTGATTGTCTGAGAATTCGGCCGGACGATGTCGTGACGGTGAACACTTGGCCGCACACGATCGAGCTGTCAGACGCGATACTTGAAGAATGTTACAGAATCGGTGCTGATGCCTTGGCCATCCTTGATACAGACCGATCGTACTACTCACAGATGGAATCGTTATCGGAAGAGAACCTCAGGGTGACTTCAAAGCACTGCTTAGGTTTGGCTGAGTATACGACGGTGAACATCTTCATCGGGGGACCAGCGAACCCGCTTCGCATGCGAAAGATTCCGTCCGGAAAATTCTCGGCCCTCTTCGAGGGTGAGAAGGGACACGAGGACAAGAGCCGGGAGAAGAAGATACGAGCAGCATACCTAGCCCATGGCATGGTGACCCCAGAGAGAGCTCGAACATATGGATTCAACTTCCAGCGATGGAAGCGAATGATGGATTCCGCGATCTCTGTCCGCTACGATGACATGAGCATCCTGGGCAGACGCGTGACGTCGAATCTTGAGCGAGCAAGAGAAGTGCGAATCCGATCGAGGATAGGCACAGACCTCAGACTTTCCATACTCGGGAGACCGGTCCAGATCAATGACGGGATCATAGATGATGACGATATCAGACGAGGGGCACTATTCACATCGCTCCCGGCGGGATCCGTGACAGTCTCTGTCGTTGAGGATAGTGCATCCGGAAAGGTGACCTTCGACCTGCCCATACCGCAAGTTGGCAAGCTTGTTCACCGACTCCAGTGGATATTCGAGGGCGGGCGTGTCACATCCTTCAACGCCGAGAAGAACTTGGACGCGATCAAGCCGATATTCGACAAGGCACATGGAGACAAGGACAAGATAGCAAGCGTCACGATCGGACTCAACCCCAGAGTGAAGACCGGGTTCATCATCGACAATCTGGCGAAGGGCACTGTCAGCATTGGTATAGGATCAAACCTAGACATCGGCGGGAAGAACGATAGTGACTACGGCTTCCAAGGAACTCTGAGTCAGGCAACCGTCGAACTCGACGGAAGGACAGTAGTCGAGAACGGCAGGATAGTAGTCTAGGCCCTCACTCAGCTCAGTGATCACGAATATTACCATCCCACACGTAGCTCTCCCACGAGAGCAACATGGGACAGCTATCACTGATTGGGATGGGACTGCACGACGAAAACGGCCTAACCCTGCGAGGCCTGAATGCAGCTAGGAGCTCAGACGCCGTCTTTGCAGAGTTCTACACAAACATAATGCCAGGGCTTTCAATGGACCGACTACAGCACCTAGTCGGGAAAGAGGTCAGGATCATCTCTAGGAAGGAACTGGAAGAAGACTCGGAGCGCACAATACTTTCTGAAGCTAAGGGAAAACGCGTTGCCCTCCTGACCCCAGGAGATCCGATGTCAGCAACCACGCATGTCGGACTTCTTCTCTCAGCCAAGAAGCTTGGAATCCCAACAGTTCTGATCCATTCGGCTTCCATCGTTACAGCGGCTGCAGGGGTGACCGGACTGGAACTCTACAAATTCGGCAGAACTATCACAATCCCCTCGCCAAGAACAACGCCGCTTCCTGAGTCGGTCTACGATTTCATCAAAGACAACAAGAGAATCGGTCTACATACGCTTGCTCTCTTGGACATCAGCGAAGAAGAACTCACGATTTCGGAGGCAATTCGAATCCTCTTCAAGATAGAGAGTGTCAAGAAAGCCGGCATCATAACGGATGAGACACTCATGGTTGCGGTTGCGCGCATAGAAGGCCCAGACTATATCGTGAAAGCAGACAAAGCAGGGAATCTTGTGAAACATGATTTTGGTGGCCCTCCATGGTCGATCATTCTTCCTGGCAGACTGCACTTTATGGAAGCTGAAGCGCTCCAATTGCTTGCTGGAGCCCCGCGGGAGCTCTTGGAGGCTCAGTCATGAGCGAAGATCCCGGAGAACGAACACGCCAATATTTGACTGTCATAGAGGAAGCCCTCAGGGCTACCGAGACTGTCAGCAACAGTGATGCACTTCGCATCATCGATTATGCAAAGAGGTACGTCGCGGACAGCAAGTATTACCTCGAAGCTGGTAGACCAACAACGGCGCTAGCGTCAATTGCCTATGCGGAGGGCCTGCTAGACTCGTTGAACATACTGGGTATAACGCCTTCGAAAGGTGCAGCCAAGTGAGGATGGCCTCCAGCGGTTAGCTTGTGCCCGGCAAATGATATCTCGGCGATGAGGTCATGAGAGCTACTCAAGCACAGCAGTGGAATAGGCATGAATGAGTCAGATGAGAAGAGCCTCCTTAAGTCCATGTACCTCCTGCAACTTCGAAGACGATTCTTCACCATAGCAGAACTTGTGCAGAAGACAGGGCTGGATGTCGACAAGTCTAATGACGTATTGAGACGGCTCATGGCGTCAGCCATGCTGGAACGGAGGAACAGTGACGAGTACTGCGTACTGCCGGCTGGAAGATTGAGAATAAGGGTAGTTCTCGCAGGAGGCGTCTATGACATACTTCACCTTGGTCATCTTGCAGTCCTCACTGAGGCAAAGACCCACGGAGATGTTCTTGTGGTCGTTGTTGCGACCGATGTCACTGTTGAAACGTTGAAAGGTCGTAGACCCGTGTTCCCTGAAGAGGATAGACGAGCGCTTGTTGAGTCACTCAAGCCTGTGGACGCGGCGATTCTCGGGTACGAAGATGTCGGAATGGGGTATGAGCAGGTAATTGACGAAGTCAAGCCAGACATCATAGCTCTTGGCTATGATCAAGATACGCTTGCTCGGACAATCACCGAGCTTGTCAAGAGGAAAGGACTGAAAATCGAGATAGTTCGACTCTCCAAGTTCGACAAAGAGAAGTATCTGAGTTCTTCTACGATCAGACAGATGTTCCTCCAAGATCAGAAATGATGACACGCGTTCTCACTGTGTCGCCGTCCTTCAGCCCGAGCTTTGTTCTCAGGTTTTGCGGTGCGATCAGTTCGATCACATTTGCTGCATAGTGCGTTCTGACGGCCGATAGGAGCACTCCGTCTTCAGTATCATTGATCTTGGCTCTGTAACACGCGACCGGCCCAAAACTCCTCTCACCATCGCGAAAACCATCGATCTGAATATGCGGAAAGGTCTCGAGCAGTTTCCTCTCGTCCTCGTATTCTGGTTTGACCCTGAGGTTGAGTGTACCCGGAAAAGGGTTGAATCCCAGCTTCTCTAGGAACTGGCTGCGGTACCCCTGTTGGCTCACGTACCAAGCGCCTTCACCTATTCCGGAAAACAGAACCCCCTCGAGCACTATCTCCTTTGGTTTCATCTCGAACATCGCCTTGAGTCGGACATGAATCCGATTCAGCTCTTCCGACCCTCTCACGGTCACTCTGATCGCCTCTCCACGAGCGACCCGAGTCCTTCGGATCAAACCTAGCTCCTGAAGCTCGATCAGGTGTCTGGAGGCTGTCTGCTGTGAGACATTGAGGGCCTTCGCTAGCTTCGCGGTAGTGACTAGGAGCTCGTTCGGATAGGCTCCAAGTTCAGCCAGCCTGAACAGTGTGAACAGGAGCACAGGGCTCAGATCTTGAGTGACCATATCCTTTTACTCGCCTCCTGGTGCGCCATCAGAATAGGCTCAAGGCCACGCTCGCTGATGCAATGTTTCACGATCCTCGTCGCATCTTCAAGTGATATCTTGTGACCGACACTGACATAGAGGCTTTTCTTCTTGAATCGCAGAATCCTGGCGATCACGCTCCCATTCTCGTCCATGAGCGTTTCCTCGACCTCAGTTCCGAAAAGTCTACTCTTCGCCACACCAATCGTTGGAAGATCCATGACGACGCCAACATAGCAGGCCAGACCAAACCTCCTCGGATGAGCAAGTCCATGACCATCCACTATGCAGACATCAGGCTTGTGTCTGAGCTTCCTGAGAGTACGAACGACCACTGGTCCCTCTCTAAGAGACAATAGCCCAGGGATGTATGGGAAAGTCACTCGGACCTTCGCAGCTGTGGTTTCGATTGGCCGCAACGAATCATAGTCAATTACCACGACTGCACCGACAGCTCTCTCGTCACCATATGCACCGTCAGCGCCTGCGATGTATCGAATCGTCTCAGGGAGATCGCTCTTTGCCGAGACAAGCGGTGCCAGCTTCTTCTGGAGAAGGATTGCATCTTGAGTGGTCAGATGCCTAGGTATGCTGATTCTCTTTGGGGTCAAATGAGTTCAGCGCATGCGCTTCTCGAGATTCCTTATCGCCTTCTCTAGAGAAACCTTCCGAATGTCGGCGATCACGTCTGTACGTGTAGCCTCAATCAGCTTCTTGGCGACATCCATCTTTCTCCGGAACGTCGGGACAATTGATGTGCGATCGAGCATGAGCAAATCCTCGAATATGGCCTCCATCGATTCGAACGTTCCCTGTGCATCTTTCAGCTTGCCAGCCTTCAACTGATCCATCGTCATTCTGCGAAGCTCGCCGACGAAATCTAGTAGACCTAGAAGATATGGCATCCAACCAACACCGACCTCACGCTGTGACAGCAGCTTTCGACGATTCACGAAGTTGTAGAGAAGCTTGGCCTCTGCGAACTCTTGGAATGCAACGATCACATATCCGGCCTGTTTGAACTCGGAGTTCTGGTCTAGAAGATCTCGCATCTGTGCGATGTTCTCTTCAGCGTCCCTTAGAGTGGCCTTGGCTTTGGAAGTCTGTTCTCTATGAGTTTGGATGATCGCCCAACCGGCCAGCCGGGTGGTCTTTCTCGTAAGCTCGAGGAGTCTCTCTCTTGTCCTATCGTACTCGGTGAGCTTCTGCTGCAGTTTAGCCAGTTCGGTCTTGGAAAGCAAGGAAGTTCGTTGCTTACCTTTCCTTCGGTGAATAAATGAGTTGGCCTATGAACGAGGCCCGTGCCGTGTGGCTCACAGTTGCGTTGTTATGCGAGCGTTTCGCCTTCTTCTTTGATTCCGGTCTTGGTGATTGTCATTATGTCAAGGCCGTTCCCGCTTCCTATGTCGCGAGCCAATGCGGCCTTGGCAGCTTTCTTCACGAGCTCTTTGCCCTGTTCGACGGTCATGCCTTCTTTGTACTCTGCCTCTAGGACACCTACGGCGATTTCGGATCCTGATCCCACCGACGCGTACTTGTCATCAATGATGGAGCCTATTGGGTCGAGCACGAAGAGGCTTGGGCCTTCGTCGTCAATCCCACCAACTATGGTCTGCGCAAGATAGGGATACATCCTCCTCTCAAAGAGAAGCGCAGCCATGACCTTCGCTGCAGATCGCACAGATGCGAGCCTGTCTCGCTCGAAAGAATACAACTGAAGCTGTGCCCCAACTTCCTTTGTCAGAACCTGCATGTCAGCCATGAGACCTGCACATACAGCGCCAATTGTGTCCGCTATCCGGAAGACTTTCCTTCCACTCTTACTCATCACAAAATATCCGTACGAGACCCGTCTCTCGGAAGCCAGCACTACTCCATCCTTGCAGACCACCCCGATCGTAGTGGCTCCGGGCATGAAGGGTTCGCTCATTCAAGTCACCAGAAACCAGTTGCAGTCTTCGCATGAAAATGGCCACTCTATTAAGGTTGATGTCTATCATTTCCTGTAACCCGGATGATCAAGCATGCACCCGTTGAAGAACGTCTTCAACAAGATGACATGGGATAAGAGAGAACGCGCAGAGTACTACATCGTCTACTTCATTCACCGGGGAGCCCTAGGAGATACCCGCAAGATCAACGCCTCGCACATAACAAAGGTGGGCCCATCTTGGTTCACCTACGCTACAGGAGAATCAGATGAGACATTGATTCCCTTCCATCGAGTACGGCAGATCGTCAACGTTCGAACCGGGAAGCCTGTCTGGACCAAGAGAATGCGGACGACTGACTAGGGTCTCAGGTCAATTCCTTTCACTTTGATTGTTCCCGGGTTTCCGAGTTCGCCTTCTATCTTGATCTCAGCGCCCGATACAAGTTCGGCCATCTTGGCGTTTGTGATCGTGTGCATAGTGATTTGGGAGGCCCGAAATTCCGACTTTCCCTCCGCAACTGCCAGGTAGGGAATCAGGATGTCGGACATGTGCCTGTCGATTGGGGCACAGCTCTTGATCTCTTCTAAAAGTAGCTTCGCTGCCTGATGACCTACTTCTTCTGCAGGTTTTCCTCGTTCCCCCACACTGTCTGCTCCAAGAACAGTGCCGCACCCTTCGTCCGTGTAGAGAACGATTCCACTTCCGGGCGCGATGTGCGGGTCAGTCTGGGGAGGATATACCTCCAGTTTCATTGAGACATCCACTTGTTGCAGTTCTTTCAACGTGTCCTGAGCCGCAGTTGCCTGTCTCTGTGCAACATGACCGGGAAGCCTCACGCAATGACTGATCCCGTGAACCTTCTTGATCTCTGATCGTTCATTCAGAACGAGATGGGCTAGCCCCTTACAGGCCTGGATCTTCATCCATACTCTCCCTCCGCCCTTCGGATAGTGCCCTCGTCTGAGGAGCTTCAACTCTGCAGAATAGCCGAGTCTCGATAGGATGGGAAGGATAACGAATCGAACGTAGTCGATCGTTGGACTCCACCGCACATCTGTGCCACCAGTTATCTCGAATTCCGCTCCGCCTGCTGAGAAAGCGGCGGTGGGCATCAAAGCTTGAAGCACCAGCGAGATGCTTCCTGCAGTGCCAACATCGAACTTGAACGATCCGGACGCTTTTTTCCTCGGAGCAAAGAACAGATCAGTCGATCCGATCTCAAGGCCTTTCGTCTCCGCATCGGAGAGAGCTGCGACTGCCTTGATGGCAGTCATATGTTGTGCACGGAGACCAGGGTTCGGCCGTTTGGCGCGGATGTTCTTGACATGTACTTCTTTTCCGAGCAGAGCCGAGAGACCTACTGTGGTTCTCAGGACTTGGCCTCCACCCTCCCCGAAACTGCCGTCTACCTCGATCACTTTCTTTCCTCTCGCCAGATCTGGATTAACTGACCCGATTCGCGAAACAAAAATGCCTCTAGTTTATTTACCCTTAAGAACATCTCCGGCCTGTTCGGGAATGCGATTCGACGGGCAGAGAATCTCGTAGGGTTGTGTCTGGGACCCATCCTGAGGAGAAATGACTTGACGCACAAATTGAAGCGAGGTCTATTCGTTGGGAGATTCCAGCCATTCCACCTAGGACACCTGAGCGGGATCAAAGCTGCACTTGAACAGGCGGAAGAACTCGTTATAGTTGTCGGAAGCGCGGAGTACAGTCATTCAGACAAGAACCCGTTCACAGCAGGAGAACGCGTTGAGATGGTACGCACTGCTCTGAAAGAAGCGAACATAGATCCTGCCACTTACGTTATCATCCCAATCAGAGACGTTCACATTCATGCGACATGGGTGCCCTTCATCGTGTCTCAGGTCCCCAGATTCGATATCGTGTTCACAAATGAGCCGCTTACATCGCGTCTCTTCAACGAGCGTGGATATAGGGTCGAGCGAATTCCGTTCTTCGACCGAACCATCTACTCCGCCACTGAGATCCGTCAAAGGATCCTTAAGGGAAAGAACTGGGAATCCTTGGTCCCCAAGAGTGTGGCGGAATTACTGGTGAGTTTTGGGGGAATTGAAAGGATCAGGGAGCTTGCTATGACCGATAACCCCGGCCTCTCGCGAAGATGAGCTTATCGCCGGAACGCACGCGGAATCTCTTTGCCGCATTCCCCTTGTTGACTGCGACCTCGAGGAAGCCGTGACTTCCGATCAGAAGGACTGGCTTGCCTTCAGGGGCGGCTGAGTAGGTTCTCACAGTCTCCAGATTGTAGGGTCGCCTCTTCGTTTGCATTACAATCTTTCGCCCGACTTGGATACCCGCGACTTCGAGATCCTTCTCGCTAGCGGTTGTCGCTATGTTCCCGAAGGTGTCGACAGAAAGCACCTCGCATTTGATTCTGCCATGGGAGACTACCGACTCGACATTATTGGCTGAAACCGGATCCGAAATCCTTGGTCCAACCTCAGATGGCTCGGCGCCACATGCTACCCTTGCAGCTGTGTACGCAAACACGTCTCTCCCATGGAAGGTCGATGAAACGGGAGTCTTCATGAAGGATTGATTCTCAATCGAGTAGACCTCCCTGATTCCATCTTTCAAAGCTGCTTGGAGAAGTAGACCATTGTCAGGACCCACATACACGGCTCTCTGGCTTTCTATCAAGATACCACGCCTTTGTCCACCGACATCTGGATCCACGACCGCGACGTGAATAGAGCCGGCAGGGAAGTGGCTTGAAGCTGCAGCGAGCACGAACGCTCCCATTCGAATGTTGAACTTCTCGATCTCGTGGCTGATGTCCACAATCGTAGCCGAAGGACAAACGGTGAGTATTGTTCCCTTCATCTCAGAGACATACTGGTCTCGGCTTCCGAAATCCGAGAGTAGTGTGATGACGCGCATACTGGTCCAAGTGGCGCTCCAACCTAGAAAACGTTTCCAGAACATCGTCGGGAAGAACAGTACCAAGAACGCACTTGTGCGTGGAAAGGGTTTAGAGGGACCCTGCTTCTCCGTTATGCCGCTACGTGTTG
>Ga0315280_10000963_pt1 | contig 51552 bp, 48 predicted proteins | sample YL17G06_40_MG_FD_203697 | JGI IMG/M metagenome (GOLD analysis project Ga0315280, IMG submission 203697) | Sediment microbial communities from Yellowstone Lake, YNP, Wyoming, USA - YL17G06_40 | ecosystem: Environmental > Aquatic > Freshwater > Lake > Sediment | place: USA: Wyoming | collected... | reverse complement strand
AGGAGTCTTTAGGCAAGCGGATCAATCAAATCCGAACCGATGAAGTCATTCAAATTAAGCCTGAGGTTGCTGCCACGAGCTGCCCTTTCTGCTTGACCATGCTCCAGGACGGACTCAAGGATAAGGAGAAAACTGGGATAAAAGTGAAGGATATAGCTCAGCTTGTGGCGGAAGCTTGTCAGGAATAAGCTCTAAAATGGAAGAGATCTTCTTAAATTAATTCATTAAAATCTCGCGAAAGGCTGCGAGTGTTTTTTCGATATCCTCATCTCCCACATCTTTATGCGTAACAAAACGGATGCCACCTGTCGCAGCTAAAGCCAGAATGTCTCTTTGTTTGAGCTCTGCCAGAAATTCAGGGATGGAAAGCTTGGGGTGGCAGAAGCCAAGAAGAACAATGTTTGTCTGGACCTCGTCTGGGTTAAGGATAACGCCCGGCAATCCCGCAATACCCAGGGCGAATTTTTTTGCTCTCTTATGATCTTCGTGGAGTCTTTCCACCATCTCTGTCAGAGCGATGATTCCAGGAGCAGCCAGGACACCCACCTGTCTCATTCCGCCGCCCAAGGCTTTCCTGACCCTTCGGGCATAGTCAATCACATCTTTTTTCGAAACGAGCAAAGAACCAACCGGAGCCGATAAACCTTTCGAAAGGCAGAACATCACAGAATCCGCGAGAGCCGCATATTTCTTCACCGGGACTCCCGAGGCCGCACTAGCATTGAAAATCCGAGCGCCATCCAGATGGAGTTTAACTTCATAGCGATCAGCAATTTCTCTCAGGGCTTTAATATTCTCAAGAGGAACGACCGCGCCGCTCCAGTTGTTATGGGTATTTTCAACGCAGATAAGGGAAGTCCGAGGAATGTAGGCCGAGGGTTTCCTGATATTTCTCTCCACTTCTTCAGGATCCATGGCGCCGCGCTGAGAAGCAAGAGGCCGCGGAGTAACCCTTGATATAAAAGTCATGTGGGTGGATTCCATGTTGTAAATATGAGACCGGGCTTCAACAATGACTTCATCCAATTCCCGGGTCCAGACTTTGACAGCGATGGAATTTCCCATAGTCCCTGATGGGACAAACAGCCCAGCTTCCTTGCCCATCACTTCAGCCGCCAGCGACTCTAACTTTTGGACAGTAGGGTCATCTCCCAAGACATCATCCCCGACCACAGCTTCGGCCATAGCCTTCCTCATCTTTTCTGTCGGCCTGGTGACCGTGTCACTTCTAAAATCTGAATATTGAATAGTCATGGTTTACTTCTCCTTGTTCTTTTGATGGGATTATAGATAAAAAACCATCACTCCGCAAACTTCCTGTGTAACTTTTTTCCTGTTTACTTGGTTATGAATCTATGGTATTAATAACTCTGTTTTTGTGCGCTTGATTCTAGGTTATGCCCGAAAAAAAGTTTTTTAATTGGTTGGTTTATTCTCTTCTTTTTCTGGTTCTTTTCTTTTTGAGCGCTATTCTGACTTCTCAGTATGTTCTGCGAGGTGAGACAGCCGCTCTTCCCGACCTTTCGGGGAAAACTCTGGAGGAAGCCAGAAAAGACCTTGCCAAAAAGAATTTATCGGTCGCTCTCAAAGGTGTTCAGTTCGATGACCGCTGGCCCCGAGGGAGAATCATTTTTCAAGATCCAGCAGCGGGTTCTAAAGTAAAAGTCAATAAAGTTGTCAGGGTCATTATGAGCGGCGGGAGCGAGAAAGTAGCTATCCCCAAACTCATCGGAAAAAGCCTTGAAGCGGCAAGCCTGATCATTAAAGATTCAGGCTTGACTAAAGGCAAGATCACTCAGGTTCATACCTCTCAATATCCAGCAGGACGAATTTTAGCCCAGCAACCTCCTCCCTTGCAACTTGGAGCAAGGAATACACCGCTGGGATTACTTGTGAGTCAGGGCGAAAGAGAAGAAAAATACTTGATGCCCGATCTCATCGGAAGAAAAGCGGAGCGGGTCATAGCTAAGTTGAAGGAAATGAACTTTCAGGTGGCGGATGTTCGGTATTCCTACTATCCAGGCTTGGAATCAGGAATTGTCATTAAACAGTTTCCTCTTCCGGGCTTTAGGATTCAAAAACGAAATCTCATCTCTCTGGAGGTCAGCAAATAATGATCCAAATTGCACCTTCGATTCTTTCAGCGGATTTTGCCAAAGTCGGAGAAGCGGTCAGAATGGCAGAGGAGGCCGGGTCGGACCTCGTCCACATCGATGTCATGGATGGCCATTTTGTCCCCAACTTGACTTTTGGACCTCAGCTCGTGGAGTCTATCAAAAGAATAACGTCCCTCCCGGTTGACGTTCATCTGATGGTTGATAATCCTGGGTTTTTTATCCCTCTCTTCTCTGAAGCAGGAGCGGATTGGATTTCGCTTCATCTTGAAGCATCTCGCCATCTTCATCGGCAGATCGCTCTGATCAAGGAGTTCAAGAAAAAAGCAGGGCTAGCCCTCAATCCCGCCACGCCGATTCACCTTATGAACGAGATTCTCAAAGAACTTGATTACATTCTGATCTTGACTGTCAACCCCGGCTGGGGAGGCCAGAAATTTATAGAATCCTCGCACGTAAAGATTCAACACCTGAGAAACTGGATTCAGGGGCAAAATCTCAAAATTCCGATCGAAGTGGATGGCGGAGTCAACCTCGCCAACCTGGAACAGCTAATCCAGGATGGTGCCGAGATTTTTGTGGCTGGGGCAGCCATTTTTAAGCAGGAAAAGCCCAGAGAAGTCATCTTAAAAATGAAAGAAATCGCAAAAAAATACCATCGTCCATGATTTGTCTCGTTACTGGAGCTGCTGGTTTTATCGGTTCTCGCCTGTGCCGGAGACTGCTTGCTGAAGGATTTTTTGTGAGAGGTGTGGATTGTTTCACGGATTTTTATCCCAAGTGGATCAAAGAGAGAAATATCGAAATCCTGCTCAAGTCCAAAAAATTTGAGTTCATTCCCCAGGACTTGGATGACCTTGACCTTCAAAAGACCTTAGAAAGCGTTGATTATATTTTTCATCTGGCTGCCCAGGCCGGCGTGAGGACAAGTTGGGGGCAATATTTTATTGTTTACACCAAAAACAACATCCAAGTCACTCAAAAACTATTGGAGGTTGCCAAAGACGTAAGTTTGAAGCGATTTATCTATGCTTCTTCTTCCTCGGTTTACGGACTTGCGCCTTCGCTCCCTGTTTCTGAGACAAGCCTCTGCTTCCCCCTCTCCCCGTACGGTGTGACCAAGTTGGCGGCTGAACAGCTTTGTTTTCTCTACTTCAAAAACTATGGCCTTCCTGCAATTTCTCTGCGTTTCTTTAGCGTGTATGGCCCTGGTCAACGGCCTGATATGGCTTTCCATAAATTTTTTAAAGCGATCGCTGAAGACAGAGCGATTTCAGTCTTCGGCGATGGAAAACAGACGAGAGATTTTACTTATATCGATGATATCATCGATGCCAATTTAGCCGCCATGAATCTGGGAAAAATCGGTGAAACTTACAATATCGGAGGAGGTCACAGGGAAAAACTTGAGGCTTTCTTTCCCCTGCTTGAAGAGATCTGCCAAAAAAGAGTCAAAATCCAGTGGTTCGACAGACAAAAAGGAGATGTCCCTCATACATTTGCTAACATTGAAAAAGCAAAGCTCGACCTGAATTACCAACCACAGACTGCTCTTCGTGAAGGGCTTGAGCAGGAATGGGCATGGCTTCATAAACTTTATTATCCCTGAGCGGGAAGCCCTTTTGATAAGGATGGACAATATGAAAAAATCGATGCTTTTGGTGATGATTATCGGCTGTTTCTGCATCTTTCTTGTTTCAAGCTGTAAGGGAAAAAAGACAGAGATTGCGCCCGAGGTCGCCTCTTCGGATGAGGCGCTCTATAAACTGGGAGAACAGTATTTGAAAAAAGATCCAGAAAAAGCCCGACTTTACCTTCGCCAAGTTATTGATTCCTTCCCCAAAAGCTTTTTTGCTCAGAGAGCCAAGTTGGCGATTGCCGATTCCTATTTTGAAAAAGGAGACGAAGGGAATATGATTTTGGCGTCGGCCGAATACAAAGAATTTATTCAGCTCTATCCCTATAGCCCCTCGGCCTCGTATGCTCAATATCAAATAGGGATGACTTTCTACAAAAATGTCCTCAAGCCGGGAAGAGACCAGACCAAAACCCAACAGGCGTTCGCAGAATTCAAAAAGGTCATCACCAATTACCCTCTGAGTGAACAAGCCACGTTGGCTCAAGAAAAAATTAGAGACTGTGAAGAGAGGCTCGCCGAGCACTACGCCGCTATCGGAAAGCATTATTACAAGGTCGAAGCCTATAGCTCCTCCACCAGCCGCTTAACTGAAATTCTAACCAATTATCCCAATTATACGAAACTGGACGAAGTCTATTTTTATCTTGGTGATTCCTACTACAAATGGAATAAAGCTGACCAGAGTGTCGCCTTTTTTACGAAACTGATAACGGATTATCCCCAGAGCAAGTTTGCTCAGAATGCCCAAGAAAGGCTCAAAGAGATTGAGCAAAAGAAGCAGGGAGGGCAGAAAACAAAGAACAGAGGGATGATTTCATGAAGAGAAAACAAATCGCACTTTTTCTCCTTTTCTTTTTAACATTTTTGGCACGTTTACCATTTGCCCAATCACTGGAAAGGAATCGGTCTTTCTTAACCTCTCTCAAGCCTGGATTTGGATTCGAGTATTTTTCGCGGGCCATCAGCTGGGATGACAAAAAATATACTTCTAAGCTCAAGGCTGTCTTGGCTTATCTCGATGCCAAATACGAAATCCAGGAAGGATTTTCGGCAAGCCTCCTCCTTGGATACTGTTCTTCTAATTGGAACGGCCTTGTATTTCGAAAGTTGCCCTTTTCCACCGACTATGAAGCGGGGAGGAAAGGAGGAATTCTGATAGGAGCCGAAATCCGGAAAAGTTTGCCCGCGATTGGGAATTTTGAGATAGAAGGTTACGCTCAATTCGTCACTTGTTTGGGATTAAAGAAAGAATGGGATTTAGAAAGCCTAAACACAGAAGGCAAGGTCAAAGGAACTCCTTATTGGATGCGAGCCGCAATTGGCCCGATTGTGACCTATACCGGATTCAAGGATTTTTATCCCTACATTTATCCCAGCTTAAACATGCTCTGGGGAAAGTATAAGATGGAGCAAACTGTCCAAGATTTGATTGGAAAAGAAGATAAGATGATCTCTGGAAAAAGCGTTTTTAGCCTTGCTCTCGGCAGCCTCTACGAAATCACCGATCAATGGAGCGTTAAGGGTGAAATTTCTTTGCTCCCTTATAAAGCTGGATTGGACATCGGGCTTAGGGCTGAGGCCTTTTATTCATTCTAACCCCATGAGGAAAAAAAAATGAAACGCCCTCCCCAAAAGAAAATCCTGCCTGTTCTTTTTATTTTTTATATTTTTATTTTTTCTTTAGGGTTTAAAAAAACGGGCCCTGATAATGGGAGGAAAGAGGGCCCATTCCCTCTCGACCCCAAAATTCAAATCCTCAATCAAGGTCAACCTTTTCAGATCAAAAGTCCTTCTTATGCCGCCCATGAAGTCCTAGTCAAATTCAAGCCTTTTCTTTCAGAGAAAATGATCAACGCCACCATCGCCGCTTATCGCTCCCAAAAACTGAAGAGAATTCTGCATCTTGATGTTTATCAAATACAGATCCCAGAAAAGGCCAGCGTCAAGGAGATGATCTATGCCCTGAAACTGAACCCCTATGTCATGTACGCGGAGCCCAACTATATTGCCCACATCGAAAAGACTCCCAATGACACTCTCTTTAAATATCAGTATGCTTTATCTAACAGCGGACAGGAGGTCGGGCCTGCGGGCAGCCCCCGAGGGACATCGAGCGCCGATATCAAAGCTACAGCCGCATGGGAAGAGACAATGGGCGCAGAGGAAACCCTCATCGCCATCATTGATACCGGGGCTGACTTGAAGCATGCGGACCTTCAAAACAAGATAAAATCCTCAGGCCATGATTTTGTCAATAACGATGATGATGCCACAGACGACCACGGCCACGGAACTTTTGTTGCGGGGATCGCTGCGGCCGATACAAACAACAATGAAGGGATTGCCGGCGTTGCCTGGAATTGTAAAATTTTGCCGGTGAAAGTCATGGGGAAAGACGGGCAAGGCTATTACAGCTGGATTATTGATGGAATCAGTTGGGCTGTTGCCAATGGCGCCCGGGTGATCAATCTCAGTTTGGGTGGAGAGTTTGATTCTGAAGCCCTGAAAGCGGCTGTCCGCTATGCCTCTGAAAAGAATGTCGTTGTCGCTGCGGCTGCAGGCAACGATGGAGGGGCTGTGCTTTATCCCGCTGCCTATGATGACTATTGCTTGGCCGTCGCCGCCACAGATTATAATGACCATTGGGCGGATTGGTCCAACTCAGGCCCTCAGGTGGATGTCGCCGCCCCCGGCGTTGAAGTCTTGAGCACAGTCCCAACGTGGTATTTTGAGCCCAAGTATTTGCCCTATGGTTTTGCTTCAGGGACATCTGCAGCCACCCCTCATGTGGCTGGCCTGGCGGCACTCATTCGAACCATAAAGCCCTGGCTCTCAGCTGGAGAAATCATGAATATCATCCGCTTTTCCGCAGACGACATCAATTCTTCCGAACATCCGGGGAAAGATGGATTCATTGGCTATGGCCGGATCAACATGGAAAAGGCACTTGTCCCTATTAAGATCAAAAAATAGAAGCTTTAGAAAGGAATGATTAGCTTCCTGAAAATTAGAAACTTAGCCACCATTGAAAATGTGGCTGTCGATTTTGCCGAAGGATTCTCGATCCTGACGGGCGAGACAGGAGCAGGAAAGTCGATCATCATTGACAGTATCAGGCTTGCCTTAGGAGAAAAAGGAACTCCGGAGCTCATCCGGACAGGCAAAAAGGAAGCCTCGGTCGAAAGCGTTTTTCAGATTCCTGAAAATCTTTCCGATAGGGCCAGCCTCTCCTCCTCTTCAGAAAATGAGGTATTCATTCAGAGACAGATAACAGAACAAGGAAGCGGTAAAGCCTATCTCAACGGAGTGCTTGTCCCTGCTAAAAAATTAAAAGAATTGAGCAGTGCTCTCGTCGACATCTATGGCCAGAATGACCACATTTTCCTGCTCCACTTGGAAAATCACCTGAATTATCTGGATTCATATATCGACGTGTCTTCTTTAAAAGAAGAAGTGGCGGCAACAGTGCAGGAGTTGAGAACTCTAGTCAGAGAGAAAAGGGAGCTTGAGGCTCAAGAGAGAGAAAGAGAGTTGCGCCTGGACTTTCTGAGCTTCCAGATCAAGGAAATCGAAAAAGCCCAACTCAAAAAAGGTGAAGAGGAGGAGCTTCAGCAAGAGAGAAACATCCTCAAAAATGCTGAGAATATCACCTCCCTTGTGGAAAAAGCTTTCGACCTTTCTTATGCACAAGAAGATTCGGTGTTCTCTCTTTTAGCCAAGCTTCAACATATCGTCCAGGAGCTTGGCCCTTTTGACCCCGCGTTTTGTGCGGCCAACGAAACCTTCCAGCAGTTTGCAATCGCCATCCGGGAGTTTTCTGACTTCCTCGTTCAATTCAAAGAAAAACAAACAGCTGCCCCAGAAAAATTAGAAATACTCGAAGAGCGCTTAAACCTCATCGAAAAATTGAAAAGGAAATATGGAGCAAATATCCCTGAGATTCTCCTGCACCTTGAAAAAGCCCGGCAAGAATGCCAATTGCTCAGCTCAAGCCAGGAGAGGCTGGGTGGGCTAGAGGGGCAGATCGAGAAGAAATTCATTGATTACCAAATGAAGGCAGAGAAACTTTCTCGACTGCGGCGACAAGGCTCCCTAGAACTGGAAAAGCAGGTTGAAAAAGAGATTGCACTTCTCGGCATGAACAAGGCCAAATTCAAAATAAAAATTGAAACAATAATTCCTGCCCGCGAGGATCTAGATAAAGTTAAAGAAAACGGTACAGAAGACGTTGAATTTCTGATCAGCCCCAACCCTGGAGAGGAACTGAGGCCTTTGCGCAAGATTGCTTCTGGAGGTGAACTTTCCCGAATCATGCTGGCCCTCAAAACAATTGGCAAAGAAAGAGAAAGATTGAAAACTCTAATTTTTGACGAAATCGACTCTGGCATCGGAGGAAAGACAGCTGAATTCATTGCTCAAAGGCTCAAGGAACTCTCCAAACGACATCAAGTGTTGTGCATTACTCATCTTCCCCAAATTGCCTCGTTTGCGACCCATCACTACAAGATTGATAAAAAGGTTGAAAAAAAGCGGACCTTTACCACCGTGAAGAAGCTCGAATTTGAGGAACGAGTAACAGAGATTGCCAGACTCCTTTCGGGAACCCAGATTACAGAGACAGCACTCAAAAATGCCAGGGAAATGCTCGAACACAACCTCCAGCAGGAATAAGAGAAAAAGCGATGTCTTGGGAAAAGGAAGGACAGAAATATGGATCGAGTTGAAAAGGCTGTGGCGAGGTTCAAAGAGGGATTTAGCTGCTCTCAAGCAGTGTTTTCGGCTTATGCTGAACTTCTCGGCTTAAACCGAGAGCTTGCTTTAAAGATTTCTCAACCATTTGGAGGCGGAATGGCCCACAGGGGTGAGACCTGTGGAACAGTGACGGGGGCTTTCCTTGTGATCGGCCTCAAACACGGAAGGGTAAAGGCTGAAGATAAAGAGGCTAAAGAAAAGACCTATGAACTCGTGAAGGAGTTTGTGAAGCGGTTCGAATCTCTCCATAAGTCTTTGAAATGCAAAGATTTGCTTGGCTGGGACATTGGGACTCCCGAAGGCTGGAAGCAGATCGAAGAGAAAAAGATTATTGAAAAACTCTGCCCTCAACTCGTCCGGCATGCGGCCGAAATCCTCGAAGAAATTCTTGAAATATAATTAATTAGGTGATATGAAGTGACAACCGAAGAAGGGTGGCACGGCAACAAAATAAACTTTCTTAACGAGAAAGACGGTCCCGACGAGAGCGACGAGAGAGACCTTCTTACTGGGAGCGGAGGCGAGGACGGATGGGGAGGAGCCGTGACAGGACCCTATTCCTCACCAATAGCATCATATAAACGGATGTATCCCCTTTTCTGCTAAGTAGAGCCAGTGCAGACGGGTGGTGTCTAATGTAAGAATATTTTTTTATTCTGTTATATTTGAAAGACCGACAGAGAGAAATGGCAAAAAGTCTTCAAGGATTGAAATTTTTCATTCATACCTTCGGCTGCCAGATGAATGAAAATGACTCTGAACACATTGCCGGCTTGTTAACAGGAACAGGTGCCGATCAATCAACCTCACTTGAGGACTCGGATATTATCATTCTCAACACCTGCGCAGTGAGAGAAAAAGCCGAAGAAAAGCTCTATTCCTATCTGGGACGGCTGAGCTCTTTCGCCAAGAAGAAAAATGTCATCATTGGGGTCGTGGGCTGTGTCGCTCAGCTTTCTCGTTCCGAGCTTCTCGAAAAAAGGTCGTTCATCCATTTTGTCTTGGGCCCTGACAATTATCATCGGCTGCCCGAAGTGCTGCTGGAGAACCTTGAAGAAAAGTTTGTGGCCACCGGCTGGAGTCGCGAATGGCATGAACTCTCCCCTGCCCTGATTGTTCGAGAAAGTCCGGTGAGTGCCTATGTCACGATCATGGAAGGCTGCGATAACTTCTGCTCCTACTGTGTGGTTCCTTTCACACGCGGAAGAGAAAAGTTCCGCTCTCAAAAAAATATTATCCTGGAAATCAAAGACTCGGCCCAAAGAGGTTACAAAGAAATTCAACTCCTTGGCCAGAATGTGAATTCTTACGTCGACCCAGAGACAGGCCGGGGCTTCTCGGCCCTACTCCAAGAAGTGGCGGCTGTTGATGGAATTGAATGGGCTCGGTTCATCACGTCCCATCCCAAAAATTTCAATCTGGAAATTGCCGAAACCATGAAAGAGAACGAAAAAATTTGCCGCCAACTTCACCTCCCGCTCCAGTCGGGCTCATCGGCTGTGCTCCAAAGAATGAACAGAGGCTACACCCGCGAACGTTACTTTGAGATCGTCTCCATGCTCCGGGACCTTCTGCCGACCATCAGCCTGAGCACGGATATTATTGTCGGCTTTCCAGGGGAAACAGAAAAAGATTTCGAGGAAACTCTCGCAATGCTGGAAGAAATAAGATTCTCAAATATTTTTTCCTTCCGCTATTCGCCTCGGCCTCATACCACAGCTTCCCGCATGAAGGATGATGTTCCTTTGGAAGAGAAAAGACGGAGGTTAATGGCCGTCCAGGAACTTCAGAAAAGAGTTCAACTTGAGTTTCATGAAACTTATCTGGGGAAAATTATCAAGGTTCTCTGCCTGGGAAAGAGCAAAAAAGATAGGGGGATGTATTCTGGCCGGAACGAAGGATACCAAGTCGTCAATTTCAAGTCTCAACAAGACGTCACGGGGCAATTTGTCGATGTCCTGATTACCGGATACGGTCCTTACAGCCTTCATGGAGAATATAAGGGCTCCTGATCATTTTTTCAATAAGCATCTTGTATTCTTGGCCCAAGATATTTTGTATAAACCGGCGCCTGATCACTTTCCCTCTCTGAGCATCGATTTCAAAGATGGCCACATTCAGCATTTCTAATTTCTCCTGAATAGGGACTTGAGGCTTTTCAACCAGAATTACATTCCAGATCCAGCCCCTCTCCGTGATCGAAATCCATTTCTGCGAGATAATCTTAGGCTTTTGTTCAGGACGAGGAAAATGAGTTTTGATAAAAGCTACCATCTCACTATCCTCAAGGGCTATTCTCAAAGCATGGGCGGCATTCTTTATTAACATCTCATTTTCTTAGACGATATCAACTAGCGCTTTTTCTCAAAGTGGAACAAAAATTATGAGCTTGACTTCTCGAGGCAAGTAAAATATTTTAGGGACTTGCTGCGCTCGACTTTTTTCCAAGTTCATGCCTTCCTTTCTCAGAAGAGAGTGAGAAAAATTAAAAGGAGAGTTCAGAATGCTGGGAAAGACACTATTTGAAACCATATCCCTGTGGGTAGTGTTGGGAATTGCCCTTCTTGGTTTGGCGTATGCTCTTTTCCTCAGGCGCCAGATCATGGGCGAAGATAAAGGCACTGAGGCCATGCAAAGAGTCTGGAATTCCATCCGGCAGGGTGCGGATGCTTATTTGAGCAGACAGCTCAAAACAATCCTTCCTCTCATCATTGTCCTGGCCATCGCCCTTTTCTTCAGCGTCTACGTGGTTCCGGCGACTTCAGAGGCTGTGGAGCGATTTTCTGGAGTGAGCGAAGGAAAAGTGCGGCTCATTATTGGGTTTGGCCGGACAGCCGCTTTTATCCTGGGAGCTCTCTTCTCTCTGATGGTGGGCCAATTTGGGATGAGGATGGCTGTCCAGGGAAATGTCCGGGTTGCATCTGCAGCCCGCTCGAGTTTTGACAAGGCTCTCAAAATTGCTTACCGCGCCGGCACTATTACCGGCATGTTAACCGATGGACTAGGGCTTTTAGGCGGCACCATTATTTTTATGATCTTCCAGAAAGCTGCGCCTGATGCTCTGCTGGGATTTGGCTTTGGAGGCACACTTTTGGCGCTCTTCATGAGAGTTGGAGGGGGGATCTTTACCAAAGCTGCCGATGTCGGCGCTGACCTTGTGGGAAAAGTGGAAGCCGGTATCCCTGAGGATGACCCGCGGAATGCAGCAGTAATCGCTGACCTGGTTGGAGACAATGTCGGAGACTGCGCCGGAATGGCCGCAGATATTTTTGAGAGTTATGAAGTTACGATTGTCTCTGCGCTCATTCTGGGGCTGACCCTCGTGGGATTGACGGGACAGATCAAATGGATCATCTTTCCTCTGCTGGTGAGAGGGATTGGAGTCTTTGCTTCAATTGTTGGGACATACTTAGTGCGGGGGAAAAAAGGCGAGGAACGCGGAAATGCCATGGCCTCCATCAACCGGGGATTCTATACCTCAGCCACACTCTGCCTTGTCTTGTTTGCTATCATCGCCCATTTTTACATGCACGAGTGGCGCGCTTTTTTCTCGGTGGGAGTGGGAATTGTCCTGGCCATTGTCATCGATGAATTGACCAAATATTTTACAGATACTCATCATGCGCCCGTTAAAGAGATTGCCAAGTCCTCGACAACTGGGACAGGTACCCTAATCCTTTCAGGACTGGGAGTTGGGTTTGAATCCACAGTCTGGGCTGTTCTGGTCATTGCTGGCACTATCCTCGCTGCGGTATTGATCTATTGGGGCCAATCAGTGGCCTATATCCTTTATGGTGTGGCCATGACAGGCATTGGCATGCTGACTCTTACCGGAAACAACGTAGCGATGGATTCTTTTGGTCCCATTTCAGATAATGCCAACGGGATAGGCGAAATGGCCCGAATGGATAAGAAATCTCGGCGGATCATGGCTGACCTTGATGCTGTGGGCAACACCACCAAAGCCATCACTAAAGGTGTGGCCATCGGCTCAGCCGTGATCGCAGCAGTTTCTTTGTTTGGCTCCTATCTCACGGATGTCAGCAAAGTTCAAGCAGGGATGGGAATCGAGGCCGGAAGGCGGTTGATTGATATCGGCATTCGGATATCAGACCCGCGAGTTTTTATCGGCTTGCTGATTGGCGGTTCCATCCCTTGGCTTTTTTCCTCGCTGTCGATCCATGCTGTATCGCGTGCTGCTTCCTTGATTGTGAATGAAGTCCGGCGTCAATTCAAAATTCCTGGACTCATGGAAGGCAAGGTGGAGCCTGACTATAAACATGCCGTGCGGATCTGCACAGTCGCAGCCCAGAAAGAACTCATCGGCTTGGCACTTTTTGCTGTTCTCATGCCCCTCATTGTGGGTTTGACCCTGCGAGTAGAGGCTTTGGGAGGATTTTTGGGTGGAGCGATTCTCTCCAGCCAGCTTCTGGCTGTTTTTATGGCCAATGCGGGCGGAGCCTGGGATAATGCCAAGAAAAGCATTGAGGACGGCCTTTATGGAGGCAAGGGCTCAGACGCTCATAAAGCTGCTGTAGTTGGAGACACAGTAGGTGATCCCTTAAAAGATACAGCAGGTCCTGCCCTAAACCCGATGATCAAAGTAATCAACCTAGTTTCGGTGCTGGCCGCCCCCGTGATCATTCAGTTCTACCGTCCGACGCCGGGTTTGATCGCGATTATCGTGCTGGGCATCTTAATTGTCATCGCTGCCATCTGGTATTCAAAACGGACGGGCGAGAAAAAATTACTTCATCCAGAAAAAAAGGGGTAGCTTCTTCCAGGTTATTTGCTATTCTCTCTCATTTTGGTTATAATTTCTGACTCTTTAGATTCCTCAACATCTAACTGAGGCAACAAAGATGAAGATCAACGTGTGGAATACTATTTTGCAGTTAAGCAAGGAACGAGGTGTGGGAACTGACGTGATTATCAATGCAATTGAAGAATCTCTGCGCGTTGCTTCCTCTAAGTATTTCATTCACAACGAAAAAATTGAGATCGTTTTTCGTCCCGAAAAAGGAGAACTGAGAGTTTACACCAAGAAGAAGGTTGTGGAAGACCCAAAAAACTCTGCCGAGGAGATCTCTGTGGAAGATGCTAGGTTGGTTCAGCCCAAGGCTTCGCTTGGCGACGTTATTGAAATCAACCTTCCCTCAGATACTTTGGGCCGGATTGCTGCCCAAGCCGCCAAGCAAGTTATTTTTCAAAAAGTCCGTGATGCAGAGCAAGAAAAAATTTATGACCAATTTGCTCCGCGGGTAGGCGAAATCGTCACGGGTGTCATTCGAAGGTTTGAGAACAAAAATATCATTTTAGAAGTGAATAAGATTGATGTGCTTTTCCCGGAGCGGGAGAAGCTGAGCAATGAGGAGTTTAATCGGGGAGATAGAGTCAAGGCGATCATCACCCAAGTCCAGAAAGGAGTCAAAGGGTCACAAATAATTGTCTCCCGAGCCAACCCCAAATTTTTGGCAAAACTCTTGGAAATTGAAATCCCGGAAATTGCCGACGGAACGATTGAGATCAAAGATATTGTCCGCCAGCCTGGAGAAAGAGCCAAGGTGGCTGTCCTGACTAAAGAAAAAGATATCGACGCTATTGGAGCCTGCATCGGAGTCAAAGGGAATCGAATTCTGGCCATCAGCAAGGAACTCCAGGGCGAGAAAATCGATATCATTGAGTGGTCGGCAAACTCTGTGACCTATGCCAAATCAGCGCTGAGCCCGGCCCGCGTCGATAAAGTTTTCATCCTAAACAAAAACGAGAAGACACTGCAGGCTGTCGTCCCTAAGGATCAGCTTTCTCTTGCCATCGGGAAGAAGGGGATCAACGTGAAGCTCGCTTCGCGACTTGTAGGATGGAAGATTAACATCAAAGAAGACTAAACGAGAGAGATTGAACTTGATCAAAAAAATATGGTATTGATGGAAGAAAAATGGTAAAAAAACCGACTAAAAAGGCAGAAGCCGCTGCAAAAGCCAAGCCCAAGATAGTGCTGCGCGAAGGACTGAACGTTAAAGAGGCTTCAGCAAAGATGAAAATGAACCCGAAAGACCTGCTCGAAAAATTAAAATCCAAGGGCATGCTATTGGACCTCAGCGATATCGTGGATGAAACTGTGGCGGGGTGGATTTCGAAAGAACTGAGCCGGCCGATTGAACTGGTTTCGCTCGAAAAAGAAATGCAGCTTGAAGCGGAAAGCATCTCGAAAGACCTTGTTCCTCGTCCTCCTGTGGTCACCATCATGGGCCATGTTGACCATGGCAAAACAACTCTGCTCGACGCGATCCGTGCCTCGAACCTTGTAGACAAAGAATCAGGCGGGATCACGCAGCATATCGGTGCTTACCGGGTCATCTCCAACAACCGACCGATCACTTTTATCGACACCCCTGGTCATGAGGCCTTTACCCAGCTCAGAGCCCGGGGCGCCAAAGTCACGGATATCGTAATCTTGGTTGTGGCTGCAGATGATGGAGTCATGCCTCAGACCAAAGAAGCTATCAGTCATGCCAAGGCTGCAGGAGTTCCCATCCTTGTGGCCATTAATAAAATTGATAAACCAGAAGCCAATGTGGACCGAGTCAAACAGCAGCTCTCCAAAGAAGGTGTTTTGGTTGAAGATTGGGGAGGAGATGTTATCTGTGTGGAAGTCTCGGCTAAAGAAAAGAAAAATATCCACGAGCTTCTGGAGATGACCCTTCTCCTCAGTGATGTGATCGAACTGAAGGCCAATCCTAAAGTGAAAGCTCAGGGAACAGTGCTTGAGGCCCGTTTGGATGCCAGAAAAGGGCCCGTGGCGACGGTCATCATTCAACATGGAACCCTTTTCCAGGGAGATGCTTTCATCTCGGGAACAGTTTATGGCAAGGTTAGGGCGCTCTTCGATGAGAATGGAAAAATCTTAAAAAAAGCTGAGCCATCTATGCCAGTTGAAGTCCTTGGATTTTCAGATGTCCCCACGGCTGGAGATTTCTTTCAAGTTCTCCTTAACCTTGAAGCAGCCAGAAGTCTGGCTCAGTACCGTCTTTCCAAAATCAAAAAAGAAGAACCAGCTAAGCCTGAGCACATCTCGCTAGATGACCTTTTCAAAAGAATTGAAGAGGGAGAGGTCAAAGAACTTGCCCTGATTATCAAGGCCGACGTTCAGGGCTCTGTGGAAGTTTTGCTGGACATCCTGCCTTCGCTCAGTTCAGACAAGGTGAAAATCAAGATTGTCCACTCAGGGACGGGTAATATTTCTGAATCTGATGTTCTTTTGGCTTCAGCCTCCAATGCGATCATCATTGGCTATAACATCATACCGAACACCAAGATGCTGAATATGGCCAAAGAAGAAAATGTTGAAATCCGGACCTATCAGGTGATCTACCAGTTGACGGAGGACATTAAAAAAGCCATCCTCGGGATGTTGGAGCCCACCATTAAAGAAACATACCTGGGTCGAGCCGAAATCAGAAGAATTTTCCCGATACCAAAAATCGGTATGATAGCTGGTTGCTATGTCTTGGATGGAAAAATTACGCGGAATGCGGAGATCCGCGTCCTTCGTAACAAAGAAGTAATCTACAAAGGACGGATTGCCTCCCTCAAACACCTCAAGGAGAATGTCTCGGAGGCCAAAAAGGATTATGAGTGTGGGATCGGAATCGAAAAATTTAAGGATTTCCAAGAAGGCGATATCATCGAAGCTTTCCTGACTGAAAAGGTCAAGCCTGTGTAGCCTTCTGCTCGGTGCATATCCTATGGTGGTCGGGCTGCTTTCGTTAGAAATTTTCCTCCCCTACGCTCACTCCCTGAAAGAGAAAAGAAAATCCTTAAAGAGTTTTAAGGACAGAATCAAGTGCAAGTACAACGTAGCGTTGGCGGAGCTGGATTATCAGGATAAGTGGCAAAGGCTGAAACTGGGGATCGTCACCTTGAACAGCCAGAAAACATTTGTGGAACAGGTACTCCACAAAATCCTTCAAGAGGCAGAACAAACCATTGAAGGCGAGATCCTCAATTATCAGATCCAATACTTTTAAAGAATTGTCGCCAGGTCGATAAGGACGGAACTATGGAGACGGGCCGAAGGGAAAAACGGGTTGCCAATCTTATCAAAGAAGCCCTGAGCCGCCTTTTGATTGAAGAAGTCCAGGGGACTTCTTCCGCGCTGATCACCATCACCAGAGTCGAAATGAGCCGTGACCTGCTCGCGGCTCATGTCTATTTGAGTTTGTTTGGCTGGGAAAATAAAGAGGCGGTGCTTGAACTGCTCGAGAAAAGGAAAGGATATTTCAGAAAATATATTGCTTCAACCGTCAATTTAAAGTATAATCCACAGCTAATTTTTTCGCTGGATCCGTTACTGGATTATGAGGAAAGAATTGATCGATTGATTGAAAGGGCAAAGAAAAATACAAGTGAAACCTGATGCTCTAAGCCTGACTGCGCAAAAAATTCTGCACAGCCAACAGATTGCGGTGACGTCCCACCTCAGACCCGATGGAGATTCAATCTGTACCAGCTTAGCCCTCGCTCTGATGGGAGAGCTCCTGGGCAAAGAAATGGCAGTGATCAACAAAGACCGGACTCCCTTTCCCTTCAATCATCTGGAGGATATCAGCCGGATTAAAAACGGCCAGATCTATCCTCAGAAGTTTGACTGTATCATTCTCTTAGAGTGTGCCGATGTGGCCCGTTCGGGCCAGGAAAATCTGGATAATTATTTCAAAATCAATATCGACCACCATTATTCCAATGGAACCTATGCCGATATCAACTGGATTGATCCCCAGGCTTCAGCAGTCGGAGAGATGGTTTTTGCTCTCGGCGAACAATTGAACATTTCTTTTACGCCCCAAATTGCCACCCATTTGTACTGCTCAATCGTCTCGGATACAGGTTCTTTTCAATTTTCCAACACCTCGGCGAAATCTTTGGAAACCTGTTATAATTTGGTCAATTGGGGAGCAAACCCCATTCGGGTCTCGGAGTTCTTGTACAACAACAACTCCCCCGAAAAAATTAAACTTTTAGGTCAAGTCCTCTCCACGCTCCAAATGAATAAAAAAGGCAATATTGCGATCATCACCATGTTCAAGGACAATTTGCGGTCCTTGAATCTGAGAGAAATTGATACGGAAGATATCACGACCTTGGCCCGTTCTATCAAGGGGGTGGAGATCGTCCTCTTTTTCAAAGAGATGGAAAAGAACACTTTCCGGGTGAGCCTCAGGTCTAAAGGCCGAGCTAATGCCGCTTTTGTGGCCGAATATTTCGGTGGCGGCGGGCATATTCATGCTGCGGGTTTTACCGCTTTGGGGCCTTATTCAAAATTGATCAAAGAGATCTCCCAAACCGTTGAAAAACTCTTAGAACAGACAAGAATCTGAAGATTAAGACTTGTCCTATTTGTTCTCCCGGGTTTTGGAATGGATGGCCTGATTCTTGTTGACAAACCTCAAAAACTCACCTCCCATGATGTCGTCCTTGAACTCAGGCGCCTCCTTAAGATAAAAAAAATAGGCCATTTTGGAACCCTGGATCCGCTCGCGACAGGCGTGCTTATTCTTGCCGTAGGAAGAGCTACCAGGCTTTTTCCCTTCTTCTCTAAAGAAAGAAAGTCCTATACGGGTCAGATTCGCTTGGGCTTTGCCACAGAAACCTATGATTCCTTTGGCCGGCCCACTTCGGCAGAAAGTCAAAAACTTCCCGATGAATCTGAAATCTGCGAAGCTATGAAAAAACTGGAAGGAGAAATCCTTCAGACTCCCCCACTCTATTCTGCCAAAAAATATCGAGGGCAGCCCTCCTACAAACTGGCCAGAGGGAAAAAAGAAGTTCTGCTCAAACCGGTTAAAGTCTTCGTCCATTCTTTTGCGCTTCAAAAATATCATCCTCCCCACCTCGAGTTTGAGGTCCAGTGCTCGAGCGGCACCTACATCCGGTCGATCGCTCACGACCTGGGTCAAAATCTGGGGTGCGGGGCTCACCTGACTGGATTAAAAAGGATAACCTCAGGACACTTTAGGTTATCCGATTGTTTAACCTTAGACAAAATAAAAGAATTGATTCAACAAGGACGTTTGGAAGGATTTCTCATCCCTTTGGAATCGCTTCTCCCTCAATTTCCAAAAATCATTCTTAAGGAAATGGGTGCCGTGCGCGCCAGAAATGGCAACTGGATTCTTCCTGAAGACATCCAAAATGTGCTTTTGCCGGAGAGATCTCTTCTGCTTGTTTTTCAAGAAGAAAAAATCTTCAGGTTATTTAGCTTTGAGGGAAAATTCTTAGGTTTAGCCAGGAAGGAGCCTGATCAGAAAGGACTTCTTCCTTTCTTAGTTCTCAATTAATCTCGCTGCCGTTTTCCCTTCTAAAATATTGTTAATCAATTCTTGAATTTTAATAAAAGGTATTGTATTTTAGAGGTGAAATGAGACTGAATAAGAATCAAATTGAGCATTTGAGCTTCGTGATCTTCAGAAATCTGAGCAAAGATGGGAAAGTCATCATCGAGGATAATAAGACGAAGCTTCTGGAGGAAATTACAAATCTCCTCACTGAAGAATTTCAAAAGGAAGATAAGCTAGACCAGGAAGTAAGAGAAATCCTCAGCAAACACATCGAAAAAATCAGGAAGGAAAACATCGAATACCAGACTATGTTCCGGATGATCAAGACCAAACTGGCCAAAGAAAGGAATATCGTCCTGTGAGCAACCGGCTGTCTCGAGAAAAGATCAATTTCCTCTCCCGCCAGATTCTCAATTTGCTTCTGAAAAATGAACAAGTCGAATTCCTGGATGACCCCAATGAGATCCGGCTCACCATTGTCCGCTCGATTGAAGAAGAAATGAAGCTCTATGAGTCTTTAGATAAGAAGGCCATTGAGAAAATCCAATCTCAGAAAAAAGCCATTGAAGAAGGCGGCCGCGAGTGGGAAATTCTCTACCGAAAATATTACAATGAAGAACTCTCGAAACTCGGAAAACTCACCGAATAATGTCTCTTTGACTCCCCCTCGCGGAGGTTTCATCGAAATTAAAGAGAGGGTTCGCTATTCTGAAGTTGACCAAATGGGGGTGGCCCATAACAAGAATTACTTTGAGTGGTTTGAGATCGGACGGACTGAATTTTGCCGCCAAAAGAATATTCCTTATAAAGAGATCGAGGCGCGTGGATTCTACCTGGTTGTGGCCGAAGCCTTCTGTCGCTATAAAAAACCTCTCCATTACGATGAACAATTCCTGATCCGGGTCTCCCTTAAAGAAATGACTGCCAAAAAGGCTGTTTTTAACTACGAGCTGTTAACCATGGGCGGAAAAAAGCTCATCGCCACAGGCTACACCGTCCATATTGTCACCAATTCAAAGGCTGAAGTCTCAATGCTTTCCGATGATATTTTGGACAGAATAAAAATCAACCGATAGCAGGGAAAGAGAAGAGGATTCCAATCACCCTCAATTTGGGGGTAAATAACCTTTTTGTTTGAGATAGTTCTCGAGCGCTTTTTCCCAAGAGGAAAAATCTGAAAGGCCGATGGATTTAGCTTTTTTGTTCTCCAGCACAGAATAGAAAGGCCGACGGGCCCGGGCTCCATATTGTTGAGAAGTCACAGGCTCAAGGGCTGGCTTTTTCCCCAAGAATGAAAAAATTGCTTGGGCAAATTCAAACCAAGTGCAGGCACCTTCATTAGTGAGGTGATAAAGACCAAAGTTCCGGGTCTGGATGAGCTCACCAATTCTCTGCGCAAGCTCAAGCGAGGACGTCGGAGTGACCCACTGGTCGTTCACAACTCGCAGAGCCACTCCTTTTTTCTCGAGGGAAATCAGACTATCCACAAAGTTTGTCCCTTTTTCGCGACAACCAGCCTCTCCGTAAAGACCGCAGGTGCGGATTAAAAAATATTTTTCCAAGATGTTGCGGACAAAATACTCTCCTGCCAACTTCGACACGGCATAGACGTTCAAAGGATTGGGCGGGTCTTCTTCCCCATAGGGTTCTCTTTTGGACCCATCAAAAACATAGTCTGTGCTGAAGTGGACTAAAACACAATTAAGTTCGACACAGATCATTGCCAGATCTCTGACCGCTATCGAATTGACCAGGAAGGCCTGATGAGGATTGAGCTCGCATTCATCCACTCGGTGGAAAGCGGCCGTGTTGACCACGAATTCGACACCAAGGTCCGAAAGGACTGTTATTGATTTTTCAGGCTGAGTGATGTCGAACTGGGGATAATACAGAGGAAAAAGAGTCTCTCCTTTCAGAGTTTTCACCAGATCTGAACCCAGCTGACCATCAGCTCCTATAATCGCAATCCTCATTATTTATGCCTTTCGCCTTGCCTTTTCTGCTAAAAAAAAGGCCAAGGAGTGTATCCTTGGCCTTCTCTTTAGATTCTCTTTAGAGACTAGAACAGAATTCTAAATCCGAGGGCAAATTTGTGATGATCCTCAAAGGAACGGCCGCCGCCTAGCGGAGAACGAAATTCTAAGAAGAGAGAGCCGATGCTCGTGTATTTGTTGAAAAGATCAACACCCACATTGCCTACCGCATCCACTCCGCCCTTTCGCGTAATCTGCTCTTTAGATGTATAACCAAGCCCTGCGCCAAAGAATGCAGGACCTGCATGGAGATTGACCAGAGCATTAGCAATAAAAAATGTTCTCCATGGGTCTCCTTTGGTCCGAATCGAAACTCCTGCCGCAAGAGTGAAATCCAAAGTGTCGGGAACAATTTTATAAAGGAAGCCTCCTCGAGAGAATAAGAACGCCGTATACGTTCCCTTGGCAATGAGAGGGCCTGCTTCAAATAATAGGAAGAATTTCTTTTGGGTCACTTCAAACGTAATCTTGCAGGGATCGACTGAAGCAGCCCCCAAATTGTCAGTAACGACAACGGAAACAGTATAGGTGCCGGGCTCTTTAAAGACTTTTTCCCAGGTGAATGGTTTTTCAGTTTTCAAAAAAGTATCTACGACCTTCCCTGCTGCATCGATGATTTCGAAAGCTGCTTTGACTACATCACCATCCGGGTCTGAAGAACCGGATGCATCAAAGGTAATAGGCCGGCCGACATAGTCTTCGCAAGGCAGGCAAGATGTTATGAGTTTACAAATCGGAGGGAAGTTGATGTAGGTTTTTGCCTCACAGCCAGTGCCGGTTAATTCTCCGCTCAGGTTGAAGACTCTGGCCTTAAAAACATATTCTCCAGGTTTATCAAAACTTGTTTGCCATTTGGGGGAATCAGGCGCTAAAGCCTTGGAAGCGATTTTAGCTCCGGTGGCATCAAAAATATCCACTTCCATGGATTTGGCATATTGCGAACCGCTCATATCGACGGTAATCGGGTCATTGACGTTTGCTTTCAAGGGAGAGACAACTAGACTGCAGGTTGGCACCGGGATAATTTCTTCAACTTTAAAGAGAGAAATGTTCCCGCAGGGTTTGGGCATGATGAATTCATAGTGTTTAAAATCTTTTTCAATTTTGAAGGAAAATACTTCAAGGGGCCGTTTGCCCGCCCATTCTACGTCAAAGACAATCTTCACTTTTCCGTGCGAGCGAAAGAGCATCCACATCAATTTATCTCCCACCGCCAGAGTCTTTTCTTCAAATTTCGCAGCCTTTAACTGGTCCATAAAGGGAAGATATAAGTCTCCATAGCCAGCTAGATCAAAGCCATATTTGATATCCCCGGCATATTTTTCGACCAGGGTTTTCATCACTTCTTGAGTTGGGATATTTCCTCTCACCCGGGCAAGCGTATATTGCCCGATGCTTTTGAGCTTTTTTGTCTCAGCTAATGAGCTTAAAGAACAAAAAACTAAGAGCACGATAGCCAGAATAATAATTTTTTTGTTCCTCATTGGTCTTCCTCCTTTCATTGGCAAAACACTTGTTTATTATTTTAAATATATCTTTAATGTTTTGTCAAGCTTAAAATAGAGTTTTCAGAAAATAAAAATATCCAAGAAGTGTCAATTTTGAGTTCTAAGATTAAAGCTCAAGAAATTTCTTGACTATTCTTCTGATCAGGAGCGAATCTTTTGGGGTTTGCTGCAAGGCTTCTTCGAAAAGAGGCGTCGTTCTAAGATTCAAGCTAATAAGGCTTCTGAGGAATTTTAGAGCAGAAGGGATATCAATCTCGGGGTGAGGCTGAAGCCCAAAGACGCGCTTCCCGCGCAGCTCGAAGGCTTGAATGGAACACTGGGGACTAGAAGCTAAAACTGTAAAGGAATCATCTAAATCCACAACTTCATCGAAATGGCTTGAGAATGAATAAAATATCTTTTTCTCCCCCAAAAGCGCGTTTTTTTGGGTCACTTTTACTGGAATCCATCCTACTTCAGGCTGGCGACACCGTCTCAGATGAACATCCCCAGCCAGTGCCAAAGCGAGAAGCTGGTGTCCATAACAACTGCCAAGAATGGAGAAGCCTTTTTCCACCGCTTCCCGAACAAGCTCAACTTCCTGATAAACCCAATCTTCTCTCTCTAAAATAGAAGCCTCGGAGCCGGTCAAGATGAGATGATTGTAACCTTTTTTGAAGGAGGGGAAATGCCCTTTTTTAGCCTCAAATGAATCCCATTCAACATTTAAGTGAGTTTTCCAATGCTCCACAGGAGTGTAGATAGAGGAATCCATCGAGTTATCAACAATGGCGAGTTTAATTTTTCTTTTCTTCATTTTTTAACAAGTTCCAGCCTTTCATTATAGGCAACCAATGTCAAATTACAATCTCTTTCACTTGGAAGAATCTTTTTTTACTTTTCTTTTGTTTTTAAGGCTTTGCTTTTGGTATAATGAACGCTCGAAAAAGGAGGACTGAACGTGCACGCAGTCAATGAAGAAACGGAGCTTCATGTTATCACTCCCAATGAACCGGGCATTCTGGGCCGAGTCCTGGGGACCCTGGCTAATGCCGGCCTGAACCTTAAAGCCCTGTGTGCTTATGCCGACCATAAAGGAGGACATTTTCTAATGATCACCGCAGATAACAAAAAGGCAGAAAAGGCTCTTAAGTCATTGGGCTATAAAGTCAAAACGAGCAAGGTCATCACGGTTTTAATCACGGACCGCATTGGAGCAGGAGCGGAAATTGGCGCTTTACTCGGGAACGCTGTCATTGATATCCACTCCTGCTATGGAACCTCTGCAGGCGGCGGCAGCACGCTCTTGGTTTTTAAAACGAATAATAATAAAAAAGCTTTTGAAACTCTGAGTTAAGCCCTCTTGGTCTTTCTGGCCAGAGGGGCTATTCTGCTTGATCGCATCTGTTGGACCGAAGAGCCATAATGAGCCAAAATTGCTTATGAGCAAAAGAATCGCCGTTGTGACTTCAGATGTGCCTTTTGTCGAAGGAGGACATCTGACCATCGCCCGCAGCACCGTCCGGGCTTTAAATGAATATGGTAATGAGGCGGATCTCATTCTGACTCCCCAAAACAGATTTGGACGTCAATTCCGGGCTTACTTAGCAACCCGCTTCACGGATGTTGAAGAAGATGGCTTTGGAAGAAAAATCCATCAGGTTATATCCTTCCGATTTCCCAGTTACGCGGTCAAGCATCCTTTTCATGTCTGCTGGCTTAACCACCGGATGCGAGAATACTACGACCTGTGGGAGCTTCTAGTGTCCCAGCTCGGCTTTAAAGGAAGAGTCAAAGAGAGAGTCCGGAGGATGCTTATCCATACCCTTGATACTTATCTTTTGAAGCACAACGTAACTCAGCTCTTTGCTCAATCTCTAACCATCCAAGCCAGACTCAAAAAATGGGGAAACATTCGGTCAGAAGTGCTCTACCCTCCTCCTCCTCAGAGAGATTACAGAACTGAGTCTTACCAAAATTTCATTTTCTCTGTTTCAAGGCTCCATAAACTCAAACGCCTTGACTTGTTGGTAGATGCTTTCAAATATTTACAGAATAAAGAATTGAGAGCTTTTATCCTCGGAGATGGACCAGAGTTTGGAAATTTATCCCGGCAAATAAAAGAGAATAGCCTCGAAAAGAGAGTTTTTCTACTTGGCGCAACCGATGAGAAAACTCTTCTGGACTATTATGCGCGCTGCCTCGCTGTGTTTTTTTGTCCATTCCATGAAGACTACGGCTTTGTCACCCCCGAAGCTTTTTCTTCGAGGAAAGCCGTCCTTACCACATCTGACAGCGGCGGCCCCGCGGAGCTGGTCCAGGATGGGCTCACTGGATTTGTCGTCGAATCCAATCCCAAAATCATAGCCCAAAAAATGGATGAACTCGCTGAAAGCCAAAAGCTTGCTGAAAAAATGGGCGAGAAAGCCTATGAATTTGTGTCCCGGATCAACTGGGAAGAAACTGTGAAAAAATTGATCATTTGCGATAAAAGCGAGTTCTGAAATTATTCTCAAAAGAGCTAGTCAGGATTTGAAACCTGGAGAGACTTTTTCCACAAAAATGTCTTCATGACGAGAATCACTACTCCCCCTGATAAGACAAGAAGAAGGACATCGGCGATGATGAGCACATAATTCTTTTTATGGATGTAGCTTACAAGCAAAATCCCCAGCGAAGCGAGTGTTGTGACGAGCATAAAAATCGCAGGCACAAGAGCGAAGGTGTTCTTTTTCTTCCTCACCAGAAGCCAGGCTGATACAGCCAGCAGAGAGAGTGCCGCTAAGAGTTGATTGGCTGTGCCAAAAATCGGCCAAAGGGCACTGAAAGCATTCGAATAGGCAAATAGCCCCATTAGCACTACGGAAATTCCAGAATTAATCCAATAATGTTTCAGAATTGCAGGGGGAGTCTTAAAGAGAATTATCCAGAGTTCTTCAAAGAGATAGCGATTGAGCCGCACGGCCGCATCGAGCGTCGTGATCACAAATCCTTCAACGAGCAAGATCCCAAAAACTGTGCCCAGAGCAACCGGAATACCGAGACCTCGGTTGAATAAATTTCCGGCTGCAAGGGAAAATCCTAAGATTGGGTTGGATTTTAGGGATGGATCAACAGGCCAGACTATGGATTTATAATCCCCGAAATTTAGAGCTCCTCCAATCGCCAGAAGAACACACACAGCTAGGATAGACTCGAGGAGCATCGCGTTATAGCCCACTCTGCGGGCATCAGTTTCCTTAGCCAGCTGTTTTCCTGTCGTCCCCCCTGCTACCAATGAGTGAAATCCAGAAATTGCCCCACACGCAATCGTGCAGAACATCATCGGCCAGACGAGGCCCAGGTTTTGGACTCCTTCTTTAAGATTGAAACTTGGCGTTGAAACCGACAATTTCCCCAATCCTGTGCTGAAGAGCGAGATGATCATGAGGACAATCCCACCATAAAGGATCTGGGCATTGATAAAATCCCTGGGCTGAAGAATCATCCAGACGGGAACGCCTGCAGCAAATAGGACATAAACTGAAATCAGGAGCATCCATAAAGATGGAGTTAGACTGACCGGGTGCGCAATTCCTAAAAGAATCGAGATGCCACAAATGGCGGCAGCGAGCAGATAAGCTAGAATTGTCTTGATGCCCTTTTTGTAGATGAGCCAGCCAAGGAAAGGGGAACAGAGAGTGATCACAATAACCGACATAGAAGCAATGCCTCCGATGCGACCCATGACCACCCCATTTTTCACCACTGTTTTAAGAAAGGTCTCTCCTTCCTTCACCCCGATTTTGGCAAGCGGCCAAAGCGACGTGAGCGAGATAGCTGTAGCGCTCAGAAAAGAGGAAGTGACAAGGACAATCATGACAATGGTGAAGGCTATAAAGAGATTGAAACCGGTGTTTCCGAGAGTCTTGCGCGCGACTTCCGCCATCGACTTCCCGCCTTCGCGCATGCTGATGAAGAGGGTTGTAAAGTCATGAACTGCCCCGATAAAGATACCGCCGAGGACAACCCATAACCAGGCAGGGACAAAACCATAGAGAATGGCCATGGTCGGACCCAGAATCGGCCCTGCACCGGCTATGGCCGAAAAGTGATGAGCAAAGACAACGTAGGTTTTCGAAGGGACATAGTCACGGCCGTCATTGAACTTCACGGCTGGTGTTGGGGTATTTGGGTCTTCTCCGAGCATTTTAGCAATATAACGGGAATAAAATTTGCTGGCCAGCCAAAATGCAAGGACAGCAATAGCCAGTAAAATGAGAACATTCATGCTATCCTCCAGACTCTATGATCGTGATGGACTTTTTCTCACTTGTCATGAATGGATAACTTTTAGCACAGGGAAATAATGTTGTCAAAAAAGTGGAGAAAAAAAGCGGCCAGAACTCAAATCTATTTTTTAATCGTAGTAACCCTAAAAGCAACCCCTTTGGGGTCAGGGCAAGTCAGGATTTCTGTTTCAGAAATCCAGTCATCCTCGGGTAGCTCGTCTTCTCTCTGCTTAGCCGTCAGAAAAGGAAAAAGGCTGTTCAGGGCATAGAGACAAACCTTTTTTCCTTTCGGAATTTCAATCGTGCCTTCGCCTCGAATAAAAAAATGGTCGCCTTTTTTATGCTTGGCTCCACACCGTCCTTTGATCTCTGTGACTTCAACCTTCAATTCTCTCATCCCTCCTCCTTTACTATTAAAATATATCTTCTTCAAATAAAAAATTCAAGAAAGAATTTTTGGGCCGGGCTGAGCCAAGGCCTTTCGAATTTATTCAAAGAGCCAGGGAAAGGGGTGAAGCGACCATTTAAAATAGGAACCTGCCACCCAGCATTCTTTTTTCGCTGAAAGAAAATGGGGAAATAGATGCTTAGACAACAAACAGATTGACAAAGTCAAAATCTTTGACTTAAAATAAATTGTCTTAAAGTTGATAGATAGGAGGAAATTATGGCAGGCACAAGAGCTGAACCCAATGTCGTTCCTTTGTGCGATGTCTTGTTGGTTCTGCTGATTATCTTCATGGTTATCACTCCCTTAGTTCAGAAAGGAATTGATGTCAGGCTTCCTGATACCTCCTCTGATACTTCCGGAGGAATCCCTCAGGGGCTCATTGTTTTGACCTTGAAAAAAGACAATACAGTGATGATCAATCAACAAGTTGTAGATAAAAAATCGCTTGGAGAAGAGCTCAGACGGATTTATTCTTCTCGGCAAGACAAGACGATTTTCATCAGAGCGGATGAGAAGCTCCCTTATTCCCGGGTCATCGAAGTCATTGATATAGCCAAAGGCGCTGGCGTAGACACGCTAGGACTAATCCCTGAAATTTTCACTGAAGAAATCCCTTAGCTTTCGATTTTTTATCCTCATCGAGTCAAACCTCATGAAAAAAATTATCCCTATTTTTCTTGGGATTTTGTTTGTTTTGGCGATCAGTCTCAGAGGTCAGACAGAAATGGCAGGTGAGTTGAATCGAGAGGACATTTTGCAGAATTGTCCTGACTGGCAAGAAGTTGTTGCCTCTTATTTTCCCAAGGCAGACATTGTCGATAAATTAAAAGCTGTGAATCGAGAAATTGAAATCGAAATCTATCTCGGAACCTGGTGTCCCGACTCCAAGGCTCATGTCAGTGCTTACTTCAAAATTTTAGACCTCGTCGCTAATCCCCTAATCCGGACGACCTATATCGGACTTCCCAGGGACAAACAGGCTCGCCTCCCCTATCTCCAGGCAAAAGATATTCAGAAACTGCCCACTTTTCTTGTTTCTATTGATGGCAAAGAAAAAGGCCGGATTATTGAAACACCAGCCAAATCTGTCGAAGAGGATCTCCTCGAGATTATCGAAAAATAGTTACTTGCTCTCTTTGATCGGTCCAATCACTTCTCGCGAGATCACCAAGCGCTGAATTTCATTGGTGCCTTCATAGATCTGGAGGAGCTTGGCATCTCTCATCAACTTTTCCAGGGGATAATCCTTCATGTAACCGTAGCCTCCAAGAATCTGAAGGGCGTCCGTCGTGATTCTCATCGCCACATCCGAGCCAAAACATTTGGCCATAGCCGCCTCTTTGCTGCAAGGTTTCTTCTGATCCATGAGCCACGCTGCGTGCCAAACGAGGTGACGGGCGGCATTAATTTCCATGGCCATCTGGGCAATCTTAAAAGCCGTATTTTGGAAAAGGGCGATTGGCTTCCCAAATTGGATTCTTGTTTTGGCATAGTTGATGGCATATTCCATGGCCGCCCTGGCCACGCCTACTCCAGCCGCTCCGACAGGGGCCCGGGAATGGTCCAGGGTCTTCATGGCAATAAAAAATCCCATTCCCTCCTTGCCCAGAAGGTTTTCGGAGGGAATTCTCACCTCATCAAAAAAGACCTCTGCGGTATTCGAAGCGCGATGACCCATTTTATCTTCTTCTTTTCCGATCGTGATCCCAGGGGTTTCCCTAGGGACTATGAAGGCACTGATGCCGCGCATCCCTTTCTCCGGAGAGGTGTTGGCAAAAACAAGATATAGGCTGGCGATACCTCCATTGGTAATAAAGCATTTGGAGCCGCTGATAACGTACTCTGAACCAACTTTTTCGGCTTTTGTTTTTAAAGAGCCGGCATCCGACCCAGCTTCCCTCTCCGTCAAGCAAAATGAGGTAAAAGACATCCTTTGAGTGAAAGGAGTCAGGAATTTTCTCTTTTGCTCCTCAGTTCCAAAAAGAATGATGGGCGTAAAAGCAAGCGAACTGGCCATGATGGTCGTGTACATCCCGGCACATCCGGCGGCCAACTCTTCGCTAACGATGGCTGTATCCAAGTGACTCAACCCTCCCCCCCCAAACTCTCTGGGTATTTCGCAAGTGATGAACCCGACTTCAAAAGCTTTTTTCATGACATCCTCGGGAAATTGGTCGCCTTTATCATACTTCGCGGCATTGGGTTTCATTTCTTTCTCGGCAAATTCCCGGGCCATTTCCTGGAGTGCTTTTTGCTCCTCGGACAGGTTAAAATCAATCACTTTCTCCTCCTTTCTTCAAACTAAGCATGCTTGTGATTGCTTTTTATACTAAATATTGATTATCTGTCAATTTTTTGATTACCTTCTTTGAAAACGAGTTTTTCCCTTGTCAGGCTATAGACGGAATTTTTTATCCCAAAAACAGCTTCTGCGATGCCTGGGGCACGGATCGGTTTTTGAGAAGAATGTTTTAAATGAATAAAAAGTTTTCCCTTGTTTTGATCCAGAAACAAAGTTTCAATAGACTCATCATTGCGCGTCAAGAATTCATTGATTAGCGTCTGGACAATTTTATTTTTTGTGGCAAAAGGAAGATTCCTTTGGTGCTTGATAGACAGAATAGCCTGCTCGATTTCTTTACTTTTCAAATCAACAGAATAAACCATTTTCTCGAGGCTTTCATTCAAAGAAGCATCAGAATCTTTGATTTTACTCATGGCTAAGAATTTAATACCTGAAGGGAGATAGCGGTTCATCCGGCAGAGAAATTCTTTCTCTGGGAAGAGATATTGGGATTTGAATTCGAAAGCTTCCTCTTTTGCTCCCATCCCTAGGGCGAGAGCTGGGACGAAGGACATCATCATCTTCGGATGAAATCCCTTCGATTGGATGACCGAGATAGCAGCCCGCCGGAAAGCTCTCTTGATGATGTTGATAAGATCCAGATGAGAATAGTATCGGGCCTGGCGGAGCTTTGAATAAAAAACCCGATAGCGAAGGATGTTTTGAGTTTTTTCTCCCCAAAATGAGGCAAGCTTGGTTTTAATTGTGATTTTTTCCCGGAATCTTTTTTCTAAAAGGAGCCCCGAATCACAGCCCTGGCATTGGCTGCAGGTATTCTCGAAACAAGACGGCGATGGGACTGCCTGGAGTGCCTTTCTGAGCTCTTGGAGCAAATGAGGCTTTTTGACCCCTGTCAGGATATGATCCCAGGGCAGAATAGTCTCCTCATCCAGAGCGCAAAGGTAGGAGTGATAATCAATTTTTTCGGCTCGAAAAGCTTCTTCCCAAAAGGAAAATTTAAATTGGTCTTTCCAGCTGTCAAAACGGGCTCCATTTTTCCAGGCCCGCCAGACAACCCTCGATAGCTTCCTATCGCCCCGCGAAAAGATGGCTTCCAGGATTGATTTTTTTACGGGGTGTTCTTTGATTTCAACAGAGCGATATTTTCTCAAGCCCGCCCTTATGATTTTTTGTTTTTCTTCAAGAATTTTTTCTTCCTCCATGGCCAGCCACTGAAAAGGAGTGTGAGGCTTGGGAATGAAAGAAGATAGACTCAGGTTGATCCGCGGGGGCGATGAGATTAGGCGCCTTCCAATCTCTATAATTTTATGGACGAGCTCTAAAATCCCATCTAAATCTTCTTTCTGTTCGGTGGGCAAGCCCACCATGAAATAAAGCTTGATCAGCCTCCATCCATGAGAAAAAACATGGGCGACTGCATCCCAGATTTCTTGATCCTTAAGATGTTTATTGATCACTCGCCGCAGTCTCTCTGTGCCTGCTTCCGGAACCAAAGTAAAACCAGTCTTCCGAACCTTGACGATGCTTTGAACAACAGCGGAAGATAAGCCTATTGGCCTTAGCGAAGAGAGAGAGAGTGAAATTTTTTCTTTTTCCAGTTCGCCCATAAGGAATTTAACAACCTGTTCGAGATAGGGATAATCGCTTATCGAAAGCGAGGACAACGAGGCATCCTCATAGCCTGTCGAGCGAAGACTCTTGAGCATTTTTTGGGTCACAAAGGACGCGCTTTTGATCCGGTGAGGCAAATAGATGCTTGTGGCCTGACAGAACCTGCATTTTTGAGGGCACCCTCTTGCCGCCTCCACAGCTACCCTGTCAAAAACGACCTGAATATTCGGAACAACGATTTTTTCCGGGAAAGGCGTCCGGTGAAAAGGGAAGAGTATTCTTTTCTGAATCTGCGCCGCAGCACCATTGACGGGTTCGACAGCCAAGAGATGAGATTTTGGGGGCAGATAAGTCGTATAGAGAGAAGGAACGTAAACTCCCTTTATTTTTGATAATTCTTTCAAGATCCAGCTCTTGTCATTAGAGCTCTCTTTTAAGGCTCGATAATTCTCCACTATCTCCACAAATGCTTCTTCTCCATCTCCCACCAGGAATAAGTCAAAAATCTCAGCAACAGGCTCAGGATTAAAAGCAGCAGGCCCGCCAGCCATCGCCAGAGGAAAATCCAGGGTTCTCTCTGAAGAAAAAAAAGGGATTCGGCCTAACTCGAGAATAGTAAGGATGTTGGAATAATTGAGTTCATAGAGAAGAGAAAAACCAAGAACATCAAATTGATCCAGGGGAATTTTGTTCTCCAGGGAAAAAAGAGGGACGTTCTGAGAGCGAAGCCACTGCTCAAAATCGGTCCAAGGAGCAAATACCCTCTCGGCTAAGATGGAAGGATGATCATTCAAGATGGAATATAGAATTTTTTGTCCCAAATAGGACATTCCAATCTCATAAATGTCAGGGAAAATGAGGGCGACTTTGGTTTTGACTTTCTGAGGATTTTTTCTGATTTCATTCCACTCGCCCCCGGTATAGCGGGCCGGCTTCTCGACATGCTTCAGGATCTCTTCCAAGAGGGGTCTGTCAATCTTTTTCTTTTGCATTATTCAGAAAGAGGCGGTCCTTTTCAAATATTTACAAACCTTCTCATCTTAACATTCAACACAAGGGCAACACCCAGGTAGTTTGTAAGAAGCGAGGAGCCGCCATAGCTCATCAGCGGCAAGGGAATGCCGACAATTGGGAAAATACCGATGATCATCAGAACATTGATAAAAAATTGAAAAGAAATCATCATGGCCACCATGAACACAATATACACCCCTGCCCTATCTCTGGATTTGTTCACAGAGCGAAATAGCCTGGTAAGGAATAGAAAGTAGAGAATGAGTGTGCCGATGACGCCAACAAAGCCAAATTCTTCGCCAATCACTGAAAAAATAAAGTCAGTGTGGCGGGCAGGCAAGAACCTGAGTTGGCTTTGGCTTCCTTTTTTGAATCCTTTTCCCAAGAGTCCACCAGAGCCAATGGCAATTTTTGATTGAAGAATATGGTAGCCCGAGTGCTGAGGATCCTGACCAGGGGAAACAAGAGTCATAAGTCGCTTTTTTTGATAATCTTTGAGATAAAAATTCCACGCCACTAGGCTGACAAGGATCGAAAAAATTAGCAGAAAGATCAGGGTCTTTCGATTCATTCCCGCTAAAATTAAAGACGCCAAGAGCAGGGGAATATAGCTGAGAGCGGTCCCCAAATCAGGCTCCAAACCGATCAAAAGGATGGGAAGAATGACAATTCCAGAACTCAATAAGCCCATACCCCAAGTCAAAAAACCTTTTTTGTATTCTGAAAAAAGCTGTGCGAGAAGAAGAATCACAATAATTTTCACCAGCTCAGACGGTTGGATCTGAAAATAAGGCAATTTGATCCAGCCTTTTGTTCCAGAAATGGCGGGAGCGAAGAAGAGCAATCCTGCTAGAACGATTAAGAAAAAGGCATAAAAATAGAAAGAGTAGTTCATTAATATCTTATAATCCAAAGATAGGGTTACAAAGAGTATTAATAAGCCCGCCACAATCCAAAAAATTTGTCTCAGAAAATAATTCCCCGGTAAATAATGAGCGGAACTATAGATGACCACAACCCCAAAGATAGAGATAAAGAGCAAGAGAGCAATCAAGAACCAGTCAATTTGCCCGAACAAACGCCTGTCAATCATATTTCTTTTTGTATAACTCAAACAAATATTTGGCAAGAGGAGCTGCCGTTGCCCCTCCCATGCCTCCGAATTCAACAAGCACGGTCACCACGACCTTAGGATCGTTCCTGGGTGCAAAGCCCGTGAACCAAGAATGGCTCTTGATTTCTTTGCTCTGCTTTGCCAGGACCTCGGCCCTCGCCGAACTTATCAGCTGAGTCGAACCTGTCTTTCCACAGACATCAAATCCTTCGACTTTGGCTGCCCTTCCCGTGCCCTCCTCATTAGCAGACCTCCACATGCCTTCTATGATTTTTTCAAAAGAAGAACGCTTGATCTTGTTCGCCAGCATCTCGTCTGGGATCGCTTCTTGTTTTGAGGCCTTTTTGAGAGGCGATTTGAGGAGGTGGGGCCAGACCTTGAGTCCTCTGGTGGCGATAAGAGCTGTGTGGGCGGCAACTTGGAGAGGAGTCACCAACAACGGCCCCTGGCCAATTGACACCGAAATTGTCTCACCCGGAAACCAGGCTGCGTTTCTGGTTTTTTTCTTCCATTCAGGATGAGGAACCAAGCCTTCCTTTTCTCCCGGTAAATCAATTCCTGTCTTTTTCCCATAGCCCAGGATCTCGGCAAAACGAGCAATCTCTTCAATTCCCATTCTTCTTCCTAAATTATAAAAATAAATATTGCAGGAATAACGGATGGCATTGTAAAGCTCGAGAGACCCATGACCTGGTTTAAACCAGCAGGCGAAGGGACGTCCATAGATTTGAGTCGTCCCACTGCAAAAGAAGGATGTCTGTTCCGTAATCACGTTTGACTCCAGAGCGCCCAAGGCCATCGTGAGTTTGAAAATTGAGCCGGGACTGTATAAACCGCGGATAGCCCGGTTCTCGAGAGGGAAAAAAGGACTACGAACCAAACCGAGCCACTCCTCAGGCGTGAAGCGGTTGATAAATTTATTAGGGTCGTAAGTCGGGTAGCTGGCCAGCGCTAAAATCTCGCCTGTTTTGGCATCCATGACAACAATAGCCCCTTCCCTTCCCTGTAAAAGTTCCTCGGCCAACTTTTGAAGGTCAAAGTCTAGGCTCAATTTGATATCTTGGCCTTGCTGAGGTTCAATTCGCCTTATCTCTCCCCTGGGCTTCCCGAGGCTGTCGACAATCTCGAAAACCTTTCCATCCGTTCCCACAAGTTGGGATTCATATTCTTTTTCGATGCCATTCTTCCCACAAAGATCTCCCAGATGTCGGTCTTTATAGAAATCTGATTTCAGTTCATCCTGGGATAATTCCTGTAAATAGCCGATGACGTGAGCTGCCAGACTCGCAAAGGGATAATATCTTCGGGGTTCTGTTTCAATGACCAATTCGGGCAATTCCAATCTTCTTCCTTCGATTCGGGAAACCTCCTCAATATTTAAGTTCTCTTTGATCACAATGGGCTTAAAGACTGGCAAAGATTCATATTTTTTTATTCTCTTCTCTAGCGTATCTTTATCAATTTTTAAAAGCTCACTGATCGCGTTGAGCGATTGAGCCCTGTTCTTTGAGTTTTCCCGGATAAATGAAGTGTTGAAAGCTGCAGTGTTGTTGGCTAAAATGACATCATTTCGGTCTTGGATCAATCCCCGCGGTGAGGGAACCAGCATTTCTCGGATGCGGTTGGCTTCAGCTAGTCTCCAATATTTGTTATGGTCGAGGATTTGAATTTTCCAATAGAAAAAGACTAAAAAAAGAAAAAAGATCTCAACCAGGGAAAGTATTTTCTGAGACCTTCTCATGACTTGAGAAAGGTCCTCGTAAATTTTATTGTTCGCCATTTACGCTCTCAAACTTTAACTCCCTTGATTTTGCGCAAAAAAGGAAAAAGAAGACTTCCCAGGAACGCGGAGCTCAGAGGCTGGAAGAAAAGCAAGCCTTTCCCGCTGTTGACCATTTCTGAAAAAATGAGAATATAAAGCCCGCTCCACAGCAGAAGTTCAAAGCTTGCCATGAGGAAAAGGAAGAGAAAGGTGCGTTTTAAGGGAACGACGTTGATTTTTTTGGAAATGAATCCTCCCAGATACCCCACAAGAGTCAGGGTCAATCCCGAAACCCCAAAGATTCCTAAAGAAAAGGAGTCCTGGATGAGGCCACAGATGGTCCCCAAACAAGCACTGAATACTTCTCCCTTAGCCATGGCAAAATATAAAACCACCAAGATGAAAAAATTAAAAATTAGCAGAAGAGACGGAGAGATCTTCCCCAAAATAGTGTAGAAGATAAAAGCAATAAGTATTCCAATTCCAGCTTCAATCAAATCCTTCATCGGAATGTCTCTTTAGAATTTTCTTTAATTTCCAAAGGGAGAATAGCAACCTGAGTGAGCTCATTGAATTCAAAATAGGGCTTGGCCTTGATTTTTTTAAAAAGAGAAACATTCTTAGCCACAGAAAAGATTTTCCCAATTCTAAGGCCGGATGGGTAGATGCCGTCAAATCCAGAGGTAAGGATTTCTTCTCCCTCAGAAATATCTGGCTCAGAAGTAAGGACATATTTGAGTGAGCATTCCCCCTGGCCATCTCCGGAGAGAACTCCAATAGCTTTTTCCCCAGGAATAAGCGCACTGACCCCGCTATCGGTGTCGGTGATAAGCTGGACTCTGGCTTCATTGGAAGCAATGGGGCTGATGACCCGACCTACCAAATTCCCGTATTTGTCGAGAACAACCATATTTTTTTTTATGCCACCTGCGAACCCCTTGCCGATGATGATGGATTTATAAATGTTGTTAGGATCCACACCGATCACAGAAGCCACCAAAAAAGTGGGGCTGATTTTTGAGAGGTTCTGTTGAATCTCTTTGACCTCACTGAGCTTACGGAGAGCGTTCCGGAGCCACGAATTCTCCTGGCGGAGAGAAAAGAGCTCCCGGTATAATTTTTGATTCTGACTTTGGACATTATGGAGATAAATGTGGTTTGTCCAGACATTTCCAATTCCCCGGAAGAATCCGGTGATTCCATGCTGAAGCGGAGAAAAAATCGAGAAAATGACCTTTTCAAATACGGTCTGCTTTTCTCCAAGAGGAACCTGAAGGGAGATCAATATCAGGTGAAAAAAGACCAGAACCATAAGAAGGAGAGGCTTCCTTTTTTCTTTCAGAAAAAGGGGCATGAAATTGTACTGTGATTATATGAGAGAGATTTTTTTCAAAAGCTCCAGGTCATCCAGCATCTTGCCGGCGCCCAGAACAACCGTTGTCAGGGGATCGTCGGTTATGAAAACGGGCAACTGGGTCTCTTCTCGGATGCGCTTGTCTAAGTTCTTAAGAAGGGCGCCTCCTCCTGTCAAGATAATGCCATGGTCGATGATGTCGGCGGAAAGCTCGGGAGGAGTTTTTTCGAGCGCAATGCGGATGGCATTCACGATGGAGGCCACTACTTCCTCGAGAGCCTCTCTTATTTCCTGGTCATCGACAACGATAGTCTTGGGGATTCCCTCTCTTAAATCCCTCCCTTTGATCTCTGCGGTTAAAGGTTCATCGAGAGGATACGCAGAGCCAACCTGGATTTTCACCTGTTCGGCTGTTCTCTCTCCGATCAGAAGGTTATATTTCTTCTTCAGATATTGAATGATGGCCTCATCCATTTCATTCCCGGCAATCCGGATCGAATGATTGAAGACGATGCCATTGAGAGAAATGACCGCGATATCTGTTGTGCCGCCCCCAATGTCCACAATCATGTTTCCTGTCGGCTCCGAAATCGGGAGGTCGGCTCCCACAGCCGCAGACATCGGCTGTTCGACTAGATAAACTTCTGAGGCTTTGGCTCGCAGGGCCACGTCTTTCACGGCCCGTCTTTCGACTTGAGTGATGCCTGTTGGAATTCCGATGACAATCCTGGGTCTGAGCAGAAAGCCGCGGTTGTTGGTCGATTTCTTGATGAAATAATCAAGCATTTTTTCAGCTATCTCAAAATCGGCAATCACTCCATCGCGCATGGGTTTAATGGCTAGGACACTTGACGGAGTTTTCCCCAGCATTTCTTTGGCCCGGCTGCCAACGGCCTCTACCTTGCCGGTCTGTTGATTGATAACGACAATCGATGGTTCTTGAACAATGATCCCTTTCCCTTTCAGATAGACCAGCGTGTTGGCTGTTCCCAGGTCTATGGCTAAATCGCAGAATAGCCTATCTTTGAACCAACCTATCAGATTCATATCAATCCTTAACTGGACACAGAATATTTATCACAATTTGGCATTTCAATCAAATAAAATCTAGTGAACGGAAGCATTTCTTTTTCTGTGATAGCCATGTTCAGGAATAGGGTCCTGTCACGGCTCCCCCCCGTCCGTCCTCGCGTCACCCATCCCCCAGTGGGGCCCTGCCGCTGTGGGCGGGCGGGTTTGGTCAAGAACATACAGGGACTGGCCTGTCCACTAACTGGGAAATCATTATCTTGGCCTAAAACGATAACCGCACTTTTGGTTATAGAGCTGATCTAAACTTGACTTTCCCTGATGACTTCAACTATACATTAAGGCATTAAATTCATTAAAAGGAGTGAGGGATGAGTTACAAGCCATATGTTCCAGAAAAAACAGACTTAAAGGAGTTTACTTTAAGAGCGCTCATTCTGGGGCTTTTCATGACTGTTATCCTTGGCGCGGCCAATGCCTATCTCGGACTGAGAGCCGGAATGACCATTGCCGCGACCTATCCTGCAGCCGTGATCGGCATGGCGGTCCTCAAAATCATGAAGGGCTCTATCCTGGAAGAAAATTTTGCCCGAACAGTGGGCTCAATCGGGGAATCCGTCGCCGCCGGCGCGATTTTCACCATACCTGCATTTCTCATTGTCGGCGCCTGGACCAAGTTCAACACGGTGGAGGCTTACCTCAAATCAACAGCCTTGATGTTTGTGGGAGGATTCCTCGGAATCATGTTTGTCACATTTCTGAGAAGAGTTATGGTGACTGACCCTGATCTCCCATTTCCTGAATCAGTCGCTGCTTCAGAAATCCATAAGGCCGGACAGAAAGGAAGTGCTGGTGCTAAGTTCTTATTCCAAGCCATGGGAGTTGGCGCTCTTATCTACGCTCTGGGAGTCGTCAGGCTTTTTGCTGCCACCAAAGATTTTATTATCAAAGTCGGTTCTATCGGTTCGAGCTTTGTGAGACTGGGAATAGAAAAAGTTTCGCCCAAAGTAGATACAGGTGGGACTGTGGCCGTTGCAGGACCCGGGATTTACCCGGCTTATATCGGTGTGGGCTATATCATTGGCCCCAGACTTGCCTCCCTCAACTTCGCCGGGGGCGTTCTCGCTTGGGGTTTATTTGCGCCTCTGCTGATGTATTTCTTAGGCCCCCAACTTGTTGAAAAATTCTATGGTCCTGGAGTGTCCACGGCCCAAGTGGGATGGGATTCGATGATGGTCAATGTCTGGAAGTTTATTATAAGACCGATTGCCGTTGGAGGAATGCTTGTTGGGGCCGGGTATACTCTTTACAAGATGAGAAAGAATCTCGGAGCTGGGATTAAAAGGTCAATTGGAGACGTGAAAAAGGCTGCGGGTCAAGCGGAAGCAACTTCCAGGTTAGAGAAAGACCTGAATATGAGAGTGGTTTTGGCTGGCCTTGCTATTGCAGTTATCCTGATGATTTTTGTCTACAACATCTTTTCTAAATCTTATGGAACTGCAATTCTCGCAGCTGTAGTCATGGCATTTGCTGGATTTTTCTTTGCAGCGGTATCCGGAAATCTTGTGGGAACGATAGGCTCTTCCAATAATCCCATCTCCGGCCTCACTCTTTCCACTCTGATTATAGCTGCTCTGCTCATGGTCCTGATAGGGGCCACTGGAATGAGCGGTGTCGCGGCAGTTTTAGGAGTGGCTGCGGTTGTCTGTGTTTCATCGGCGGTTGCGGGAGAGATGCTCCAGGATTTGAAAGTCGGACATATCCTTGGCGGGACACCCTGGAAAATGCAGGTAGGAGATATTTTCGGAATCCTCATCGCTTCCCTTGTTCTTTTCTTCCCCTTGATGATCCTTCATGGAGCTTTCACCTTCGGAAGCAGAGAACTTTCTGCTCCCCAGGCCGGTTTGATGGCAGCTCTCGCTCAGGGCATTGTCGGTGGGGAGATGGCCTGGCCGCTCGTCATTGTCGGATTATTCATGGGCTTTGCCTTCATCCTGGTACAGGTTAGATCTCCGATGCTGGTTGCCGTTGGCATGTATCTTCCATTCGAAACAACGTTTGCCATTTTTTGCGGTGGCATGATGAAGGGCATCGTTGATAGGATGGCTGCCAAAAATAAACTCAACCCGGCTCAAAAGGCAAGAGTGGAGAATGTCGGGATCCTTCTTGCCTCAGGACTCATTGCGGGTGAAGCTTTGACTGGTCTGGTCCGAGCTGCGCTCACTTTCTTCAAGGTTAATATTCCAGCGATTTTTGCTGACAAAAGTTTCCTAGCTGACTGGAGCCAAACGCATAGCTTGGGAATCTTCTCTAAACTTTTAGTATTTTTTGCCCATCCCTATTGGATTGGCGTGTTAGTCCTGATTATTATCGGGTTTTATCTCGTCCGGGTTCCGCTCAAAAACGCTGGCGCTGCTGATGAGCCGCCTCCACCCTCGGCCATTATTTAAGGAGTGAGTAGTGAACAGTGAGTAGTGAGTTGGAGATAGATAGGCAGCGAGCTGTGTGCCGACAATAAGAACAGAGGATTCACTACAAACCATAGGCAAGGGCCAAAACAAGTCCAAACACTAAAAAATCACAAAGGCAAAAGGTCGGAAAAGAGGCTTTTCTGTTTACAGCCTACGACTCACTACTCACGATTAGCAGAGAATTGAATAATGACAAAAATTTGAATAAAATAATTTAGAGAGGCGAAGCATATGGCTATACTCAAAATCGAAAAATACGGAAATCCGATCCTCCAGAAAAAAGCTGAGCCGGTCAACGAAATCAATCAAGAAATCTTGGAGCTTGCTCAAAACATGGTTCAAACCATGCACGCGGCACCAGGAATCGGACTGGCTGCACCCCAGGTCAATGTCAGTAAAAGGCTCATTACCGTGGACCTCTCGGTTGGGGAAAAAAAAGAAGAGCTGATCATCCTCATCAACCCTGAAATTCTGAAACAGGAAGGAGAATCCACGCTTGAAGAAGGATGCCTTTCTGTGCCTGATATTCATGAAAAAGTGAAAAGGCCATTGCAGGTGACAGTGAAAGGTATTAATCTCGAGGGAAATGAAATAGTCCTTGAAGCTGAAAACCTGATGGCCAGAGTCTTCTGCCATGAAATTGACCATATCAATGGAAAATTGTTCTTTGAACACCTCTCCCCTCTCAAAAAGACTCTCATCAAGAAAAAACTCAAGAAGGAGGGCGAAAAAGGTAGGGGTCGATGAGAATTGTTTTTTTCGGAAGTCCCTTCGCAGCTACCCCTTCCCTCGAGAAGCTGATTGAAGCGGGTCACTGTATCGAGCTCGTTATCACCCAGCCTGACAAACTCTCCGGACGAGGTCAAAATCTTGCTCCATGTGCTGTCAAGAAATTTGCCCAGGCGAGGAATCTTCCTGTTTTACAGCCAGAAAAAATTAGAACAGACCTAGAGGCTTTAGAAAAAATAAAAGTTCTTCAGCCAGACTTGAATGTGGTTGTGGCTTATGGTCAAATCATCCCTGGTTCAATCATCTATCTTCCGCGGTATCATTCGCTCAACGTTCATTTCTCCCTACTCCCCAAATATAGAGGTGCCTCTCCAGTCCAGTGGGCCATTCTCAATGGAGAAAGAAAGACAGGCATAACCATTTTTGAGCTGAACGAAAAAATGGATGAGGGCGATATTTTGTCCCAAGAGGAAGTAGAGATACGACCCATCGAAAAAGCTTTTGAGCTTGAAGAGAGACTGGCCCAAAAAGGAGCTGCTCTCTTGGTCAAAACAATTTCCGAGATAGACCGAATTAAGCCTACTCCGCAGAATCATTCTTTGGCCACCTACGCCCCTAAGCTAAAAAAAGAAAAAGGCCGAATTGACTGGACTCAAGCTGCTGAGCTTATTGAAAGAAAGGTTAAAGCTCTTGCTCGCTGGCCCTCCGCTTTCACCTATTTTAGAGGAAAACTGACCAAAATTCATGAAGGGAGAATGGTCTCTCGCACAGCTCTTCTTCCCTCTCCTGGTGAAATTCTTTCAGCAAGAAAAGAAGGCATAGAGGTTTGCTGTGGAGAAAAGAGCATCTATCTCATCGAGCGGCTTCAGCTTGAAGACAAGAAAGAAATAGACGCCCACGCCTTCAGCCTGGGCGCACGAATTACTCCTGGAGAAAAATTCAGTTAAAGGAAGCAAAGAAGGGATTGGGATTATTCTTCCAAGATATAAGCGTAGGGATTCACAGCCTTGTCGTTTATTCGAACTTCATAATGGAGATGAGGCCCTAAGGCTTTTCCTGTTTTTCCGACAAGTCCGATGGTGTCTCCTCTTTTCACTTTCTGACCAGCTTGAACCAGGAATTTAGATAGGTGAAGATATTGAGTAGTGATTCCTCTGCCATGACTAAGGATGATAGTTTTTCCAGAAATTTTATCGTTTTTTAACTCGATGACGATTCCATCAGCCGTCGCGACCACAGGGTTTCCAAAACTCGTGGCGATATCGATTCCGAAGTGGAATGCCTGTTTTCCAGTAAACGGGTCTTTTCTCCACCCGAAACCAGAAGATGGCCAACCGACGGTGGGCCAAATCGTAGGAGTAGTAGCCAAGATCGCAGACTGATTTTCAAAAAAATTGACAAGAGTAGTCAAATTACTCTTAATATCGCTGGCTTTGCTGGTGAGGTCTTGTATTTTGCTAAAAGATAAGTCTTGTTGAGGCGCGCTTGGAGAGTTCATTGTTCCCTCTTCGCCATTTGAGCTCCCTCCTCCGATACCCACCTCTTTGATCACTTCTTGAGATTTTAAGCCTGCCATGATATTTAGCTTTTTGGCATAGCTTTCGAAGTTATCAACCGTCGTTTTTAATTGCTTTATGGAATTTTCATAAGCCGCTAAAGTCTCATTTTGCCTAGCTACTTCCTGATGAAGATTTTTATATTTCTGCCTGGTGATGCTCATCGAGGAATAATCGACCAGAAAAGTGACGAGGGCAATCAAGAGAGCTGCAGAAATTCCGATCAGAACTTTCACGGTCTTTTCAGAAATGGTGATCCTTCGGAAGCTCTTCTTAGAATGGGGAATAATGAGGATCGAATAAAACTTTTTTGCCATGAATCTTTCCTTTGATTACCATAAATAAAAATTCAATGTCAAGCAAATTGTTGCATTTTTTTCTAAGATTTCTTTTTAGGGACATGGCTTTCAATCCATTTCACGATGTCTTGAGTGGAAGAGCCCGGCAAAAAAATCTCGGCAATTCCTATTTTCTTCATCTTGGGAATGTCTTTTTCTGGGATAATTCCTCCAGCAAGACAAATGATGTCTTCAGCTCCTTTTTCTTCGAGGAGGTTCATGACTCGGGGGAAAAGAACATTATGAGCGCCGGAAAGAATGCTCAGGCCGATCACATCCACATCTTCTTGGATGGCTGCATTGACAATTTCTTCAGGCGTTCGGCGCAGCCCGGTATAGATCACTTCCATGCCCGCATCTCGCAAAGCTCGGCAAATGACTTTAGCTCCCCGGTCATGGCCGTCAAGGCCAGGTTTGGCGATCAAAACTCTAATTTTCTTTCCAGCCATAAGAACCTCCCAAATAGTCTATCTCGTCCATCTCGTTTATCTGGTCAAAACAAAAAAAGTTTTTCTTTCACCAGATAGACCGGAAAAGTGCTTTGAGCGTTTTTTCAATACATAATCGGCTCTTGATATTCCCCATAAATCTCTTTCAAGGAATCTATGATTTCTCCTAGAGTGGCATAGCACTTGACACATTCGAGGATAAAGGGCATCAAATTTTCGTCATTGACAGCGGCTGTTTTAAGGTCCTTCAGAGAGTTTTTAACTTGAGTGTTATTTCTTGTCATCTTCACTTTTTTCAGCCGAGCCAGTTGCTGCCGAGTTACCGCCTCATCAATCTGCAATAAGGGTATGGGTTCATGCTCCATCTCAAAAGCGTTCACACCGACGATGATTTTCTCCTGCTTTTCAACAGCTTTTTGATACCAATAGGCACTATCTGCAATCTCTTTTTGAGGGAAACCGAGCTCAATCGCCCTCACCATTCCACCCATGTCATCAATTCTCTTGATGTAGACTTTGGCTTCTTCCTCCATTTCTTCGGTCAACTTTTCGACAAAATAGGCTCCTCCTAAAGGGTCGATACAATTCATGACTCCGCTTTCATGGGCAATGATCTGTTGAGTTCTCAAGGCAATGGTGACGGCTTCTTCTGAAGGCAGAGCATAAGTCTCATCCAGAGAATTCGTATGAAGAGACTGAGTCCCTCCCAAAACGGCGGCCAGAGCTTGAATTGTGACTCGGACAATATTGTTATAGGGCTGTTGAGCCATCAAAGAAACCCCAGAAGTCTGAGTGTGAAACCTTAGCCACCAGGACCTTTGGTCCTTAGCCTTAAATCTTTCCTTCATAACCACGGTCCATATTTTTCGGGCAGCTCGGAACTTGGCAATTTCTTCAAAAAAATCGTTGTGGGCATTAAAGAAGAACGAAAGCCGCGGGGCAAACTCGTCGATTTCAAGCCCTCTCCGGAGAGCCCACTCCACATACTCAATCCCGTCCCTCAAGGTAAAAGCCAGTTCCTGAACTGCGGTGGCGCCAGCTTCCCGGATATGATAGCCAGAAATAGAAATCGTGTTCCATCTCGGAACTTCTTTGGCACCATATTCAAAGGTGTCGACAATCAGCTTCATCGAAGGCTTTGGTGGGAAAATAAAAGTCTTCTGCGCAATGTATTCTTTGAGGATATCATTCTGAATGGTGCCTGAGATGACCTTCGGCGAAACGCCTTGTTTTTCAGCCACAGCAATGTACATCGCCCATAAAACTGCAGCGGCCGGGTTAATGGTCATGGACGTTGTGATTTTATCGAGCGGAATGCCTTTAAAAAGAATCTCCATATCGGCTAAAGAATCTATGGCAACGCCGCACTTCCCTATTTCTCCGTGAGCCAGGGGATGGTCGGAGTCAATGCCCATGAGAGTCGGGAGATGAAAAGCGACGCTCAGACCAGTCTGGCCATGAGAAAGAAGATATTTGTAGCGGCGGTTTGTGTCTTCAGCCGTGCCAAAGCCTGAAAACTGTCGCATGGTCCAGAGCCGGCCCCGGTACATGGTGGGATGGATGCCTCTTGTGAAAGGAAATTCGCCAGGAAATCCTAATTCTTTTAGATAATCGAAATGGGGCAAATCCAGAGGAGTGTAAAGCTCCTTAATTTTTTTCCCTGAACCTGTCGTGAACTCTTTTCTTTCTGAACATTCTTTAGCGAGCGACTTCTCATATTTCTCTTTTTTCCAGGATTCAAACCGGTCTTCCAAAATTTTCCCACGGACTTTTTTCAATCGGACAGCGCTCCTTGAAAAAATATAAACCTCACTCTCAATGCAAATCTCAAAAAACTAGGGCGAATCAATCGGCGAGCGATCAATCCTCTGTCACTTTAAACACTAAATCATGTTCCCGCACAGGGCTGTCCACTTTTATCCCAGCGGACTGGCCTTTCTTGATGGAATCCACGTTCGCGTGTTCGATCTGCAAAGAATTGACCTTCTGGTAAAAATCACTTGTGTGGCCTTTGATGCGGATGGTGTCGCCAACCTTTAATTCTCCCTTCGTAATTTCTAAGACACCGACATTTATCTTAGAAAAATAATGGGTGATTCTTCCGATCTCTTCCTCCATCAGGACCTCCTTCTGATCAAGCTTGTTCAAAAATACCAAAATTGGAGGGATTTGGCAAGTTTTTTAACCACCACAGAGAACAGAACCTCCATTGACATTCAATATTTCGCCTGTTATGTGGCGGGCCAAGTCTGATGCCAGGAACAAAATTGGGCCAGCAATATCTTCAGGCGGCGGAATTCTTTTTAAAGGAATAGACTCCTGGACTTTGTCTCTGTAGCCGGGGATGCTAAACACTTCTGTACACATATCCGTATCCACCCAGCCCGGAGCCACGCAGTTGACCCGGATGTTAAATAGAGCCAGTTCCACGGCCAATGACTTTGTCAGCGAGATGAGAGCCCCTTTGCTGGCCGCATAATGAGAATGCAGAGCTTCTCCCCTCACGGCGGCTGTCGATGCCACGTTGATGATCCAGCCTCGTTTTTTCTGCTTCATGGAAGGGACAACAGCATTGGTGGCAAAGAAAACACCGTCGAGGTTGATCTTCATCGTTTCCTCCCAGACTTGCTTTGTCATGTTGCCCATCTCCCCATAAGTCCAAATCCCGGCGTTATTGACAAGGATATCGACCTGTCCCCACTGCTTCAAGATATCTTCGACCATCTGGTTGACTTCTTTTTCCTCGGCAATATTCATTTTAAATATCAGGCATTCCCTGCCCATCTTTTCAATCTCGGCCTTAACTTCCAGCGCCATCTTGGTTTGACTGAGATAATTGATGGCGACATTGCACCCAGCTTTTGCAAATAGCAAAGCTGTAGCCCGGCCAATCCCTCTTGAGCCTCCAGTGATCAGAGCCCCTTTTCCGTCTAAATTTATCATTGAGACTCCTTTCTTTCTAAATGCTCATGATGCTAGCATTACCCGCGAATGATGAAAATAATCCCCCCTCTCCCCCTTTAATAAAGGGGAGATAAAAGGAGAATTGAAATTCCTCATTATCTCAACTCACTCTGCATAACTAAAGGAAAATTTTCCCATCTCATCGAATTGAAGATAGCGATAGATATCCACTTCATAAGGAAGAATCTTCTCTTTGACCACTTCAAAATATCTTTCAGGAGTCGGGAGTTCGCCTTTTAAAGCTGCCACAGCCGCTAGTTCTGCAGAACCGAGATAGACACGGGCATTGTCTCCCATCCGGTTGTCAAAGTTCCTGGTGGAAGTCGAAAAAACATTTGCACCTGGCCGGACCCTGGCCTGGTTGCCCATGCAGAGCGAACAACCAGGAATCTCCATCCTCGCCCCGGCCGCAGAATAAATGGAATAATAACCTTCCCGCATCAACTGGGCAATGTCCATCTTTGTCGGCGGAGTCATCCAGATTCGAGTGGGCAAATAGCCAGCTTTGTCAAAAATCTTGCCGGCTGCCCGGAAATGCCCGATGTTTGTCATGCAGGAGCCGATAAAAACTTCATCAATCTTGTCTCCTGCAGCCTGAGACAGCAATTTGACATCATCTGGGTCATTGGGGCAGGCGACAATCGGCTCTTTGATTTCTGCGAGGTCGATCTCCAGGACTGCTGCATATTCTGCATTCTCATCCCGCCGGAGCAAAACAGGGTTATCAAGCCATCTTTTGCAAGCTTCAATTCTCCTCTTGAGGGTTTCAGCGCTCTGGTAACCTTCCTCAATCATCCTCTGCATAAGGGCAATGTTGCTCTTCAAGTATTTTGCCACTTTTGCCTCGCTCAAGGCGATAACGCCTCCAGCCGCAGAGCGCTCTGCCGAAGCATTAGTCAGTTCGTAGGCCTGTTCGACCGTCAGGTCCGCAAGCCCTTCCATCTCAAGTATCCGGCCGTTGAAAATATTCTTTTTACCCTTCTTAGCGACAGTTAAAAGCCCTTCTTTGATGGCAAAATAAGGAATGGCATTGACCACATCTCTGAGAGCGATCCCGGGATTGAGTTTTCCTTTGAACTTTACTAAAACCGATTCTGGCATGTCGAGAGGCATAAATCCGAGAGCTCCGGCAAAGGCGACGAGTCCAGAGCCAGCAGGAAAGCTGAGCCCAATCGGGAAGCGGGTATGAGAATCGCCCCCGGTTCCCATGGTGTCAGGAAGAATCAGCCGGTTCAGCCAAGTGTGGATCACGCCGTCACCCGGCTTGAGCGTTACACCTTTCCGCTCCGTGACAAATTTGGGCAGAGTTTTGTGCATCTTGACATCCGCTGCTTTCGGGTAGGCGGCCGTATGGCAGAATGACTGCATGAAAAGTTCTGTCTGGAATTCAAGACAGGCCAGCTCTTTAAGCTCATCGGCTGTCATCGGACCAGTTGTATCCTGGGAACCGACTGTGGACATTTTGGGTTCACAGGCTGTCCCGGGCAATATCCCTTTAATGCCGCACGCTTTTCCTACAATTTTTTGGGCTAAAGAAAAGCCCTGCCCTTTTTTAATTTTCGGACTTTCAAGCTTGGTGAAAAAATTGGCTTCAGGCATCTCCAGGAATTTTCGTGCGCTCGCGGTCAGGTTGCGTCCGATGATCAGGTTGAGGCGGCCGCCTGCTCTGAACTCATCCTTAAGGGCGGATGGCTTTATTTCAAAAGTGCCAAGGATCTCTCCTTTGTCATTGGTGATCGTCCCTTTTTTGGTATTGATTGTGATGGCATCACCTGTTTTTAGCTTGGAAACATCAGTCATCAGAGGCAGGCCTCCCGAATCTTCCGTTGTGTTAAAGAAAATGGGGGCAATGAGACTTCCGACTACAACCCCGCCTCTCCGCTTGTTAGGTACATAGGGAATGTCCTCGCCGATATGCCACATCAAAGAATTGCAGGCCGATTTCCGCGACGAACCAGTGCCCACGACATCTCCTACGAAGACAACCTGATTTCCTTCCTCTCTGAACTTTTTGATTATCTCCTGTCCTCCGGGAAATCGGGTCTCCCCCATCGAGAGTGCATGAAGCGGAATGTCCGGTCGGCTCCAGGCATTCTTGGCGGGGGAGAAGTCATCGGTATTTATTTCGCCGTCCACTTTAAAGACCTTAAGGACAATTTTTTCGGGAAATTCAGGCTTGGAGAGAAACCATTCGCCGTTTGCCCAGGATTGCACAACAGCTTTTGCGTGAAGATTCTTTTTTGACATTTCACAGATTTTATCGAAAGCCCCGTAGACAAGGATGATGGGCTTCAATGCGTCTGCTGCCTGGCTTCCAAGCTTTTTGTCCTCTAAGAGGTCGACAAGAGGATCGACATTGTAACCTCCCAGCATCGTTCCCAACATAAATACCGCTTCTTTCTTGGAGACGGCAGAAGAGGAAACTTGCCCTTTTGCAACTTTTGTCAACCACTCTGCCTTGACTTTGGCAGCGGGGTCAACGCCAGGAGAGACCCGATTTTTCAACAGATCGAGGAGCATCGCTTCTTTGCCCGCCGGCGGGTTTTCGAGAAGTTGGCAGACCTCGGCTGTCTCTTCCAGATTAAGGGGCAAAGGAGGAATCCCCTGTTTTTGCCTTTCGGCTTCCTGGTTAAAATAGGATTCTAACACGGCCATCACTCCATCATGATTTTAATTCTCTAATTTTATAAGATGTTTGAAAGGTTTTGTCAAAATGATTCTCGAATTTTTTCCAATTCTTCTGAATAGGCTATAATAAGCTCGAAAACCAGGAAAGTTCAAAGGAAAGATATTATCATCCAATTTGAATCCCATTTCTTTTGCATTTCTGAACAGGATTTTTAGAGAAGGCAAGCTTATAGTCAGCCGAAACCCAGAACTGAGAACCCGTTTGATTGAGGAAAACTCAATTATGTTTAGAGAATGTCTCGGCCTTCTGAAGGAAGCAGGAATGATATGAAAATCGATAAACCGAGAATCCGGAATTATCTTGAGGCTGTCTCAGGCTATGTCGAAACGATTATAAAATCCGGAGAGGCCGGAGTCATCTCTGAATCTCTCTCCAATAAGCTAAAGCCATTTTTTGATTTTAGAAATTCTCTTGTGCCTAGATATTGGATAATCTGATGATAAATTGCTCAGCTTGTTCTTATTCTTTTATTCTTGTGTGTTTAGTCATTTCTTGGAAATCATTAAGATAAACATCTCTTATCTTAGCTGGCGCATCTGTATAGTCTTGTTTAATAGTTCCCACTTTTGTTGCTACACCCCCATTTTTATTCCCACCCACTCTTATTATAACAATAAAGTTTCAATGGCCTGCTGCGTGGCATAATAATTCTGTAGCAGTCGGATTTATCCAGCTTTTTTAGGTGCGATTAATCGCACCCCTACCGTTCGCCACTCACCCCTCACTTGCCTGTGGCTGTTTTTTATTGATTTTGACCTTCAAAAATTATAAAATTCCCTCTTAATTTTTGATGCTTTAACATTTTTTGGGGAGGAATAAATATGGATAAAGTCGCCATCGAAAGGGCGAAAGAGCATTTTGGCAAAATTCTGGAAGCCCAGATGAATCGTATGGAGAAACTCAAATCAGCTCCAGGCTGGATCGACTACAGCACAATCAAGCCTATCAAAATCGGTGTGTTGGGTGGAGACGGCATCGGCCCCTTCATCGCTAAAAATTCGAAGAGGGTCCTTGAGTTCATGCTCAAGGACGAAGTGAAAAACGGCAAGGTGGAGATCCATGACATCGAGGGTCTGACCATCGACAGGCGCGCCGCCTGCATGAAGCCCATCCCGGATGACGTTCTCGCAGAAATCAAGAAATTCCAGGTGACTCTCAAGGGCCCCACGACAACCCCGCGCAAGGGCGATCCCTGGCCGAACATCGAGAGTTGTAACGTAGCCCTGCGAAAGGAGTTGGACCTTTTTGCCAACGTCCGGCCGGTCCGAGTTCCTCAGCAAGGAATTGACTGGATCTTTTTCCGAGAGAATACAGAGGACGTTTATGCTCTCGGTCCCTGTGGCATTGAGGTGGACAAAGACATCGCCATCGACTTCCGCCTGATCAGCGCACCCGGCGCGGACCGCATCTGCCGGCTGGCTTTCGAGCACGCCAAGAAAAATGGTCGCACTCGCGTAACCTGTGTCACTAAGGCCAATGTCGTCAAGACGACCGACGGCCGCTTTCTTGAGAATTTCTACCGCATCGCCAAGGAGTATCCAGATCTCCAGGTGGACGACTGGTACATCGACATCATGACCGCTAAGCTTGTCGACGAAAAGCGCCGCCGCGAATTCCAGGTTATGGTGCTTCCCAACCTCTATGGCGATATTCTCACCGACGAAGCCGCTGAATTCCAGGGTGGCGTGGGAACCGCCGGCAGCGCCAATATCGGAAAACAGTATGCGATGTTTGAAGCCATTCACGGTTCTGCTCCCCGCATGGTCAAGGAAGGCCGGGCTCAGTATGCCGACCCCTGCAGCATGATCCGGGCTGCCTCCATGATGCTGAGTCACATCGGCTTTCCGGAGAAAGGCAAAAATCTGGAAATGGCTCTCGATATCTGCGGACAATATGAGAAAAAGCTCGTTATCACTGGACGTCCCACTGGAGCGACAGGAACTGCGTTCACCGATTACTTGATGGAAACATTACAAGATCCGAAGCTCATAGAGAAATGGGAGGGCTATGTCAAGGCGTGAGATGATGCCTATAAGTCCATGAGATCGGTGCGCTCGGGACGACCCAAAATTGATAGAGCTCAAAAATTCCTCTAACTTTGTTCATGCGTACAAGATGGAAGAGCATAAGCATTGCTTGATGGGTGGCCTGGACGGTTCCTGTACGTTCCCGACCAAGCCCACCCACTCCCCTAGGTCTTCGAACATACAGGAACCGTCCAGGGCTCATCTTAATTTTCTATCGGCAGTTTTGGGGACGACGAGTCTCTTGACTCGCCGGGTGAATTCAAATATATTCTAAATTTCCTAAAGCTAATTCTAGAGAATTACACATGACCCAAACCGCACCAGCGCCCGATGAAAATAATCTCCCCTCTCCCCCTTTCGATGAAGGAGGGATATAGGGGGAATTGAATAATCTAAGGCAATAAAATTGCGGGAGCCTGAGCTGCTCCCGGGCAATTTTAAATATGTAAACTGAGGAGGTCTTAATGAGATTTCAGAGAAAGAAAATAGCGCTCATCGGAGGCGGCCAGATCGGCCAGATCCTGGCCATGCTCGCCTCGCAGAAAGAATTGGGAGACATCGTCGTCCTGGACATCCCCGCCTATGAGAACCCCGTCAAGGGAAAAGCCCTCGACTTGATGGAAATGGCACCCCATGGCAACTACGATGCCAATATCATCGGCAGTTCAAATTACAAAGATATTGAGGGCGCTGATGTGGCCATCATCACGGCTGGCAAGCCTCGTGAGGCGGGTATGACCCGAGAGGACCTGCTTAACGTGAACCTCAAGATCATCACTGATGTGGCCAACGGCATCAAGCAATATGCGCCAAAGGCTTTCTGTATCGTCCTTACCAACCCGCTGGATGCGATGGTCTATGCGTTTTACAAGCTGACAGGTTTCCCCAGGCACCAAGTCGTCGGCATGGCCGGGGCTCTGGATACAGCACGCTGGCGCGCCTTCATTGCCATGGAGCTCGGCGTTTCAGTGGCGGATGTGGCTGGAACAGTTCTTGGCGGCCACGGCCCTGACATGGTGCCGCTGCCCAGATTGACGACCGTCGGCGGCGTGC
>Ga0315280_10000962_pt1 | contig 51598 bp, 52 predicted proteins | sample YL17G06_40_MG_FD_203697 | JGI IMG/M metagenome (GOLD analysis project Ga0315280, IMG submission 203697) | Sediment microbial communities from Yellowstone Lake, YNP, Wyoming, USA - YL17G06_40 | ecosystem: Environmental > Aquatic > Freshwater > Lake > Sediment | place: USA: Wyoming | collected... | reverse complement strand
TCCGTAGTTTATTCCGACCGTGTTCGGACCGAGAGGGCTTGGCTGGATTCTTTCAGAGAGCTGCGTGAGGATTCCTTCTAGATCCTTCTCGGGGATCCAGTCTGCTTTCCAGCGCGGAGAACAAGCACACATGCAATGCCTACACTTGCGGCTGCATTTGTGGGAAAGAAAGATTCCTCCGGAAACGGATTCGGGTACGCAAAGCTTCATTCCCATGCTTTTCTGTGCTCTGATAGGCATGCGAAAAGGACTTTGCTCGGCATCCCAATTTCTTCCTCTGGCACTTTGCCTTTATCCCTCTCTGTCTCTCAGAGTTTGGATCGAGCGAATGGAGAGCTCATTCTGACGCTTGGATTCGTGGTTCGACTTCAAATTTGGGTTGACAAGATGAAGATACAATGAGGTGGCGTATAGTTCGGGGTACGTGAAGGTTGCTGAAGCGTCTGAGGTTCCGGTTGGAAAGATGAAGAAGGTTGAGCTTGAGGGAAAGGAGATCTTGGTCGCAAACGTAGACGGAAACTATTATCCAATGGGAAGTAAGTGCACGCGCATAGGCGGCGACCTTTCCACAGGCACCCTATCCGGAAAGGTGGTGGTCTGTCCCCGTCATGGTGCCCGGTTCGACGTGACGACTGGAAAAGTTGTTTCGGACCCGAAAATCCTCTTTCTCCGCTTGACGATTAAGGATGAGCCGGTTTTCGAAGTGAAAGTTGAAGGAGAGAGTATTTTGGTCAAGACCGATTGATCGCCACGGACGATGCGGAGAGTGGTGTGATAAAGATTGTCACAAATTCCAATTTGGCTCGAGTGAGTGAGAACTATTAGATCGGCGAAGCATGAATCCCTCGACTTAAATTGCCGGGGGAGAGTCATCTTTACTTGCTCAGAGAGCCGATCTAACTTGGACGATGAGGGTAGTGCTATGATAGAGGTGCGTTTTCACGGTAGAGGCGGGCAAGGCGCCGTTACCGCGGCTACGATACTGGCGGACGCGATCTTCAGGGAGGGGAGGTTCACCCAGAAGATTCCTTTTTACGGTGGGGAGAGGCGGGGTGCACCGGTCAGCGCCTTCGTCAGGATTGACGAGAAGCCGATCAGGAGGACCTCAGCGATCTATACCCCCGACTGCATCGTTATCTTGGACCCGGCTCTCCGCAAGACTGTTGACGTGGAGGCGGGGTTGAAGAAGGGTGGGGTGGCTGTGATCAACGATCCTAGGGCGCCTGCCGAGGTTGAGACGAGGGCCGAGCTGGGTAAGCTGGGCACTGTTGACGCCACAGGGATCGCGGTCGAGCTCTTCGGTCCGTCTGCGATCCCCATCACGAATACGATAATGCTCGGGGCGTTCAGTGCTACAACAGGTTGGGTGTGCCTCAAGTCGCTCCTTGATCCGGTTAGGGAGGCGTTTCCCGGAGCTCTGGGTGAGAAGAACGTGTCCGCGGTTCGGATGGGCTTCGAGAGGACGAAGACGAAGGTTTGGTGAGGGGTCCTCATGCTGAAACCACAAATCAAGAGGTTTTCCAAACCGCGAACTTGGAAGGAGCTCCCTATCGAGACGGCTGGGTCAAGCATCAACCAGCTCGGTGGTAGTGGCGGGCAGGTCATCAAGACAGGAGACTGGAGGGCGTTCAGACCAGTCGTGGACTCGGGGAAATGCGTTCAGTGCAGGGTATGTGAGACCTTCTGTCCGGAGAACGCCATCGCCCTCAAAGGGGAAGATGTGAGGGTGGACTACGATTACTGTAAGGGATGCGGGATCTGCGCTCATGAATGTCGGTCGGGTGCCATAAGCATGGTCAAGGAGGCGGTGTGAGATGCCGGTTATGAGGCTCCTGGACGGCAACGAGGCTGGTGCTTACGCAGCGAAGCTGGCGAGGGTAGGGGTAATAGGCGTCTATCCGATCACGCCGCAGACGGAGATGGTTACTCGCCTCGCGAGGATGGTGGCGGAGGGTGAGCTGAAGGCGAAGTACATCACAGCCGAGAGTGAGCACGCCGCGATGAGCATCTGCGCCGGAGCGTCCGCGGCGGGTGCCCGAGTGTTCACCGCCTCGGCCTCACAGGGCATCGTCTACATGGAGGAGGTTCTCTGGGCGGTTGCTGGACAACGGTTGCCCGTGGTCATGGCTATATGCAACCGGACGATCGCATTCGCCGGGAACGTCAGGGCAACTCACAATGACTCTCTGCTGCAGCGGGACAACGGGTGGATTCAGCTCTACTGCGAGAATAGCCAGGAGGTCCTAGACACGATCCTTCAGGCATACAGGATAGCCGAGAACAGGGATGTCTACCTCCCGGTCGCGGTCTGCCTCGACGCTTTCAGCCTGACTCACACCGCGATGCCAGTTGAGATCCCTGACCAGAAGGATGTGGACACTTTTCTGCCTCCCTACAAGCACGAGTACGTTCACCTCGACCCTGACATGCCCCAGGAGATCGTCTACGGACCCGAACCGGATGACGTAACAGAGTACGCCTATCAGCGGGAGGTAGCGATGCAGCACGCGAAGAAGGTCGTACGAGAGGTTGATGAGGATTACCATCGCCACTTTGGGAGATCGTACGGTGGACCGCTGGAGGAGTACCGGTGCGAGGGCGCGGAGGGGGTGCTGATAACCATGGGCTCGATAACTGGCACGGCGAAGGATGTTGTGGACGAGATGAGGAGAAGGGGGCAGCTCATTGGGCTTGTGAAACTCAGGGCGTTCAGGCCCTTCCCCTCGGAAGAGATGAGAGCGATCGCTAGCAGAGTCAAGGCGGTTGGCTTTGTTGACAGAAACTTCTCCCTGGGCTCATCCGGCGGAGGGGTAGGTTGTGTTGAGACGGCGAGGGCCTTGTACCCGATGGAGAAGAGACCTCTACTCCTTGACTTCATCATAGGCTTGGAGGGGAGGGACGTGACCCCCGATCAGGTTGAGCAAATGGCGAACAGGGTGCTGAGCGCGGCACGTACCGGGAGAGTGGAGAGGGATGTCGAATGGGTCCAGTTGAGGTCGTAGTGGAGGTGAGATTGGCTTGACCGAGGAAGAAGACGTTCGTGCGCTGCAGCTGCCGGGTCATCTCTGCTGTCCCGGCTGTGCCGGTCCGATAGGGAGCAAGCTGATCCTCAAGGCGCTGGGCAGGAGGGTGGTCTGCTTCGGACCTGGTGGATGTGGCGGGATGGCCGTTAAGACGGTGCCCTGCTTCACCCTGCACTTCTCGGGTGTCGGAACAGGAGCTGCGGGGATAGCGGCGGCTCTCGAGATGAAGGGCAAGTCTGACATAACCGTCCTCTCGTTCGCTGGGGATGGAGGGACCTCTGACATCGGGTTCGGAAAGCTGTCTGCCTGTGCGGAGAGGAACGACAACATCATCCACCTCTGCTGTGACAACGAGGGCTACATGATGACGGGCATCCAGAAGAGCTCCGCCACTCCCTACAAGGCTTGGACTACCACGACCCCGACGGGAAAGGTGACTTGGAAGAAGGATCTGGTCATGATCATGGCGTACCACTACGTCCCCTACATCGCCACCACGACGATCGCCTACCCGGAGGACTTTATGACTAAGGTTAGGAAGGCTGCAGGGATACCCGGGTTCAAGTACATACACATCCTGCAACCGTGTCCAACCGGCTGGAGGTTCCCCTCTGAACTCACCGTGGAGATCTCCAGGCTAGCCGTCCAGACCCGAGCGTGGAACCTCTACGAGATCGAGCACGGAACAGTCAGGATCACCCAGAAACCAACACCAAAGCCAGTTAGAGAGTATCTGGCTCCTCAGGGCAGGTTCAGGCACCTGGCTGAACAGGACATGAAGGAGATCCAAGTATCCGTGAACAGGCAGTGGGAGAGGCTTGAGAAGCTAGACGGGAAAAACCTTTGGTGGCCTGAGTAGAGCAACATGCTACTCAGCCACGAGTTTCTTCCGAAGCTGAGGCGTCTTTTTCCTCAGAGAACGCGCTTGGGGTGCAGGGGCTTCCTCAGACTTTCAGTCTCATGTTTAAAAGTTCCTGATTACTATTCTTCGAGGTCCCGTATGGTTTCCTTACAGGTCGCCTATGAGGAGGTAAGGGGTCGGTAGCTAGACATCTTCTCAGCATGGAGTGGGCTGATTGATGACGGGAAATTCTTCGCGGAATAGAGCTCTGATCAAGACGGAGATCCTCTGTCTAGGCTTACGACCGGTCGCAGACGTGGATAGGGGGCGTAGGGGTGGAGCTGGGCCGTCGGGTGGACGCTATATTCTCGTAGACAAAGGCTTCTGCGTGAACGCTCCGATGCAGGGCGCTTTTGTAAACGCCTCTCCGCTGGAACTTGTCGAGTCCGACGGAGGATGGGCGATCCTCAAGAAGGGTTCAGAATATGCCCGCGCGGAGTTCGTTCCGAAACCCATGTTCTACGAAAGATACACCTCTGAGGGAATCCATATGTGGAAGGTCGCGCTGCTTCACGGCACTGACTGTCTTGCCTCGACCGTCTATCAAAGGTGCGCCTATTGGCTGAGCGGTCGCGCCTGCAAGTTCTGCGGAATTGAGCTCTCACTGAGATACGGATCAACCGTTGAGGTCAAAACGAGGTCCAACCTTCGGGATGTCCTCAGTGCTGCTCTCGAAGAAGGGCTTGTAAAGCACGTGACTCTAACCGTTGGAACCCCATTGACCCCTGACAAGGGAGCTTTCATTCTTGCCGAAGCGGTGAGAGGGATCAGGGATGTCGCCAAAATCCCGGTTCACGTCCAGCTCGAGCCAGTTGAAAGGAAGAACCTGAAACTGCTAAGGGACTCAGGCGTTGACACAATCGGAATTCACGTGGAGTCTTTCGACCCGAGGGTCCTAGAGAGCGTCTGTCCAGGCAAGCCCCGAATCGACAGGTTTCTTGAGGCATGGAGAACCGCCGTTGACCTATTTGGTGAGGGTCAGGTCAGCTCCTACATCATAGCTGGTCTGGGAGAGAGCGACGAGAGCATAGTCGATGGAGCCAAAAGGCTCTCGAAGATCGGCGTGATCCCCTATCTAGTTCCGCTCAGACCGACTCCAGGCACTCCCATGGGGGGCTGCGCTCCGCCAAGCCCGTCACGTATGGCTGAATTATACGATAGAGTTGTCATGGCGATGAAGGATTTAGGGATTGATCCGACCAAGAACGCGGCTGGGTGCGTCAGATGCGGGGCGTGCTCAGCACTAAATGAGTTCTATCGATGCCTGTAGCGCTAGACCTACACCTGCCTCTCCCATGCCTGAACGAGCATGGAGGTAGCTTGGTAGAAGGGCTCGCCGGATTTCTCGAATCCGAATTTTTTAACCATTCTTTCATTGATCGCGTGGCCGAGAAGAATATTTACGCGAACCTTCTTGCAACGGTTTCTCTTGGCAAACTCGAGGAATTGGTCATACATTGCCGAGGCCAGCCCCTTGCCCTGGTAGCTAGGGCTGACCGACAGGTGCTCTCCAAAACACACCTCGTCAGTTATCAAGGCTTTGTAAACGCAGACCAGCGCACCGTCAGCTCTAATTCCGAAGTAGTGATAGCCCTTTGCCATCTCCTCAAGAATTGCTTTCCTCCCCAATGCTCTGAGCTCTCTCCACTCTCTTGGATACTCCTCAGCATCGCCCAACCACACCTCAGCAAACAGCCTTTCGATGTCAGAGGCGTCTGCAGGCGACATCTCCTCTATCGTGTGCACGGTTCACATCCACAGATGGTAAAGCAAATAGCTTTTTCGCGGGAAAGCCTCTCCCCTTTCCTGTGGCGAGCTAAGCCAAGCAATTCTAGGTCTTTCCTTTCAAAACCCTGTCAGGGCACGCAAGGTTTATGCCCGGTTGTAGGTGTAATTCGGCTCGTGCGGGAGTGAAGAGATGTCTGGAAGACGGGTTGGGACGGTCGTACTGACTGGGAAGGATGTAGAGCAGGTTCTCACGATGCGTGAGGCGATCGACGTTGTGGAAAGCGCGTTCGCCGACCACGCTCAGGGCAAGACGCAGATGCTCCCCCGGAGCTACCTTTTCCTGGACGAGTACGCCGGAAGGATTGGGTTCATGCCAGCCCATATAAAGAGCTTGGATGCGGCCGGAATAAAGATCGTCTGCGCTTACCACGACAACCCAAAACTGTACGGGCTCCCTAGTGTCACAGCCACCGTGATTCTCAACGATACGAAGACGGGGCTGCCGCTTGCCATCATGGACGGCACATACTTGACGATGATAAGAACTGGTGCCATCGGGGCTATCGCCGCCAAGTATCTCGCGCGCAGAGACGCCAAGCAGGTGGGCGTAGTCGGCGCGGGGGTTCAAGGGAGGGGACAACTCCGAGGCTTGGTTGAGGTTAGAGCCATCGAGAAGGTTCTGGTCTACGACCCCATCCCCGAGCAGGGAAGATGGTTCGCGGAGGAGATGGGGAGAGAATTGAGTGTTGATATCGTACCGACCGACTCAGCGGAGAAGGCTGTTAGAAACGTAGATGTTGTGGCTGTTGCCACACCCTCGAGCACGCCGGTCCTCAGGGACGAGTGGGTAGGATCAGGACTTCACATTACAACTGTCGGTGTTAGCACCGCTGGAAAGCAGGAGGTCGCCACCGAGGTCTTCAAGAGAGGCAAGCTCGTCGTGGACGAGCTAAGCCAGACCTCCAAGATCGGGGGCATAAACGTCCCCTTCTCAAAGGGTCTGCTCCGCGGTGAGGATGTGTACGCCGAGATCGGTGAAATCATCCTTGGGAAGAAGCCTGGTAGAACCTCTGATGATGAGGTCACCGTCTTCATTTCAAGCGGACTTGCCATACAGGATATCGCAACGGCCAAACTGGTTTACGACAAGGCCCGGCAGCTGGGCCTTGGAAGGGAGGCAGACATCCTCGGAGAAGACAGGTAAGTGTCGGCGACTGTTTACATATTGAGTAGGCAAAAGGTTGAGCAGGGGTGTGAATGACCTTCTCGCAAGGGTTTGTCAGAACGAAGATAGTCTGCACACTCGGTCCCGCCAGCTCCTCGAGAGAGACAATCACTCGGATGATCGAGGCGGGGATGAACGTAGCGAGGATGAACTTCTCGCATGGTACACCGGATGAGCACCTAGAGAGGATGAAACTGGTTAGGGCGACTTCTAGGGTCACAGGAAGGCCTGTGGCGGTTCTTCAGGATCTCCCAGGACCGAGGCTCAGGATTGGGCGACTGAAGCATGGCGTGGTACTTCTGAATTCCGGTTCGTATTTCACGCTCACGTCGAGGGAGGTCGAGGGCGATTCTTCCGTGGTCTCGGTCAACTATCCTAGCCTACCCTCCGAGGTCAGAGTCGGCGATGCGATCTACCTGGCTGATGGATCGATTAGCTTGAGGGTCGTAGAGACGGCTGGCACCGAGGTGAGGTGTAGGGTGGTTGTGGGAGGGCAGCTACTCGCGGGTAAGGGTGTGAACATACCTAACCGTCCCTCGAAGATATCCGTCCTGACTGAGGAGGATGCCAAGCACCTCAAATTCGGATTGGAGAACGGCGTAGACGCCGTGGCTATCTCCTTTGTGAGGAAGGCGGAGGACATCCAGTACCCTAAGAATATCGCCCGCTCGGAGGGTTCAAACGCGATGGTCATAGCCAAGATCGAGAAGAGTGAAGGCGTGAGGAACATTCGAAAGATAGTCGAGGCGGCTGATGGGGTCATGGTGGCCAGGGGGGACCTAGGCGTCGAGGTCGCGTTGGAGAGGGTTCCCCTGGTTCAGAAGGAGATAATAAAAAGATGCAATCTGGCCGGCAAGCCCGTGATAACTGCCACCCAGATGCTCGAGTCCATGGTTGAAAACCCATTTCCGACCAGGGCTGAGGTGGCGGACGTCGCGAACGCCGTCTTCGATGGGACGGACGCCGTGATGCTCTCTGAGGAGACAGCGATCGGCAAACATCCGGTCGAGGCTGTAAGAGTGTTGTCTCGGGTTGCGAGAGAGACTGAGAAAGCCCTGCCCTACAGGGAGATCATGCGCCAGAGGAGGGAGCTTCTGCACCCGATCCAAGAAGACGCGATCAGTCTCAGCGCCTCCGAGCTGGCTTTCGATATTGGCGCGGTTGCTATCGTGGCGCCGACCAGGACCGGCTCAACTGCAAGACGGATCTCCAAGTTCAGAGGGCCTCAGCCCATAATAGCTTTGACCGAGAACGAGGCAGTAATGAGACAGCTCGAACTCTCCTGGGGGGTGCATCCCGTTCTCTGGAGCAAGCTTGAACGACCGACAGAGATCTTTCGGAACGCTGAAAGGGCTGTTCTAAACCTAAAACTCGGAAAGATAGGAGAGCGCATAATCGTGATTGCCGGGGACCCGTCAGGTCCTCTAGGCCGAACAGACATGGTGAAGGTCCAAATCCTGGGCGAAAGTCTATCGCAGCCGCGGAAAAGCTGAAAAGGACCTCGCTTTCTTCTCACTCGATCTATGAGTCGTATTTTCCGTTGACGACATCCCTGATAGCTGCTTGAACCTTGTCCACAGGCTCCCAGGTGTTGATCAGGTACGGCGGCGCGAAGGCAAAGAGCCTCCTGAAGAAGTTCTTTCTCGTTTCGATTTTGGTTGGGGTCTTCACGATGAGGTATGGATTCAGAAACTGCTCCGGCTGGGAGACAAGCCACTCAACAGCCTCCTCCGCTCCCAGTCTTCTAACGATCTCAGAATCACTGCCATCGCGTTTCAGCAGCAGCACCTTTCTCGCGCGTGTGGTGTCCACAAACTTCTCTGGACCAGATATCCAGAGAGGGTCAAGCATGGCGCGGGAGAACTCGTGGGCCGCGAATGGATCGCTGAGAAGGCTCCGAATCTCGAATTCAGACACGCCTTCCCTCCTCTTCGCCTCAACCTCCTCCGGAGTCAGGGGCTCAACGTTCTCCAATTTGCACCTCTCCAAGAGCGTTCTCAGCTTTGGGAAGACCTTCACGATGTTCGTCCGCAGATAGAACTTCCTCTCGCTAATGTCCGCGGATGCCCTTCCCCTTACTCCACCCACGAACCGCACGTACACCCAATCGTCGCTGTGCAACCGGGCTCCTTCCATTCCTAGAAGGGCGTACGAGTGAGTTGACTTTCCGGTTCCAGTGGGAGCTATGAGAATGATGCCGTTCCCGTTCACCTCGACACAGCTACCGTGGATACTGTGTATGTCGTGCTGATCCTCGGCTATATCGCAGGTAATCCCTAGAGCCCAGCTCTTGCACTGCCCGTAGTACTCGGTGTTGTAGATTATCGCCGTCTTTGTCTCTGGGTTGTAGAAAGCGTGAGGCTTCCCGTTCTGAAACTCGGGGTCCAGAATGGCATAGAGCCTTCCGTGGGACCTTATCCTCGGAGCCATGGAGAACCAGTTCTCCCTCCAGAAGTCGTCGAGGTGCTCGCTGTTCGTGAAGAGCTGGACACAGAAACCGTCTATGTCCGCCTTCCATCCGTACCTTTCGTTCCCGAGAACCCCCTCGGCTCTCGCCACGTGTCTGTCCCTCTCCTCCCTCGAGATGATGCTGCTGGGCACTCTTCCCCGCACGCTTGTGATCTTGTTGTACCTGTAGGTCACTTCCTAGCACATCCCATCGCTGGTAACTGACGGAACCTTGGCAAGAAGCATATTTTCCCTATTTTAAACTTTCTCCGGCATAGCAATCATTTAAAAACACAAAAGGAACAGGCTCGCGCTTGCTCGGCGTCGAATCTGGCGTGTGAATTGCTTGTCCGCCAAGGCTTGCGAAATGGGCTTTTGTTCTAGAAGTCGGCAATTTTACTGAGGCTTCCGGGCAATCAAACCGGGGAGCAAAGATTTGGGTTCTAATATGGAGGTTCTCCCTCACCGTCCTAGACTTCGATCAGCTCTCTCGGGTATCTCGTCAATATCTCGGACCCGACCTTTGTAACTAGAGCGATGTCCTCTAGTCGAACCCCACCAACCTTGGGGAGCGCTATAGGACCTTGGAAGAGAGCGATGGGCATGTTTGGCGACAGGTTGATTTCCCAGCCAGCCGCCACCTTCGGAAGGTCCTCTACATCCAAGCCTACGCCGTGACCGTACAGCTCTGGAAAGTGCCTGATGTAACCAGCTTTATCGAGAACCTTATTCACTGCATCCATGACGGCTCTCGTGCCTACACCTGGTCTCATCGCTTCGAACGCGGACGACTGAGCCTTCAAGAGAGCCTCGAAGACCGATTTCTGCTCTTTGCTCGCGCTTCCTATCACGCAGGTCCTGGCGATGTCCGAGCAGTAGCCCTCGTATTTGGCGTGAACGTCGATGGTGACGAGCTCGTCTTTAGAGATCTTTTTGATCGTTGGATAGGGGTGAATCTGCAGTGTCCGGCTGCCGGAGGCGACCATTGTTCTCGAAGCAACCTCGGCGCCTCTCCTCTCGATCTCACGGCTCGCTTCGGCGGCGATCTCGGCCTCAGCCACGCCAGTCTTCAAAGCCTTGACCGCGGCTCTCATCGCTGCTTCAGCGATCTCAATCGATTTCTTGATCAGATCGATCTCTTGGTCTGACTTCACCACTCGCATCTCCGCCAGCATCCCCGAGACATCCTCGAACTGGGCGCTGGGAAGATCCGACTTCAACATCTCAAGCTGGCGGTACCTAAGGTATCCCATCTCTACCCCCAGAGTCCCCCTTGCGAGACCGCGATTCTTGACGACCTCAGCAACCTTGCTCAACTCGTTTCTACCTCCGTCCACGCGGGGGGTGTAGTGCGGAATGAAGCTCCGGATGTCTTTGATCCACGTCTGACCCTTGGCTGACGCCACGTCAAGCCACAACCCCAGCAGTGTGGGCTCACCCTTCGCCGGTACTATCACGACCTCACAGGCTTGGGAGAACGCGGTCAGATAGCGGATGTTTTGAGGACTGAAGATCACGAGCGCGTCTATGCACCGGCTCTGCATCAGTTTTTGCGCGATTGCTGTTCGCTGTCTCTCGGTACTCATAGTCTGATCCCTCCTGGAATGCGATAATCTGTTCTCGCCGCAACTCTTAATAGACTTTTCCTGTACTCAATAGACCGGTAATAGACCCGTGTTGAACACGCCAATCTTCCGTCGGACCTACGCGCTCCAGATACTGGACAGTGTGAGCCAGGGCGAGTTGACGTTCACAAGGCTTCTAAGAGATACAAGAATCTCCCGTGGATCCCTTGCAAACACGTTAAAGGATTTAGCAGACGGAGGGCTAGTGAGAAGAAGGAAAATTGGTAGAAACGTGTACTATGGCATAACCTCAGCGGGTCTCAGAACTCTCCGCACGCGGTACAAGGACCAAGATCAGCTCGAAGATAGAGTAGCTCAGATCGTCTACAAGAGGCTCGTCGATCAGGGGGCGCTCAAGGGCAAGGCTTTGCTCAAAGAAAAGATCTTCGAGATGATCAGAACCAGACTTGGAAACCTAATCACAGCTATGATAGACGACCTCCGCCTCGAGGCTGAGAAAGTGGCGAGTGAGGAAGCGCCGGCGACGAAAGCGGAGTGGTTTGCGAGTGAGAAGAGTCTTTCAGCACTCGAGAATGTGATAGACGCTAAAAGTCTCGAGGCCCTCCGTCAAGAACTTGCGCGGGCAAAGACCCTGAGACAGCTGGCTGCGACGGTAGTTGAGGAGCCGAAACGCAGACCTCATCTGAGAAGAGAAAAGCTCTACATCGGCTGCCGTACAACACGGATCTTCTGCCGTCTTACCTGCCCCTGCCGCATGCCAAAGCCCGAGAATCTGCGCTTCTTCACGTCCGCGGAGGAGGCGATCTCGAACGGGTACCGACCCTGCAAGATATGCAAACCTAGCTAGGAGATGTGGTGACCAATATGAGCTCCGTGTTTTACACCCGCTACACAAGTCCAATTGGAGAGATGCTGATCGCTTCGACGGAGAAGGGTATCTGCAAACTCGATCTGTCTCGGGACGAGGAGGGATTCGCGAAGAGTCTCTCCGCCGAGTTCAATGCGAGGACCGTCAGGGATGATGGAAGGTTCCTAAGAGTGCGAAAGATGCTGGACGCCTACTTCGAGGGGAAGCCGACCGAGTTCAAGGCGTCCTTCGACCTCAGAGGGACGGACTTCCAGAGGCACGTATGGGATGAGATCTCAAAGATAGGCTATGGCAAAACGTGTACATACGCGAGCATAGCCCAAGCGATAGGCAGGCCCAAGGCGGTGCGCGCGGTTGGGAACGCCGTGGGCAGCAACCCGATTCCGCTGATGATCCCCTGCCACCGGGTGATTCGAAAGGATGGAACTCTCGGTGGATTCGGACTAGGATTGCCGCTCAAGAAGTGGCTTCTAAAGCTGGAGAATGTGACCCCCTTCCCAAGATCCAAGTGAAATCCCAGAGCTGTCCGTGCGAGATCACAACAGGCGGCGAAACGCCTTAGAGGACTCGTTCTGTGGCGTGCCGCTTGCGCGAAATCATAGTCTGGATTGGGAAAGGGCTACTGCTATGTGCTTCGGATAGGGTGAGAAAAGAAGCTGAAGCGATTCGTGATGAACACGTCAAAGCTTTTGCGATCGCAGGGTCACTCCGTTTTGATGAAGTGGAGCGGGTAGGCTCGTATCTTCTCGCTCCAGATTCTCTCAAACCTTACTCCCCTCAGCTTGATGAGGAAACCCTCCACATACTCTTTAATCCTGTACCCGGGAACAGGTTGCCTTCGTATGCGTTTCCCGTGTGGTCGGCGACTACGATGTGGATGTGTGGCTGCACCCAATCCTCCTCCAGAGCGACTGTTCCGCTCCCAGATACCAGCTCAAGACCTGTTGGAATAGCGATCGTATTTATGTGGAAGACCTCCTTGTTGGACAGGAAGTACCCCAGAGATGCCTTCGTGAGGGTTCCGACCATGGCGAGTATGACGGCTGGATACAGCTTATCCTTGTAGATCCTTGACTTCGGCGAGTTGAAGACGTCCCCACCCGGGTCCACTCGCTAGGATACTATCTCGTCGACCCTGCAAGACGCTGAGTCGATGTCTTCAGATGGTCCTCAATCCTCCTTCTCGAGATCCTGCCAGAGATGGTATAGACCAAGCCCCCCGCGATAGGCTGCTTCCTGTGCTCGATCCCCTCCATCTCAGTGATCTCCCTGACCACGAGCATCACCTCCCAAACTCTCGTAGGTCGAAGCCCAAGCTCAAGTAGAGACAGAAAGGAGCCAGAGAGAAAAAGTTGCGGGGTCCTACGCCTTCGCACGCGCTTGGACTGCACTCACGATCCTCTCCGCGTCCAAGCCCAGCCCTTTTGCCGTCTCACAGATCTCTTTCCAGGTCTTCTCCTCGATTGATATCCCCTCTCGAAGCATCTTCGCCTCGGATCGGAACTCGGGCTCACCTGGAACAAGAATCTCCGTGAATCCTTCAGCAACCGGCGACTCCTTGATCACTCTTATCAGCTCGTCCATTCTGGCTTTGAATTGGTTGATGGGCGTGAAGCTGTCGATGTTTATCGCCATCACGAAGGTCCCGTTCCCCCCGAAGAACTCTCTAGCTAGGTACTCCCTGCTGCTAGTGCAGGCAGCCCCAGTCAGGGCACCACACAGTATATCGACGAGCATGCAGAGGCCGTAGCCCTTGTAACCCACCGTCGCCCCGAAGGGCAGGAGAGCGCCTCCGGCGTACAGGTCCGCTGGATTGTTTGTGGGTCTGCCCTCCTTGTCAAGGAGCCAGTTATCCGGAACCTTCTCACCCCTGTTGAGCTTCACCCTTATCTTGCCCTCGGCGCCGACGCTCGTCGCCATGTCAAGGATGAAGGGTTTCTCCTTCCCTGCCGGGATGGCGAACGCCATGGGGTTTGTGCTAAGTATCCTCTTGCTCCCGCCGTAGGGAGCTACGAGGGGCGAGGAGTTGACCATGGTGATCCCGATCATGTCGTGCTTCAGAGCCATCATCGAGTAGTCGGCGAGTCTACCTACGTGCCAGCAGTTAATGGCTCCTACCGCGCTCACATCCGACTTCTTCGCCTTTCTTATTGCGAGTTCCATCGCCTCAGTCGCCACAGCCTGTCCCCACCCCCAATGCCCATCGATTATTGCCGTCGAGGGTGTCTCCTTCACGATGGTGGTTTTCACGCCTGGCTTGGCTCTTCCAGCCTTCACCGCCTGGATGTACCACGGTATTCGGATCACTCCGTGTGAGGGATGACCTGCCAAGTTTGACTTGACTAACAGATCGGCTACGACCCGCGCCTCCTTCTGGGAGGACCCTACCTTCATGAATATTCCTTGAGCGAGTCCTCTAAGCTGATCAGCCGTGAAGACGAGCATATTGTTCACTCCCGAAGTGTGATTGCTTATTCTAATCTTAAAAGGTATGATGTGAAGCGTCAGCGCTTAATATGAGGATGATTCAACCAGTATTTTGGGATGTGCCATGGTGAAATTATTTAGGGTGAAGGATATTCCCGAGGAAGTAACCAAGGACGCGAGGTTGCGCCGCGTCGTCAACGAGAAGACCGGCTCAGAGAAGATAGGTGTCATCATCGTCGAGAAGCCTCCCAAGCAGGGCCCGGCCCAATACCACTACCATACCCGAAGGGAGTCCGTGTACATCGTACTGGAGGGAAGAGCTGAAGCGAAGATAAACGGCAAGATCTATCCACTGGAGCCCGGCATAGTGGTGTTGATCTCGCCGACCGAGAGGCACAAGGTCACCACCATGGGTAAGGAGACCTTCAGGATGGTCGAGGTCTACAGTCCTCTGGCTCCTGACTTCGTTGACGCGTCGGGAGAGGACAAGTAGACTTCCAAGCTGCTCAATGTCGACAAGAAATCATCTGGTACGACCCACTTCTATGGAGTGAGATGTTTGGCGAAGTACAAGGTAGTAGAGGTGCCGCAGAAGGCGTGGCATGGCGACACGCGGCTGAGGTTGCGTTTCCCCGATGGCTGGGAAGTGACTGAGTGCAGGATGGAGGGGCACAACTCCCGCCCGCTGACGGACGGCGAGATAAGGAAGGCGTTCGCCAACCCCATAGGCAGCGACACGATTGCGAATCTAGCAAAGGGAAAGAAGGATGTCGTCATCATCGTGAGCGACCTTCAGAGACCAGACCCCGCGTCCAGAGTCGTCCCCTTCGTCTTGGAAGAGCTCAAGAAGGGTGGAGTGCCCGATGCCCATATAAGGTTCGTAACAGGGCTGGGCACGCATCCGCCTTTGAAGAGGGAGGAGGCGATCAAGAAGGTCGGCGAGGATATGGCTGAGAAGTACCCCATCTACAACCACAACGTGTACGAGTACTTCACGGACCTAGGCAAGACGAAGTACGGAACCCCGGTGAAGGTCAACAGGGAGGTAATGGAGTGCGACCTAAAGATCGGCATAGGTGGGCTGATTCCGCACCCGCAAGCGGGTTACAGCGGAGGTGGGAAGTGCATACTCCCAGCCGTTTCCTCGTTCGAGACCATATACTACAACCACATGGAGATCGGCGGCTACGGCAGAACGGATCGGACGCCTGACCCAAGGACCGGCATGGGCAAGATAAGGGAGAATGTGGTCCGGTTCGACATGGAGGAAGCGGCTAGAATGGCTGGGCTTGACGTGAAGGTGGACATGATCCTCAACAACCGGAGGCAGGCGATCGGAGTCTTCGTCGGGGATTTGGTCGCCGAGCACAGAGAGGGCGTCAAGATGGCGAGGAAGGTCTACACAACAAAGCCGGTGATGAACGCCGACATCGTGGTGACCAACGCGTACCCCAAGGACAACCAAGCCAGAGGGGCGCTCTGGGCTGCGAACGCGTCTGTGGCGGAGGGAGGAGACGCCGTGCTGATTGCCCAATCTCCTGAGGGTGCCGCTTACATCGGCTGGACCCAAAGGTTTGGGACAAAGTACGGTGCGAAGGGCTGGATCCCACCAACTGGTGGTGCTGTGCCCAAGGCTCGAAAGCTCCTTGTCTACTCGGAGTACCTGTACAGAACTGACGCCATCGGTCAATACGGAAGACCGGACACCGTCTCTTGGCACAAGACTTGGGACGGGGTCATTGAGGAACTGAAGGCGAGGCATGGGGATGGTGCCAGAGTCGCCGTCTATCCGTATGCATGGCTTCAGGCTCCACCCTACCCTGAGGATTGGTGAGGGCCTCTCGCCTTTTCTGAGATTTCTTCTCGCCGCGAATTCTTCTTTAGTCTAGAAGTTGAATGAGCCATTCAGGGCTCGAGGCTGGGGTGTCTGGGTGGGCAAGGCGGTTCTCGGGACATCGGGTTGGTCTTATGATGAGTGGGTGGGTGTTTTCTACCCATCCAAGGAAACGAACAAGCTGTCATACTACTCCAGCGTCTTCGGCACTGCCGAGATCGACTCGACTTTTTACTCCTACCCCAGCAAGGGCCTCGTCTTCGGCTTAGTACGATACACCCGCCCCGACTTCGTCTTTTCAGCCAAGCTTCCCAAACTCATCACGCACGAAAAGAGGTTGGACGCCGGTGCTGGAGTGGAGGAGGATGTGCAGCGCTTCCTCGAGCTGATGAAGCCACTGGCCCTTGAAGGCAAGCTGGGTCCAGTCCTGATGCAGCTCCCCCCTTTCCTGAAGAAGGACTTGAACCTCCTCAGGAGCTTCTTCAGGGTTCTCCCCACTGACACAAGATTCGCCATCGAGTTCCGACATCCTTCGTGGTGGGGGGAGGAGACGTGGAGGCTACTAGAGGAGTTCGAAGTCGCGAATACCATCGTTGACGAGCCTCTTCTGCCGCCGGATGCGGTTGTCACCGCGGACTTCGCCTACCTCCGCTGGCATGGGAGGGGCACTCGACCCTGGTATAACTACCTGTACACCCCGCAAGAGCTTGAAGCGTGGGTTCCAAAACTCAGGGAGATCGAGTCGAAGACGAAGGTTGCGTATGGCTATTTCAACAACCACTTTCACGGCTATGCCGTTGAGAACTGCCTCGCCGTGCTAGGCATGCTAGGGGTTCTCACACAGAAGCAGGCCGAGGCCAAGCGTGAGATCGGCTCTCACTTCACCTCACCCCCGCCGGTCAGACGGAAGCGTACCGAGAGGAGGCTGACAGAGTTCGTTCCTCCTGCACCAGCGGAGATGAGCTTCGAGCAGCTTCTCGGCACTTTCCTGGATCGGGGGAGACTAGCTCGCGCACAGGAGATCGGGGATGATGAGATCTCGGAGCTGAGCGTGACGGACCGGAGGATTGAGGCTAAGATTAGAGACTACGCCGTTCTGTTCGACCGGAACGAAAGGGTGGTCTATCACGACTGTGCGGACTGGGCGAAGGGTAGCCTGAGAGGGCAGTTCTGCAAGCACCTAGGCAAGATCCTGCTCGTGATCCCTAGGGACAGGGCAATTTCCTTGCTCAGAGACATTCTCAACAACAAGGACGAGTGGAGGTTCAGATCAGCGCCTGAGGAAGAGCGGGACTGAGTGCCAGCCTTCGATAGCCTTTTCATCTCCACGAGCTACCTTAGCCGTAGTGATGGTATTGAAGGAGAAGCTCGTGCCCATTGAAGAGGCGGCGAAGCTGGTGAAGGACGGGTCTTCCATAGCCTTCAGTGGGATACACATTCGAAGACACCCCATGGCGCTTGTTCGACAACTCGTGAAGAACGGTGTCAAGAACCTCACGGTTCTCGGCTGGAACAACGGGATGGAAACGGATATGCTCGTCGGGGCGGGGCTTGTCAAGCGGGTTGAGTCGTCCTACGTTGGGCTCGCCATGTTCGGGCTGGCGCCGAACTTCAGGAGGGCTGTAGAGAGGGGAGAGGTGGAGATGGTGGAGTACACCGAGTCCGCCTCCGTCGACCGGTTTCGTGCGGGCTGGTACCGGTTGACCTTCTTCCCCACAAAGGATCTCTTCGGATCGGACATTCCGAAGTACAATAAGAACATCCGTGAGATCACCTGTCCGTTCACGGGTAGAAAGTACCACGCCCTGCCCGCGGCTGTGCCTGACGTCACCGTTCTCCACGCTCACATGGCTGACCGGTACGGAAACGTTCTCTACGATCAGAGGAGGCTGATGGAGAACGAGGCTGACACGATCCTAGCCAGGGCGGCTGAGAGAGTCATCGTTACCGTCGAGGAGATCGTAAGCCATGACACGGTTCTCAGCCACCCCTATCTGAATCTCCTCCCACGCTACTTCGTCGACGCTGTGGTGGAGGTGCCGTTCGGCGCCCACCCGACCTCATGCGACTACCGGTACGAGCTCGACGCCGACCACCTGAGACTCTATGCTGAAGCGGCGCGTAGCCCGGATACCTTCAAGAAGTACCTGGATAGGTATGTGTACGAGCCTAGGGACCACTTCGACTACTTGGAGGCGGTGGGTGGAATCGGGGTTCTGATGAAGCTTAGAACCGAGGGAGGCGGCTTGGCGTGAGCAAAGAGTACGCGAAGGACTACACGATCGAGGAGTTGATGACAGTCAGGCTGGCTCACGAGCTGAGGGACGGAGAGGTCGGCTTCGTCGGGATGGGAACCGGCGGGAGGGCTTTCACCCTGGCTGTTGGAATACCCCTAGCCGCGGTAGGATTGGCGCAGCTGACTCACGCCCCCGACTTCATAATACAGTCTGGGTCGTTTACAAACCCAAAGCTGACCGAGGTTCCTGCCTCGAAGTACTTCATCACCGATCGTGGCGTGATAGACTGGAAGGCTGAAGCGTTCATCCCGGTCTATCACCCCTTTGAACTCTTCAAGAGGGGTAAGATTGACGTGGGCTTCGTCTCGGGGGCTCAGGTGGACAAGTATGGGAATCTGAACATCACCGTGATCGGCGACTATCACAAACCGAAGGTCCGACTGATCGGGACACTACTACAGACAGAGCACCTAACTCTTGCGAGGAGAGGGGTAATGATCATCATCGATCACGAGAAAAGAAACCTTGTGGAAAGAGTGGACTACGTAACGGCGCCGGGATTCCTCGAGGGTTACGATTCCAGAGAGAAGGCTGGGCTGACAACCCCCGGACCCTGGAAGGTCTTTTCGAACAAGGCGATCCTTGGATTCGACGCGAAGACGAAGCGAATGAGGCTTGAGACCGTCCACCCCGGGGTCACCGTCGAAGAGGTTCAGGCTAGCACGGGTTTCGATCTCATGTTCTCAGGAAAGGCTCCGGAGACGGAGCGTCCGACAGCGGAAGAGATCAACCTCCTGCGCAACAAAGTCGATCCGAGAGGCGTTCTCCTTCGCGAGGGACCCTGAGCAAGATCATTCCTCCCTTTTAACTTAGTCGGCGGGAGGTCCCCAGTCTTTAGGCTGGGGATGAAAGTCGAAAAGCGTATATTGGTTCATAGGGAAAGTTCCAGTCAAGTAGGGAGGGGCCACCCCGAATCTAAGCCTGCGGAGACCGCGACCTCCGTAACCGACGACCCTTCGGGGATGAGGGTGAAGGACCGAGTCCAGCCTGTGAAGCAGGAACCGAAAATTCCACGAAACGCTCCCCAAGGCAGAGGCGATGAAGGAGCAACCGAAGAAAAAGTGGGAGCCCCAGCCTCCAGGCTGTGGGAGGAGGTCACCAACCCCTGTCGAAACATTCATTTGCGTGCATAACATCTCGACGTTCATACCGTAGAAAGCCATGTCTTTGGAGAGTGATTGGTTGGTTTTCACCACGAGTAAGGATGCAGAGGTAGATGGAGTGATAGGCGTAGCGAAGATGATGGCTGTGGCTGCCAGGACCGCCCCGAAGGCGCGTGGAGTTGATCACATCGTGACGGCAATAGTTGACGGGGAGGATAAGGAGCGCATAGCCCAAGCCATGGAGAAGAAGGCTGAACAGAAGCGCAACCCCATGCCGTTCTTTAAACGGGATGCCGAAAACCTCCGGAGGTCAACGACCGTAATTCTAGTCGGGGTCAAGGGCACGATGCCCAAGAGACCTGAAAACCCACTCAACTGTGGAGGATGTGGGTATTCAGGCTGCGCCGATTTTATAAAGGCTCAGAAGAAGCAAGGCGAAGACTTCGTGGGTCCGCTATGCATGTTTGAGGTTATGGACCTGGGCATTGCTTTGGGCTCAGCCGTCAAGGTCGCGAGCGAGATGAATGTGGACAATCGGATGATGTACACTGTGGGGGCTGCGGCCAAGGCGTTGGGCATGCTTGACGCTGATGTCATAATCGGGATCCCCCTCTCTTGCACCGGGAAGAACATATACTTCGACCGGACGTAGTCACCAGAGACTACGCTATATATTCGGTCTGAGCAATCGAGGAATTGGGAGGTAGAGGTGATGGAGAGGGACTTAAAGGCGAAGATCAGTCTACCGGAGGTTTATCAGCTCGGTGTGGTTGTCAAGGATGTCGACGAGGCGGTGAAGTATTATTCGACGAAGTTTGGAATTAGCCCATTCCGGGTCACGACCGTGTCTAGGTCTGGAGCGATCGTGCATGGCAAGCCGACGAATTACAAGGCCAAGCTCGCCTTTGCCGAGATGGGAAGGCTTCAGTTGGAACTGATCCAGATCCTTGAAGGGGAAACCATACAGAAGGAGTTCCTAGAGAAGAGGGGCGAGGGTTTGCACCACCTGGGCTTCTTGGTTAAGGATCTAGAGGCTGAAGTGGCTAAGTGGCAGAAGCTTGGCTTCAGCGTTCTTCAACGCTCGAAGGAACCACTCTTCGCGTACATGGACACCGACCGGATCGCCGGAGTGATCTTCGAGCTGATTCAGCTCAGCAAGTAAAGAACATCTAGTCGGGCGCCAGGGCCAGTCTCGGGACAGCGACCCCTTTTTCGTATGCCATATGCCTTGGCCGTCGGTCCTTCGGGTTCGGAGAAGAGCTGAACAGTCCCTTTTGAACATAAGCGAGTGGCATCTCATTCTCTGAGTTCTGGTGCAGCCCTCGGCGGCTTGGCCGGAAGAATCGCTAGTAGGGCACCGACCATTCCTACCCCGAGATAAGCAAGGGACGCGTAGTAGCTTCCAGTCAGGTCGGCGAGGTAGCCTCCGATCAGGGGCAACAGCCCCCCTCCGATAGCGCCAGAAAACATGACGTACCCGAAGAGGCCTATGTCCTCCCTGGCGCCATAATAGTCCGCTACGATCGAGGCGTATTGCTCCGGTGCGCCTCCGTAGCTCAATCCGTAAAGAGTCACCCATGCGTATAGTGCTATAAGATTCGGCGGGATTGCTATCGAGACGAACATTGCGATGGCGATCCCGGCTGAACAGATGGCTATCGTGTATCTTCTTCCTACCCAGTCAGAGACAATACCAAAGAAGAAGCTTCCGACAGCGCTCATGACGCCAATAACGCCAATAGCGGTTGCCGCGAGTAACGGATCGATGCCCAGATTGATGATGTGTGGAACAACAAAGGTTAGCATGGATATCGTCGTCCCTATCTGAAAGAAGTACGAAAAGAGGATAAGTTGGAAAGAGCGGGTTCTCAGCGCCTCCCTCGCGCTCCATCCCTGAGATCTCGGGGTCGCCACGACCTGCTCCTTCTCGTTGGGGGTCAGCTTTCCCCCGTCCTTCTTCAGTCCTATGGACTCGGGACTCTCGCGAAAGAGGATGTAGCCTGGCACCGCGACTCCGACTATCACGAGACTGCTCAGTATGACGTAGGCGGTGCGCCAGCCGTAGGTGGCTACGGTCCACGCTGCAAAGGGCACAAGAGCTGCCTGCGCGACACTGATTCCGATACTTGACCAGCCGACAGCTTTCCCTCTGTGTTTATCGAAGAATCTTGTTAGGACCATGTTTGGGATCGTGTAGAGTATTGAAGACCCGAAGGCGGCTAGGATTCCCCACGAGAGGTACAGGTGCCACAGCTCTCTCGAGAAAGACGATAGGATTCCACCGATGCCCAGCATGATGCCTCCTAGGAACACGATTTTTCTAATGCCGATTTTCCGATACAACCTACCGAGAAATAGCGCAGTAACGCCGTACATCCAGAAGAACGTTGTTACTGCTCCAGCGGTCATGGCGCTAGTCCAGCCGAATTCCTTTTGGAGGGGTACGAAGAAGACGCCCGCGGAGTATCTCAAGCCGTACATGAACAGGTACGTGAGGAGGGATACGAGAAAGATCAGCCATCCATAGTAGAAGGGTAGTCTTTGATAAATGGACTCCCTAGCTTTCATAATGAATCATACGAGAAATTGGGGATGCTATTATCACTTTCGATACTAGTTGTGGCAATCGTTTATGAAATAGCTCCTAACGAGTTGAGAGCTTGAAGAAACAATTTAATGGACTATCCGATGCTCTGTAGAGAGCTTCCCAAGGGCGGCTGAGCGGGAGATGCTCAGACCTAGCAAGCGAAGACGTGATCACCCTTTTTCTCTTGGCCTGTGAGCAGCGCTATTCTTCACGGGGTTTTGTTTCCGTATCTTTCGTAGGAGACTATTTCCTCTAGATCCAGTCTCGGTCGAGGCTTCGGCACCCTCGAGGGGTAGCCAAGGCTGATGATGGCTATGAGCTTGACGTGCTCGGGTATTCCCAGCATTGCAACCAGGCGGTCGCTGAACTCTGGCTTGGAGACGGGCAAGCCGATCCAGCATGCTCCGAGTCCTAGTCCGTGCGTGGCGAGGAGCATGTTCTCTATCGCAGCCGCGGTGTCGAGGTCGTAGTCCTCCGTTTCGGACGTGTCTGCCGCCACAGCTATAAGGACCGGGGCTTCGCCTGCGAACTTGAACCTCGCCCCGGTCACCAGCCCTCTCACAACCTCAGCCCTCTTCTCCTCGGGAATGGCTGCGAATCTCTTTTCAAGTTCGGTTGTCTTGGGCTTGAACATGGCTACTGCGGCAGCCACGGTTAACTCCCCGATCTTCGCTCTCAGCTCGGGGCTTCGGATGACGATGAACCTCCAGGGCTGCATGTTCTCTCCCGAGGGTGCGCGGCGCCCGGCTTCTAGGATCTCGGTTATGAGGTTTTCTGGAATCGGGTCTGGCTTGTAGTCCCTAACGCTCACACGGGTTTTTATGGCTTCAAGAACGTCCATCTTCGAGACCCCCAATCTCTCTTATGTTTAGACTCTATAATTCTTGGGATGTTTGAGCAGAGACAAAGAAAGAAAGGTTTTGGGCTAGAGGCGGGGCTTACAGATGATCTCTCTGATCTTCATGTCGAAGAAGTCTCGAACGTAAACGGGTCTCACGACGATTGCTGTGTCAACCCCTCTCGCCGAGCCGCCCAGCGCGATGGCGTCCTCGTCCACCTTCACTAGTCCAGCATCGGCTGCCATTATGGCGATCTCGCAAGCCACCTTCATGCCCTGACCGAATAGCCTCAGCACGTTGGCGATGATCTCGTCGACCTGAATTGTGTTGAACTTCCTGTTCACTGCTCTTCCTATTCCTCCGAAGGCGTGGGTGGCTGTTAGTATCTTTCCACCGGCCTTGACGATCCTGTCCCTGTTCTCGGGGGTCAGTTCGTTGGTGTTTGGTGCCTTGAAGCCGCTGGAGTGCGTCACCACGACCACGTTGAACCCTCTGAAAAGCTCCGCGGCCTTCACCCCGGTCTCACCGGATGTCGTCGAGAGTATGATGCTCTTTATGCCAAGCTGATCCGCTCTCGCCTTGGCGATCTTCAGGGTCTCGTCCGCGTTCTTTGGACCTGGCTCAGTGAAGTACACGGTCTTCGTGATCTCTGACATGCTCATCAACTCCTAGAGTAGCTTCTACGTGTCGGCGCCCTCACGATTTAAGTCTGTCTCAAGCCTTCACGGTGTACTTTTTGACCGTCTTCTCGTCCAGTTCAACACCGAGCCCCGGGCCCTTCGGGGCTTCAACCCGCCCCTTTCGGGCGGTGATCGGCTTCAGGAGTATGTCTGACTCGAGTTCCGGTGGCATCTCCGCGAGGATGCAGCTGGGTGTGGAGGTTATCAGGTGCAGGATCGCGGCTGTGCCGACGGGTGAACACCAGCAGTGAGGCGCCACCGGGATGTTCCATGCCTCGGCCATTCCGATGATCTTCTTGCACTCGAGCAGTCCCCCAGCCTTAATCACGTCGGGCTGGAGGATGTCGAAGGCGCGCTTGGCGACCACGTCCTTGAAGCCCCAGCGGGTATACTCGTTCTCCCCTCCGGCGATCGGGATGTCTACTGCCTCAGCGACCGAAGCCGAGCCGTCTAGGTCGTCTGGGGGCCAGATAGGCTCCTCCAGCCAGAGTGCGCCGTACTTCTCGAGCTTCCTCGCCATCACGATCGACGTCTGAGGCGTCCAGATGCAGTTTACATCCAGCATTAAATCCACAGTGTTCCCCACAGCGTCCCTCGCGATCTTGACCGACTCCACATCGGTCTGGTGAAGCTTAACGGCCGTGTATCCCTCGTCAACATACCCCTTGACGTCCTTGACCAGCTCTTTCCGGTCGTTGATCCTGAGGAGGCTGGCGTAGGCTCGGACCCTTTCTTGGGCCAAGCCGCCCAGCATTTCGTAGACGGGCTGTTTTCGGCTCTTTCCGAGGAGATCCCACAGCGCGACCTCGACGCCACTCATGGCTATGATCACCAAGCCTTTCCTGCCGTAGACGATCGTCGTCCTGTACATCTTGTCCCAAAGCATTTCTATCCGGGAAGGGTCTTCACCCAGCAGTATAGGCTTGAGACCTCTCTCAATTACAGCCGCCACCGCGCTGGGATTGCCCACCGCGAAGGCTTCTCCTATCCCCTCCGTCCCGTCGTCGGTTGCAACCCTAACTAGAACCGCCGATCTCATGGTCGACCATGGGGATGACGTGATCTTCTTCTTGAACGGTATCGAGAGCACAGTGGCTTTCACGTCCTTTATCTTCACAGGCTCAACCTCCAACATTGAAGTCGACAGAATGTTTCTTGGTCGCTGTGGCTACTTCTCTCTTCTGTAGTGCTCTCGTGCAAAGGCTAATACTGTTGGACAGAGTACCTCTCCGTCTTGGTGTTGGGTTTGGAAAACCTAGATCTCTTGAAGAGGCTTGTGGATGCTCGCGGGGGTCCAGGGTTCGAGGATGAAGTTCGGGAGGTCATGATCCAAGAGTTGCGTGGCTGCGCCGACGAGATCGAGGTGGACCCACTAGGGAACGTGATTGCCGTGAAGAGAGGAGAGGCTAGGGGTCCGAAGATCATGCTCGCCGCCCACATGGATGAGGTGGGCCTGATCGTCAAGACCATCGACCCTGACGGCTTTGTCCTCTTCGAGCCCAATGGGATAATCGACGACCGGATGCTACCGACGCAGTGGGTGGTGATCCACACCCGAAAGGGACCGGTTTACGGTGTTGTCGGGGTGAAGGCGAGGCACCTGCTCACACCCGAGGAGCAGGCTAGAGCGCCCGTGTTCAGAGATATGTGGATAGACGTGGGGGCGTTGAGCAGGAAGGATGTTGAGGAGCTCGGCGTAAGACCCGGCGATCCGACAACCTTCGACCGGGGCTTGAGAGTGATTGGGAAAGGGAACTTCGTCCTCGCACGAGCCCTCGACGACCGGATAGGATGCGCTATCATGATTCAAGCACTCAAGAGGCTGGCAAAAGTCAAGCATGAGGCGACCGTATACGCGGTGGGAACCGTCATGGAGGAGGTGGGAGCGAGGGGAGCCGGAACCTCGGCCTTCGCTATTAAACCTGATGTGGCAATTGCCTTCGACACCTCACACGGGGTCGACCTAGCGGTTACCCCCAAGTGGTCGGCGGTGAGGGTCGGGCGTGGTCCGACAATCAGGCTTATGGACATGGTTTTCTCGGCTGTCAGAGGGGGAATTACACCTCCGAGGCTCAGGGATCTTGTCATAAGGGCGGCTGAGGAGGAGAAGATACCCTACCAGCTGGACGTTATGTCTGGGACATTCTTGGACGCGGCTTCGATCAGCCTGTCTGGGGATGGTGTGCCATCCGTAGGCATACTCGTAGCCAGGTGGAACGCCCACTCGCCAGCCGAGGTCGCATGCCTGGATGACATTGACAATGCGGTTCGACTTACAGTTGCCATCGTGAAGAGAGCGACGACTGAGTTCGTGAAAGGCTTCAGAAAGAAGATCAAGTGAGCTACCAGAATAGCGAATCTTCTGCGCTAGGAAAAGGACACCGGAGAAGAGCGAGTTAAAACGGATGATGGCTGACCCTTTGAGAAGCTATTTGTTCACAGTGCGGGTGGCGCGGATAAAACCGCGCTGGTACCTGGGCACCAAGAATAAATATTCCTGAAAGTCGTAAGACATCCGCTCAGCCAGACGCCAAAAGCAAACTTCCGAGGTCGCCTTCACTACCATCTCAGGGAATAGGAGTTGGCCTACCCCAAGATTTTTGTAATGCTGTGTGTGGCAGGCTTTCTCACCGTTGCGGCAAATGGGATGGCTAACCCTCTACTCCCGCTGTTTGCTGCCAGCCTAGGCGCTTCGAGCGTTTTTGTTGGGTTCGTGGTGGCTAGCTACTGGCTGACGAGGATATTTGTTGAGTTTCCGTCAGGGCTGATCTCCGACAGAATTGGCAGAAGGATTCCAATCATCGTCGGGCTACTTATTTCCTCGATTTCGGCGGTCTGGAGCAGTTTCTCAACAAACCCGTTCGACCTAACCCTAGCTAGGAGTGTCTGGGGTATTGGTGCAGCTCTCTTCTTCTCTCCCGCCACGGCGCTCCTGGTTGACCTATTCAAAGTGGGAAGAGGGCGGGCTCTAGGGACCTTCCAAGGCATCGAGTTTGTTGGAAGCTTCCTTGGTGCCCCTCTGGGCGGCTATCTAGCCGAACTGTTCGGCTTTAATATAGCTCTCATCGTATGCGGGGTGCTCTCCTTCGCGGGGTTCGCTGTTGTCCTGTCCTCTCGGGAACTGAAGAATGTCGGTGCCGCCCCATTCCGCAGGGCTCGAGTCTCGCTACGCGGCTCTCTGGGCTCACTGAGAAGCTGGGGGATGTTTGTGATTTGCTGCGCGGCTTTCTCAAGGCTCTTCGTCATGCAGGGGATACACTCGACAGTCTTTCCTCTCTACGCGAACAGACAGCTTGGCATCGACCTATCAATGATCGGATTTATACTGGGAGTGAGATCAGCTGGCCTGGCCATCGCTACGGTCTCGGCTGGAACGCTTTCCGACCGCGTGGGCAGGAGGCCTATTCTCTTTGTTGGGTCGCTCCTATCGGGTGTAGCCCTCTCATTGTATCCTCTGGCTAGAACCGTGGAGGGGCTGCTCAGCCTGATGTTCCTGGACGGCGTCGCTCTCGGAGCTATATCGGTGATGCTGCCCGTCCTGGTTCCCGAGGCTGTCGGTCCCGAATCAACGGGGGCGGCTATGGGTGTTTACCGTACTTTCTTCGCTTTCGGAGCAGTGGCAGGTCCGATCCTGCTGATGATCGCGTCGGACTACTTTGGAATGGTTTTCTGTTTCTACATAGCATCCGCGGCGATTCTAATCAACCTGCCCATTATGTTTGGACTTAGGAAGAAGAGAACCTCTTCCGAGCTCTAGAATCCATGTGGCATTGCAACGCGAGACTACAGAGTACTATATCCCACGCAAACGGGAACGCCTCTCTCAATTGACTTGTGGGCGGCCTCAACCACCTCAAGTGCCCTTACCCCGTCCAGTGCGGTCACTGAGCTCTCTCTGTTTTTTGAGATGCTCTCGATGAAGTCGGACAACTCCTCCTTGAGAGGCTCTTTCCACGTGGGTGGCGAGTAGATGGAGATGCACTCTCGAGGACTCTTCGAGTATCTGGGTCTCCCTCTGGTGGAGACAAAGGGGCTCAGGATCTCCGGCGCCTCCACTGTCCACACGATCTGTGGTATGTAGAATAGGATGGCTGTCCCCCTGCCTCCGACTACCTGAAGCTGCCTGATCTTACGCTGCTCGCCACCACCGCTGAGCCAGCGCGCCACAATGTGGGCTATCCTCCCGCTCTCGAAGGTGAGATCGAGGGCGGCTCCCGTCTCGGGCCCCTTGTTCTTCAGGCTTTCCAAGGTCTCCGCGTAGACAGAGTGGGGATTCTCACCAAATAAGTAGCGAACCGCGTCAATATCATGTATCGCCGAATCCGCGATAACTCCAACGTCGCCAGCTCTTGGTGTCCACGATGAAATCCTCTGCGCGGTTGCCAGTCGGACCTCTCCAATGCTTTTCTGGTCTACCATTTCCTTAAGTTTGGCGAGTCCTTGGTTGTACCTTTCGATAAACCCAACGCTGAGTCGCAGACCTCTCCTCCTCACGGTTCTGGTGATCTCCATCGCCCTTCCCACCGTGTCCGCCAGTGGCTTCTCGACGAGAAGGTGTTTTCCAGCGTTCATAGCCTGCAAGGCTACTTCGTAGTGGGTTCGTGTTGGAGTGCAGATGCTCACCGCCTGAATGTCCTCTCTTAAGAGGAGGCTTTGGACATCCGTGTATGCGTGAACTCGCCATGTCGAGGCCACGCGCTCCACCATTTCTGGGTTTATGTCACTCACGGCGACGAGCTTGCAAAGCCGCTCCCGCTCCAGGTCCCTATAGACCCTCGCGTGGTGCTTCCCCCATCCGCCCACCCCGATGACGCCGACCCCCACCCGACTCAAGAGTCCGAGCTCCAATCCGTTCTTCCCTAAATGCGCATATAAGCAGTGACTCGGCTAGGAGCTACCTAAAACTGCGTCAAGAGGCGGAATCTACGCTAAGTTGATAAACCGAAGCCCCCTCTCTTGAAGAGACTGTTCTGGTGAGATGCATGTCCGTCGATCTGGGTGAGAAGGATGAGAGGCTCAGTTCCATCTTCCTCTTCACAGGCTTGGGGTTGACCTCGAACGTGTACGTGATCGGCGAGAACAGCATTACATTGGTAGACTCCGGGAATGGAGCTGTCGCTAACAGGATAACCCCCAAGCTGCTAAGACTGGGGCTGAATCCGAAGAGCATCAGACAGTTGGTCCTGACACATATTCACCTCGATCATGTCGGGGGCATGACCGAGATCGTGGGCAGGACTACCGCGAAGATTCTCCTTTTCCATGAGGACGTTCCGGTTCTTGATCTGGATAGGGCGAGGACGGTTGGGTTGAGGGATGGCGACTCGGTGGAGACCGAGAGGGGTCCGTTAAGAGTGATCCACACACCTGGACACACTCGCGGCAGCATCTGCTTCCTAGACGAGAAGAGGAGGATACTCTTCTCGGGAGACACGGTCTTCTCCGATGGTTCCTTCGGAAGATGCGATCTAGAGGGTGGGGGCATCCAGGAGATGATCGGCTCACTCGAGCGCTTGTCCAAGATGGATGTGGATGTCCTGCTCCCAGGTCACGGGAACGTTGTCTTGAGAAGAGCCGCCGCCCACATCAACATGTCTCTCGAGTCAGCTAAGTCATATCTCTGAGCCGGGCTCGCTTGATTCTGAGCCCGACCGTGAGAGCGTGGATGGCGGCGTGCAAGGGTTTATAACCTATTTTGAACATTGAAGAGCTTGGAGGAATATGTATGCTACGGAAAATTCTGGTAGCTCTTGATGGATCAGACCAATCTTTTGTTGCGCTTGAAAACGCTTTGGATATCGCAGTTGGCTGCAGAGTTGCGGAAATGGAGGTAATGACCGTGGTGCCCACCTACGCGGTCATTGGGGTTCCACCGATGAACGTGGACAAAGCTGAGAAGTACGCTCAGGATACTGTTGCGAAGGCTGTGAAGGTCGCAAAGGAGAGGGTGCCCGGTATTTTGGTGAAGACAAAGGTCGTTGACGGTCACCCCGCCCAAATGATCGTTCAGGAAGCGAGAGACGGCAAGTATGACCTAATCGTGGTTGGAAGAGGCGGCCACGGCGGGGTTCCCAAGAACGAGCTGGGCAGTGTTAGTAGGCGGGTTGTCGAGCAGGCAACGATTCCGGTTCTCGTAATAAAGTAGAGCCGAAAGGAAATCTCTCTTTTTTCATTTTCTTTCTTTCACCTAACATGAGGCAGGGCCGTTTCTGCCATCACGGTGCTCAATCTGAACGAAATTGATTGAGCATAGGTAGACCACACGGTCTTCCTATGCTTCTTCTTGAAAAGAGAAACCGTACTTTGCCGAACACTGAATAGAATCGCTTGGAATGGATCAGGGATCGTCTTGCTTTTCCTCGTCCTTGATACCAATACTCGGAAACAGACTTGAGAGCTGAGCAAGAGTCTTCCTGATCTGGAGGGGCCCGAAGTCGCGGTCAGTCCACTTTATACACTTCTCCTCGAACCCTGGGATCTCCACAGGAAGTCCGGCGAGTGATGCCGTTATGATTGCCCAGCAGTTTGTCTGCGCTGTTAGGTCGTAACCCCCTCCGCCAAAGGCGACAAGTCTTCCGTTGCAGAGCTCGTGAGACAGCCCGTGCACGGTCTCGGCTAGGCGCTGGTAGGTACTGGCCCTTAGTGATAGGTGGGTGATGGGATCCATGCAGTGAGCGTCCACGCCACACTGCCAGAGGATTATATCGGGCTCGAAGTGTCTGGCAACTGCCGGCAGAATCTGATCGAAGGCGCTGCGGTAAGCCTCATCTCCGGTGTACGCGGGGAGTGGAACGTTTATCTTGGTTCCCTTACCTGCGCCTGATCCGATATCATTCACAAAGCCTGTCCCAGGGTAGAGATGCCTGCCGTCTTCGTGGAAGGACACGTGTATTACAGTGGGGTCTTGGTCGAATATCTCTTGGGTACCGTTTCCGTGGTGGGCGTCCGTCTCCACTATCAAAACCCTCTCAACTCCCAGCTTCTTCTGTGCGACCTTCGCGGCGACTGCCAGATCGTTGAATATGCAGAACCCTCCTCCACGTCCGGCGGAGGCGTGGTGAAAGCCCCCTGCCAAGTTCATCGCGTGGGATGTTTTCCCATGGAGGACCGCCTCCACAGCCACGATAGACCCTCCAATTGTGAGGAGACCATACTCGTACATCCCGTTGAACGACGGGGTATCAGGGCTTAGCATCCCGGTGCCGGCTCTGCTTAGCCACCGTACCTGCTCCAGATAGTCCTTATCGTGAGCCAGTAGAGTCTCCTCGTCGGTTGCAGGCCTTGGGGTTAGGTGGACGATTGCGGGGTTGGAGGCTATCCCCCTCCTCTCCAGAACCTTCCAAGCCTCAGAGTACCTCGCGCCTTGAAGCGGGTGTGTAGGTCCGAAGTCAACGTTCGCATAGTCCTGGCTGTAGACTACGCCTACCTTTCCAACCATCCTTGAACCCTGCCTTCGCCAGTCATTTTCTCGTCCATTCCACATAACGCTTTGTGGGCACGCTAGGCAGCAGGGATTGCCCTTTTAACTTGCATGGGTCATTTGATAGTCTGATGTCTATGTTCAAGTCCAACTGGATGGACCTCACTCCGAGACTGGCGTTTTGGGATACGTGCTACGTCCGAGACATCTTCAGGCGGAGGGACAGGCTCGAGGAGAGAGGGGGCTACAAGATCACTCAGTACCTGGAGTGGGTTAGTGCACACACCGTTCCCGCTGGAAAGCAACTGATGTACCATAAGCACAACATGGAAGAGATCATGTACTTCCTCCAGGGCGAGGGGGTGATATCCTCCGGTGGTTCCACCCACAAGGTTGGTGTGGAGGACGCCGCCTACGTTCCGACTGGGGCACCACACTCGATTAGATCAACGATCGATAACCAGCCAATAACCTTCGTGAGCTACACGCTACCGACGCCTCCCGACGCAAAGGAGGTTTCAATCAAGAAAACCTCGCAAAAGGAGAAGGGTGGTGTAGTTCAGGTTCGTAGGTGGACCGCGAGGGAGTGTCGTCCAGGACACCATGGAACCTGCTGGACCTATGGTGTCTTTGAGAAGAAGGATATGCTGAACTTCCTCTTCGCCGTGATGATGACCGTGCCGGGCACCCTGGGTTACCACAGACACAACACTGAGGCGATCTACTTCGTTCGCTCCGGGAAGGGAATGATGAAGGTTGGCGGGGAGGAGCTTGAGATCAGGGCGGGTGATGCGGTCTATATTCCGTTTGAGGTTGCTCACAGACCGCGGACGACGGTCGAGGATCAACCCTTGAACGTCTTCTGTGTCGGGGTGGCTATCCCGTACGACGCGAAGGTCTGGACCTTGGAGGATCTGCCGGACCTCTAGGGAGAGGGCGGAAGTGAGAGTCCGGTGAGTCTGAGACCCGAGCAGGGAACCTTGTACCTGATGTTGATGCCTATGAGTAGCGCCGTTAGCTCCTCCACGATGTGAGCGTTCTCTAGCGAGCCTCCATTTACAGCGCGAATGTTTGGTATCTCCCCCGCCAACTTCATTACCACCCCCTTCGCCTTCTCATCGTTGCCGCAGACGATCACGTCGCAGTCTACAGGGCGGTCGACCGCTTGGAGCGCCTCAGCGCTGACGTTGTTGAAGGCTGAGATCACGCTCACACCCTTGGGAACGAGCTCAGCGGCTTGCTGAGCCGCTGACCCTTGCCATAGGCCTAGAGTTCTCGTCGCCTTTCCGCCCACGGCGGTGGCTAGTGGCACCGTCAAATCCACCAGAATGTCGCCCTGCTTGAAGCCACCCTCTATACTCTTCAGGATCTCGATCTGAGCAGCGAAGGGAACGCTTAGAACCGTGATGCTCGCCGTCGCCGTCGCCGTCGCGTTCTCCATGCCCTCAACTGATACGGGTTGACCAAGAATCTCTCTGAGCCTTCTCGCGGCGTCTTCCGCCTTCTGCTTCTGCCTCGACCCTATGATGATGTGTTCTCCGGCTTTGGCCCATCGAAGGGCGAGTCCGAATCCTTGATCTCCGGTTCCTCCAATGATTGCGATCTTCACACCGATCAATGTTCGTCCACCTCACGCCAGAAGTTTTCTGCACCTGACCCCTCTTATAAGTTGTCGAACTGAATCTTTTTCTGCTGCCCTACCAATGATGGACGCTACGCTCTTCTGGGGCACAAGCGCCAGTGGATGACGGAAATCGGCTTCAATAATGGTCTTTTTGCCGTTTTGGATGATATGGTTCAGCTTATATAGCGAGGTACGCTGATATGAATTCGCGACTTTTGCGTTGGAGGATAGAGGCATAATGTCACGCATTCCGAGAGAGAAGATCCGCGAACTCGCCATACAGCTCCACAAGAAGTACTCCGGGAAGATCGAGATCATCAACAAGGTTCCGCTTCGGACCGCTGACGACCTGAGCTTAGCGTACACACCCGGCGTGGCGGATGCTTGCATGGAGATTGTAGCCCACAAGGAGTTGGCTTACGACTACACCTCGAAGGCGAACCTAATCGCTGTAGTCACCGACGGATCGAGGGTGCTGGGACTCGGCAACATAGGTCCTGCCGGGCTACCGGTCATGGAGGGGAAATCGCTTCTCTTCAAGATGTTTGGGGGGGTCGACGCCTTCCCAATATGTCTGGGAACCCAGGATCAGGACCAGATAGTTCAGGCTGTGGAGTGGCTAGCCCCGTCTTTCGGTGGGATCAATCTTGAGGATATCGATGCGCCGAAGTGCTTCTACGTCCACGAGAAGCTGATGGCAAAGCTGGATATACCGGTCTTCCACGACGACCAACAGGGTACGGCGGTCGTGATCGCGGCCGGACTGATCAACGCCCTGAAAGTCGTCGGTAAGAAGATTGGACAAACCCAGGTGAGTATGATCGGTGCTGGAGCAGCAGGTTTGGCGACATGCAAGCTGCTGATGGAGATGGGTGTCAAGGGAAAGAACATCTTTCTCGTTGACAGCAAGGGGGTCCTTTACGACGGAAGAGGAGGTATGGACCCTTGGAAGGAGAGGTTGGCAAAGGTTACAAACCGTGAGAAGCGGACCGGCGGAATCATGGAGGCTATGAAGGGAACAGACGCTGTGATCGCGCTGTCTAAACCGGGACCTGGCGTTATCACGAAGGAGATGGTGCAGGCGATGGCGTCTAACTCTATAGTCTTCGCGCTGGCGAACCCCGTGCCCGAGATATGGCCCGAGGACGCTAAGGCGGCTGGCGCCAAGGTAGTGGCGACCGGGCGTTCCGACTTCCCGAATCAAGTGAACAACCAGCTCGGCTTCCCGGCGATATTCAGGGGCGTTCTAGACGTGAGGGCGAAGACGATCAATGTTGAGATGCAAATCGCAGCGGCGAGGGCCATCGCTAAGGTGGCGGAAAGGAAGGGCTTGAGCGAGGGCTACATCATTCCGTTGGCGACGGACGTCAGTGTAGTACCCCGGGAGGCGGCTGCGGTGGCTAAGGCTGCAATGGACACTGGAGTGGCTAGGATCAAGGTTGATCCGAAGGAGATAGCGAAGAAAGCCGCCAAGTGGCTCAAGATGAGCAGGCGGAAGCACGAGAAGCTGTGGAGGGCTGGCTTGACCCTCCCTCCATAGACTTTTCTTTCTGTTTTGAGAGCGTCGAAATCGCCTGATTCTCAACCGAGCCAAGCTTAAATTCTCGCGAATCCCTTTATAAGTAAAGTAAGGATTCCGGGAGCTCCTTTATGCAGAAGCTGAACGACTCAGAACACGACGCCTTGCGTGTCATCGCCAACGCGGGAAAGAGTGGCATCCTCCAGCGCGACCTTTGGCACCAGTTGAAGGCAAACAGTAGAAAGGGCTCTAGAGTCGCGTTGAGGTTGGAGAGGCAGGGACTGATCAAGCGGAATCGGGAGCTTCAGAACGGGAGATGGACTTATAGGCTCGTCACGACTAGGCAGCACACAACGATAGATTCGATTCTGGACATTCCTTGTGTTCTCTGCAATTCGACCTCTCAGTGCGAGCCAGGCGGGCACATCTCACCCATAGACTGCGAGAAGCTTACTCAGTGGCTTCTCGACTTGGCCAAGGAGGGCTCGAAGGGTGAGAGCTGACCCTTGCCCAAGACCTGGATAAGAGAGAGGAAGAGGGAGCCGTACTATCGGCTAGCGAAGATGGCTGGTTACAGGAGCCGATCTGCCTACAAGCTGTTGCAGTCGTCGAGACGGTACGGTCTTCTCCGTAGAGGGGATGTGGTTCTCGACCTCGGGGCTTTTCCAGGCGGGTGGATCCAGGTTTCTAGGAGCCTGGTCGGTGAGAGCGGTTTTATCTTGGGCGTCGACCTGATGGAGGTTGAGCCGCTGCCCTATTCGAACGTTGCTACCCTGATCGGAGATGTACGTGACCCAGCCTCTCTGAAGTTGATCCGCGACCGCCTTCCAAGGGCCCCGGATGTGGTGATATCCGATGTCTCACCCAACCTTTCTGGGGTTTGGGAGGTTGATCATGCCAGACAGATCCAGCTGGCTGAGAGCTCTCTGAGGATTGCGACCGAGCTTCTACGCCAGGGCGGAAACTTCTTTGTGAAGGTCTTTCAGGGGGACATGATGAGTGGCTTCGTCGAGCAGGTGCGGCGGTTGTTCGATTGGGTGAAGCTCGTCAAGCCGCCTGCGAGCCGGTCGAGGAGCGCCGAGATATACGTTCTTGCAAGGGGCTTTCACGGCTGACCAGCGATCGCCGTACTGACGATTCGGGCTGGCGCGGCTGTTCGTATTCCGTGAGGGTTGAAGTGTGTTGGGGTGGCTGGGTATCCTTGGTTGGTAAGGTGCCTTACTACGGCGCCTCTAGGTTCGGTCGGAATGCCCAATCGGTCGCACATCCTGTCTATGACGTAGTACGTTGGGTCGTCTGACTCGTTTAGCACCATGGTTAGAATTCGTTGAAGGCGTCTCTTATCTCGCCATTGAACCCCCTCTGAGAGATCGCTCATGTCTGAGCAGAACTGTCTGTCGTAGAGCGGACCGAGCCACAGGGGACCGGCGATGCTCAGAGTCTTTCCGCACTCGGGGCATATCTGAGGAAGGAAGGTCGCGATGCCTCGAGCCGTCTCCCGATGAAAACAGTGAAAGCAGTGGAGAATGAATCCCTTGGTGGCAACACTTCCGTTTGCAAGCTCCGATCCCCTTCGTATCACTGCGTAGGCTCTCACATAGTGATCTGTGCTGTGTGAGAAGACGGATTGGATCCCGATGTCGTGCTTCCCCGCCGCGCTCACGAGCGCACCGAGCAGGAGCCGGACAGCGATTTCGTGGCAGTACTCGGTTCTGAGGGGTCGACCACCGTACTTTCTCACACACGCCTCGGGATGGACCCCGCACAGAGGTGCCATGTCTGTTGCGGTAAGCGCGATCAACCCCCCGTCGCTGACGGCTCTCACAGCCGAGTCGAGATACGGAGCCGGTGAGCCGAACGGATCTATGTCGACAACGTCAAACCGGGAGTGCGAAGCCGAATGCGCGCTGAGGAGAAGGTTTGCCTCTAGGTTCTCGACCCCAACTTTTCCCGATAACCCGCTCATCCTCACGTTCTTTTCCGCAAGTCTAGCTGCGCACGGGTTTATGTCGTTCAACACCACGCTTCGCACGTTGTCCACCTCTACAGCGAACCTTATTCCACGGACTCCACAGCCCGCCATGGGCTCGCAGGCCCATATCTCCTTCCTACGTTTCGCATAGGCAGCTAGCGCTAGAACGGCGAGGTCCCGGTTGAGCTCCATGCGGGAGTTGTAGAACACGGGGGTCTGTGTCGGCTTCATGCCTCCTGTGTGCTTGGGCACGAGAAACGTGATCGACCCCTCCCTAGCCTCCTCCGTCTCGAAGTCCAGGTTCAAGGTCGTGCTCCCTCGATGTAGTCTCGGATCCTCCTCGCGATCTCTTCAGGCAGCGAATCCCGGTTGCTGGGTGTGACCTTGAGGATCCGCACATCGCCCCTGCGTCGTATGGACTCTACCACGCTGTGATCAGCTCTCCGATGGATTATTCCTAGAACCGGCTTGGGTCCATCCACCGCCTTAAGAACTGCTCTCTGAAAGACCTCGCTCTTCAGCTCCATGGGGCCAACCTCGTCTATGACGATGAAGTCGGAGCTGCGGATCGCTTGGTCTATGGCTTGACCGGCTATACGTGAAAGGTCTTCAATGTTCACCCTGTAGTGGCCCACCATGGGGCCATCTATCAGGTCAGAGTGAGCGAGGATCCCTCTCTCCCCCGTAGCTACGTTGACTATCTCGAAGCCCAGCCTCACGTCTCCGGAGCGGAGTTCAGGACAGTAGAAGCCCCCAGCTTTCAAGCCACTCCGCTCCAGGGTCTCGACAGTCCTTTGCACTACGGTTGTCTTCCCAACCCCCGGGGCGCCGGTAACGAAAATGTTCAAATCAGCTTCTCCAGATATGCCTGTGTAGCTCGATTAGGTTAAAGGGGTTTCAATTTTGAGGCTTGTTTGCGGCGTCGACGAGGCTGGTCGGGGGCCGGTTATAGGTCCCCTTGTGGTTGCAGGCGTCCTCATCAGCGAGGATAGGCTGCCGGTTTTGAGAGATATGGGGGTAAAGGACTCGAAACTTCTGACCCCACAGAGGAGAGAGGAGCTCTTCCCGAGAATCGTACGGGCGGCGCTGAATGTACACTATGTGCAGTTAAAACCTGCGCAGATAGACCATGTCGTTCTGCACGGGACGAGGCTTCGAAGGCTTAACTTGCTCGAAGCGAGGGCTATGGCGGAGGTGATAGACCACCTTGCCCCGGATGTGGCGTTCGTGGACGCCACTGATGTTCTACCCGATAGGTTCGGAAGGCAGATAAGGGAGTTTCTCTCGACCAATACGGAAGTTGTGTCGGAACACCATGCTGACCGGAACCATGTAGTCGTCTCGGCCGCGTCCGTTCTGGCAAAGGTTCGCCGGGACGCTGCTATCGCGCGGTTGCAGAAGCGATATGGTGATCTCGGCTGTGGGTATCCACACGACCCGAAGACACGGCTGTTCCTCCTTGAATGGGCGCGAAATCACAGGTCATACCCTAGCTTCGTTAGAAAGTCCTGGAAGACGGTCAGGGCTCTGAACGGGAAAACCGAGACAAGGTAACCTAGACGAGGAGCTTATGAAGCTGCTCGGGTTCCCTTATGCTCAAGAAATCTTCCTTCGAGACCGTCCCGGGACCGTTGAATCTCGATTCTTCTGCGATGAAGAGTGAGTGGCAACTTAGCGCATCGGCGATGCTGGAGGAGAGTTCCCTCCTGTCGTGGGCGTCGTCTCTCCCAGTGAGACCGCCGATGATCCTTTCCTTTGGATCCTTCACGGCGACGAAGTCGAATGGTGCCATGGAGACCGGCGCAACTTTGTATCCCAGCTCAATGAGTTTTTCGGCGACTTCTATGCAAGGGGCTTTCCACGTTCGGAGTCTCAGCGTCCTACCCGGTGCCCAGAGTCTCTCTCTGAAAAGGTTCGTCTGGCGGACAACCGGGACTCCAAACGTTGCCTCTAGCTTAAGCGCGACACCGACAGAGGCTTTGCCAAGACCACATTCGTATCCGTAGATTGTTCTCCTCGAGACTCCTATCATTGAGGCGAGTTCGCCTAGGGAGAGCCCCGCCTCACTTCGTCTCCTCCTGATCGCCTCGCCGTCTAAGCGCACGTAGAAACCGCCTGGACGGGCCTCCACTAACGGGTGGTCTCCCCGCTCGACCACGTTCCTGAAGGTCTGGGGGGTAATGGTCCGGATTCGGTGCCTCAGGTAGATGGTGTCGTCTTTCATCGGCTTTCCAGATCCGTTCAAGCATACGATCAACGGTGTCGCGGAGAGATTCGACCCTATCCACGCCAGTTCCCGAGCGGATTCCTTTGAAACCAAGTTAGATCTGCAGCTCGTCCTTACAAGGATCGCGTCCTCTTCACTGCGGGCTGCGAAGTCGAAACACGAGAGATGGGTCGGACATTTAGTTGAGAGGATAAAGCCCGCGGACCTGAGCGTGTGCAGGAGTTCTTCGCAGAGATCTTCTCTGTTCATTCCTTGGCTCTACCGGCAAGAGAGGCTTGCCAAGTCTGTAATATAAACGTACGGCTATTCGCGGTCCTAGAGGGTTACGGCTCATGCCCCTTCATGGACTTGGTCGCGGCAACCATGATGTGAGCCCGATCATACGGCGCCAAGCGGATAACCTGGTCGATACCGAAACCGCGCGCCTGTAGCTTCTCCGTCTCAAATTGGAAGATCTCTTCCAAGTCTTTGGCTGCGTTTATGCTCCGCGCCTTGACCGCCAGCATCCCCCGACCCTCGGATATTAGGTACCGATCCGCGTTATCCGCTAGGATCTTAGCCTGCTCGGGCTGCGCGACGTCGCAGTATATTGCATCAACGGTGGACACGAGGAGCTTGTATCTCTCTGGATTCCTAGCATCCTCCATGATCGGCACCATGTTATGCCGGTATTCGCAAACGTTGTTCAGCAGATCGCGTATCGCCCGCGAGGCGAATTCGACACAATAGACAAACCCGCTCGGGCCTACAATGTCCGAGACGTAACTCGCGGTCGTTCCGGTCGCAGCTCCCAGGTAGAGGACCCGACCCCCCATAATCGTGAGCGGAAACTTAGCTCCATTTAGAATCGAGGCTGCGAGTTTGCTCCTAAACGGATCCCAAAGCCTGTACTCTTGGTCCTTGAACCGGACCAACCTCTCCCCATACACGGTTCTTCCCGGAGAGAGGTTAAGGGTGGCTAGACCTCGTTTTCCATCCTCCAGGTAGACCCAGTAGACCCCTGGCATCGTTTCATGTGGCTTAACGACCGCCACCACGCTTCCCCCGAGGAGGCCTGCGAACCCGCTCCTTCAGCTGGGGCTTCTTGTACCTCTCCCTTATCTCCTCGATCCTCTTCGCGAGGTCGGACTTGAGTTTCTCGCTCCTTTCTACTCCCGCGTAGGCGTCTATCCTCGCTGCTATCGCGATCTTCCCGGCGAGGGCTCTGGCTATCTTTCCACGCTGCCAGGAGGGTGCCTGACGGATGCTTGGGTGCTGAAATATAACACCGTGTTTTGGCGGTCTAGTTCCGGTCCGCAGAGATCGGAAGAGCGCCTTCTCCGCGCCCAAGACCTGTATCGTGCTCGCTGGTAGCTTTGCCAAGTTCACGATGCCTCCGACCATTGCGATGAGCTTGGCGCCCAGCAAGGAGCCCGTCAGTTCCCGAACGTTGGGCGCAGTCTCGATCATCGCCCTATCGACGTACTGCTCGAGGCTGGATCGAAGCTTTTCCTCCTCAGATGTGAGTCTGCACAGGCCGCGTATGGCCTCGAGATCCTCCTCTCGCACGTTAGACCCCAATGACGTCTCGGCATCCCTAGCTACGGCCGCAGCCTTCTCGGCTGGAATTCCTTCGCTCTCGATCGCCTCTTCGGTGAATGCAGTTCGGTGTCCTAGATTAAGCACCAGCCGCGAGATGGTTTCGTGCCTGTCTACTGTTTTGAAGAGTTCGGGAAAGTGGGTGCCGTACCACTCCCGAATCCGTCCTGCGTGCAGGTTGATCCCTCGGTCCAGCTCGTCGACCGCTTGGACCGCGTGTGCGATTAGTAAATCTCTTCTCTCTACCGCCTGTCTGACTCTCGACTTGGCTAGCGTCATCGAGACCTGGTGCAGGAGCCTTCGGAAATCTTCTGTGTCGTTGGCGTATCCCAGTCTGACGGCAAGATTCTCGATGTCCGCTCTCAGGTCTTCACCTACTTTCGTTAGCCCCTCGGAAACAACGTTCAACCCGAGCTTCTCGTGGATCGCTCTGGCGATCGAGCTGTTCTCGGTGACAAGCGTGTCAAAGCCCCTTCCTGACATGGACTCCGCCAGCTTCAAGGCTTCTTCAACCGCTTCTCCGGACTGAGTTTTTCTGATGGCCTCCGCGATCTTCTCAGCATCCTTGGGAAAGAACGCAGCGTCGACGATCGTGCCCTCTTCATCGACCCCGATGAAGCCTATGGTTGTCTCCACAATCGTAACTTTCAAGATGAGTCCTCCGTCGAAGAAGCCTGAGTTCTTCCTACCTTTTATTTGGTGGGTTTGAATAAAGGGTTTTGAATTCTCGGAGTTGGGTCTTGTGAAACCGGACCTGAGGGTGAGTATAGGCGGACTGGAGCTCGAGAATCCGACGATGCTTGCTGCGGGGGTGCTTGGGCTGTCCGGCTCAGTGCTGAAGAGGGTTGCCGAGTCGGGTGCCGGAGCCGTGGTAACAAAGTCGATCGGGCTGGTCCCTCGTGAGGGCTACTCTGGCCCGACAGTCGTGAGCGTGAAGTGTGGGCTCCTAAACGCCATAGGACTCTCCAACCCTGGAATCGATGAGTTTGTGAAGGAGATACCGGTGGCGAAAGAAGGCGGGGTTCCTGTGATCATTAGCATCTACGGCTGCTCCCCCGAGGAGTTCGCAACCTTGGCGAGAAGATGTGAGGAGGCGGGAGGAGACGCCGTCGAACTCAACGTCTCCTGTCCACACGTGGAGAAATACGGTATGCAGGTTGGGCAAGACCCTGCTCTCGTCTCAAGGATAGTGAAACGAGTGAAGTCCAGCACTCGCATACCGGTTCTCGTCAAGCTCACCCCGAACATCACTGACGTAACGGAGGTTGCAAAAGCCGCGGCGGATTCGGGGTGTGATGGTATCACCGCGATAAATACTCTTAGGGCTATGGCGGTGGAGATAGAGACCTCTAGACCTCTCCTTGGTGGTGTGTATGGCGGGCTCTCAGGTCCGGCGATCAAGCCGGTTGCCGTCCGTTGCGTGTACGAGATACACAAGTCCGTCAGAGTTCCGGTCATCGGCGTAGGCGGAATCGAGGACTGGCGCGACGCTGTCGAGTTCATCCTGGCAGGCGCATCAGCGGTGCAGATAGGATCTACCGTGTCGAGAGGAGGTTTGAGCATTTTCAGGAGAGTTACCAGGGGACTCAGTGGGTATCTGAGAAGGAAGGGTTTCCGGAGCGTGAGCGATATTGTCGGTCTTTCCCACAGCGGCGAATAGAAACCGCGTTGTCAGAGTAGAGAGAGTGAAGAGAGAGTCGCCCTCAACTGTGACGATTCTCTTCAAGGACGAGCTCTGTTCCAAAGCGAGACCTGGTCAGTTCGCAATGGTTTGGGCGCTGGGTGTTGACGAGGTCCCGATGAGCATATCCCTTGCTGAGGAGGGGACAGCCGGAGTGTCTGTGGAGCGAGTCGGACTAGCCACACGAGCACTTCACAATCTCAAAGTCGGAGACTCGGTCGGCGTGAGGGGTCCGCTCGGAAATCACTTCAAGACGGCCGGCGGAAAGGTTCTTCTGGTAGGCGGTGGGACCGGGGTCGCATCGCTCCTATTGCTTTCGAAGGAGCTTCTTCGTGCCGGTGCAAGCGTCACATTCGTGCTGGGGGCTAGGACCAAGAGTGAACTACTGTTTCTGGATCACATAGAATCAAACTTCACTCGCCCTCCTCACACAGTTGTAGTTACCACCAATGATGGTAGCTACGGGCTGAAAGGGTTTGCAACGGACCCGCTATATGGTGTTCTGCGCAAGAGGGCTTTCGAAACGATCTACACCTGTGGACCCGAGTCCATGATGCGGAAGGTGGTAGATTTGGGAGTGAAGCTGAATACCCGGGTACTGGCAAGCCTTGAGCGCGTAATGAAGTGCGGGATAGGGATCTGCGGCAGCTGTTGCCTCGGGCCCTACCTAGTCTGTAAGGACGGACCAGTCTTTTCGTCCGATCAGCTGTGCTCGGTTTCCGAGTTTGGGTTTTCGAGGCGGGACCATTCCGGGGCACTCACCCGTTTGTGAGGCCTTTTAGAAATTCTATACAAGAGCCCAATGATTGGTAGGGGTCCAGGTAGAAGTATGATGCATAACTTGGGGGTGATGGAATGAAGAAGATTTTGGCAGTTTACCACAGCGAGACTGGGCACACGAAGGATATGGCGAAAGCCATAGCGAAAGCCGCAGGCGCAGTACTGAAGGATGTAAACGAGACAAGAAATGAGGACTTGCTAAAGGCTGATGCGATTGCCATCGGCTCTCCCACGTATTTCAGACAGATGTCTTGGAACTGGGGCTGTTTTCACATCTGCGGCTGTTTCGGAGGATGGAAAGAAGTGTTTGGCATCGTTGAGCGAGGCCTTGGATTGCCATGGAATAAAGGTCGTTAGCTCTGCTGTGGTCGTAGAAGAACCGGACAAGAAAAAGTTGGAAGAATGCAGACAACTAGGCAGAAAGTTAGCTTCATCAGCTAGATGATCGCATCTCCCCTCCAGGGAAGCGATAGCCTTAATTGAGCAAGCATGATCATGTGACACGGTCAAGAATAGAAGCCCGAAAGAGGCTCAACATAAACAGAACAGCCTCAACTAGGGTGAGAACTAGACTGGGAGGAAAAGCCTATTCCAACTCATGGTTCGCTCACCAAGGCGGGTAAGGTCAGGTCACAGACTCCCAAGGTAACGCCAAGGCCTAGGAGAAATCAGATTCCAAGAGTCAGGAACGCCCACATCTACAGGAGAAGAATTCTCCTAGAGAGGAAACCCGGTCAGAAATGGCAGGCCCGGTAGACCTGTCTCTCTACTCGCCCCCTCAAGTCTGTCTTTTTAGTCCCAAAGTTCTTGGCTAGGACTCGTGGAACCGAGTTTGCCCACGGACGCTCTATGCCGCGAGATCATACGCCGTCTTATGATGATCCCCAATCCGAGCGCAGACGATGCTCATAGGGTCAAGCTCGAGGTCAGCAGACGTGACCCTCCCTCCCATATTCCGTCCAACGCCCAGCTGATAGAACATCTGCTCCCTGAAGAGAGGTCAAAGCTCCTTCTGATACTTCGGGGGAAGTCTGTTCGATCTCTGAGTGGGGTTGTGGTGGTCGCGGTGATGACCGAGCCGCGTCCCTGTCCACATGGGCGTTGCGCGTACTGCCCCGGAGGGCCGGGCGAAGGTGTTCCCCAGAGCTACACGGGATTTGAGCCCGCGGCGATGCGAGGAGTACAGAACCACTACGACCCATACCTTCAGGTTATAGACCGAATGACTCAGCTCACAGCTATCGGTCACGATGTGGACAAGATCGACCTGATCATAATGGGCGGAACCTTCCCGGCGGCGCCCAAGAACTATCAAGAGAGCTTCGTCAAGGCTTGCTTGGAGGCGATCACGGAGACCTGTGCGAAGGATCTGGAGGAAGCAATGGCCTCCTCTGAGAGCTCTCCGATCAGGAACGTGGGTATAACGGTCGAGACGAGACCTGACTGGGCAAGGAGCGAGAACGTGGACCAGATGCTCGCGATGGGCGTCACGCGAGTGGAGGTCGGGGTTCAAAACGTGTATGATGACATTTACAAGCGCGTTGAGAGGGGTCACACGGTCAAGGATGTTGTCGAAGCGACTAGAATCCTCAAGGACTCTGGTATGAAGGTCTGCTACCACATGATGCCAGGTCTACCGGGATCCAGCTTCAAACGGGATCTGGACGGGTTCAGAACGATCTTTTCGGATTCTCGGTTTAAGCCGGATATGTTGAAGATCTACCCCTGTCTTGTGCTTCGGGGGACAAAGCTTCATGATTTATGGGTCAAGGGCGAGTACAAGCCCTACGACACCGACACAGCAGCCTGTCTAGTGGCTGAAGTCAAGAAGATCGTTCCACCATGGGTCCGAATAATGAGGGTTCAGAGGGACATCCCGTCTCACCTGATCGAGGCTGGGGTAAGAAAGAGCAATCTGAGAGAGCTAGCCCTGCGGCGGCTTGGAAGCGAGGGCTTGAGGTGTGGCTGCATCAGGTGTAGGGAGGTCGGTCATCGCCTCGTCAAGGACGGGGTCGAGCCTAACCCAACGGAAGTGAGGATACTCAGGCGCGAGTACGATGCGTCAGAGGGGAAGGAGATCTTAATATCCGTCGAGGACGATGTCCGATCGATCTTGGTGGGTCTGCTGAGACTGAGAATTCCCTCCCTCCGTGCTCACCGTTCAGAGCTCAGAGAAGATGCTTCGATCGTCCGGGAACTTCACGTGTACGGTCCGCTGGTCCCGGTCGGAAGGCGTCTCCAGGGGGCTTGGCAACACAAGGGCTACGGGGCGATGCTTCTTGCTGAGGCCGAGCGAACGTCTCTGGAGGACTTCGATCTCGAGAAGATTGTGGTGCTGAGCGCCCTCGGGACTAAGAGGTACTACTATAGGATGGGCTACAGACCGGAAGGTCCCTACGTCTCCAAGGGTCTGGAATAGCTCTTAATTATGCGCTTCCAGCTAGTCCTAGTCTTGACGAGACTGTCGGAGGGGCTCAACATGGAGGCTAGGCTTCAGGGGTATCGAGGTGTATCTCTCAAAGTTCTCAGAGAGGTCGGGGCTGAGATCGGCGATATAGTCAGGATCACAGGGGAAGGATACGAGTATGAGGGCACACTCATGCCCCGGTACGAGCTGGCTGACGATCACCATTTGGTGATCAAGCTTCGAAACGGCTACAACATCGGGGTCGAAATAGCTGCCGGGACCAAGGTTGTTAGGGTTGGTTCGGGCTCGAAGCCTATGTTCGTCGCTCCTCCGCCTCAGCCCGGGAAGCCGGGGCTGCCACGGGTCGCCGTGCTGAGTACGGGTGGCACGATAGCGAGCAGAGTGGATTACAGAACCGGCGCTGTCTACCCGGCCCTCTCCGCTAGCGACCTATCCAACGCCATCCCCGAACTGTCCAGCATTGCCGTGGCTGAGACAGAGATCCTCTACAGCATCTTTAGTGAGAGCATCCACGCTCCTCACTGGTCCCGCATCGCGCAGAGGACAGCCGAGTACATCGAAGACGGTGTTGACGGCGTGGTGATCTGCCACGGAACCGACACGATGGCTTACACCGCCGCCGCTCTGAGCTTCGCCCTGCAGGACCTCCCTGTGCCAGTGGTGCTTGTGGGTGCACAGAGGTCATCGGACAGACCCAGTTCCGACGCCGCGCTGAACCTGATAGGCGCGGTGAAGGCGACGGGAACCGCTCCGTTCGCCGAGGTCGCCCTCTGTATGCACGAGGGAATCTCCGACACAACCGTTGTGCTTCACCGCGGAACGAAGGTCCGGAAGTGTCATACCTCGCGAAGGGACGCGTTCAAGTCTGTAAACGCCGTGCCACTCGCCAAGGTGAACGGCGGGAGCGTGGTTATGACCGCTGAAGAGTACCGCAAGCGCGACCCGAACAGAAAGCTGCTACTGAAGCCTGATTTTGACGAGCGGGTTAGTCTGATCAAGTTTCATCCTGGTTTCAACCCTGAACTGATAGATTTTCTAGTGGGTGGGGGTTGCAGGGGCATAGTCTTGGAGGGCACCGGGCTAGGCCACGTCTCTGGAGCCCTGCTCGAACCCCTAGGTCGGGCTGTTGAGAGGGGAGTCCTGGTCGGTATGACGTCTCAGTGCATCTGGGGGCGGGTGAACATGAACGTTTACAACACGGGCAGGGACCTACAGGCGATAGGTGTCACACCTTTAGCAGACATGCTGCCTGAGACGGCTCTTGTGAAGATGATGTGGGTCTTCGGTCAGACGCGCGATCTGGAGGAGGCTAGGAGATTGATGCTGACCAACGTTGCCGGTGAAATATCCTCAAGAAGCCTGATCGGGGAGGTGGAGAAGTGAGCATCAACCTCTCAAAGATTGGACTCAGGGTTGGAATCGAGGTTCACCAGCAGCTTAGGACAGAATCGAAGCTCTTCTGCGCCTGTCCCGCGGATCTCTCTACCATAAGCCCGGAGATTGAGTTCTACAGGAGACTCCGACCAACTCAGAGTGAAATGGGCGAGGTGGACCCTGCCGCGGGTTTTGAGTTCAGGAGGGGTAGGGGTTTCCAGTACCAGACCGACAACAAGTCAGACTGCCTTGTTGAGACCGACGAAGAGCCCCCACACAGCCTGAACGATGAGGCTATCGACATTTGCCTGATGGTCGCCCTTATGATAGGCGCTCACCCGATCGACGAGATTCACGTGATGAGAAAGATAGTGATAGACGGCTCAAACACAACCGGTTTCCAGAGAACTTGCATCGTCGCCCTAGGCGGTGAGGTTCCCATTGAGGGGAAGAGGATCCCGATCCAGACCACATGTCTTGAGGAGGATGCGGCGAGGAAAACTGGCGGTGACGAGTCCACCGCCCAGTACCACTTGGACCGGCTCGGAATACCACTCATAGAGATCGCTACAGCTCCAGCCATCTCCAGCCCCGAAGAGGCAGAGAGAGTCGCCCTTTCCATTGGGCGGATTCTCAGGGCCACGAGAAAAGTGAGGAGGGGTCTCGGAACTATCCGTCAAGACCTGAATGTATCCATTGAAGGAGGCGCCCTCATCGAGATCAAAGGTGTCCAGAGGCTTGACCTAGTGGCTAAGGTCGTGCGGTACGAGGCGGAGCGTCAGCTCGCGCTGGTCGGGATTAAGGAAGAACTGGGAAGACGGGGTCTGCGCGGAGGGGAGTTGGAGGAGAAGTTCGTTAACGTCGCCTCGGTCTTTGCTGGGACGGACTCCAAAGTTATTCGGAAGGCTCTGGATCGGGGTGGCGTGGTCCTGGCCGTTAGGCTTCCAAAGTTTGCGGGGCTACTAGGGAGAGAGCTTGAACCAAACGTTCGTCTCGGAACCGAGTTATCAGATAGAGCGAAGTTCTGGGGTGGAGTTGGTGGGATATTTCACTCGGACGAGCTTCCCGGCTACGGAATCACAGCAGGTGAGGTCGAGGCTGCGCAAAGGGCTGTCGAAGCTGAGGCGCTCGACGCGCTGGTCTTGGTAGCTGACCTCCCGCACATCGCCGAAGATGCCCTAAGGGCGGTGGTACAGAGAGCTCTCGAGGCTTTGGATGGGGTGCCGAGCGAAACAAGAGGAGCCCATCCAGATGGTACAACGCGCTACACGAGGCCACGACCCGGAGCCGCAAGGATGTACCCGGAGACGGATGTTCCCCCAGTACCTATTGGACGCGAGAGGCTTGAGCAACTCCGGTCTGAACTCCCCGAAGACCCAGAGAGAATAGTGGAGCGCATTATGAGAGATCACGGTTTGAATCGGAAGCTCGCGAGCCAGCTTCTTGAGTCAGGCTTCGACGAGCTCTTCGAAAGAATAGTCGCCGAGACAAAGGTTCCCTCCTCGGTGGTGGCAGCCACCCTGACTGAGAGTTTGAGGGGACTCGAGCGGGATGGGGTAGAGGTAGAAAACATCAGCGAAGCTCAGATCCTTGAAACTTTCCAGCTCGTCGGCTCGGGCCTTGCTGCGAAGGAGACGATCTCGGACATCTTCGCTTGGCTATCAAAGCACAGGGGTTCCGCTGCCGCCCAGTCCCTGGAAGGTTTGGGAATTAAGATGCTATCTATAGAGGAGGTGGAGAGAGCCGTGGACGAGACTGTGAAAGCACATAGAGACATCGTTCTGGAGCGAAGGATGGACGTGATCGGGTCGCTCCTAGGAACACTGATGCGTGACCTAAGGGGCAGAGCGAGCGCCGATGTCGTCTCACGGATCCTGAAGGCTAGAGTCCAGAAGGAGGTAGGCGAGCGCCCTACTCCATAAAATCGGCATCGTCGATTACGCCGTCGCTGTCCAAGTCGAGCCCCACGACCACTCGAGCTGTCACCGAGCGGTTCAGGATATTCCCGTGGGCGATCTCCTCAAGATGCTTCACGAAGGTGGTCACAGCGGCTTTCGTGCCCAAATTTCCTATGCCCGCCAGAAATAGCGCCAGCTTCTCTGGGTTGAACGGGTTGGGCGTTTTTTCGATGACGCCTATCTCTTCATCATAGTATCTCTTGCCCGATATCGTCGAGATCAGGCTGATCTGTTGTTCAAAATCGAACCTTATCGGGAAACTTGGGTTCAACCTAGCCGCAACAGTATTAACACGTGGACCTCCGATAACGATCAGATTCTCCTTCAGCTCTCTTTCACCCATATCGGTGTCAAGCCGTGTAGCTAGTTTCCTAGTGAGCGGAGCCATCGATCCCAAGAAGAGCGCTAGATCGGTGGAGAAATGACCGCACCTAGCCCTCGCCTTGAACTCGCCATGCGCATCGGGGCTTCCCACCACGATCAGGGCTTCAACTCCCCTCCTAGACAGGATGGACCCAAGGAACCTCCTGCACTCATCACTTATGCACGGCGAGGGTGACGCATCATCAGACGCTAGGGGAAGGCAATCCGGAAGAACGGCAAGTGCCACTCCATCTGCCTCGTAGTAGTTCGCAACCGTACCCCTCCTCTTCTCTTGCCTTGCAACCCTGATCAGTCCAAGCTCCTTCAGAGCCCTGATGTGATAGTAGACTTTCTGCTCGTCCACCCGTAGCTTTCGCGCTATCTCCCGGGCATAAGAGGGCCTAGCTGATATCTCATTTAGAATCCTCCATCTGAGGGCTTGAAGGGCTCCGCGGACTTTCTCCGTTCCCCTGAAAACCTTTACCGGGATCATTTCATGGAGCTCCTTGTCGTCCCGAACGATGTAGTACCGCGACATTGATTTGATTAATATTATAATATTATCATTTAAATTTTGGCAATTTGGCGGCTGGATCCTTCCAAAACGCTTCACATGTGGGCATTTAGAGGATTGCGCTCAAATCCGCTTGTTAACAATGCTTTATTAAACGCCATGCCTTCATCTAAAGGACACTTTCCTGGAGAAGGCTGAGTTGTGCGGGATCTTTGGGTGTGTCCTGTCATCAGGAGCTGCTGCACCACTCATATACGAGGGGCTCAAGAGGCTGGAATACAGGGGCTACGATTCGGTAGGCGTGGCGACGATCAGCGAAGGAAGAATCCAGGTCAAGAAGGAAGCGGGAAAGATTGTCGAGGTCAACGAGCGGCTAAACCTCTTGGACCTTCCCGGTTCAGTTGGGATCGGGCACACCAGGTGGGCGACGCACGGAGCCCCGTCCATGGTGAATGCGCACCCTCACACGGACTGCAGCGGCGAGGTAGCTGTAGTCCACAATGGCATAATCGAGAACTTCGCCGAACTGAGGAAGGAGCTGGAGAGTAGGGGGCACGTCTTCAGGTCGAGAACGGACACCGAGGTTATCTCCCATCTGATCGAGGAGTTTCTCACAGAGAAGATGACGTTCGAGGAATCGGTGCGTCGGGCCCTGAGAACGGTCCGAGGCTCGTACGCCATCGCGTGTCTTCACGCCAGTGAGCCAGGGAAGATTGTCTGCGCGAGAAGGGAGAGCCCGCTCGTTCTGGGGCTGGGGAAGGACGCCACCTACTGCGCCTCCGACATACCCGCGTTCCTGCCCCTAACCACTCGAGTCATGCATCTCGAGGAGGACGAGTTGGCTGTTCTAGACGCGGCTGGTGCAAGTATCTCTACCGTGTCTACTGGAGAGGCAAGGGTTAGGTTGCCTCTCACCGTCACGTGGACCGCTGAGATGGCTGAGAAGGGTGGGTACCAGCACTTCATGCTCAAGGAGATACATGAGCAGCCTATCTCGATGAGGAACGTCCTGCGAACGCAGCAGCTGTACTTCGATCTCATAGCCTCTACCTTAGAGGCGGCGAAGAAAGTTTACCTGGTCGCCTGTGGTACGTCCTACCACGCCTGTGTGGCTGCCTCATACCTATTCTCTAAGCTCTGCCACCTCCACACACAGCCCGTGGTTGCCTCTGAGTTCATAGAGAACTACGGAGAATCCGTGGATCCGGACACGGCGGTCCTTGCTGTCAGCCAGTCGGGAGAGACGGCTGATACGTTGAATGCGGTGAGGTACGCACGGGAGAAGGGGGCTGTCGTCGTTGGGATCACGAACGTTATGGGTTCATCCATCACGAGGCTCTCGAGCATATACGTTGGGCAGAACTCGGGACCGGAGATCGGCGTCGCGGCTACAAAAACCTTCACAGCGCAGCTGATGGTCTTCACAAAGCTGGCGTTGACCCTTGGACGAAAGAGAGGCGTCCTCCCCCCGAAGGAGGCGGATTGGATCGAAGCGAAGCTAAGCGAGATTCCTGATGCCGTGAGGGGGGCCTTAGAGAACTGCGGAGAAAAGGCGAGAGAGATCGCTGAGAAGTATCGCGATACCGTGAGCTTCTGCTATCTGGGAAGAGGGATAAACTCGGCTACGGCGCTGGAGGGACGACTGAAGCTCCTCGAGATAGCCTACTCTCCCTCGCTTGCCTACCCGGCTGGGGAGAGCAAGCACGGGTTCATCGCTCTCGTCGACAAGGGCTACCCGGTGATCTTCATCGCCCCAAACGATGGCACTAGGAGCAAGATTGTGGGGAACATTATGGAGATGAGGGCTCGTCAAGCCAATATTATAACGATCACGGATGGAGAAGACGAGGAGACCGAATGCCTTGCTGATGAGTGTCTGAAGGTCGGTTCAGGAATTCCCGACCTGCTCACTCCGATGGTCTACGTGGTCCCCCTCCAGCTCTTCGCCTACTACATGTCCGTCGTCAGGGGTTACAACCCGGATCAGCCGCGAAACTTGGCTAAATCGGTGACAGTGGAGTAGACTGGAATTCTCAAGTGGTTTTGTTGCCGTCTCTCGTCCGAGCCAACTCGATCGTCTTAAAAACGCCATAGGGAAGATTCATCGTTTTAATCTCGTCCAGACGAACCCACTCCACATCCAACACGTCGCTTGAAGCCCTAGTTTCGCGCGAGATCGCGCTTGCAGAGAAGTCGACCAGGACATAGTGAAACTGAATCCTGCCCTCATCGTCACGAGTTATACTGTCAACAACATTCAGGTAATCGTTCACAACGACGTCTAAGCCCGTCTCCTCCTTTACCTCTCTAGCGGCCGCATCTTGGAGCTTCTCGCCTAGCTCCACAACTCCGCCGGGCAGGCTCCAGGCGTACCTTCCGGGCGGGTTCCCCCGCTTGACTAGAAGGACTCGATCATCGTCTAGAACCATCACTCTCACGCCTGCTATCGGTCGCTCCGGGTACTCACGCTTCATGAGATTCACCTACCCTCACGCTCTATGGTTAAGAGGGAGTCCAGAAGCGCTTGGCAAATCGGTGCACTTACCATAGAAGCTTGCTGATAATAAATCACTTTAGAACGAGGGCTGCAATCCTGATTTTTCCTTCATATGTT